>Ga0209972_10001517_pt1 | contig 20237 bp, 11 predicted proteins | sample NOAtaG_7_FD_187302 | JGI IMG/M metagenome (GOLD analysis project Ga0209972, IMG submission 187302) | Freshwater lake microbial communities from Lake Erie, under a cyanobacterial bloom - NOAA_Erie_Diel1S_2200h metaG (SPAdes) (version 2) | ecosystem: Environmental > Aquatic > Freshwater > Lake ... | reverse complement strand
GGGCGTCACATTGTCCAGACCGGTTTCAACTGGGAGAAGTCATTGGGCGGAGGCTCGTGGGAGTTCCTCAGCCCGGCCCTGGTCGTGACCCACGATCCGCGCGATGTGCAGACGATCAACGGGGCGATCGATCTCCTCGCCGCCGGACTGGGTCTGCCCGCAGGGAACCCGGTTGGTGATCAGCTGCGCGGCCTCTTTGGCCCGGCGGCTCCAGCGCTGAAGATCCCGCTGCCCGCCGCCTTCACTACTCCGGGAGCCCGGATCACGTACAACGATATTCTGCAGCTGCCGGTCGCGGCCGTTCTGCGTGGTCTTGGCGATGGCTCGCAGCCTCCCCCTTTCAACGGTGATTACGCCCGGAACGTCCAGCGTTTCCGCAGCTATGGTCAGGATACCTGGCAGGTCGGAAAGGGGCTGACGCTCAAGTACGGCCTCTCATACCTCTACGAAAATCGGCTCTGGAACCACGACCTCAAGAAGTCATCCCTCTTTGCGGGGACGGCTCTCTACGGAACCAGCAATCCAAATCCGCTCGACAAGAACAACTTCGCTCCGGCGGTCGGTTTTGCCTGGAACGTCAAGAACGACAATAAGACAGTGGTGCGGGGCGGGTTCTCCATGGCCTACGACACCAGTCTCTATGTCAACCGACTCACCGAGCGGGCCATTCTCGGTCCACTTGGCAATGGGCGCGTCGCTCTTTCAGGTGACTTCTTCCAGAACACGACTCCCTTCGCCCAGCTGCCGCCGCAGTTTCTGGGGGCGTTGCCGCTCGTTTCCCAGCAGTTGTCACAATTTGCCGGGACCCTGCCGGCCAACGATCCAACCCGGACCCAGTTGCTCACGCTGGCCGGAGTCGTTCCGGCGCTGGCCCTGCTCAACCCTGGCGCTGGCGCCCGTCTGAGCGCCGGCACCCTGCAGGTGGTGCCGACCAAGATGACGGCTGCCCAGGCCTTGCAGATGTCTTCCCAGCAGGCCGGACTGATCCAGGGACAGTTCAACCAGCTTGGATCTGCCGGGGTGATTGGCGCCGACTTCTTCAAGACGGTCTCGACCACCTCCGTGCTGATCGATCCAAATATCAAGATTCCTTATTCACTCTCCTACAGCGTCGGTATTCAGCGGGAACTCCCACTCAACACGATCCTCTCCGCCGACTTTGTGTTGCGACGCTATCTCCACACCTTCTTTCAGCGTGACCGTGCGCTCTGGAATCGAACCGCCGCTTTCGGCGGGCCGACCGTCCGTCCCTGTTCGGCGGCCGAGGCGACCAACCCGGCGGTGCGGTGTCTCAATGGACCATTCGAGGTCTTCGAGGGAAGCGGGCGGAGCGAGTATCGCGCCATCCTGACCAAACTGGAGAAGCGTTTCTCGGATCGCTATCAGTTCACGGCCGCCTACACCTGGTCGACGCTGCGTGGGTTTGATTATGGGCGTGACATCTCCAACCCCTTCGCCTTCCCGGGTTACCAGGGTGGGGATCGTCGCCATTCCTTCGTCTTCAGTGGACTGGTCAATCTGCCCTGGGGCGTCAACGCGAGCCTGATCGCCACTTATGAGAGCGGCGCGCCTCTCTCGGCGGTTCTTCCGGGCACCAACAACAGCGATCTCAATGGTGATGGCACCAACAACGACTTCCTCCCCGGAGTGGGCTGGAATGAGCTCAATCGCGGCATCAACGCCAGCGAGCTCCGGTCACTGGTCGATCAGTACAATGCCTCTTTTGCCGGCAAGGCGGCCCCACGGGGTGGTCTCCTGCCGCGGGTGACGCTGCCGAACGACTTCAGCTTCAGTGACTCCTTCCAGTCGCACGATGTGCGGGTCGCCAAGGAGTTCAACATCATCAAAGATCGACTCAAGTTTGAGCTGATCGGAGAGGTCTTCAATCTCTTCAATATCTCAAATCTGGGTGGCTTCAGCGGACTGCTGGACGCCGGTTTTGGACAGGCCACCAACAAGGCCAATCCAATCCTTGGTATTGGCGGTCCCCGAATCATCCAGGTCGCTGGTAAGATCAAGTTCTGATCGTCGTCGGAAGGGGCCGAAAGGAGAGTGAGATTCCTGCTCTCCTTTCGGCCTTCCTGATCGACTATTTGTCCCCTCTCCAGACCATCATTCAAGCATCCTCGCCGCCTTTCATCTTCGTCTGCCAGGGCGTAAATTAGTGGGATGAAAAGAACCAGTAAACAGGCTGAACCGGGCACTCCTCCGACGGGCGGTGCGACGCGCGCCGAGATCGAAAGACAGGCGCAGGAGATCATTTCCCGCCTCGGCGCCGAGGCTCTCGCGGAGATCTATCGCCAGCGGGTCCGTGCGGATCGAACCAGGCGCTATGAGTTGCCTGCGCCAACGGGCACCAGTCAACCCCGGGTGGAGATCATGCATACGCTGCTCGGTATTGAGCTGAAGATTGGCCGCCGGCGCCTCTCCTGTCCGGATCTCTCGACGGCCCGCTACCTGGCGATCTTTGTTCGGCTGGGGGTGGCATCTATCGGGCTCCCGTACGACATTACCCGCCTGGCTCGGCTCGCCGATGACCTCGAATCTTCCTGGTTCCGGATGATGATGATGGCTGAGAGCCTGATGGATGAGATCGACCCCAAATTGACGTCGCGGCTCAAGCGGCGCCTCGTTGAGATCCAGCGCGAGGAGATCGAGATTATCGGCCCGGGGCCCATCGCGCCACGATTTAATCGCTGATAGACTTTCCCCGCTGGCGCGGGTATACTCTCCATTTGGGTTTGGCTGCGACCAGCGTTCGATACCCTCGGCGGTCTCCCGGTGGTCATCCCTGACAGGCCAACTCCACCCCCCTGATCCGCGACTTCCGGCGATCCCGGTCTGGTCAGTTGGGGGCTGCTTCAGTTCGAACTGGATTCAATGAGACTGGATTCAAAGTAAGAATGAATCCGCACCGATGCTCATCGCCGGGGTTTGGCGGCACACGTCTACCTGATCCGGCAGTTTAGTCAGGTTTCCTGGCGCCCTGTCAGGCCTGGATCGGCTTACCCGGATCCCGGCCGTCGCTCAACCAAATGCTGTTGCTCAATCAATTACTGTCACCTGCCCCACATGGATCGCATGGATCGCGAAAGACCCGATGTCTGACGGAACAGCTTCCGCTAATCAACAATCTTTAATTTTTAACCATAGCCATTGCAAATGGCCGTTGCAATGGCTGGCGGTCACATTGGAGGTAACAAACCTTTATGAAGAACAGATTTGCATTCCTGACTTCGCTGTTCATCGCGATGATGATCATCACCGCCGGGGCAGCCCAGGAACAGAAGCCAAATCAACCGGTGGCTCCCAAGCCGGCGGCAGAGGCGGAAGCGACCGATGAACCGGTTGCGATTACCGAAAAGACGAAGCGGGTTGAGACACAGGTCCAGGCCGTTCTCACCCCGGATCAGTTCGCTAACTTTCGCCCCCCCTTCATCAACGACAAGGGCGAGATTGCCCTGCTCGGATTGATCTCTGACCCGGCCAGCCCGAATCGCGTCGGCCAGAAGATGTTCGTTCGCGGGGGGGATGGCAAATGGCGTCTTCTCCTCGACCAGGGTGAGAAGTCGGTCGACACCTCGATCGTCATCGACACCTTTGGCCTGCCGCACGTCAACGCCTCCGGTGAGGTCACCTTCCTTGCCAATGGACCAAAGGTTGCCGACAACCTCCCGGTCACCAGCGATCCCAACGACCCGGCCTCTTTCCGTCCCCTCGTCTCGAACCAGGTTCTCTACAAGAAGACCAAGGATGGCATCAGGTCGATCTACCGCATGGGGACAGAGGTCCCGAACATGCCCTCCTACATTACCGGCATCAGCAACGTTACCTCGAACAATGTCGGAACGACGGCCTTCATTGGCACCTACAGTGAGCCGGACGGCCGCGGACTCTTCTTTGTCGCGGATGGCAAGGTCAGTCTGATCGCCCGGAGTGGCCAGAAGATTGGCAAGAATGAGACGGGGACCTTCTCTGAGCACTACTATCCCTCTTCGATCAATGATCGAAATGAGGTCGCCTTTCTGGGTCGCTCGGGAGACAAGAGCGGAATCTTCATCGGCTCACCGCGCGGAGTCGAGATCATTGCCTTTGGCGGACGTCCGACGCCGCTGAAGGGGGCCAACTTTCTTGGTTTTGGAAACCGGACTCCGGCTATCAACAATCGTGGCGATATTCTCTTTGTCGGCTTCTTTGATGGTCCCCAGGCTGGCCGCGGACTCTTCTTGAAGCCGGTCGACGGCCCGATCCGTCTCATCGCCCGGAGCGGTGATGCGATCACTGGCACCAACTGGAATCTGACCGACTTCAGTTCGATCTCCCTCAGCGACAACGGCGATATCGCCTTTTCCGCGACTTATGCTGGCCGCAGCCGGGGAATCTTCATCAAGACCGCGAAGGGGATTGAACCGGTGGCCATTCTCGACCAGCGGATCCCGGGCGGCGACAAGGACGAGGTCTTCAACCATTTCACCCAGCCCGACGTCAACTCGCGCGGCGAGGTCGTCTTCTACGCCCAGTGGCGGACGCCGAAGACCGGAGTCAATATCGGAGTATTCTGGCGAGATGCGCAGGGAGTCCTCAGGTTGCTCTTCAAACGCGGCGACATGATGCCCAAATAACCCAAGCGTCCGCTTGGTCCGCATGGATTTATCACCTCCGCCACCCACTGGGTGGCGGGGCCGGTGGGATGGTAGTGTCCATTCTGACCCCTGATTTTTGGCGACGACTTTTCAGCAACTGATCTGGCGGGGAAGCCCCGGACAGATCCCGCAGCGACGCAGAGAAGAAGATTATGGAGAATCAGCAGAAGTTACCAATCAATATCGAAGACGAGATGCGGCGGAGTTACCTCGACTACGCTATGTCGGTGATCATTGGACGCGCCCTCCCCGACGTGCGGGATGGTCTCAAACCGGTCCATCGACGCATCCTCTACTCGATGAACGAGAAGGGGCTGGTTCCCGGAAAGCCCTATAAGAAGTCGGCCAACGTCGTCGGAGACGTGCTGGGCGCCTACCACCCGCACGGTGATTCTGCCGTCTACGATTCGATGGTGCGCATGGCCCAGGACTTCTCGATGCGCTACCCGCTCATCGACGGCCAGGGCAACTGGGGGAGCATCGATGGCGACTCCGCAGCCGCCTACCGTTACACCGAGGCCCGTCTGACCCGGATCGCCACCGAGATGCTCGCCGACATCGAGAAGGAGACGGTTCGCTTCGTCCCCAACTACGACGAGTCCCGACAGGAGCCGACGGTGCTTCCGGCCCGGATTCCCAATCTCCTGGTCAACGGCTCCGATGGCATCGCGGTCGGGATGGCGACCAAGATCCCCCCGCACAATCTTGGGGAGATCATCGAGGCGACGATCCACCTGATCCAGCATCCGCAGGCGAAGTGTGCTGATCTGATGAAGATGGTTCCGGGGCCGGACTTTCCGACCGGTGGCTTCATCTATGGGCGGGAGGGCATTCGCCTGGCCTATGAGACGGGGCGCGGGGTCATGCAGATCCGGGCCCGGGCGGCGATCGACAAGGTGGGCCGGGGCGCCCAGGAGCGAGACGCGATCGTTATTACCGAGATTCCGTTCCAGGTCAACAAATCAAAACTGATCGAGCAGATCGCCGATCTGGTCAACGAGAAGAAGGTCGAGGGGATCTCGGAGATCCGTGACGAGACGGATCGCGAGAGCACGGCCCAGAAGAAGGTCCGCATCGTCATCGAGCTGAAGCGCGACGCGATGCCCCAGATCATCCTCAACAAGCTCTACAAGATGACCCAGATGCAGGTCTCCTTCGGGGTGATCAATCTGGCGATCGTCAATGGGCAGCCGAAGGTCCTGACGCTGGTCGATACGCTCGGCGAGTTTATCGCCTTTCGCCGCGAAGTCGTTCGGAATCGGACCATCTATGATCTGAAGAAGGCCCGCGCTCGCGCCCATATCCTCGAAGGCTTGATCAAGGCGATCGATATCATCGACGAGATTATCAAGTTGATTCGGCGCTCGAGATCGACCGAGGAGGCGAAAGAGGGGCTCGTTAAGCAGTACAAATTTTCTGAGATCCAGGCCCAGGCGATTCTGGACATGCAGCTGCGGCGGCTTGCCGCCCTCGAGCGACAGAAGATCATCGACGAGTATGCCGAGGTGATCAAGTTGATCGCTGAGCTGGAGGAGATTCTCGCCAATGAGAAGGTTCTCCGCAATGTCATCATCAAGGAGTTGCGGGCAGTTCAGAAAGACTATGCGGATGAGCGCCGGACACAGATTGTTGACAGCGGAGTCGAATTGACTCTCGAGGATCTGATCGCCGACGAGGATGTGGTGATCACCCTCACCCATTCCGGTTATGTGAAGCGCACTCCGACCAGCGCCTACCGGGCACAGAAGCGTGGCGGCACGGGCCGCCGCGGCATGAGCACGCGGACCGAGGATGTCGTTTCGCATATCTTTATTGCTTCGACCCACAGCTACCTCATGGCCTTTACGTCATCGGGGATGGTCTACAAACTCAAGGTTCACGAGATTCCTGACGCCAGTGCGGCAGGTCGCGGCAAGGCCATCGTCAACCTGATCAATCTGCCCTCGACGGAGAAGATTGCCGCCGTGGTGCCGGTGAGGGATTTCAGTGCCGGAAAGTATGCGGTCATGGTCACCCGCCAGGGCGTGATCAAGAAGACCGAGCTCTCCGAGTTTGCGAATATCAGATCGAATGGGATCATCGCCATTGGGGTCGATCGCGGGGATGAGCTGATCTCCGTCGAGATGACCGATGGGCAGAAGAAGATCTTCCTGGCTACGCGCGATGGCATGGCCATCTGCTTCCCGGAAGACGAGGTGCGGGATATGGGGCGGCAGGCCCGCGGGGTCCGTGGGATCACCCTTCATGACAACGACTATGTGGTCAGCGTCGTCGCGGTCACTGGTGATGAGCAGATGCTTACGGTGACCAGCCTTGGTTATGGCAAACAGACGCGTCTATCCGAGTACCGCGTTCAGTCACGGGGTGGCAAGGGGGTCATCAATATGAAGACGACCGATCGCAATGGCAAGGTCGTCGCGGTCATGCCCGTCAACCGGGAGATTCAGTTGATGGTCATCACCTCGCAGGGCAAGCTGATTCGCCTCGAGGCCGAAGATATCCGGAACACCGGGCGGAGCGCCCAGGGAGTCCGGTTGATCGACGCCGCCGGCGGGGACACGGTGGCGAGTGCCTCTCTGGTCGAACAGCAATCGGGTCATGTCGATGAAGAGGCGCAGCCGTGAGAGCTCCGGCGCCAGGATGGCACAAGATGAGATGGTCGGAGAGCTTCATTGGTCAATTGAATCGATGGCGACCCGGGAAGGGAAGCCAGCGGTGGCTCTGCCTGCTGGTGGTTCTGCTTCTGGCGGCGGCCTGTTCCCGGGGCGCGCTGCTTGAGCAGGCCCAGCAAGCCTGGGACTCCGGTGATTACGCGGTCGCGGCCGATCTCTATGAGACATTCCTGCGCGAGCGTCCGCAGAGCGAGGAGGTCCCGCAGGTTCGTTACCGGGTCGGCACGATCTGCGCCCGCGATCTTCGTCAGTATGACCGGGCTATCGAGCACTTCATCCGGCTGATCGAGGACCATCCCCGGTTTGAAGAGATCCGCGATGTGCGGCTCAGGCTGGCTGAGTGTTACGCGGCGGTCGGCAAGAGGGATGAAGCGATCAGCGAGTATGAAGGGCTGCTGCCCTTGGTCAGTGATGAAAAAGAGCGTCGTCGCTTGCGTCTGAATGTCGCTGAACTCTATTATGAGGACAATGACCTGCGGCAGGCGATAGTCGAGTATGAAAAGGTTGTTACCGGCGCCGGATATGACGAACTTTCCGAGCGGGCGCAACTGCGGATCGGGCAGGTCCACTACCTGCGTGACGAGTTCGAAGACGCTATTCCTGCTTACCAGACGGTAATCGATAATTCACAAGATCCGGTCGTCAGACGCGTGGCTCGATTGGGCAAGGTCGACTGCCACGAGCGAGCGCTCCAGTTCGACCTGGCAATCAAGACCATCGAGGAGCTGGAGACTGATCCCAAGTCGCCAGACTTCAAAGCACGGCGGATCGAAGAGATACGCGAAAAGCAGCGGCAGCGCAGCCTGGTGCCCTCGAGCCGCATCGATTGGGCGGCCCGGTAGAGGCGGCCCGACACATCCCGGAGTAGATATGACAATCAGCAGGAATAGGCGCCCGGTCAGAAAATCGTCTGGTCAGGGTAGCGGAGCGGCTAAACCGGCGGCGAAGAAGGCGCGTAAAAAGCCTCCCGTCAAGTCCTCTCGCAAACCATCCGATCGCTCCGGTTTGCCAAACATTGAGAACACAGGGCGTGAGGTTGCCTATCTGGACGATCTGATGCGGCGTGAGGCGGTGGTGGCCATTGTCCTCAGCAGCGGTGAGGTGGTGCGTGGCTATGTTCGCTATTACGACCGCGATGTCTTCAGTATCGGCCCCCTCGAGGGGGGGCCAAAGATGTTTTTGCGCAAGGATAGCGTGCGGTATCTCTATGAGGAGGAGTAGAGTGTGGACTCAACCGACCTCTCGACTGGTCTGGCGTCCAAGCTAGACCCTACCTGCCGGCCTGGCCTCTCTGCCCGCCAATTTCGACGGCTGTTTGGGCTGGCCGTTCTCTTTCTTGGGGCAACCATTTCGCTGGTAGCGCAGTCGCTCGGTGGATTTGAAGTTCTTTCACCGACTGGCCAGCCGCTCCCCGGGGTGAGGGTCCAACTCTGGAGCGGCCAGCGGACGCTGGTCTTCGAGGCGTTGACCGGGGCTGACGGGCGTGTCGGAAGCGGAGCGCTGCCGCGAGGCGACTATCAGCTGCGGCTCGAACATCCCGCTTATGGCACGCAAACCCGTCCGTTCAGTATCGGTGGCGAGCGAGAGCTGATCCGCTCGATTCAGATGAGTGAGTCGTCGCCAGTTTTGAGCGATCAGGTGACGGTCACCTCGACCCGCGGGATTGTCGAGGATCTGGCCAGCTCCCCCAATCTGGTCGTGGTCAGGGAGCGCGGGGAGCAGGAGTTTCTGCCGCCGCCGACCATTGGCCACGCCCTCGAAGCCGCTCCCGGGATTCTTCTCCAGCAGAGTACCTACGGTCAGGTCTCTCCTTTCCTTCGCGGCCTGACGGGCTATCAGGTGCTCAACCTGGTCGATGGCATTCGTTTCAACAACTCCACCTTCCGCTCCGGTCCCAATCAGTATTTGACTCTGGTCGAGCCTTCACAAGTTCAGCGGCTGGAAGTGATGCTCGGTCCGGTCAGTTCACAGTATGGCAGTGACGGTCTGGGCGGCGCGATCAATCTGCTCACCGATTCTCCGCGGTTCCGAGCCGGAAGCGGGGCCGGGATCAATGGGCAGGTGGCCCTCAATGGGGCGACGGCCGATCTCTCCAGTGGAGTCGAGGCGCGATTGACGGGTGGAAATGGCTGGTTGGCCTGGCTGGGTGGGGTGAGTGCACGCCGGCACGGAGACCTTCGCCCGGGGGGAGGACGCGACTCACGCCACGTTCTGCGCCGCTTTCTGGGTCTCGATCAGGGGCTGATCCGGGAACTGGTCGGCTCGCGACTTCAGGATACGGGATTCGGCGCGACTGGCTGGCACGGCAAACTCGCCTTCAGGCTTCCGCTCAATCAGTTTCTTACCATTCGTTACCAGCAAGCTGAGCTGACCAATATTCGGGCCTACAAGGATCTGCAGGGCGGACTTGGACGACTGCGATCCGATGTTGAGCCCCAGGTCCTCAACCTGCTCTATGCGCGATATGAGCGTCTGGGCTGGGGGCCTTTCGACTCGGTCACCGGAAGCGTGTCGCTCAATGCGCAGCAGGATGGTTCGGCGCGGCAGGGGTTGCGTTCGACCGATCTGGTCATTCGTGATCGTAACCGGGTCGATTCGATCGGTTATATTGGCCAGGTCACCAGCCACCTCGGGACGCGCAACGCGATTGTCGGGGGCGGTGAGGTCTATGATGAGCGCATCGACGCTGACCGGGATGAGACCGATCCGCTCACTGGTCGGGTGGCGCAGCGGAGAGCGCTCTATCCCAACGGATCGCGCTATGTGACCAGCGGACTCTTCGTTCGCAATACACTTGATGTTCTCCGAAAACCCGATCGTTCACGGCTGCGCGCCGTGGTCGGTGTTCGTTACTCGCGCGTCGACTATCGAACCCGGGCTGATCGCAATCGGGACGCGACCGGGCGTGACCTCGGCGTGGTCGATTCACAGCTCAATTTTGGAGATGTTACCTGGGATACCAGCCTCAACTGGCAGGTCACAGAGCAGTTCTCGCTCTTCGCGCTCGCCGCGCGGGGTTTTCGGGCGCCCAACCTCAACGACATCGGCGCACTTGGTTTGAACGATCTGGGATACGAGGTGCCTGCCCTCAGCGCAGTTGGACTGGGGGGGCTGATTGGGACCAGCGATGGGGAAGGGGTTGGCACGAGCGGGCGTCCCGTCTCACCGCTCCGGGCGGAAAGGCTTCTCAACTACGAATCTGGCTTTGTTCTGCGCAATGAGCGGTTCACACTGCGGGCCAATATCTTTCAGGCCACTCTCACCGATCCGATCGTCCGTCGCACGCTCCTTTTCCCGGTCGACCGGGTGCCGACTTCGCTCAGTGGGACACCGGTCACGCCACTGCCGCAAACCTCACTGCAGCGCGCCCAGAACGTGGTTGGCGTCGCGACCGCGCTCGATCCCCGCGCCATCAAGTCTTTCCTGAATGAGGGGCGGATCGTCTACTACGGCATTGAGACCAACCTCCGCTATGTGCTGACACGGGGTATCGCGGTCGATGGCAGCTACTCCTACCTCGTTGGTCGTGAGGTCAATCCAAACCGTTTCGTGCGCCGACTTCCTCCCCAGCAGGGCGCCGCCACTCTCCACGTGCAACCAGCTGGAAGGTTCTGGTTCGATCTGACCGGGCTCTTCAGCGGCCGGCAGGAGCGCCTCAGCGGCGGAGACTTGTCGGATGAGCGCATCGGCGCCGCCCGGCGTCGTCGTGATGTGACCGACTTCCTGACCGGCGCCATGATCCGTCCGTTTATGCTTCCCGGCGCAGATGGCCGTCCCGGCACCCTTGACGATCTCTTCGGGCCAACCGGCGAGACGGTCACGGCGATCCGCGATCGACTCCTGCCTCTCGGGAGGGTGATCAACGGGGTGACCGTTGCCGATGATTCGACCCGCATCCCTCTCTACCCGGCCACACATGGATTCGCCGTCCTCCATCTGAGTGGAGGGATCAACCTGCGTGACGGACTCACGCTCCAGTTTGCGCTGCGTAACCTCTTTGATCGCAACTACCGACTTCACGGGTCCGGAATTGATGAGCCGGGGATCAATGGCCAGGTCGGTCTCCGGATCAGCTTCTAAAGGGGATCGGCAAGGAGAGGGGCGAGTGGACCGTCTTGCACCGGCTTTCATTCGTATTGTAATATCAGAATGTTTTACTTAATCACCCCGCTGCGGGGGGGCATCTGCACCCAGGGCGACGCGGGGAGACCTCGGGCGAGCTGGCTCGGACGAGCTGGAAGGAGCTTCAACCAATGTCCATTCGCGGTAAACTGACGCTGATCACAGTATCTGCATTCATCGTTATCTACTCGGTGATCGGCGGAGTGCTGCCGAGATCGTCCAATCCCTTTGTGCGGGCGCTGGCCGACCCGGGACCCTACCCGCAGCTGCGCATCTTCGAAGAGGTCGTCCGACACATCGTCAATGATTATGTCGAAAAGCCAAATCTCGAAAAGGTGAGGGTTGGCGCGCTGCGTGGGCTGGCCGACGGTCTCGACCCCTACAGCGCCTATCTTCTTCCCGCCCAGGTTACCGAGTATCTGGCCAATAAGGACAAAGGGGATACGACCGGTCTGGTGATCGGACAGTACTCCGGCTTTGCCTATGTCATTGCCATCGTCCCGGACTCTCCGGCTGAGAAGGCCGGACTGCGGGTCGGTGATGTGATCGAGTATATCAATGGTCAGGCGACCCGTGATCTTGGCCTCTACGATGTCAAATCGCTCCTGCTTGGCCCGGTGGGAACGCCCATCGAACTTTCCCTGATCAATCGCAAGGCGGGCAAGTTGAAGCTGGTGCCTGGTCTGGTTCCGTCGACCCCGGTTGAGAGCCGGCTGCTCGAAGGGCAGATCGGATACCTCAAACTGCCTATTCTCAATAAAGGCGAGTCAGCGCGAGTCGAGTCGGCGCTGCGTGATCTGCTCAAAAAGGGCGCCAAATCGCTCGTTCTCGACCTCCGCGGATCGGCGGGCGGCGATACGACCGAAGGCTTGACCGTGGCTGACTACTTTCTCTCCACCGGAACGATCGTCAAATTGATCGGTCGCAAAGACAAAGAGATCAAGTCGTTCAGCGCCCAGCCCGATAACGACCTGACGAGTCTTCCCGTTGCGGCGATTGTTGATCGGACTACTGCGGGCGCCTCCGAGATCATTGCGGCGTCCATTCTCGATAATCAGCGCGGTGATGTGATCGGTGAGCGGACCGTGTTCGGGATGAGTGCCGAGCAGCAGCTCTTCAAGATGGATGATGGCTCGGCTCTGCTCCTCACCGTCTCGCGATACGCCTCGCCGGCCGGCAAGATTTTTATGAACGACGGGGTGATGCCGAACATTGAGGTCAAACGCCCCGATCTTGCCGAGGTCAGCGAGGATGAGAATCAGCCACCCGCGCCTGACAATGGAGCCCCGGCGCCACCGGTCGTCGTTGCTCCGAAGCCGACCGATGATGTCATGCTCAAGAAGGCGGTCGAGACTCTCCGTGACAAAGTGAAAAAGTCCTAAAAACCCGCATCCCCAAAGCAGAAAAGAGGGAAAAAGGCCGGGAGAGTTCTGAGCAACTCTCCCGGCCTTTTTCGCTCTACTCGAGCCCCTCCGCGATCTTTATGGATGGTCTGGCCGAATCACCTGGCCGAATCACCTGACCGGATCGCCCGGGTTATGATGACCAGCGCACCGATGATCGCGCCTCCCATCAGCCAGACCGAGACGCGGTGGAGCAGGTTGAATTTTAGACGCATCGGATCGTCCGCGGCGAGCGAATTGATCTCTCCGGCCACGACCACCCTGATTTCGTGCAGGCTGCGGGCGACGTAGAACCTGGCAACCAGCATAGAGGTGGTCATCAATCCAACCATCGCCAGCCCTACCCGGTCCACCTCTGCCCCCTTGCGCCACGAGTTGATCAATGAGATGAGCAGGATCAGCCCAATGACGATCCCGGTCGATTCGGTGATGGCAAGGGTGCGCGAGACCACTGCGCCAGCCAGTCGCTGCTCGGGGAGCACAGAAAATGCGGCCGGTGCGGTGACCAGACTGAAACTGACCATCAGCCCCAGCCAGAGCGCCGTCAGCGTCAACCGCAATCTTTCACTATTCATTGAGAACCTCCCTCCGGGGCGCTAGGTGAAGAGCCCCTCGATGTCTTCCGTGGTGAGAGACTTGAAGAATCCGGCCTCGGTGGTGATGAGCTGGGTAACCAGTGACCGCTTCTTCTCCTGCAGCTGGAGAATCTTCTCTTCGACTGAGTCCTTGATCATCAGTTTGTAGATGAAGACCGGTTTATCCTGACCGATCCGGTGGGCCCGGTCGGAGGCCTGCATCTCAACCGCCGGATTCCACCACGGATCGACGTGGATCACATAGTCGGCGGCGGTCAGGTTGAGCCCGACTCCGCCGGCTTTGAGACTGATCAGAAAGATGCCAATGCTCTCATCCCGTTGAAAGATGTCGACCTTCTCCTGACGATTGGTCGTCGCTCCGTCCAGGTAGGCATAATCGATCTTGCGTTTCTTCAGCTCTTTTTCAATCAGCCTCAGCATTTTGACAAACTGCGAGAAGACGAGGATCTTGTGCCCCTCCGCGCGGGCCGTCTCGATGGTCTCGAGAAGCGACTCCATCTTTGCCGACCCGCCCTCATAGTTGGACCGGATCAGTTTGGGATGATTGCAGATCTGGCGGAGTCTCAGGAGGCCCTCGAGAATGCGGAAACGTGCCTGTCTGACCCCCTTCTCCTCGATCAGTTTGAGGAGCAGTTGCCGGTAGTGTTCCCTGGTCTCGTTATAGACCATCCGCTGCTCCTGTTCCATCTCACCCCAGAGGATCTTTTCGGTCCGGGGTGGGAGATCGCTGATCACCTGATCCTTGGTCCGCCGAAGAATGAACGGATAGATGAGCCGCTTCAGGGTCCGGGTCGTCGCTTCGTCACTGTGGCGCTCGATCGGGCTGATAAACTGTTCACGAAAGTACTCGGCTGATCCCAGCAGACCGGGATTGAGAAAGGCGAACTGTGACCAGAGTTCGAGGGTGCTGTTCTCCACCGGAGTGCCGGTCAGGGTGAGGCGATGACGGGAGTTGATGGCGCGGGCCGCTTTGGCCGATTCCGAGACGGGGTTCTTGATCGCCTGGGCTTCATCGAGGATCGCTGTGTCGAACTGAAAGTCACGCATGCGCTCGACTTCCCGGATGAGAATTCCATAGGTGGTGATCACCAGATCATAGTTGTTGAACTCTTTGACCGTCGCGCTCCGCAGAACATGGGCGAAGTCGAGAATGCGCAAATCAGGGGTGAACCGCTCGGCCTCGCGGATCCAGTTGGTGACGAGGGAACGGGGAACGACCAGCAGATTGACGAGCGGCGGCTCTTTGCGCTTTTTCGAGCTGTTTCTCTCCTCCCACTCCTCTTTCAGTGAGAGGAGAAAACTGAGGGTCTGGATAGTCTTGCCGGTCCCCATATCATCGGCCAGACAGCCTCCAAAACCAGACTGACGCAGGAAATGGAGCCAGTCAAATCCCGCCTTCTGGTAGGGGCGCAGCTCGCCCCTGAACGACCGGGGGATCTCCCGCGTCGCAATGCCCTCAAAGTTTCGCAGCAAATTCCGGGCAGTCTCAAACTGCCGATCGGTCTCGATGATCTCCCCGTCGTTGCAGAGATCGTCGAGCAGGGCAATGTGGTGGCGTGAGATCCGGTATCCATCCTCGCTCGGCTCGCTAAGTCCAAAGATATGGCGGTACTTCTCGAGCCACTCCGGGGGGATCTCCCCGATCGAGCCATCGGCCAGTTTGATGAAGCGCTCGTCACGGCGGAGGGCCCGCCGCAGACTCTCGAGCGGCACCTGCTGATCTCCCCACTCGATCACCGCCTTCAGGTCGAACCAGTCGATGCCCGAAGCAACCTGAAAGGAGATGGTCGGTTTGGCCCGGTTGATCCGCGACTTCAGCTCGGCCTCCCCAAAGACCTCAAAGCCGGCTTCGACCAGTCCGGGCAGGTGGCGCGTCAGAAAGTCGAAGGGATGGACCCCCTTGCGGAGGAGAAATGTATCGGGTTCCGTCTGGTCACGGCGACTGCCACTCTTTACTCCAGTCTGACTGTCGTCGAGCTTCCCGAACCACTGCAGCTCGACGGCAACGTCCCGTTCGATGCGGCGCGTCAGCTTGAGCTGCGGGTCGTACGAGTAGCTGTAAGGTGGAACCTTGCGGGTTCCCCTCAACTCAAAGTCGCCGTATCCAAACCGGATCGAGACCCGCAGCTCCTGGTTCTGCTCGGTCAGGTAGAGTCGGGGAACCGGCGTCGTCCGGGGGAGATCCAGAAACTTGCCGGCGTCGAGCGCGTAGGGCAGCTGGCGGGTCAGCTCCGGCAGGTATCGCTCGTAGAACTCGCTTATTCCCGCGGCTGGAATGCGGACAGTCCCACTCTGGTGGAGATTCCCAAAGGCCTGGCTGTCAATATTCATGCGAAAAAGGGTCGACTGATAGCAGAACCAGTGCCCCGTCTCGTGAATCGATTGCAGATCTCGGTTGGACAGCTCGACCTTCCCCTGCGGCAGATCGGCCGTGATCTTCAACTCGAGGCCGACATCAGTATGTTCAATCGACATACTGACTGGCGCCGTCCCGACCATGACCTGCAATCGCGGTCCCAGCGGTCGTGATGGTCCACCGAGGTAGACCAGCTCGTTGCTCAATCCCTCCCAGAAATAGACTGGAGGCGGCGAGTAGTAGCTACGATAGAGCAGTGTCTGATCGAGCGCCGCTTTGATCAGCATCGTCGAGAGGTTGGTGCGGTTGACCAGCTGCAGTTTCGGAATGTCAGCCGCTTTGACCTCTTTGACCCGCTGGAGAAAATCGGGCTCACTCGACAATCCCTCCACGAAGATCCCCAGTTGGTCCGGCTCATTCTCCAGCCCGGGCGGGATGGTGACATCTCTGATGATGAAGGGATGCACTTCGTAATTGCCGAAATTTTTGATCAAACTGAAGAAGAGGATCGCCGGCGGTACCGCGGAGCTGCTCTTGCGGGTGGTGGTCGGCTTCGCTTCGATCAGCCGATGGAGGCTGCTCCGCCAGTTGCCAAGCTGTTCGGCGACCAGCGCCGCCGGATCGCCCGCCTCCTTGATCTCTTGGAGCACCATGGCCGCGGCCAGGATGTGGGAGCAGACACTGCGCAGCTGCTCATGGCAGGTGCAGGAGATTGCCAAATTTCCGGTCCGGGAGAGGAAAAAGGTCGCCGTGAAACCAAGTCTGCCCTTAAGACTGGCCTTCGGATTGGTCCGCGGGTCAGAGAGATAGACCTCGGCGAGTTTGTCTTCGATCCGCTCGTACCGACAAACCCCGGGGCTCGAGGCGAAGATGTTCGCTACCGACCGGTTGTAATCTGAACCATCGTCCAGAATATCCTGCAAGTTGATCGAGTTGATGATCGATGGAACTTCTCCGTTGAAATGCTCCAGGATGATCTTCACGGTCGCGGCCCGTGACTGTTTTCCAGCAGAATTGCTATTCATTAATCGCTCGTCTAATTCTCAGAGGGGCAGATTGCCGTGTTTCCGGGCGGGATTGACGTCCCGTTTGTTTTCAAGCAGTCTGAGACCACTGATCAACCGCTGTCTGGTGCGGGAAGGTTCAATCACTTCGTCGATGTAACCCCGTTCTGCGGCAACCCAGGGAGAGGCAAACTTGTCCTGGTACTCATCGATCAATTCCTGACGTCGTGCCGCTCCGGCATCCGTGTTGAGCATCTCGTCACGGTACAGGATACCGACGGCCCCTTCCGGCCCCATGACGGCAATCTCGGCGCTTGGCCAGGCAAAGTTGAGGTCGGTTCGGAGGTGCTTTGAGCCCATGACGCAGTAGGCGCCGCCATAGGCCTTTCGGGTGACTACGGTAATCTTGGGCACCGTCGCTTCGGAGTAGGCGTAGAGGAGTTTCGCGCCGTGACGGATAATGCCAGAGTGCTCCTGGGAGATTCCCGGAAGAAAGCCGGGCACGTCGACCAGGGTCAGGATCGGGATATTGAAACAGTCACAGAAGCGGACAAAGCGCGCCGCCTTGTCACTGGCATCGATATCGAGCACGCCCGCCAGCCAGGCGGGTTGATTGGCGACGATTCCGACCGAGCGCCCGTCGAGACGGGCGAAGCCAATGACGATGTTTCGCGCAAACTGCTCCTGCACTTCGAAGAAATAACCGTCGTCGACGATCAGTTCGATCACCTGACGACTGTCATATGGGCGGTTCGATTCAACGGGGATGATCTGGTCGAGGCGCTCCTCGCGGCGCTCGGCAGGATCCTGGCAGGGAATTCGTGGCGGATCGTCGAGGTTGTTCGAAGGGATAAAGGAGAGCAACTCCCGGATCAGCTGCAGACACTCCTCGTCATTAGCCGCGGCAAAGTGGGCGACGCCACTGGTGGCGTTGTGTCTCTGCGCCCCGCCCAGCTCCTCCTTCGTCACCTCCTCGTGGGTGACGGTGCGAATGACATCGGGACCGGTAATGAACATGTAACTCGTCTGGCGAACCATCAGGGTAAAATCGGTCAGCGCCGGTGAGTAGACCGCTCCACCAGCACAGGGCCCCATGATCGCCGAGATCTGCGGGACGACGCCCGAGGCGAGGCTGTTGCGGAGGAAGATGTCGGCATACCCAGCCAGACTGGCGACCCCCTCCTGAATTCGTGCGCCGCCCGAGTCGTTCAGACCAATCACTGGCGCCCCAACCTTCATCGCCAGATCCATCAGTTTGCAGATCTTCAGCGCGTTGGTCTCGGAGAGAGACCCCCCGAAGACCGTGAAGTCCTGGGCAAAGACAAAGACCTGACGGCCATCGATCAGGCCATGGCCAGTCACTATTCCATCACCCGGGTAATGCTCATTCTCCATCCCAAAATCGCGACAGCGATGCCGAACCAGCTTATCAAACTCCTCAAAGCTCCCCTCATCGAGCAGAAAGGCGATCCGTTCCCGCGCCGTCAGCTTCCCGGCCTTGTGCTGACGGGCCAGGCGGGCTTCACCGCCGCCAAGATTGGCAGCCTGCTCTTTCTCCTGCAGCGTCTTCAATCGGTTCTCTGCCATATTCCAGCCTCTACTCCATTTTCATCCATTCCAGCCAGAGGGAGTGGAAATGATGAAGACCATTCTCCATTTTGGGTGAATAGCGTCCGCGGCCATAATGCCGTGAACCGAGGCGTTTCTGCACCGCCTCGCAGATCGTGATATCTTCCTGCTGAATCTCATCGCTCAGTTCGACCGTCGCCGCAATCTTCTCCTGCGCCGCCGGAGAATCGACATCATTAAAATACCACTCGAAGATGGTCAGCGTGCGGTCATGACCGAGTGGAACAATCAGATTGGTGGACAGATTGTCCGGATAGATGTTGAGCATCAGGTTGGGGAAGACCCAGAAATAGAGGGCCTCACGATGATCTCCACTGGCCACGTAGCGCCGCTGCTCATCTGGCTCCGTCCGGATTGGAGCATCCTGGCGCGAGTAGTAACGGGAGGTCAGTGTGCGGTAGTTTCGGTAATCGATCTCCCGCATCAGTCCCGGGTGGATGATCGGGACATGGTAACCCTCGACGTAGTTGTCGACGTAGACCTTCCAGTTGCATTCGATCGTGTAGTCTCTCCGCGCGGCAAACTTCATCGAGCCGATGTCGTAACCCCGCGCCACGTCAGGAATCTCCCCCAGCAGCTCGACCAGTGACGGACTGAGTTCCTGCTGGCTCTTGATTCGCGCGAAGATGAACTGCTCCCAGGTCCCCACCTCGACCGGGATCAGCCCCATCTCCTCCCGGTTGAAACAGGCGACCCCGCTGAAATCGGGCAGTCCGACGAGCCGTCCATCGAGGTCGTATGTCCAGCCGTGGTAGCCACACCGCAACCGCTCTGCCTGACCCGAGCCGGTCGCGATCGGTCCGGCCCGGTGGCGACAGACGTTGATGAACCCACGCAGCTGATCATCGCGGCCGCGCAGAATGACAATCGGCTCGCCTCCGATCTCACCCGTCAGGTAACTTCCGGGAGCCGGGAGCTGATCGAGCCGACCAACCAGCTGCCACGACCGTGAAAAGATCCGCTCCTGCTCCCCGGCGAGATACTCGGGAATCGTATAACAGATCGACGGCAGCGTCTCCGCATACTCGATTCTTTTATCAATCTCAAAATTGAGCCGCTCGAACATGGTGCGCCAATGGTGCCAGTCAGAATAGCCAGTCTGAATTAGGTTGTCATCGATCGAGCACAACCTGCGCCGCGACGAGAAGCCACGGGCAGCGTGCTCGTGCTGACTTTCGCTTAACTGGACGAGTTTGCGACATGCGCACAATATTTACAAGCAGGTTATTCAGGTCGGAGGTTCTTTGACCGGCCATTTGCAAAGTCCATTTATCAGCTTAGCGGGGCTGGTGGGACAGGCAGAATTGCCCCCCCCCAAACGCTGCTGGTGATTGTCGCCGCCTATCATTCCCGCCTCAAATGGCGCAAATATTAAATCACTGGTTTTTAATGTTTCGAATTGATACATATGTATTTACAGGGAAGGGCAACTTGTGTATTTTATACCGTGTGGTTCTCTATCACTGGATGATTTTCTCACATACCCTTGACCACGACCCCCGAGTCAAGCAAAAGCTTCAATCATTTTGTCAAGATTAAGATTAGCTTGATTTTAAGACCCCAGATAGCCCCGGAGAGCTTAATGGATAACCTTGGTTAGCCTTTTTAACTCCGGTTATCTACCGGTTGGCGCGACGCAACAGGTTTGCGCCATCAAGCTGTCACCACACAGTTACCAAACGTCAAGACACTGAAACGTGAGACCATTAATTGTAATTGGCGTAATGGTCTGCCAACCGCTCAGGTGGTGACGGAGGGTGAGAGTGGTGAGACTGACTGGAGTGACCGGTTCTGGCTGTCATTGGGTTTCCC
>Ga0209972_10001515_pt1 | contig 20247 bp, 12 predicted proteins | sample NOAtaG_7_FD_187302 | JGI IMG/M metagenome (GOLD analysis project Ga0209972, IMG submission 187302) | Freshwater lake microbial communities from Lake Erie, under a cyanobacterial bloom - NOAA_Erie_Diel1S_2200h metaG (SPAdes) (version 2) | ecosystem: Environmental > Aquatic > Freshwater > Lake ... | reverse complement strand
CGACGGCGTGCTGGTATCCCGAGCGAAGGTCAAGTAGCCTCAGCCAGCTGGGGTGGGGCGGTGCCCTGCTCGCGACCACGATGTCCAAGGAGCTCCTCTCTCAAATCGCCGGCATGCTCAAGGCGCCGAGCCCGAAGAAGCAGATCGCGGCGGCGGTCGTGCTCCAGGAGGTCGGCGCGAGGAGCCGAGAGGTCTACGAGGGGCTCGCGCAGATGCTCGAGAGCGGGAGCACGACCCTGCAGCGCCCGGCGCTGGAGGCGCTGGCGGCGCTCGGGGGCAAGCCCTCGTTCGCCTCGGTGGTGCCGCTGCTGGGGAGCCGCGACCCGGAGATCCGCAAGCGCGCCGGCGAAGTGCTCGTCGCGGTCGGTGACGAGGCCGTCGCGAAGGTGAAGGAGCGCGCGGGTGCGGCCGGGGGCGAGGAGCGGGCGGCCTGTGAAGAGGTCCTCGCGCGGATTGCGAGCGCCCGCGCCGAGGCCGAGGCCGCCGAGGGCAGCGCAGGGAGCCGCGCCTTCCGGGTGCCGGGGCGGGGCGGGCTGGCAGTGCCGACTCCACAAGGCGGACTCGCCTCGGCCAAGCAGCGGCTCGAGCAACACCTGAAGGACGTCCCGGTCCTGCCGACCGTGCTGGCCAAGCTGATGGCGCTCGACGCGAACTCGGACGCCCACTTCGAGGAGATGCTGCGGCTGATCGAGGCGGAGCCGAATTTTTCGGCGCGCTTGCTCGCGGCGGCGAACTCGGCGGCGAGTGCTCCGCGCAATCCGATCACCTCGGTGCGGAGCGCGTTCCTGCGCCTCGGCAGTGTTCCGGCGACGAACCTCGTGCTCTCGGTGGCCGTGACGCAGATGCTTCCGCCCAGGGATGCCTCGGAGAAAGGCGTGTGGAGGCACTGCCTGGACACCGCGGTGACGGCCCGGCACTTCGCGGCCGCGTGGGGCGACCCCGAGCTCGACCCCGAGGTGGCCTATACGTGCGGGCTGCTCCACGACCTCGGCCGCTTCGTGATCTTCCGGGTCGAGAACGAGCAGGAGCGCTCGCCGCTGGCCGAAGGCGAAGGCGCCAAGGAGTTGCTCGCCGCGGAGCGGACGTTGTGCGGAATGACCCACCCCGAGGTCGGGGCGATGGTCTGTACGAAGTGGCGGCTGCCGGACCGGGTGGTGACCGTGGTCCGAGACCACCACCGGGACGTCGCCCCCCGCGGCGTCACGGGCAAGCTGATCACCGTGCTGCGCTACGCCGACAGCGTGAGCTTCCCAAGCACCGCCCGGAGCGAGTGGCTGGCGCCGGAGAAGCCGCGCGAAGAGCGGGTCCGGCTGGTGGAGGCCCAGCGGCCGCCCTTCCTGTCGATCTCGGCGGAGCAGTTCCACGACCTGCTTCAGGTGAGTGCCGCGGACGCCGAAGCAGCGGCGAGCTCGCTCGGGCTGGGCTGAAGTACGCTTCGAGGGATTGCGGCGGCCCCAGCGGGCCGTGCAAGACTGCCGGCCGCATGGCCGACTCCGCTCCGTACCGCCCTACCCACCCCGTCCGCATCGTCAGCGTCGCCGCCCTCTTCGATGGACACGACGCCGCAATCAACGTGATGCGCCGCGTGCTCCAGGCGAGCGGCGCGGAAGTGATCCACCTCGGCCACAACCGGAGCGTGGAGGAGGTCGCGATCGCAGCGGTGCAGGAGGATGCCCAGGGCATCGCGCTGACCAGCTATCAGGGCGGGCACATGGAGTACTTCACGTACCTCCGGGAACGGCTCGACGCGCTCGGGGCCAGGCACACGCGGATCTATGGCGGCGGCGGCGGTGTGATTGTGCCGCGGGAGATCGATGAACTGCACCGCCGGGGCATCGATCGCGTCTTCTCGCCCGAGGACGGACGCAACCTGGGCCTGCAAGGGATGATCGACCTGGTGATGCGGGGCTGTGACTTCGCCCTCGACCAGGCGATCGATCCGGGGCCTGGCGTGAGCGAGTGGATGCCGCTGTCCCGCCGCATCTCGATGATCGAGAACGGCTTGGTCGAAGGTCAGGCGCGGGCGCCGGGGGTCCCGGTCGTGGGCCTCACCGGGACCGGCGGCGCCGGCAAGAGCAGCCTCACCGACGAGCTCGTGCGCCGATTCGCGCAAGACAACCCCGGCAAGCGGATCGCGGTGCTCTGCATCGACCCGACGAAGAAGAGCACCGGCGGGGCGCTTCTCGGTGACCGCATCCGCATGAACGCGCTGAAGCTGCCCGGCGTGTTCATGCGCTCGCTCGCAACGCGCGGCTCGGGGAGCGAGATCTCGACGCAGGCCGAGGCCGTGCTCGCGCTTCTCACGCACCACGCGGACCTGGTCTTCGTGGAGACCGCTGGCATCGGGCAAGGCGACAGCGAGATCACTCGCCTCGCGGACCTCTCGCTCTACGTGATGACCGCGGAGTACGGCGCCGCGAGCCAGCTCGAGAAGATCGAGATGCTCGACCACGCCGACGTCGTGGTGATCAACAAGTTCACCCGGCGGGGCAGCGAGGACGCGCTCCGCGACGTGCGTCGGCAGCTCCTCCGGCAGAAGCGCTTCGCGGGGCAGCAGGCCGAGTCGCTGCCGATCTTCGGGACGAGTGCCGCGCACTTCGACGATCGCGGGGTGAACGCGCTCGCGGCGTTCCTCGCTGCGCAGATCGGGGAGCGCACCGGCGCCCCGTTCGCGTCGAGCCACGCAGTCTCGATGGTGCGGGCCACCGATGCGGCGCAGGCCGTGATTCCGGGTGGCAGGGAGCGCTACCTCAGCGAGATCGCCAGCGCGGTCCGCGAGCACCACCGATGGGCCCGGGAGCAGGCCTCGATCGCCGACGACGTCGAGGCGCTCGAGCGGGCGATGCGGCTCGTCGAGCCGAGCGCGGAGGTCGGTCCGTTCGCGCCGGTCGGCCCTGCTCCTGGACGGGCGGCGGCCCTGGCGCGGGACCACGACACGCTGCTCGAGCGGCTTCATCCGCGCTGCCGGAAGCTGCTCGCCGAGTGGGACCGCTGGAACGCGGGCTACGACGGCCCCGTCTTCGAGTACGAGGTGCGGGGCAAGAAGGTCTCGGTGCCGAACTACGAGGAGACGCTCTCCGAGCTCGCGCTGCGAAAGGTGGCGCGACCGCGGTACAGGGGAGCGGGTGATCGTCTCTTCTGGCGGCTCACCGAGAACGTGCCGGGAGAATTCCCCTACACCTCAGGCACGTTCCCATTCAAGCGCACGGGCGAGGACCCGACGCGCATGTTCGCCGGCGAGGGGCCGGCGGCGCGGACGAACGCGCGCTTTCATCTGCTGGCCGATGGCCAGCCGGCGGCGCGCCTCTCCACCGCGTTCGACTCCATCACGCTGTACGGCGAGGATCCCGCGACGCGGCCGGACATCTACGGGAAGATCGGCGAGAGCGGGGTGAGCGTGTTCACCGTCGAAGAGGCCGAGCAACTCTACGCCGGCTTCGACCTCTGCGCGCCGAGCACGAGCGTCTCGATGACGATCAACGGCCCGGCGCCGACCGTGCTCGCGTTCTTCATGAACGCTGCGATCCGCCAGCAGGCGCGGCGGTTCCTTCGGCAGACTGGACGCCTCGCGATCTCCGAGGCCGAGGAGCTGCAGCCCGACGCGGTCCGCGGCGCGCACTGGGCCGAGGTGCGGGCGCTCCTCGCCGACGCCGAGTGGGAGGCGATCCGCCAGCGCACCTTCGAGCAGGTGCGGGGGACCGTGCAGGCCGACATCCTCAAGGAGGATCAGGGCCAGAACACCTGCATCTTTTCCACCGAGTTCTCGCTGCGCCTGATGGGTGACGTGCAGCAGTTCTTCATCGACCGGAAGGTGCGGAACTTCTACTCGGTGTCGATCAGCGGCTACCACATCGCGGAAGCCGGCGCGAACCCGATCCATCAGCTGGCCTTCACCCTCGCCAACGGGTTCACCTACGTCGAGTACTACCGGGCGCGCGGGATGGACGTCGACGCGTTCGCGCCGAACCTCTCGTTCTTCTTCTCGAACGGGATGGATCCCGAGTACACGGTGATCGGGCGGGTCGCGCGGCGCATCTGGGCGCTCGCGATGCAGCGCCTCTACGGCGGCAGCGCTCGCTCGCAGATGCTCAAGTACCACATCCAGACGAGCGGCCGGTCACTCCACGCCATGGAGATCGACTTCAACGACATCCGCACCACGCTGCAGGCGCTGCTCGCGACCTACGACAACGCCCAGAGCCTGCACACGAACGCCTACGACGAGGCGATCACGACGCCGACCACCGAGAGCGTGCGCCGCGCGATGGCGATCCAGCTGATCATCAACCGAGAGTTCGGCCTCGTGAAGTGCGAGAACGCGACGCAGGGCTCGTTCATCGTCGAGGAGCTCACCGACCTCGTCGAGGAGGCGGTGCTGAAGGAATTCGATCGCCTCACCGATCGCGGCGGCGTGCTCGGCGCGATGGAGCGGCAGTACCAGCGCGGGGCGATCCAGGACGACTCGCTGAAGTACGAGCGGCTGAAACACTCGGGCGAGCTGCCGATCATCGGCGTGAACACCTTCTTGCCCAAGGATGCGAGCAAAGGTTCGATCCCGCGGGACGTCGAGCTCTCGCGAGCGAGCACCGCTGAGAAGGACGGCTGCATCGCGCGCCTCGAGGCATTCCACGCGGCGCACGCGGCCCGGGCGCCGATCGTGCTGGGAGCGCTGCGGCAGGCCTGCTTGGGCGGTGCGAACACCTTCGTGGCGCTCCTCGACGCAACCGAGCATGCCTCGCTCGGGCAGGTGACGCGGACGCTCTACGAGGTCGGGGGCGAGTACCGGCGCAACCTGTGACGGTTCATCGCGCGGGCCGCACCGTCAGGCCTCGGGGTCCGCGGGGGGCGGTGTGGTCGGGCGCTCGAGGCCGGCGCGGCGCAGCTTGTCGAGGAAGGTCGTGCGCTTGAGGCCGAGGGCCCGGGCGGCCTCGCTCTTGTTGCCGTTGGCGCGCTCGAGCGCCTTCTCGAGGATGCGCGTCTCGAGCTCGGTGTAGCTGCCTACCCAGGCATCGCCCTCGCTCGGGATCGTGCCGGCGGAGCTGGTGGACGATGGCGCAAGCTCCAGGTCGGCGAGCGCGATGCGCGGGCCGCGCGCGCGGCCGACGGCGCGCTCGACGAGGCCCTCGAGTTCGCGCGTACCTTCGCTGAAGGGGTGGTCGAGCAGCGCCTTGAACGCGTCTTCCTCGATGCCCACGAGCGGGCGACCGAGGGCACGACATCCGCGGTCGATGGCGACGAGGACGAGCGAACGCAGGTCTTCGCGCCGGGCGGCGAGGGAGGGAACGACGAGGGTTAGCGGGGCCAGGCGCCTCGCGAGCTCCGCGTCGAATCCACCTGCGTGGACGAGTTCTTCGAGGTCGACACGGGAGGTCATCACGACCCGCGCATCGAGCGGCTGGGCGGCCGCACCGCCCTGCGTGGACACGGGCCGGTACGAACGCGAGGCAACGGCCTCCTCGAGCGCCGCCTGCACCGGTAGAGGCAGGGCAGGCACATCGAGGAGGAGGAGCGTGCCGCCTTGCGCGAGCTTCAACCAACCGGGGTGCGGCTCGGTCTCGTTCGTTCCGAAGAGCGCCTCCATCGCCCTCCCCTCAGGCACGCCGAGCGCATCGGCGACGACGAGGGGACCGTCCCGCCGCGGGCTGCCGGCGTGGAGGAGGTGACCGATGGGCTCGAGGGCCGTTCCGGCCTCGGCACGGACGAGAACGGGACCATCGAGCGGAGCCAGCTGCTCGGCGCGGCGGACGAACTCACGCATCGAGGGGCCGTAGGCGATCACCGGCTGGCCAAAGCGTTCGCGCTGCGGTCCAGCCTTGAGCGCAGCCGCATCGGCGCGGAGATGAGCGACGGCCTCCTCGAGGGACTCGATGCGCTCTTCGCGCACACGTAGCTCGGCGAGTGCGCGACCGACGCGTTCGTGGGCGCGCCGCTCCGCGGACAGCGTCGCGACGAGGCCCGAGAGCCGTGCGCCGAGCGCGTCGAGCGCCGCGATCTCCTCCATGGTCACAGCCGCCCTCCGGACGCCGCGGGCCACGATGAGCGCCCCCTCGAGCTCACCGGAGTTCACGAGCGCGACGGCGGCGAGCGCATCGATCCGCGCGAGCGACTGGTGGAGCACCTGCAGCTCGGGACGGCGCGCCGCGAGCGCCTCGAGCGGAGCGCGCAGCACGACCTCCCCCGGGCGCTCGGCGAGGCGCGAGAGCAGCGCGGGCGAATGCTCCGACGCGCGCACCTGAGGCTGTCCCGCGGCGTCGACCGCGACCTCGAGCGCCGGCGTCACGATCCACAGGACCGACCGGGCCTCGGCGCTGCGGGACGCACGGGCGAGGGGCGCGAGCACCCGCGCACCGAGTTCCTCGAACGAGCGCACGCCCACGCTGGCTTCCTGGGCTTGGGCGACGGCATCGAGCAGGCGTCCCCGATCCGGAGCAAGCGCCCATCGGGCCGCGTGCCGTGCGACCCGATCGAACGCGACGAGCGCGCCGAGTCCGATCGCGATGGTGAACGCGAGCGAGATCGGTTCGAGCCGCAGCATCACGTCCCGCCCCGCGACCACGAGGCCGACCGCGACCCCGAGGCTGGCCAGCGTCGCCACCGCCCCACGGACCCACGATCCCACCCGCGCCGGTGGCAGCCCGCTCGCGCCGCGAAAGACGGCGACGTGCCCGACCAGCAGGCCCGCGTCGGCGATGAGCCAGCCGGCGCGAAGCGACGATGACTCGGGCGCCCCGCCGAGGCGGGCGGCGAGAGCCGCTGAGACGAGCGCGGCGAGCGCCACGGCCGAGCCGAGGACGGCCAGCGAACTGCGCGCGAGATCGGCGGGGGGACTGCCGAAACGCCCGCTCGTCGTGCGGAGCGCGATGGCAACGAGTGCGCCCGCGAAGAGCACGCCGACCGGCAGTTCGAGGAGCGCGCCCGGCAGCACCACGGTCTCGCCGAACGCGTCGAACGGAGCGAGGCACACCAGCGCTCCGACGAGCCCGGCGCAGGCCGCGAGCAGCGCGAAGGGAACGGTGAGCCGACCGAGGCGCGCAAGGGGCCGGGGCACCATCGGGGCTGCGAAGGCGAGCGCGACGACGAGCGCTCCGGACGCGGCGGGCGCCGAGGCCGCGATGATCTCGAGCAGGAGGGAGCGGGCAGGCGCCGCGGACGCGACAGCGTGAAGGGAGAGGACCGTCGCGAGCGCCGCTGCGAGACCCGTAGGTTCGTCGTCCGCGAGGTCGGCGCGAGACAGCAGCCACGGCAGTAGCGCAGCGAGGGCAGCCAGCACCAGCGAGGCCCAGGCGAGCAGGTCCAAGCGCGCCCCGGCCTCGAGCAGGACCGTCGCGGCGTAGGCGCTCGCGAGCGGCGCGATGCCCACCGCCCACCACGGCAGCCGCGGGCTCACGGAGCTCCTCGGAGGACGGCGTCTCGGTTCACGGGACCGCGAGACGTAGCAGGCGAAACGCAGGGCGGCATCGCCGAGGCCCGCGAGGCAGCGACGAGCATGCCGAGGCGGTGCGCTGCGTCGCATTTCGGGCAATGCTCGCAGCCGTGCGAACGGAACGCTTCGGAGACCTACTCTGCCGCATCGTCGGCGGCCTCGATCGTCAGGGCGGAGGCGATGGCCCGGTGGTCGTGCTGTGCCACGGGTACGGCGCACCAGGGGATGACCTCGTCGGCCTTCATCGTGCGCTCGACGTTCCTAGGGAGACGCGCTTCGTGTTTCCGCACGCGCCGCTCTCGCTCGCGGGTCCCTACGCGATGCTCGGGATGGACGCGCGGGCGTGGTGGCCGATCGACATTGCGGCCCTCGAAGCAGCGCTCGCGGAGGGCCGCGCCCGCGACCTGCGTGGGGAAGCACCTGCCGGGCTCATGGAGGCGCGGGCGGCGCTTACCGGTTGCCTCGACGCGATCGAGCAGACGCTCCGTCCGACCCGGCTCGTGCTCGGCGGCTTCTCGCAGGGCGCGATGCTCTCGCTCGACGTCGCGCTCCACGACCCGCGGCCGCTCGCAGGGATCGCCCTGATGAGCGGCACCTTCCTGAACGAGCGCGGATGGCGCCCCCGCTTTGCGGCGCGGGCCGGACTGCGCGCGCTGGTGTCCCACGGCACCCACGACGCGCTGTTGCCCTTCGCGGCGACCACCGAGCTCAAGGACGCGCTCGTCGAGGCGGGCTGGAACGTCGACTTCGTGCCCTTTCGCGGCCAGCACGAGATCCCGCCCCTCGTGCTCGATCGCGTGTCGGCGCTGGTGCGTGAGGCCTGCGGCTGAGCCCGCCGCCGCGCGTCAACCGATCCAGGACGCATCGAGGATGGTCTTGGCGTCCCCGAGCGCTCGACCACCGAGCAAGTTGACCTCGACGTCTTCGGCTCCGAAGCGCTGCAAGCTGCGCTCGACGAAGCCGAGCAAGAGCACGCCCCAGACGAGCGAGGGCTCCTGGCGCTCGATCACCTCGAGGCGACCGTGGCCACGGCCGACCTGCCGGATCTCGACACCGATGCCGCGAAGCAAGGCGCCGAGGATCGCAGGCATCTCCTGGAACACGAGTTCGGGAGGCGGCGACGGCGGCTTGAGGGCGCGCATCGCGTCGAACGCCCCCTCCGCGGCAGCGCGACCGCACTCGACGATGGTGTGCAGATCGTTCGTGCCGAGGCGGGCGTCGATCTGCTCGACCAGCTTCTCGACCGCGTGTGCTTCCACCCACGCCTCGTCGAGCAGGCCGAGATCGAAGGGTGCGCGCGCACTTTGCGGCATGGCGGCGAGGACCTCGCGCACCGCGCGCTCGTGGTGCTTGCGCGCCACGAAGCGGAGGACCGACAGCGCGAAGCGCCCCTTCACCTCGGCCGTCGCGACGGTGTCGTCGGACGCGGCCTCGGGCGCGATCGGCACAGGGAGCGCGCGCGGTGGCTTCGACCGCCAGGTGGTCTCATCCTGCTCCGCCGGGTCGATGGGCACGGGCATCCGCGGCACGGTGCGGTCGCCGGCCTGCGAGACCTCCCCACTTGGACGCGCGCCCTTGCGCTTGGCGTCGCGGGCCTTGATCTGCAGCACTTCGAGGGAAAACGTGTCGCTCGGGAGTTCGTCTTCCAGGGACACGGTGCGCCCGCCGAAGGGCACGAGAGCCGCCGCGAGTTCACTGGCGCTCCCGAAGCGGTGCTCGGGAGATTTCGCGAGCGCCTTCCGGATCACGGCGTCGAGCCCGCTCGGAACGCTCGACTGAGACGAGGCGAGGGGTGGCGGAGCGGCATGCCACACCTTCTCGGCGAGTTCGCGAAAGGTCGGCGCGTCGAAGGGTCGACGCCCTGCGATCATCTCGAACAGCAGCACCCCGACCGAGTAGACGTCGGTGCGGGGGTCCCGTCGCTCGTCTCCGCGGAGGCGCTCCGGCGCGGCGTACACCGGCGTCCCGACCAGGGTCCGCTCCGGCGTCAGCGTCTTTCCGTCCTCCGCAGAGCTCGGCCCCATGAGCGCCGCGAACCCGAAGTCGCAGACCTTCACGAAGTTCTTGTCCCCGAAGCGAGCGACGATCATGAGGTTCGCCGGCTTGAGATCGCGATGCAGGATGCCGCGCTCGTGCGCAGCCGCGAGCCCGGCGAGCGTGTGCGCCGCGATGGAGACGGCGCGAGGAACCGCGAGCGCCCCTTCCGTGGCGAGCACCTGCGACAGCGAGTGCCCACGAAGGTACTCCATGACCATGTACGGGCGTCCCTCCTCCGTACCGAAGTCGAGGATGTCGATGATGTTTGGATGGCCGATCGCAGCCGCGGCGCGGGCCTCGCGCTGGAAGCGATCGACGGACGCGGGGCTCTTGCGGGTCGTGCTGCGGTGCAAGAGCTTGATGGCCACGAAGCGACGCAGGACGGTGTCGGCGGCCTTGTAGACGGAACCCATGCCGCCATCGCCGAGAAGCCTCACGAGATGGTAGCGCCCAGCGACCGTCGTCCCGACGAGGAGCGCGTCGCCGGGCGGCGGGAGCTTGCCAGGAGGACGGGACGGTCGTGGCGGGAGGGCGTTCACTCGAGTGAGGACTGTATCCGGTCCACGCCTCGGGATTCCAGCACCCCCGGAGAGGTCCGGGCCCCGCGCACCGAGCGGACCCGCACACTCCACGGTTCCGGGCGACCTCCACACGGTGGTACTCGGAGCCCATGCAGCGTTTGCTTGTCCTCGCCGTCCTGCTCGCTGGCTGCCCCTCCGACCCTGTGCCGCTCGATGCGTCCGACGCGGGGCGTGATGCGGGTCCTGCCGTTCCGCTCTCGACCGACCATTGCGAGTACGCAGAACCGAGCCCGACCGCGGGGGCGGGGGGCATGGTGACGGCCGGACCGATCACCGTCGGCACCGCGGAGCGTCCGCTCGGACTGCCGGTGGGCTCCGCCCTCGGCGGCAACACCTCGCGGGCGAACGTCGAGCTGCTCGGCGCGCAGGGGCTCGTCGACGAGCGCGAAGTGCCCCTGCCCGGCAGCTTCACGCCCTCGGTGGGGATCGAGACGATCCCGATGGTGAAGGCGATCGCGATCACCGCCGGCGACGAGACGGTGATCATCCTTCGCACCGATACGATCTTCGGCGACGACTCGATCACCGCGGAGGTCACAGAGCGCCTCGGACCGGAGTACGCGGGCAAGGTCCTGTGGACCTCGAGCCACACCCACACCGGCCCAGCGCAGTACACCGGCGACCTGAAGCTCCAAGTCGGCGGAGGCCCCACGAGCGCGACGCTCCGGGGGCTGCTCATCGAGGCGATGGTCACGACCGCCGAAGCCGCCATCGCCGCGCGAGAGCCGGCCCGCATCGGCATCGCGACCGACGAGAACTTCGATCTCGAGGACCGCGTCTCCTACGACCGGCGCCCGGAGAACGACGACCTCTTCGGCGGAGAGGAGCGCAAGGACCAGCGCCTCCTCGTCATCCGCATCGATCGGATGGACGGCTCGCCGATGGCGATCCTGCCCCTGTTCGGCGTGCACTCGGCGATCCTCGACGACGACGTCTCGGTCTTCTCTACCGACGCGAGCGGCGCGTTCGAGCGGCAGATCGAGGAGATGTTCGACGAGACGGTGATGGTGGTCCACCTGCAGGGCGCGGGCGGCGACGTGCTCGGGGCGAGCGACACCCATGTCGAGCTGCCCGAGGGATCGCCGATCTGGGACTTCGCCCGCAACGAGGAGTGCGCCCGCTGGGCGACGCCGCAGATCATGGCGGCGTGGGAGCGGGCTGGCGAAGCCATGCGCGACAGCCTGGAGATGGAGATGGTCACGCGGGTCGTGCCGCTCGGCCCAGACTGGGAGACCTTTACCGTGCGCGACGGCGCCCTGGCGTACTCGCCGTGGGATGGTCGGCGGATGCCGGACCGCATGGTGTTCGGCGCGGGCGGAACGGTGCTCTCGCCGATCGACGAGTTCAATGCACCGGCCGGCGCGGCGCTCTGCGGGGGAACCGATCCGCCGATCATCCCGCGCTCGGACCTTCCCGGAACCGCCGGGCTCACCGGCTACGGATCCTGCGCGCGCCTCGAGCTCGCCACGAACCTGCTCGGTCCGCTCCTCGACTTCGAGTTCGGCGACCACCCACTCTGCCCGGCAACCCGCACCACCGTCGGCGCGTGGCGGCTCGGCGACTACCTGTTCGGCCTCGTGCCCGGCGAGCCCGTCGTGCTGTTCCGCGACACCCTCGCGGCGCGCTCGCCCTACCCGACCGAGCGCACCTTCGTGATCGGCTACGCCCTCGGACACGAGGGCTACCTCATGACCGCCGAGGACTGGCTCCGCGGCGGCTTCGAGCCCTCGATCAACACGTGGGGTCCGCTCGAGGGCGACTACGTGCTCGAGCGGATCGACGAGCTCTTCGACCTCGCGACGAGCGCCGAACGCGAGGACGCCTCGGAGGGCGGCGTCGGTCACGCCATCCCGTACCTGCCCTACGATCGCGCCGAGGCTCCGGACCCGGCGCCCATGGCGGGCACCGTGCCGGCCGAGCTGCCCAGCGAGGTCTACTTTCGCAACCGCGTGCGCCCCGCGGGCAGCCAGCCCGATGCCACGATTCCTCGCGTCACCGGCGTCGCGCGCTTTGCATGGATCGGTGAAGACCCGATGGCCGGCTCGCCGCGCGTCACGCTCGAGCGCGAGGTGGACGGCATCTTCGAGCCGGTGCGTCGCCGAAGCGGTCGGCCGGTCGTGGACCTCGACATGATCCTGCTCTGGACGCCCCTGCCGCTCATCGATCGCGGCCCGCCGCGCACCCACTACTGGACCGTCGAGTGGCAGGCCGTCGCGCCGATCGGAGCGCCCGGTCTGCCCGAGCTCGAAGACCGCGTAGGCCTGCCGCTCGGACGCTACCGATTCCACGTCGAAGGCGCGGGGTACACCGTGGACAGCGATCCCTTCGAGGTCGTCGCCGGTCCGATCGAGCTCGTGGCCACGCGGAGCGGTGCCGACATCTCGCTGCGCGCCCGCTACCAGCCGCGGGAGGGCTGGCGACTCTTGGCGATGGAGGGCCTCTCCAACCGCGACGTCGCGGTCGTCGCCGGTCCCCTCTCCGTCGAGGTGGAGTACGCGTCGGGCGCGCCCGACGTCTTCGAAGTGCCCGTGAGCGTGACCGGCGAGGCCAGCGTCACGCCGAGCCGCGCCGCTCCGACCCGAATCGTGGTTCAGGACCGCTTCGGCAACCGCGGCGAGACGTCGCTCTGACCCCTCAGAAGTCGAGGGACTCGTGGCGGTGTTCCTCGGGGGCCAGGGTTCCCTCGAGGAGCTCGCTGCGCCACGGGAGCCACGGCGGCAGCAGGTCGGGGCAGGCCTGGCCCTCTTGCAGGAAGACCTCCGCGAAGCTGCCGCCGGCCTCGCGGTCGTAGCGCAGGTCGCCGAGCCAGCGCCCTTCCTCGCGCGGCGCGACGAACGGTGCCCGCGAGAACCGGAAGAACGCCTCGCCGCGGCAGTCACGCGCCAGCTCGCGAATCTCCGCGAGGGGAGTTCGCACCTCGTCGACGAAGCGGATCGCGTCGGTCTCGCTTCGCACGATCGGCGTCCGGCCCGCCGTCGTCTCGTCGGCGAAGGTCATCGCGCAGAGCCCCACCGGATGAATGGGGAGCACCGAGAGCTGTAGGCGGCGGAGCACCAGGTCGCCGCGCTCCTCAGCGACGCTGATCGCGAACCAGCACATCGGATTCGCCGGCGCAGGCATGAGCACGACGTCCGCCTCGGTCGCGTGCGTGAAGGCGCCGTCGTGCACCGCACGCGCACGTTCGTCGGCGATGGCGCGGCCCGCGGCGAAGAGGCCTACCACGAGCGTCGCAGCGCCGAGCGCGAGCGCGGCGCGGCCGCCGTCGCTCCGCAGACGGTTCGCCGCGGCGAAGAGCAATGCCGTCGTCACGAGCGAGAGCGCGATGGCGAGCCCCGAGACCATCCCGCTGAGCGGCTCGAGCACGAGCACACCCGCGACGAGTCCCCACAGCAAGCGCTGACCGAGCCGCGTCGAGACCGAGCGCGCCAGCGGTACGGCGAGCGCGATCCAGAGCAGCGGCTCGAGGATGAACAGCGTGTCCCCCGCGACCCAGTGGTTCCACACCGGCCAGAACGGATGCACCCCGAAGCTGTTCGCGCCGTCCATCACGATGTGCATGAGCGCGCCGAGCACCGCGACCCCGAAGAGCCACGCGCGGTCTTCCTTCGGCACGCGCTCCTTGCGCCACGCTGCAAAGCCGAGGGACCCGCCGAGCGCCACGAGCGCCACGAGCGGCGCGCCGAGCAACGTGTGGGTGTGCCCCCGGTGATGCAGTACGTAGCCGTAGGGTGCAGCGGTGATCCACGTGTAGAGCAGATCGAGGTCGGGCGCGTTGCTCGCGAGCGCCCCGGTGAGCCACGCCGCCCTCGCGACCTGGGGCTGGGTCGGCCCCCGCCGCAGAGCGACGGCCGCCTCGGCGATCGCGAAGCCCGCGAGCGTGTGGGTGACGTTGTCCAAGCAGCCGGGGTGTAGTCCTGGGGGTCTCGCGCGGCCATCCCGGTTCGCGCTTCTTCAGGCGGGCGCCCCAGCGTCACTCCGGGCCGTCGTCGTCACCGCTCTCGGCCGTCAGGCCGTACTTCTTCATGAGCTTACGGAAGTACTTCCGATCGATCTCGGATTCCCGCGCCGCGTGGGAGATGTTGCCGTTGTTCTTCTTGAGGAGCGAGCTGATGTACTCGCGCTCGAAGCTGGCGATCCACCGTTCCTTCGCGTCCTTGAACGTACCGTCGACGTCCATCCGCACGTCGGGCAACTGCACGGCGTCGGTGCGCCCTTCGTAGTCGGACGGCGGGATGGCCCCTTCGGCGAGCGCACCGAGCGGCCATGCGATGTCCTCGGGAAGGTCGCGGAGCTCGATGGTGTCGTTCTCCGCGAACGAGACCGCGCGCTCGATGACGTTGTGCAGTTCGCGGACGTTGCCCGGCCACGTGTACTCGGCGAGGCGGTCGAGCACGCCCGGCGCGAAGTTCAACACCTTGCGGCCGTCGTGGCTGCGGTTGAACGACGCGTGCTCGAGGAAGTGACGGGCCAGGACCCGCACGTCCTCCCTTCGCTCGCGCAGCGGTGGGAGCTTCACCCGCACGACCGTCAGCCGGTAGAACAGGTCTTCGCGGAAGCGACCCTGACGCACCTCCTCCTCGAGGTTGCGGTTCGTCGCGGCGATGATGCGGACGTCGACGCGGATCGGCTTGGTGCCTCCAACGCGCTTGACCTCACGCTGCTCGAGGACCCGAAGCAACTTCGGCTGGAGGTCGAGCTGGAGTTCTCCGAGTTCGTCGAGGAACACCGTGCCGCCGCTCGCGAGCTCGAAGACGCCTTGGCGGGTCGAATGCGCGCCGGTGAACGAGCCCTTCTCGTGGCCGAAGAGCTCGCTCTCGATGAGGTTCTCGGGCACGGCTCCGCAGTCGAAGACGATGAACGGCCCTTCACGACGCCGAGAGACCTGGTGGATGCTGCGGGCGACGACGTCCTTGCCCGTTCCCGTCTCGCCCTCGATGACGCAGGTAGCGTCGGTCGGCGCGATCTTCTCGAGGATCGAGTAGACCTCGCGCATCCGCTTGTCCCGGCCGATCAACTCGCCGAAGCGGTCACGCTGCGACGGAATCACCCGCACGCGCTCCTCGATCGGCTGGAAGCGGATCTCGGTCTTGCCCAGGCCCACGACCTGCCCCGGGCTCAGCCACGCCTTCGCGATCCGCACCCGGTTCACGAACGTTCCGTTCGTCGACCCGAGGTCCTCGATCATGAACGCCCCGTCGTCGATGAAGATCCGGCAGTGGCTCCGGCTGACGGTCTCGTCGTCGAGGATGATGTCGTTGCCATCGACCGCCCCGATCGTGACGACGTCCTTGTCGAACGTGTGCTCGGTGGCAATTCCACCCTGCATGAGCGAGACCTTGATCCGCCGGACCGTGATCGTGGCGGGGTGGCCGTCGACGTAGGTGACCTTCGTCGCGTCGGTGGCCATGTACGGCGACTCGTCGCTCATCTCTCGCGGAAGCTACCGCACCTCGAGGCTGCGACCAACGGTGGAAAACGAACGCGGAAGGCGCGCCTCCGGGGCATCGCGCGACGGCGCGATGATCGTCGTTGGTGCGGAGCGCGGACGCTGCTACGCTCAGGGCCCCTTTTCGAGAGAGTGAGTACGTGATGACAAAGAAGCTGTTCGTCGGCAGTCTGAGCTGGAACACGACGGACGCGTCGCTGCGGGCCGGGTTCGAGCGTTTTGGTCCGGTGTCGGACGCCAAGGTCGTGACCGACCGCGAGACCGGCCGGTCGCGCGGCTTCGGGTTCGTCACGTTCTCGGATGACGCGCACGCAGCGGCTGCGATCCAGGAGATGGACGGAGCCACCTTCGAGTCGCGCACCATCCGCGTCAGCGAGGCCAACGAGCGTCCCTCGCGCGGCGGCTTCGGCGGCGGTGGTGGCGGTGGCGGCTTCGGCGGCGGCGGTGGCGGCGGCTACGGCGGTCCTCGCGGCGGCGGCGGCGGCGGCGGTGGCGGCGGTGGCGGCGGCGGTCGCGGCGGCCGTGGCGGTCCCGGCGGCAAGCGGCGCGGGGGCGACGACGAAGGCTGGTGAGCATGGCGGTCCCGAGCCCTCGCCCGGGACCCCCGCCCGCACGGCCCGCGCGAGGGTTGACGCTCTCGCTGCGGGCTGCCCGGATCGGTCTCGCCTTCGCCTGGATCCCGATCGCGTACCTCGGCTGGCTGCTCGTGCAGCGGGACCCACCCGGCCCCGCCGCACGGCAGACCCGCCTCGGGGTGCTGCTCGCGGAGACCCTCGAATCGCTGGGCGCGACCTTCGTCAAGCTTGGACAGATCCTCGGCAGCCGGCCTGACCTCCTGCCCGCTGGTCTGCTCGGTCCCCTCGCGAGGCTGCAGGATCGCGTCGCGCCCGTCCCCTACGAGGACATCGAGCGCGTCATCGCAGCCGAGTGGGATCCGGGGCAGCGCGCTGCGCTCACGCTCGAGCGCGCGCCGATCGCCGCCGCCTCGGTCGCGCAGGTCCATGCCGCGACGCACCACGACGGGCGCCGTCTCGCGATCAAGGTGCAGCGGCCGCGGGCGCGGGAGCAGATCGAGCGCGACCTCGCGGTGATGCGTGCGGTCGGCCGTGTGCTCGACCTCGTCCCCGACGTGCACCTGCTCTCGATCCCCGGCGCGATCGAGCGCTTCGGTGCGGCCCTCGAGGGCCAGCTCGACTTCCGCATCGAGGCCGACAACAACCGTCGCTTCGCGGCGAACTTCGCCCGCATGAAGAAGCTCCGGGTGCCGACGCTCCTGCCCGAGCTCTGCACCGAGCGGGTCCTCGCGATGGAGTTCGTCGAGGGCGTGAAGGCCACCGAGCCGGAGAAGGTGCGAGGCGACCGCCGGGACATCGCAGAGCGCGGGGGCCGGGCGATCCTGAAGATGGTCTTCGAGGACGGGTTCGTGCACGCGGATCTTCACCCCGGCAACATCCTGCTCTCGGCCGACGGGACGATGACCTTCCTCGACACCGGCCTCGTCGCGGAGATGCCGCCCGACCTCGTCCGGCCGTGGGTCGACACGTTCAGCTCGCTCGCCAAGCGGGATGGCGCGTGGTCGGCGCAGCTCTTCTATGGCTTCGCACCGAGCGTCGCGGTCCAGGACTACGACGCCTACGAGCGCGACGTGACGAACTACCTCGCGCAGTACTGGGAGATGCGCCTCGGGGAGGTCGAGGTGAGCCGGGTCGTGACCGGCATGATGGAGGTCTTGCGCGAGCACCGCGTGCAGGTCGAGCCGGTCTTCACGGTCGTGAACGTCGCCCTGCTCGTCGCAGAAGGCCTGGGCAAGCAGCTCGATCCGGAGATCGATCTCGTGATGCTCGCCGTGCCCTACCTGCTCTCGGCGCAGCTCACCGCGCCGCCCGGTCGGCCCCCGCTGCGCAGCCCGCCGAACCGCGCCGACGGAACGCCGCGAGGAACACCGAATGGATGAACTCGAGATGAAGGTCCGCACCGCGATGGCCGCGATGGACCGGGTGAGCGACGAGGATCCGAGCCGCATGGAGGTCGGAGGTCGCTCGGTGGGGGCGGCCCTGCTGTACGCCGAGCGCATGAGCGCGTGCCTCGCGGAACTCGTGCCGGACGCGGGCGCTGCGCTGCGGCTCGCGGTCCGCGCTCAGCACCTCGGCCGTTTTCGCCTGCCGCGCACGAGCTACCCGGAGGGCCGCGTCGGCTATCTCGCCTGGCGCACCGAGCAGGCCCGCAGGCACGCTGCGCTCGCGCGCGAGTGCATCGAGGCGGCAGGTCTCTCCGTGGAGCTGGCCGAGCGTGTCGCCGCCATCGTCCAGAAGAAGCAGCGCACCTCCGATCCCGAGGCCCAGGCCCTCGAAGACTGCGCCTGCCTCGTGTTCCTCGAACACGAGATGGACGCCTTCGTCTGGCCGGCAGCGGGCCCTCCGAAGCCCGAGGCCGACATGATCGCCATCCTCCGCAAGACGTGGCGGAAGATGAGTCCGCCCGCGCACACCCGGGCACTCTCTCTACCGCTTTCGCCGCGTTGCCGCGCGCTGGTCGAGCGGGCGCTCGCCGCCGACTGAGCGGCGCTTCACTCCGGCGGAAGGGCCGGCGCCTCGGGCTCGGGGCGCAGTGGATCGAGCGACGGAAGCCCCTCGCCACTCGTCTCCTCGATCTCGTCGGCGGCCTCACCGTGCTCGTCGGGATCGGCGCTCGACCGCTCCGGCGCTTCCATCCGCAGGTTCGCCATCCGCTCCGGGTGCACCTCGGTGGGAATGCGGGCACGGAGTTCCTCCACCAGTCGATCGAGCGCCTCCTCGCGGCGCTGGCGGAAGAGGCGCATGCGGATGGCATCGGAGGCCTCGGCAGCCGAACGGTGCTCCGCGGGACGGATCCCGGTGAGCTTCACGATGCTGAAGCGGCCGTCGACCTCGACCGGCTCCGACACGTCCCCGACCGCTGCGAGGCCAAAGGCGGCGGTCGCGATCGCGGCGTGGACCGCCGGGTCAGCCGCGTTCGGCCCGCGGCCGGCGGTGTCGAAGTAGCGCAGGTCCCCGCCACGCTGGTTCGACTCGGTGTCGAGCGAACGCGAGAGCGCGAGCGCGCGGAACGCGCGCATGTCGGCGGCCCGCAGTTCCTCGACGAGCGCGGTCGCTTCGTCACGGGTCGCGACGAGGACGTGGCTCGCCCGCCGCATCTCCGGGCGGCTGAACTCCTCGGGGTGCGCGTCGTAGTAGACGAGCACGTCGGCCTCGGGGATGGAGTCTGCGGTGATCCGCTCGTCGATCTCGGTGCGGATCATGTGCTGCACCGCGTTCTCGAGCGTGCTGCGTCGCACCTCGGCGTCGCTGCCGAAGCCGCGCCGCTCGCCCTCGCGCGCGAGCAGCTCGAGCTCGACGAGGTTGTCGACGTACTCGCGGAGGCGCGCCGGGTCCCGGTAGCGCGCGCGTACGAACGGCGAGAGCCGGTTTAGCTCGTCCTCGACCGCGCCGACCGTGACCGTGACGTCGCCGATGCGGGCCAGGACCCTGGCGCGTCGCTCCTCGTCCGGGCTCCGAGGCGCCTGGGCGAGCACGCTCGCACCGATCGCGGAGAGAAGGACGCAGGCCGACGCGAGCGCGACGAAACGACGATTCACGGCGCAGCTTTTCCCACGCACCACCAGGCCGGTCAACGACGGCTCAGCCGCCGAAGCCGTAGCCGAGCGTGGCGCCGACGTTGAAGCCGAAGAGGTTGTAGCCGCCGTTGATCTGGATCTGGATCTGACGGATGGGGCGGATGGTCACGCCGATCCGCGGCAGGTCGAGCCAGAGGAACATCGGGGGCACACCGCCGTCGCCGAAGTAGAAGGGGTTCGGGCCGGAGATGTTCTGGTAGGTACCGCCCATGATCCGGCTGTCGTCGAGGCGGCCGGTCGAAGGATTGGGCCGCTCGATGGGCCCCTCGCAGTAGATCGGGTCGGGATCCGCCACCCCGTTGCAGGCCGCGAGCGACGAACCCGCGCCGCCGGTGCGGTACGCCTCGGTGCGGGTGAGGTTGCCGGTCATGCCGCCGAGGCCGAGACCGAAGCCGATGTCGATCCCGAGCCAATCGGCGACCGGGATCGTCCAGCCGAACAGGAACGATCCGTACACCACCCCGAGCTGCGAGTTCACGTGTTCGAACTCGAAGTCCGGGTCGTTCGAGCCGCGGTAGAAGCCCTGGTGGCCGAAGCCGCCGTACCAGACCTCGGCCATCACGTTGAAGCCGTTGCGCCGCCAGCCGAAGAACGCGCCGCCGCCGAAGTTCACCGCGGTGCCGCCCTGGTAGGTGACGAAGAGGCTCTGGATGAAGTCCGGCACGAAGAGCGTCCGGAAGGAGGCCCCGGCGAAGAAGTAGTCGGTGTCCGGAAGCTCGCGTGGGTTCAGTCCGTCGTCGGCCACCGGGGGCGGCGCGTCCTCCTCGACGTCCGCCTGCGCGTCGCTGAGCGCGGTCCCGGCGTCGACGGTGGTCACGCCCGAGCCCAGGCTCGCGCCGCTGCCGTCGGACGACTGGGCGCTGGCGGACAGGGGGCTGAGGAGCAGGAGGAGAGCGAAGAGGGGGAAAGAAGAGCGCATGGTGGGCCTCGGGATGCGACCGTACCACGACAGGCCGATCGCGCGAGAATGCGGCGCGCCAGGGGTGTGATCGCCGGCGGTTGGTCAGGCTGCCGCTTCCCAGTACGGGTCCCACCAGTCGTTCGCGCGGAGCACGCGCAGGCCCAGCATCTTGCCGACGGTGTCGGGGCGCCACCATGCGCCGGGGAG
>Ga0209972_10001510_pt1 | contig 20273 bp, 17 predicted proteins | sample NOAtaG_7_FD_187302 | JGI IMG/M metagenome (GOLD analysis project Ga0209972, IMG submission 187302) | Freshwater lake microbial communities from Lake Erie, under a cyanobacterial bloom - NOAA_Erie_Diel1S_2200h metaG (SPAdes) (version 2) | ecosystem: Environmental > Aquatic > Freshwater > Lake ... | reverse complement strand
CCTGGGCAGTGTCGCCAATTTGCTCAATCCGGAAGTTTTCCCGGATGCAGAACCCACGTTTGAAGCCCGCTACCGTGAGCTTATCCGCTACCACCTGCATGGAGTAGCCAGCGCAAAAGGAATAGAACGATTACAACACTTCACCATATGACACCAAGAATATTGGCAGTGCTCATCGCCCTTGCAGGAATCGGAAATCCTGCGTGGGCCGCTGCAGGCGACACCCTCCGCCTCACCCTGAAGGAAGCGCTTTCGATGGCCGAAAAGAATAATCTCAGCCACCGGAACACCATAACCGACATCGGTCTGGCCCAACAGAAAGTAAAGGAAGTGCAGAGCATTGGCCTTCCGCAGGTGAATGCTGCCGCTTCTTTTAACCAGTATGTAAGAATACCGGGAAGCTATATCCCCAACTTCACCGGCCAGGGACCTGATTTTATCTTCATTGCCTTCCAACAGAAGTACGCTGCCAGTGCGAATATCCAGGCTTCATGGCTCATGTACGACGGTACTTATCTGCTCGGTTTGCGCGCAGCCAAGGAATTCGTTCAGGTGAGCCGCCTGCTGGCAGAAAAGAGCGAAACGGATCTGGAGCAGAATGTAACGCGCGCTTACGCCCTTTGCCTGAACACGGTTAAGAACCTGGAACTCATCGACCAGAACCGCCGCATGTTGGAGAAGAACCTGAGCGATATCAAAGAAATCTACGCTGCCGGTTTTGCCGAGAAGCTCGACGTAGACCGCCTGCAACTCAGTCTCGACAACCTCAGTGTACAGCGTGAAAAACTGCTCACTGTAGTGGCCATGACGCAGAATATGCTGAAGATGGCCATGGGTATTGCCATGGATCAGCCGATTGTATTGACTGAAGACCTTGAAACCTTTGAAAAGTCTATCCTGGTGGACGGCAATGGCGATGCGGCGATGCAGCCTTCCGCGCGCATTGAGCATCAGCTGCTGAACCAGACCCTGCGCCTCAGCTTTTACGACGAAAAACGCTACAAAGTCGGGTATACTCCCACCCTGGTAGGCTTTGTAACGCACCAACGCAATACGAACCGTCCGGAGTTCAACTTCCTGGAAAGCAACCTGCCCATCAACAACACCTGGGTTCCTGCCACGATCTGGGGCCTCAACCTGTCAGTTCCCATTTTTGACGGTTTCCGCAAACAGAGTCAGATCCGGCAGGTGCAGCTCAACCGCGACAAGACACTCAATCAGATTCAGGAATTCGAACGCTTTGCGGGAATGGAATACATCAATGCCCGCCAATCGTGGGTAACAGCCCTGCAGGCAGTAGAAGTGCAGCGCAAGAACAAAGACCTGGCAGAACGTATCTACGAACAGGTGAACACCAAATTCAGGGAAGGCGTTGGCAGCACGGTGGAAATTCTCTCGGCTGAAACCGAACTCAAGAACGCGCAGATCCAGTATCTCAATGCGCTGTACGAACTCAGCCTGTCTAAAATCGACCTCAAAAAAGCCCTTGGTCAACGCATCAATCCCTAATAAAAACAAAAGCAAACCCAAACGATGAAACTCCATATAGCAACCCTTCTGGCTGCCACTATCTGGCTCAGCGCCTGCGGCCCCAAGCAAGACACCAGCCTTCAGGGAAAGAAGGCAGAACTGGAAAAGATCAAGAAGGAAATTTCCGTATTGCAGCAGCAGGCAGATAAGCTGACCGCTGAAATACTGAAACTCGATACCACCGGCGGCGCCAAGGCCAAACTCATTTCATATACCAGCATCTCAGAAGCCCCATTCAAGGGTTATGTGGAAGTACAGGGTGTGGTAGACGCTGAACAAAGTACTATTGCCACTGCACAAATGCCGGGTGTGGTAACGCGCGTGATTGCAGTAACCGGTATGAATGTGAGCAAAGGCCAGGTACTGGCTGAACAAGACAATGCCTTGCAGCGTCAGCAGGTCGATCAGGCCAAGCAACAGCTTGATTTTCTGACCACCTTGTACGAAAAGCAAAAGAAACTCTGGGAAAAAGGCATTGGTACGGAAATTCAATACCTGACCGCCAAGAACCAGAAGGAAGCCATGGAAAAATCGCTGGCATCTGCCAAAGAGCAGTTGTCTATGACCCAGATCAAGGCCCAGATATCCGGTGTGATTGACGAAGTGAATATCAAGGTTGGAGAGACTGCTGCTCCCGGCTTGCCTCTCTTTAAAATCGTAAATCTCAGCGGCGTGAAAGTAACGGCCAATGTAGCTGAAACCCAGGTTGGCAAGGTACGGATCGGCGATGCAGTGAATCTGTTCTTCCCCGATCTCAATACCGAGCGCGCAGGCAAGGTAAGCTTCGTAGCCAATACCATCGACCCGGTTAACCGCTCTTTCCGTTGCGAAGCGCGTATCAGCGATCCCGGCAGTCTGCGCCCGAACATGCTCGCTGTAGTCAGGATTACCGACTACTTCAACCCCAAAGCTGTGAGCGTTCCCCTGAATATCATTCAGCGCCAGGGTGAAAACGCTGTTGTTTACGTGGCAGAAAACAAAGGCGGTTCAAGCTGGACAGCCAAAGCGGTGAGCGTAAAAACAGGCCGTGTTCACAGCGGACAGGTTGAAATTTTGAGCGGTCTCAAAGCCGGCGACAAAGTAATTACCACCGGTTACCAGGAACTCAGCGACGGGCAGAGCATCCAACCCACCCAACCCTGAAGCGCGCCATGAGCCAACAGCACAAGGAATTCAAACCCACCAGCTGGTCTATCGACAACAAGACCAGCATATTCGTGATGACCCTGATCCTGACGATTACGGGCATCATGAGCTATATCAGTCTTCCCAAGGAGAAGTTCCCCGATATCGTAATTCCGACCATTTATGTGCAAACCATTTATCCCGGTTCAGCGCCTAAAGACATCGAGAACCTCATCACCAAGCCCATTGAGAAGAAAATCAAGGGCATCAATGGATTGAAGAAGCTGACCAGCCAGAGCATTCAGGACTTCAGCATTATCGTGGCCGAATTTGAAACCGATGTGAAGGTGGATGAAGCCAAGCAAAAGGTGAAGGATGAAGTAGACAAAGCGCGCACCGATCTCCCCAGCGACCTCAAGCAGGAGCCTACGGTACAGGAGATCAACTTTGCCGACCTGCCCATTCTGAACATCAACATTGCAGGCGATTACGAACTCAGCAAGCTGAAGGAATACGCCGATATTGCGAAAGACCGGATTGAAAGCCTGAAGGAAATAACCCGCGTAGACCTGATCGGCGCGCTCGATCGCGAAATCCAGGTAAATCTTGACTTGTACCGTATGCAGGCCAGCGGCATCAGCATGGACGACGTAACCCGCGCCATTCAATACGAAAACGTGCGCATAGCCGGCGGCAATATCGACGTTGAAACGATGAAGCGCAGCCTGAGCGTGGTTGGCGAATTCACCGACCCGCGCGAAGTGGAGAACATTGTAATCCGGGCGCAATCAGGATCCACTGTTTACTTGCGGGATATCGCAGAAATAAAAGACGGTTACAAGGAAAAAGAAAGCTATGCGCGCCTCGCCGGTAAGAATGTGATCACCCTGAACGTCATCAAGCGCAGCGGGGAGAACCTCATCGACGCCAGCGACAAATGCCGGGATATCGTTAACGAGCTAACCGAGAGCACCTTCCCCAAGAACCTCAGCGTCGTATTGACCGGCGACCAGAGCACCGAGACCCGGGTTACGCTGCACGATCTGATCAACACGATCATCATTGGGTTTATCCTGGTGACCTTAATCCTCATGTTTTTCATGGGCGCCACGAATGCCATTTTCGTCGGCTTGTCGGTTCCGTTGTCCATGTTCCTCGCCTTCCTGGTGATGCCCACACTCGGCTTCAGCCTGAACATGATTGTATTGTTCAGCTTCCTGCTGGCACTCGGCATTGTGGTTGACGACGCCATTGTGGTGATCGAAAACACGCACCGCATTTTCAAGAACGGCAAGGTACCCATCGTCAAGGCTGCGAAAACTGCAGCCGGCGAAGTATTCCTGCCGGTACTAAGCGGTACGCTTACCACCCTTGCTCCATTTATTCCGCTTGCTTTCTGGAAGGGAATTGTCGGCAAATTCATGTTCTTCCTGCCTGTCACCCTGATTGTTACGCTGCTGGCTTCGCTGTTGGTAGCCTATATCATCAATCCGGTGTTTGCGGTGCAGTTCATGAAACCGCACGACCCGGATCACGACAAGGCCGGCAAGCGCAAGACCTTCAAAAAAGTCAGCATCTTCTCCCTTGGCCTGGCAGCGCTGTTTTACATCCTTTCGGCCGGTGATGGATTTATTGGCAGCAGCAACTTCGGCATAGCCAACTTCATCCTGATCATTTGGGGCGTATATGCGCTGCATTTTATATGGCTCGAAGCTGTTATCCGCCGCTTCCAAAACAATACCTGGCCCGGTGTGCAGCGTCGGTTTGGCAAGCTGCTCAACTGGTGCCTTGCCAAGCGCAGGCCTGTTTGGTTGCTTATCGGCACTGTTCTCCTGCTGTTTGTATCCTTCGTGGTGACAGCCATCCGCAAACCATCGGTAGTATTTTTCCCGGAAGCAGAACCAAATTTTGTTTACGTGTACCTGAACGTGCCGGTTGGAAGCCAGCCTTCCTTTACCGATAGCATTACACAGATCGTTGAAAATAGAATTTACAAGGTTATCGGCCCCAATAATCCCTTGGTGGAAAGTGTCATCAGCAACGTGGCTGTTGGCGCGAACGACCCCAGCTCCGGCGATCGCACAGTTGCCTCGCACCGCGCCAAAGTCACTGTAGCCTTTGTTGAGTTCAGCCAGCGCGATGGCAAGAGCACTACGGTTTATCTGGACAGTATCCGTACGGCCCTCAAAGGCATACCGGGCACTGAAATTACCGTAGAGCAAGAACGCGGAGGCCCGCCAACCGGTAAGCCCGTAAACATTGAGATCCGCGGCGACGACTTCGATTCACTGGTGCGTACCGCTGCTGAACTGAAGCGCTACCTGGACGAAAAGCGCATTGCCGGAGTGGAGGAACTGAAATCTGACTTCGTTTCAAGCAAGCCGGAGATTATGGTCAAGATTGACAGAGAACGCGCCAACCGCCAGGGCATCAGCACCGGGCAGATTGGCATGGCACTGCGTAATAGCATTTACGGTGCCGAAGCCAGCAAATTCCGCGACAACAACGAAGACTATCCGATTCAGGTGCGTATCCGCGAAGACCAACGCAACAATGTCAACGCATTGATGAACATGAGCATTGCCTATCGCGATATGAATATGGGAGGCATGTTCAGGCAGGTGCCCTTGTCTGCCGTGGCTGATGTGGAATATACCAATACATATGGCGGGATCAACCGCATCAACCAGAAACGCGTGATTGTACTCAGCAGCAACATACTCACCGGTTACAGTCCGAACGAAGTAGTTGCAGAAGTAACGAATGCAATCCGCGATTTCCGGCCTTCCAAAGGCATTGAGGTCGTCTTGACAGGCGAACAGGAGCAACAGGCGGAAACTTCGTCGTTTCTCGGTTCTGCCATGCTTGTTTCCCTGGGGCTTATCCTCCTCATCCTGGTAACCCAGTTCAACAGCATCAGCAAGCCAATCCTGATTCTCAGCGAGATTTTCTTCTCGATCATCGGTGTACTGCTCGGCCTGAGCATCTTCGACATGAGCATATCGATTGTGATGACCGGTGTCGGGATTGTCGCGCTGGCCGGGATCGTGGTGCGAAACGGCATTCTGCTGGTGGAATTCACCGATTTGCTGCGCAGCCGCGGGGTATTGCTGAAAGATGCGATCATCGAAGCCGGCAGAACGCGTATGACGCCGGTATTGCTCACCGCATCCGCTACCATACTTGGATTGATTCCGCTGGCTGTTGGCCTGAACATGGACTTTGCGAAGCTTTTCACCGATCTGAATCCGCATATCTTTTTCGGCGGCGACAGTGTGGCCTTCTGGGGCCCGCTGAGCTGGACGATGATTTTCGGTTTGTCGTTTGCGACCTTCCTCACCCTGATTCTCGTTCCGGCGATGTACTTGCTGAACGAGAAACTCAAGGTGCGCGTTTATGGTTGGTTTGGCCGTAAATACGATCCAGACGAGCATGCTTATCCAGGCGCGCTGGAACAGATCGACGACTTGTAAATCTCTCTTTAACCCAACAACCTATGAAACGGCTGTCGCAATAAATCGCGGCAGCCGTTTTACATTTGAAACCCTATGGAAATTGGGTTTATAGCAGGAATTCTGGTTTTTCTCGGTGCCACAATACTGGCTGCCCGCATGATGCAAAAAGCCACCGCCGCTCTTACACAGGAGCAGCGCTCTGATTTATTCACCATCTTCAATAAAGAACGCACGGTTACCACCCTGATCCTGGTTGCCATCATTGTCGCATTTGCCATAGGTCTTCAGACCCTGAAGAACACCAGTTGGCTGACGTATGGCTATTTCGCTGCCTTGGTTTTGTTTCTTGGTATCAGCACCTGGCGGCGCCATGGCATTCTAAAGCAAAACGCTTATCCGGAAGCTTACCTTAAATCCTTCATTTGGTCCAGCATCATTCGCTATGCCGGACTGGCCGTGGTGGTTGCCAGCACACTCTTCTGGGCAGGTTTTTAATCAGCCTGCCACAGAGACCATCAGGCCATTTTGAGTCGTTTCGCGAAGTGGATTGACTTTCCGTCTTCGAATCGGCTGCCGAAATTCCTGCAATGCGAACCTACAGGTTGCGCAACTACACCTGTTTTGGTGATTTAGCTCATTTCAGTTTATCTTCCCGCTAAGCATTTTTGAGCAATGAAAAGAAATTACCTGCTTTATCTGGCTATTGCATTTTCAATCATACTGGCCGCATGTTACCGCGAACCACTCGGGAAAATCCGCAAGATCAACGGTGTGAATTGGTCTGGCTCCTATGCCGTGCCGCTGGTCGATGCCAGGCTCAATATGGAAGATATTACGGAATTTATCGGCGACCTCGCCGGTACCGGAACTTATCCTGACAAGCTCATTTTCTTTGAGTATAAAAAGAGCAAGTTCTCGCAGACAGCCGCTGCTGCCTACCGCATTGCAGAAAGCAACAGCCAGGGCACTTTTCCTTTGACGCCAGCGGAGCAATCCCAGTTGCAGGCTGGAACGGTTTCCATCACCCGCGAATTCTGGATTGCGGTTACTCCTGGCGGAACCAATCAATTGGATTCCATCCGCCTTACTTCCGGCGATCTGAGCCTGAAGATCAACAACGATATCCCGCATGATGCACAGGTTAGCGTGTTGCTTCCGGATGCCCAACCCGCCTTATCGGGTTCGGTAAATGTGCCATGGACAGGCACCCCGTGGAACCGGCAGGTTATCCTGAATTTCAATTCCCATACGCTGCAGTTGAACCAGGGCCCGGCCGGCAACAACCAGCTGCGAATCCGACTTCTGATAACCTATACCCGCACCGGAAGCAATCCTGTGTCCGGTTTCAGCGGACCCGATTGCGGCGCCGTATTGCTCTCACCGCAATTTGCGTGGATGGAGGGAAACCTGGATGCCTGGAACCTCTATGCAGGGCTTGACAGCTTTAAATTGGGGATTTTCACCAATGAAATCACCAAAGGCAAACTGGTATTCAACGATGCAAGGTTCAAGTTGCGCTGGGCCCATAACCTGAACCAGACCTTGCCCATTGCGCTGAACAACCTGCAATTCACCATGCAGGATGGCAGCACCGAAGCCGTGAGTGGCGTCAGCTCCGGGCTCAGTGCCCAGCCTTCGCCCAACCCGGACACGTATGTGCGCGACTCCCTGTATCTGAACAGCGTGAACAGCAACGTGGCGCAAATCGTACGGGATGCACCCAGGCTATTGAATTGGTCTGCGACCATGCAGAAGCCTGCCGGCAAGCAACGATTGTATGCCAATGCCAATGCCGAACTCTTCGCAGCGCTGGAGCTACCTTTCTCTGGAAGTGTTCAGCGCTTCACACTCAGCGACACTGCTGATTTCGACCTGGGCATCGGACAAGACGAAATCAACTACCTGGATTGGGTAAACCTGCGGCTCTACGTGGAAAACGGTATCCCAATGGCTGCCGGGATACAGATGTTCTTCCTGGATGCGTCCGGGCGCACCATCGACTCGCTTTTACAGCCCTACCGCTTCATACTCCCTGCGGCACAGGTCGATATCAACGGAAATGTCACGGCTCCGCATACCGAAACCTACGATGTGAAGATTGAACGACAACGGATAGCCAATATAGCCAGGGCTGTTAAATCGATCACGCGGGTGGAATTCCCGAGTGCTCAGGTGGCCGGAAGCCCGGTTCCGGTAAAGATCTCCAGCAATAACCGGATAGCCGTAAAACTGGGTATTCAAAGCAAGGTAACCGTAAAGGAAAGGTTCTGAGATGAAGACGAAACACATCCTTCTTCCATCGCTGTTCCTGCTTGCAATTGTTGAGCCTCTCAGCGCACAACAGAACTTCAACCTCTACCATTTGGCCAAGGCACCGCAGCGCAATCTGCTTAATCCTGCCATCCATGGTGAAAGCAAAGCATTCTTTGGTGTACCGGCACTGAACTCGGTTTACTTTCACTTCTCCAACAGCGGGTTCAACCTGAACAATGTATTCGACGCGCTGGAGCCATCCGGTCAAGGCGACTCCACCGCCATCAACATCAACAAGCTTACCGATGTATTCAGCAAGCAGAATTTCATTTCCATGCGGTTTGAACAGCAGTGGTTGTACGCCGGTTTCAGCGTCGGAAAACACCGCTTTACCGGGCATGTCAGCGATAAGCTTGCCTTTCGCTTCGCATACCCGCGCGATTTATTCAGCTTTCTGATTGATGGCAATGGAGGCGACAACCTGGGGCGCAACTTCGGCTTCAATTTCGGCCTGAGCGCCCGCCATTACCGCGAAAAGGGCATAGGATATTCCTATCAGTGGAAGGATCACATCACACTGGGAGCCAGGGTAAAATTCCTGCGCGGGCTGAGTATCGTGGAAGCTGCGCCGCTCAATCTCAGCATTACGACCAGGCCTGAAGACTATTCCTGGCAACTGCAATCGGATGTCAGGATACAAACAGCCAGCAGCCTTTTCCCTCTTTTGCCTGCAGACAGCAATGCCAACTACGAATTCAATGCGGAACGCCTTTACAGGCGCAACAACAACCGCGGTCTGGGCTTTGACCTCGGAGCACATGTGCGGTTAAGCGAAAAACTGGAAGTATCCGCATCGGTTATTGACCTCGGGTTTATACGATGGAAAGAAAACACGGTAACCATGGCATCGCGCAACCCCAATGCCATTTTCACCTTCGATGGAGTGCATGTTAGCAGTGCCGATACCAGCAGTGATTTTGAGCAATACTTCAGGAACCTGGGAGACAGCCTGCTTAGCACTTTCAGACTCGACACCATGCGCGGCAATGCGTTTACTACGGCACTTGACGGACAGTTCTTCCTGGGCGGGCAATACCAGCTTTCCGAAAAGGCCAAGGTGAATGCCCTGGTTTATGGTGACTTCTACAACCGCCGTTTCTATCCCGGCCTGACGCTGGGCCTGTATTGGAAACCCTTCCGCTTCGCTGATGTGCATATCACCAATACCATGTACAACCGCGTTTGGTTCAACCCGGGGCTGGGATTCAGCACGCGTATCGGGCCGGTGCAAGGTTATTTCACCAGCGACAATCTGTTTGCACCGCTGCTGCTGTCGTCGAGCCGGGGGTTCAGTTTCAGATTCGGCATGAACCTCGTGTTCGGGCAACCCGACAAAAAGGAAAAGAAAGAGAAGAAAACCCGCGAAAAACTGCGCGGGGGCAATGTAATGGACTAAGAAGGATTGCTTAGCTATTGTAAGCCCAGCGGATATACATCGAACCCCAGGTAAATCCGCCACCGAACGTAGCGAGGATGAGGTTATCACCTTTGTTCAACTGCTTTTCATAATCCCAAAGGAGGAGCGGCAGGGTACCTGAAGTGGTATTGCCGTAGCGCTCAATATTCATGAGGATCTTATTTTCAGGAAGACCCATAATTTCGGCTGTATAGTCGATGATGCGCTTGTTAGCCTGATGCGGAACCAGCCAGTTTACGTCGTCGCTGCCCAGGCCATTGCGGTCCATGATCTTTTTGGAAACATCGGCCATATTGGTGGTAGCGAATTTGAATACCGTCTTACCTTCCTGATACACAAAGTGTTCTCGGGCATCGATGGTTTCATGTGTCGGCGGTTTAAGCGACCCGCCTGCCTTTTGGTGCAGGAATTCGGCACCGGCACCATCGCTGCGCAGGATGGCGTCCATAATGCCGTTATCTTCTTCTGTTGGCTCAAGGAGCACACAGCCACCCCCATCGCCGAAGATGATACAGGTGTTGCGGTCGGTGTAATCGACGATAGCGCTCATCTTATCGACGCCACAAACAACCACTCTTTTATGCGTACCGCTCTGAATGAACTGGGCACCTACCTGCAGCCCGTAGAGAAAACCTGAGCATGCGGCAGCCAGATCGAAACCCCAGGGCCTGGAAGTTCCAAGTTTGTGGGTTACCAGGTTAGCGGTGGCGGGGAAAACGAAATCTGGCGTTACGGTGCACATAATCAGCAGATCGATTTCATCTGCCGAAATGCCGCGTTTTTCAAGCAGGTTTTCAACTGCTTTCACGGCCATATCGCTGGTAGCTTTTCCGGGTTCGCGCAGGATTCGCCGTTCACGAATACCTGTGCGGGAGATAATCCACTCGTCATTGGTATCTACGAGTTTCTCCAGGTCTTTGTTACTGAGAACAGTTTCGGGAACGTAACCTCCCACAGCCGTGATGGCGGCGCGAATTTTAGTCGTTTGCACTTGCTTGAGCTGCTTGAATTTCCTGGAAAGAGGAACGGATTTTTTCTATGAGACCGGTGCGGATAATCTCCTCACAGAGTTCAACCATCTTCACAAAGCTATCTGCTTTGGAGATACCGTGGCCAATAACAACTGGCTTATTGACGCCCAAGACGGGGGTACCACCGTAATGCCTGAAGTTGAATTTGTCGAGATAGTCGTCTTGCACACCGCGTTTCATCAAACGATAGAACAGGCCTTCAGACGACTTAACCACCACGTTACCTGTAAAGCCGTCGCAGACAACCACATCGGCCTTATCACCGAAGATATCGCGACCTTCCACGTTACCAACAAAGGAAATGTGTTTATTTTCCTTCAGCATGGCATGGGCGGCAAGGGTTAAGATATTGCCTTTTTCTTCCTCTTCACCGATGTTCAGCAGACCCACTCTTGGAGCGTCTACATGATACACCAATTGGCTGTAGAGGGCTCCGAGAATAGCGAACTGATTGAGCATTTCAGGCTTGCAATCTGCGTTTGCTCCCACATCGAGCAGAACACCATGTGCGCCTTCCGGTTTGGGCAGAATCGATGTAAGACAAGGGCGTTGAACGCCCTCGATCGGCTTAACGGTAAAGAGGCTGGCTGCGTACATGGCTCCGGTATTACCCGCGCCGAGGAACGCGTCGCATTCACCACCTGCCAGACCCGCCAAACCGCGCACAATGCTGCTGTCTTTTTTAGAAGTGATGGCCCTTACGGCGTGCTCGCTCATTCCAATAACTTCTGAGCAATGTATCACTTCAATATTGGGAAGGTCATTGGCGTGCTCCTTCAGGAGGGCATCGATAGCCGGCTTATCACCGTAGAGCAGCAGATGCAGATGGGGATAACGGCGCGCAGCCTCGCAACTGCCCAAGACAGCTTCCAGCGGGGCGAAATCGCCGCCCATTGCGTCTATCCCAATCCTCATCTAACGAATCAGGCTTCGTTTTTACCCTTCATCACCTTCACACCGCGGTAGGTGCCGGTTTCTGGGTTTACCCTGTGGTAGAGGGCAACGTCGCCGGTTACCGGGTCTGCGATCATCGGACGCAGGCCGAGTTTATCGTGCGTACGACGCTTGTCGCGGCGGGTTTTGGAAATCTTTCGCTTAGGATGTGCCATTTTATTCTGGGTCTTTAAATAAGTCTTTTAATCCTTCCCACCTGGGGTCGGTTTGGTTGTCGTTTGCATCCGGGGCAGCCAGCTCAGCCAAGCGCTTCAGCATGTCCTGATTGCAGGGTTTTTCCGGCAGTTCGTCGCAGTTGCGGATAATCGGCAACGTAAGAACCACCAGGTCGAAAAACAATGGTGCCACATTGATAGAAGTCTCCGTGTGGGCTATTTCGAGCAAGTCGTCATCAACTTCCACTAAAACGCCCATTGTTTCTCGTTCTCCGGGAACACGCTGTTTCACCATCACCCGGTGGGCTGCTTTCACTGGATAGGAAAGCGGCTCCAGGCAACGATCGCAGGATACGGCAACAGCTCCTTCCACCTCCATATCCAACTGAAACAGGTGCTGTTTCTTGTCGAATACCAGATTGGCTTTCACATTGCCGGGCCCTGCCAGCGGAAATCCCAGGGTCTCAAAGAACGCAGCGTCGAGGTTGAATGCATAGTGATGCAGCCCGTCTTTTAACTTGACGAACGGAATCTCAAATTCTTCCAGGTCACTATCGTTTCTCAAAACGAACCGCGAAATTAGTTAATTCTCAGGACAATTTACTCGTTTATTCACATGAATCAGAAGTCGATGCGGAATCGTTCGCGCTTCATCTCGGCAAAAGGCAGGAAGCTGGATTTGCCGTGATCATAAATGGCGCGGCTTCCCACAATATTCAAGCCGTCGAACAAAGCATTCATGAACGATAAAGCGGAAGCTTCACCCTTCCCGGCAAGCGCATAGGCTGTGCCGTGATCGGGCGAAGTGCGTACCACCGGCAATCCGGCCGTATAATTCACGCCTTCATAGAAAGCGGCAGACTTAAACGGAATGAGACCTTGGTCGTGGTACATAGCCAGGATGGCATCGAACTGTGCAGCTTGCCCTGAACCGAAGAAGGAATCGGCTGAATAAGGGCCGTAGACCAACATTCCGTCTTTGCGCGCTGCCTCGGTTTCCGGTTTGATGCGTTCGATTTCCTCGCTGCCGAGCAAACCGCTGTCGCCTGCATGCGGGTTCAGGCCCAGCAAAGCTATCCGTGGCCTTGCTATACGAAAATCGCGCTGCAAGGCACTGTGCACCGTGCGGATGCGCGCGGCGATCTTCTCCCTGCTCAGTACATTGCTTACATCTTGCACCGGAACATGTTCTGTTACCAAAGCGATGCGCAAATCATCTGCAATGAGCATCATGGCATAGTTGTCTGCGCCCAGCGCTTTGGCGATAAACCCGGTGTGCCCATCAAAGCCGGGCAGGTTTTCAGCAACCGTAGCTTTATCTAGCGGTGAGGTGAGGATCATACCGATCTGACCTTGGGCTGCTGCTTCCACACAAGCCCGGAGCGAAGCCAACGCCTCCGCTCCTGCTGCTGCAGAAGGCTTGCCGAATTCGACCGCAAAATCTGCCGAACCGGTTGGAATCAGATTCAGTCGTCCAGGTTTTGCTTCTTCCGGAGTGGCAATCTGATGGAATGCCGGAGCCTCGATTCCTTTCGAAGCGAGTTGTTTCTTGGTGTAGATATAACTTTTGGCCGATGCGTACAGCACGGGAATGAAATGCTTCAAGAGCGTTTCATCGGCGAAAGCCTTTTGAATAATTTCCAGGCCAACGCCATTTGGGTCGCCCTGCGTTATCCCAACGCGTATGCGTTCATTTTCCATGTTGAGCCCTCCTTTTCAGATATTCAAGCATCAGGCGCACGCCGACACCGGTTCCACCTTTGGATGTGTAGCCGGAAGCAGTGTGTGTATAAGCTGTACCTGCAATGTCGAGATGCAACCAAGGGTAATCGGTGAAACTGCGCAGGAACATGGCTGCACTTTGTGCGCCCCCCTCGCCTTTTCCGAGATTCTTCAGGTCGCTGATATCTCCTTTCATTTCATCGGCGTATTCTTCCCATAATGGCAGTTCGGCCAGACGCTCGTAGGTTGCCTCACCGCAGTCGCGCAGGGTGCTCTTCACTTCATCTGAAGCATTGCCCATCAGCGCGCTGCCGTAACTGCCAAGAGCCCTGGCAGCTGCACCGGTCAAGGTGGCAAAATCGAACACCAGTTCAGGATTGTAACGCGTGGCATAACTCAGCGCATCGGCCAGAATGAGTCGTCCTTCTGCATCCGTATTGAGCACTTCCACGCTGAGGCCTTTATGGGTTGAAATGATATCGCCGGGGCAAATGGCGTCTTCACCGGGCCGGTTGTCGGTAATCGGAACCAGACCGACAATGTACAGCGGCATTTTCAAACCGGCTGCGCCGCTCATCACCGCGCCCACCACCGCAGCTCCGGCCATATCGCACTTCATGTAATCCATGCTTTGCGGGGTAGGCTTGAGGCTGAGACCACCGGTGTCAAACACGACGCCTTTACCTACCAGTACTATGGGTTTCTTGTTCACTGCACCGGCTGGTTTGTATTCCATAATAGCAAACACGGGTGGCTTTTGTGATCCTTTATTTACCGCGAGTAAACCGTAGAATTTCTGCGAGGTGATTTTGGATTTATTCCAGATATCGACATCAAAACCATACTCCGCTCCAAGTTTCGCAAACGCTTCACCCAATGCTGCCGCATCCAGATGACTGGAGGGTTCGTTCACAAGGTCGCGGGCGATCATGGTGGCTTCGACTGCCATATCAACGGCTTGCAGCGTTTTGCCATCAAGCTGTTTGGAATCGACAAGTATTTCTTCCGGGTAAACGGTTTCTGTTTTCTGGGTTTTGTGCCGTTGGAAACGATAAGCAGCGAGACGCAGCCCTTCGTAAACCGCAGCGGCGTATTCTTCGTTCTTTTGCAAATCGCAAAGGCGCAGCGAGCGTAATTTGCGCTGCTGTATTTGTTGCTGGACAGCTGCCGCAGCCTTGCGCAGGCGTTCCAGCTCGGGATAACCGCTTTTACTGCCGCAGTATTCAAAGAACATGGAATTGCCGGTCAGATGCACAGAATAACTGTTATCGCCATTTGCCGTGCGTTTTTGAATATGCGTTACCAACTCTTCATCGAGACCTGCGTCTTTCAATTCGGCGGTATCCGAGAATAGAAACAGGATGGATTCAGACTCAAGTGCTGTGGCCTCCTCCCGTTTATGTTTCTTTGGTTTCTTGTCTTTGCTGCCCATAAATAAAAACAGGGACGAATCTAATGATTCCGTCCCTGTTCGTAAGGATTACTTTGGTCAAATATCAACCTTGCAAAGCAGCTGCACCGCCCACGATTTCAGAGATCTCGCGGGTAATGGCAGCCTGGCGTGCCTGGTTGTATTGTAAGCGAAGCGACTTCAGCAGTTCGCCGGCGTTTTCGGTGGCCTTATCCATTGCAACCATCCGCGCTCCGTGTTCTGCCGCATTGGAATCCAGCAACGCGCGGTAGAGATGTGTTTTCAGGCTGCGGGGAATCAACTCCTCGAGAATGGCCACTTTACCCGGTTCAAAAAGGTAATCGTTCTTGCGGGCACTTTTGGCTTTGTTCTGCTGCATGTCTACGGGAAGAAATACGTCGTTGGTAATGAGCTGGGTTGCAGCATTCTTGAACTGGTTGTACACCAGCTCAACGCGATCGTATTGTCCATCCAGGAAAGACTTCAGAATATCATCACCGGCTGAAAAAACATTTTCTGAGCTCAGCTGACCGAACAGCCCCATGAAACGGTTGTCGAAAGTAACCGGATAGCGGCGGAAAAACTCGTAACCTTTCTTCCCTATGGGAAGTATAGTCACTTTTCCGGCAGCCATCTGTGCTGCGTATTTGCCTTCGAGCAGCGAGCGGGTGCGACGGATTACATTGGTATTGAACGCACCACACAGACCGCGGTCGCTGGTAATTACCACCAGCAAAACTGTGCGGGGATCGCGGTCTTTGAAGAAACGCGCGAGGCTTTCATCTTCCACCGAGTCTTCCAGGTTCGCCATCACCTCTTTCAGCTTGGCGGCATAGGGTCGCATACGAACGATTCCGTCTGTCGCCTTACGCAGCTTGGTGGCAGATACCAGCTTCATTGCTTTGGTGATCTGCTGGGTGGAGATGGTGGACGAAATCCTGCTTCTGATCTCTTTGAGGTTAGCCATCGGTGTTCAGGAATCAGGCGTTCTGGAAATCTTTCGCAATCTCTTTGCAGGCAGCTTCGAGTACAGAGGTGATCTGTTCGTCGATTTTACCGGCTTTGATCAGGTCGAGCGTATCGCGGTGTTTGGCATCCAGGTATTCGAGGTAACGCGCTTCAAATTCACGTACCTTGTTCACAGGGATACTGCGCAGCAGCCCATTTGTACCACAATAGAGAATAGCAACTTGCTTTTCAACCGGAACAGGTGAAAACTGCCCTTGCTTCAGTACTTCCACGTTGCGCGAACCCTTATCGAGAACGGCTTTGGTGGCAGCATCGAGGTCAGATCCAAACTTGGCAAAAGCTTCCAGTTCACGGTACTGAGCCTGGTCAAGTTTCAGGGTACCTGCTACTTTCTTCATCGACTTGATCTGCGCGTTACCACCCACACGGCTTACTGAGATACCCACGTTAATTGCAGGACGTACACCGGAGTTAAAGAGGTTGGATTCGAGGAAGATCTGACCGTCGGTGATGGAGATTACGTTGGTCGGGATATAAGCAGACACGTCGCCGGCCTGTGTTTCAATAATCGGGAGTGCTGTGAGCGATCCTCCACCTTTCACCTTGTCGCGGAGGTTTTCGGGAAGGTCGTTCATCTGGCGGGTAATTTCGTCGCTCGCGTTCAGTTTGCAGGCGCGCTCAAGCAAGCGGCTGTGCAGATAAAACACGTCGCCGGGGTAGGCTTCACGTCCCGGTGGGCGACGAAGCAGCAGCGATACTTCGCGGTAAGCCACGGCCTGTTTTGACAGGTCGTCGAATACAACCAGTCCTGCATGGCCCTGGTCGCGGAAGAATTCACCGATAGCGGCGCCGGTCATAGGCGCAAAGAACTGAAGCGGAGCAGCAGCGCTGGCAGGAGCCGAAACTACTACAGTGTAAGCCATGGCGCCTTTCTCTTCGAGCGACTTTACCACCTGCTTTACAGTAGATTCTTTCTGACCACAAGCCACATAGATGCAATAAACAGGCTTACCTGCTTCGAAGTTCTGACGCTGGTTGATGATGGTATCGATGGCCACAGCAGTTTTACCTGTCTGGCGGTCACCGATGATCAGTTCGCGCTGACCGCGACCGATTGGAATCATCGCATCGATGGCCTTGATACCGGTCTGCAGCGGCTCTTTAACGGGCTCGCGGTACAGAACGCCCGGGGCTTTGCGCTCCAGGGGCATTTCGAAGGTTTCACCGCTGATCGGTCCTTTGCCGTCAACCGGTTCACCGAGTGTATTCACAACGCGGCCAAGCATGCCGAAGCCAACGGGAACAGAAGCAATTTTACGGGTGCGTCGCACCGTATCGCCTTCTTTAATTTCCGTGCTGCTGCCGAGCAATACGGCACCTACGTTATCTTCTTCCAGGTTGAGCACCACGGCGCGAACGCCATTGGCAAACTCTACGAGTTCACCGCTCTGTACGCTGGAAAGTCCGTAGATACGCGCAATACCGTCGCCCACCTGGAGCACGGTGCCTACTTCTTCAAGACTGGCGGCTGCGTTGAACCCGGCAATCTGTTCTTTCAGTATGGCTGAAACCTCGTCTGGTCTGATCTGTGCCATTGTTATGCGATGTTAAGTTCTTTCTTAAGTTTTTGAATTTGGGTTTGGATGGAAGTATCGAAAATCTTGTCTTCGAAACGAATAACAAGACCTCCAACAATTTCCGTATTCTCTTCGGTCTGTAAAACGACCTCTTTGGCACCTGTTTGCTTTTGCACGAACCGGGAAACCTGCTCGCGTGCACCGTCGCCGAGTGGAGAGGCGCTGATCACGCGGGCATTTACGCGGCCGCATGATTTGTCCCACACCTGCACAAAGGCTTCAGCTACCTGAGCCAGAAGTTCTTCTCTTTTACGGTCGAGCAGCATTTGCAAAAGTCCTTTGCTCAGTTCGTGGAACCCGGCAAAGATTTTCGCGAAGGCGCCAGACTTAGCATGCGTTGGAATTACGGGGCTTGCGAGGAAGGCCGAGAATTCGCGGTTTTCCTTACAAAGGCTCAGTGCACTGCGCATATCGTCTGCGATGGCCGCAGCGGCGCCGTTCTCCTGCGCTTTCAGGAAAAGCGCATCGGCGTATCGTTTGGCTATTCTGAATTCAGACATGCGGGATTAGCTGGCAGCTCCTTGTTCTCCGTTGCTGAGGTTGCGCAGGTGTTCTTCGATGATGGCGCGCTGCTCTGCGTTGTCTTCCATGCGGCGACCAACGAGTTTAGCGGCGATTTCGAGAGAGAAACCTGCCACCTGATTTTTCAGTTCGCTGATAGCTGCGTTCTTTTGTCTTTCGATTTCGGTCTGAGCCTTCTCAATCAGCTTGCGGGCTTCATCATCGGCAGCCGATTTGGCTTCTCCAATGATTTTATCTTTAATCTCGCGTGCTTCTTTGAGAATCCGATCGCGCTCCTGACGGGCTTCCGCCAGCAGGGCTTCATTCTGATTTTTGAGCTCGGCCATTTCGCTGCGTGCTTTTTCTGCACTTTGCAAGGCCGCTTCGATAGACTCTTCGCGCTCCCTGATCATTTTGAGGATGGGCCCCCAGGCAAGTTTGCCCAGAAGGAACACCACAGCCAGGAAAGCCACGCTGGTCCATATAATGGTTCCTAATCCGGCGGATAGCATTTCTTTTTTTCTTAGTTGTCAAAAAATCGGAGCCGGCCGAAGCCGGCTCCGGTGACAGTCTTAACCAAGCACTACGAGGAGGCATACGATCACAGCAAACAGGGCAACGCCCTCGATCAGGGCCGCGGCCACGATCATGTTTGCGCGAATGTCGCCGGTAGCCTCAGGCTGACGGGCAATGCTCTCCAGTGCGGAGCCACCGATACGGCCAATACCGATACCGGCACCGATAGCTGCGATTCCAGCGCCGATTCCAGCCCAACCGGCTGCGGCAGCTGCTTCAAGAAGGATGGTTAACAATTCCATGTTGTTGATATGTGAGTTATGGTTTTTTAGGTTTAATGATGGGCCTCTTCCACGGCACTGCCAAAATAGATGGCTGCCAGCAGGGTGAATACATAAGCTTGCAGGAAGGCTACCAGCAGCTCGATTACGTTCATGAAAATCATGAACACCAGTGAACCTACACCTACACCATAACCCGCTCCTGCACTCTGCTGCCCGAAAATGAAGATCAGACTCACAAAGGAAAGGATGATGATGTGGCCGGCAGTAATGTTCGCCGTAAGACGAATCATCAGTACCGCCGGCTTGATGAAGATACCAAGAATTTCAATTGGAACCAGGATAAACTTGATGGGTGTGGGAACGCCATGGGGCCATAAGATATGCGACCAGTAGTTTCCGTTTCCGTTGATGGTGGTAATGATAAATACGATGGCGGCAAGGACAATCGTTACACCCAGGGTTCCCATGATGTTAAAACCACCGAGGAAAGGCATCAGTCCAAGCATGTTGGCCACCCAGATGAAGAAGAAAGAACTCAGTAGAAAAGGCATGAACCGGTCTGCCTTTTTCGCACCGATGCTGGGAACCGCTACTTCGTCGCGTATGAAAAGGATCAGGGGCTCAACAAACGACTGCAAGCCTTTGGGAGCCATGCCCCGACGCTTCTTATAAGCTGAAGCCACGCTGATGAACATCCAGAGAACGATAAACGCTGTGATGAACAGGCCTGCAACGCTTTTGGTGATAGACAGGTCAAGCGGTTGCGCATTGGTCGGATGGCCATGGGTATCGAAGGTCAGCTCTCCGTTCGGGGCGCTGTAGATTTTCTCGTGAAACAGGGCATAGCCGTTGTGCGCGCCGTAGTGAACATGCTTACCGGCTGCAATTGCCTCTTTCTTATTATGGTAGAAGTGGGAAGAACTGAACACGCTGAGGCCTGATTCTCCTTTGATAATAACAGGCAGGTAGAGTGAATAGTGTTTTTCGTCTGCAGCCCCTTCGTTAAGGGTAAAGAAATGGATCTCATGCGCATCGGAAATATGGTGCATGATCATTTCGCCTGCATTGAAAGACGATTTTTCTTCTGCATGCGCAGGTGCGGCAGCCGGATCGGCCACCAAAGTATCGCTGGCACGGAGATCATTTCCGAGGCTCAAGCATGCGAAAAACGCGCAAAAAGCTCCGGTAGTGAGATTTTTTGTGATAGTCTGAATTGCGGGAACCCTAAGTTTTTCGGCCATCTTCTGCTGCAG
>Ga0209972_10001508_pt1 | contig 20286 bp, 12 predicted proteins | sample NOAtaG_7_FD_187302 | JGI IMG/M metagenome (GOLD analysis project Ga0209972, IMG submission 187302) | Freshwater lake microbial communities from Lake Erie, under a cyanobacterial bloom - NOAA_Erie_Diel1S_2200h metaG (SPAdes) (version 2) | ecosystem: Environmental > Aquatic > Freshwater > Lake ... | reverse complement strand
ACCCACGAACCCCTGCGGTTCATCCGTGAAAATCCGTGTTCATCCGTGGCTCAAAAACATCCCTCATCCGCGTTCGTCCGTGGCTCAGCACAACCAGCTTCCAGGGGGTCTTCACCCCTCACCCCCGTCCCCTCTCCCCTTCCAGGGGCGAGGGGTGCCATGAACGCAGAATGCAGGCGGGGTTCAGTCTTCCTGGACTGCCAGCTGCTGTTCGGCTCCGCGGATCATGCGAAACTGCGGGCTGAGGACGATGGTTTCCAGTGCGGCGCTGATGCGAAATTCACGACGCTCCAGCTGCTGCAGCATTTCGTCCAGCAGTGGTTCGTCGGACAGTTGAGTACTGCGTCCCAGTGCATATCCCAGCAGTCGACGACAGAAGGTGCGGAGGAAGTCGCGGCGTCGATTTTGCAGCAAATATTGTCGCAGGCCGTCAAGCCCTTCGATCGGGGTGCCGTCGGGCAGCACGGCACCGGTATTGATCTGCAGGCCATGGGCGTCGCGATCACGCAGTCTGCCAATGGTGTCGAAGCTTTCAAGTGCAAATCCGAACGGGTCGATTCGCTGGTGGCAGCGAGCACAGGCGGGGTCAGAGCTGTGCAGTTCAATCAGCTGACGCTCCGTGACATTTTCAGGTGCCACTTCCGGCAGTACGGGGACGCCTTTGGGTGGCTTTGGCAGGCGATCACCGAGCAGAAATTCGGAGACCCAGTTGCCGCGGAGAATGGGGCTGGTGCGGGAAGCTCCGGACTGTTTGGCGAGTGTGCTGGCCATGGCGAGTATGCCGCCTCGCGAACGTGCTCGCAGCCCGTCCACTCGACGGAACTGCTCGCCCTCAACGCCCTCAATCCCATAGAACTTTGCCAGTCGCCCGTTGACCCACGTGTGATCCGCATCCAGCAGGCTGAGCACCGAGCGGTCATTGCGGATCAGGTCTTCCAGGAACAGGATGGACTCTTCGTACATATCGCTGCGGAGTTCGGTGAATTCGGGATAATGCTGCTGGCTTTTTTCGTCCAGCTGATCGAAGTCACGAATATGCAGCCACTGGCAGCCGAATTCGACGGCCATCCGGCGGGTGCGGGGATCGGCCAGCATGCGCTGCAACTGCGTCTGCAGCTCGCGATCCTGCAGCAGGTTACCGGAGTCCGCGGCGGCGCGCAGCGTCTGATCGGGCAGTGACGACCAAAGGAAGAAGCTGAGTCGTGAGGCCAGTTCGGAGGCTGTGACCGGGACTGGTTTGGACCCTGCGCGGACCTGTTCGGTGCGGAACAGGAAAGCGGGCGACACCAGGACTCGCACCAGCAGCTTGCGGACAGCTGCTTCGTGTTCCAGTCCTTCACTGCGGAGCTGCTGGTAAAGGCTGCTGAGCTGTTGTTTTTCCGTATCATTCAGGGTGCGGCGCCATGCGCGATCGGCGATTTCCAGAACAGCCTGCAGCTGGACGGGTTCGGCAAGACGCTGCTGTTCGCGGAACAGTTCGGCGTTTTTCAGGATGCCTTCGCGCATGGGTGTGAAGGCGCTGGGGTCGGCATCCTGTGTGGCGAACTGCCAGAGCTGTTCGTAGGCATCGACAAGAGCCAGTGCAGAACGGCTGACGAAATGCATATCGGACCACAGCCGATCCAGTTCCGCCGTTTCTTCGGGCGACAGCATCAGTCGTCTCAGGTGGTCATCTTCGCGGTAGTACAGCGTGAGTGTGACGACTTCATCCACCGGGACAATGCGGTGGTAGCAGAGTGCTGCGGGAAACAGCTGTCGAAACGTGTCGAAGTCCTGCAGCAGGCGAGTACGAGCCTGGCTGTCGGGCTGTACGAGGATGGGTCGATCAAAGCGGACCTGTGCGTCACCGTCGGACCAGCGGGCTTTGCCGCCGGCTGGAGTGGCGTTGGCGGCTGCTGGTGCAGTGAGGCTGGCGGGTGGTTCAGTCAGCACCTGCATCTGCACGCTGCCTTCGGCACCGGCGGGGAGCTGCAACCCGGCTGTCGCTACAAACTCGCTGCCGGCCACCAGGTCTGCGGGCACCTGAATTTCGATGATGGACGGCGCCTGGACGCAGAGGTCCGCGGCTGCGATGGGGTTGCCATCGGGCAGTCGGCCGAACAGCTGCGGATCGGGTCCGATGGCCGAGTCGGTGACGGGGTCAGCGACTGTGGCGGGGCGCGACAGGATTTCGCGTCGCACAGTGGCGAGGAGCGGTCCGTTGAGTGCTGTCAGTTGCTGTCGCAGCCGGGCATCGGGGGAATCCGGCGGCACGGCTGTTGCTGGTCCGGCCAGCAGCTGCTGCAGTTGTTCGGCCAGTTTTTCACGGTCTGCAGGCAGTTCCGCCCGGCGCCACTGGTCCAGCAGCGAGTCGGCAGGAATGACGGTGTCGGCGACGATCCCGGAGTCCGGTTCACCGTAAAAGTGCCAGACACCGTTGTTACCCAAACGATCCGGGTGCGGATTACCGGCCAGGATATCGGGTGAGACATCCTTGCCCAGGTCCCATTCGCTGTTTTCCGCTGTGATGGTCAGGTCGACTGCGGTGAGATCGCAGCCGTGATTGTTATCCCGGGGGCCGACACTGAGCGCGATGACGTCGCCTTTGCGGACGGACAGGTTTTCGATGGGGCCGAACAGCATTTCCGCAGCTCCATCTGCAGTACCTTCAGCCAGTCTCTGGCGGGTACTGCCGCGTCGCAGTTCGACAATCCAGGCTACGCCATTGCCGCAGGCCAGGTGGGCTCGCTGCACCCGACCGCGGACCGTGACTGTGGCAGTGGTGGGGCTTTGCCAGCCGGTGACGGCGCGGATGGAGGGTGAAGGGTGCACACAGACGCCGTGTCCGCGAGCGTCTCCGGGAACGCGAACGAGCTGATCGGAGGAGTTGGCGATGACGCTGAGTGCTTCGGCGGCCGTCCAGCCTTTGACAAAGTCATAGCTCTCAGCTCGTTCGAGCCGTGACTTGAGATGTCCGGAGATGACAGCTTCACCGGTACCGATACCGAGCAGGCTGAGCCATGAGGCGAGTACGGGGGGATCGACCTGGTATTCTGTGCCCAGCGCGGTCAGGCGTTCGGGGGTGAGCTCCTGTTCGGGCTGAGCCGCGACGCTGGCTGCGGCTCTGAGGCTGGCGGCAGTGGTCTGAACCACTTTATCGCGGTACTGATACAGTTCGGCGGCAGCCCGGCGAACATCGCGCAGCAGCAGGTCGGGTTGTCCGGGAGCGGTGAAGCGCGGGTTGGACCAGACAGCCACGTCATGTTCGTGTCCGTCACCGGCATCGGCGGCTGCCAGCCAGAAGCGCACGGTTTCGGTGCCGGTCGGGATGGGCAGGCGAACTTCCTGTCGAACATCCAGCGGGTCCGAGGGAATCTGCCAGGCTTTGGGTCCGTCACGTTTTCCGATGTGTCCGATGGTGGTGAAACGCCAGAGTGTCTGCTGCCACGCAGCGATTCTGCGAGTCATCTCGGGGGCCTCTGCCGGCTGTGCTGAGGCAAATTCCTGCCGCACGCGGTCCAGCAGCAGCGACGGTGTTTTGTCCTGCAGAGCGCGCCAGAGTATTTCGAGGTAGCGGGGGCTGAGTTTGCTGGATTCGGCGATCTGCCGGAGTTCGACGGTGCCCTGCAGCAGTGCGTCGCGATGTTCCAGCAGTGCCTGCAGGTATTTTTCCAGGGGCAGCCGTCCGCCACCGTTGGTTTCGAACTGGATTCCCTGGAGATTGACGGATGTGCCACCGTTGCTGCCGCAGTAACGGTCGTAGAAGCTGCGGATGGCTGCCAGTTTTTCGTCGGTCCAGTCGCGGGATGTGGTGGAGGCAGAAAACTGAATGCCGCCTGGCAGCAGCATGGCGTGGTCGGCGACATCGCGGGCCGCGTCGAGGTATTTCTGAATGAGTGCCGGCGAAAGAACCAGGGCATTGCCGACGTTGGTGAAACCTTCCCCGGCGGCGCTGTCGACGGGGAACTGGCTGGCAGGTGACAGAGCCTGTCCGGTGAGATCGCGGATGGCCCAGGTGAGTTCGGCGTTATTGAGTCTTCGCAGGACGACCGGTCCAGGATCTCCGGCATTTGCCCGGGCATCAGCATCGAGCACGGCCTGAATCCAGTTACGCAGGTTCCGGCGTTCGTCGGGCGACGGTTGATGGTCAGCTTCCTGCGGGGGCATTTCCTGCTGATCCAGCTGTTGTACAGCACGCTGCCATGGCACCGGGTTGCGGCGAATGTCAGCCACAGAGCGGAATTGTTCGAGGTCCAGGTCACCCTGTTGAGCGGCAGTGGAGTGGCAGTCGAGGCAGAACTTCTGCAATGCCGGAAGCTGCTGTTGCTGGAACTGCGTCTGCAGGGCGGTGAACTGGTCAGCCTGCTGCTGTGGTGCGGCGCCGGCCTGTGCCGCAGTCAGCAGAACGACTGCGGTGGCGAGTCTGAGGAATTGTGGAGATGACAACATGAGCGGCTCCGGCGGGAAATTCGGCTGCTCGGCGGGATTCGACGCAGATCAACAGGATACCGGCAGCGGGGTATCGCTGACAACCTGTTCCATCAATGATCAGGATCTTTTCGGGCATACACTGCAACAAACACCAAATCCTCCCCTCGCCCCCGGAACGGGGGAGAGGGGTCGGGGGTGAGGGGGCCATGGCATCCATGCCATAGAAAGGCAGACCAGAGAAAGTGGAAAGGAGAAAACACCGGAACCCCTGCGATTCATCCGTGTGAATCCGCGCTCATCCGTGGCTCAGCACAGCGGCTTCCAGGGGAGTTTCACCCCTCACCCCCGTCCTCTCTCCCCTTTCAGGGGCGAGGGGTGCCATGCGCGCTTTCATCAGCGCGCACAAACACAAAATGCTCCCCTCGCCCCCGGAACGGGGGAGAGGGGTCGGGGGTGAGGGGGCAAGCCACCCAGGAATCGCCGCTGCAGCCCGCTGACAAGCCCACCCGCGGCTGCTGTGCAAATCCACGGCCACCTCTGTGGCCTCTGTACTCTCTGTGGTTCAAAAAACACGCCTCACACGCGGCTTAGCAGGGCAGAACTCGGGCTGGAAAGCCCGAGCTACGGGGAGGGCTGCAGCAGGGTGTTTCACCCCTCACCCCCGTCCCCTCTCCCCTTCCAGGGGCGAGGGGTGCCAGTGCGATTTACACTGCAACAAAAACACAAAATGCTCCCCTCGCCCCCGGAACGGGGGAGAGGGGTTGGGGGTGAGGGAGCAAGCCCCCCTAAAACGTGCCGCCGCAGCCCGCTGACAAGTCCACCCGCGGCTGCTGTGCAAATCCACGGGCACCTCTGTGGCCTCTGTGCTCTCTGTGGTTCAAAAAACACGCCTCACACGCGGCTTAGCAGGGCAGAACTCGGGCTGGAAAGCCCGAGCCACGGGGAGGGCTGCAGCAGGGTGTTTCACCCCTCACCCCCGTCCCCTCTCCCCTTCCAGGGGCGAGGGGTGCCGGTGCGATTTACACTGCAACCAAAACACAAAATCCTACCCTCGCCACTGTCAGGGGGCGAGGGGGGCCAGTTTCAGCCGTGAGCGAGGTCGTTATCACCTTCCCCGTACAGCAGTTTGTGGAGTGCATCGCGTTCGCGACGAGTCGCTTCGAGGTCGAAAGTCAGATGCTGGATGTGGTGCCTGAGGTCTGACAGGGCGTCCTGAAACAGGTTCAGGATGTGCAATCGTCTGCGATGGCATTTGACGATGTTGCGCGAGGCTGCCGACAGGATGGCGCGATGCGGAGCCGGGCAACTGTCGATCAGTCGCTGGAGCTCAAGTATTTCAATTGGCAGTGGGTGATCTTCCGGGGCATCAATGCGAACCTGATGTTCCATCGCAGGTGTCCAACTATCCGTAGTGTTTGAGGGGGGGAAAGTGCCGGGGTGGAGTGTCTGTAATCGATTTGCCGGAAAGCAAGATTTCCGGGGGAAAACCACCGGGAAATGACGTTGCGAATTCTGAACGTCTCGGTACTTCCGTCCGGGAATTCGTGAAAGCGTCTGAGAATAGCCGGAAAAGGCTGGAAAACTGGCGGTTTTCTGCAGGTTTGCGGAGTGTCAGGAATGGTCTCGAACCGGATGGCTGTGGTTTGCTAGAATCCGCGGCAAAGGGAAGGGTTTTCCCTGAGAATTTTGCCAGACACGGATGTTGACAGTGGGACAGCCAGTCAGTCTGAACAAGCCTGTTTTGTGGCAATCTGCCAGCGGTGCGTTGTACCGTGCGTGCCGAACCGCTGTCGTTGTGTGTGTGGTTCTGCTGCCGGTGCTGGTCCTGGCGTCTGTGCAGGCTGTGGCGGACGAGCCGTTTGCCGGGGGCGAGCCGACGGCAGCGACTCCGTCTGCTGTGGTGGATGAAGAGGCGTCGGGCGTTGATGATGGCAGTCTGACACAGCGTCTGCGGCAGCAGTCGCGGACGGAGGGTTCCCTGATTCAGCAGCTGTCGGGGTCGAATGTTGAGCCGGCGGCGGTGATTTCGACGACGGACTATGAGGGGCAGCTGCTGTCGTGGCGTTGTGAGCAGCGTGGTGCGGGAACAGAAGTGCAGCAGAGTCAGCCGGAGGACCAGCCGGAAGTGGCAGCGCGTTTTCGGTTGACGGCCAGTGCGGTGAGCGAGCCTGTGCTGCTGACGGCGCGGCTTGAGCCATCGCGGCTGCACTATGATTTCAAGGCGGCACTGACGGCCGATTCCACGGCGGCCGGTCTGCGGCTGGCGCTGCAGCTGCTGATTCCGGGTCAGGTGGATCCGCGGACGGGCGGTCCGATGGTGGTGTACCTGCCCGGGGAAGCTCTCGAACAGTCCGAAACAACTCAGACACTGCGAGTGGCAGTGACGCGCAAGGCGATGGAATCGCTCCTGCGAAGGACTCGCGCAGAACTCAACCGAGCCGATATCCGGTTTCAGGAACCTTTGATTATCGGGCTGGCGGTAATGGCTGAATCGCAGCCGGGTGAGTTGTGGATGGATCTGGGGCTGGCGGAGTATGGTCCGGTGATTGCGCCGCAGCAGTCACAGCTGGATCTGATTCCGCAGTCGGCAATGGATTCATCAACGGGAGCAGAGCGGGTGCATGTGCCACTGGACGTGGAGCTGGGGGCACTGCTGCTGAATCAGCAGCCGGTGGTGCTGCGGTTGCTGCCGGATCACGGCGAGGGAGTGGACTGGCTGAGTCGTGCGGGAGTGAACACGGTCTGGCAGAGTGATGTGCAGGCAGTCGAGCGATCGCAGGAGCTGTCAGCAGCGGGTTTTGCGGTGCTTGCGACACCACCGCATCCGGAATTTGCCGCGGGGGATTTCGGGCAGGTGGTCAGTACTCTGCCACCGCTCGATCAGCAGTATCCGTATATTTCCGGCTGGTACCTGGGAACTCGGATTGGCCAGGCGGATTTGCCGCATTTGCTGGCGTGGTCGCGGGAGGTACGGAGTGCGGATCGGGTGATGCAGCGGCCGCATGCGGCGGACCTGGCGGGTGCGGAGAGTGCGGCTTCGCGGGAGATTGATCTGGCGGGCATGGGTCGGCACGTGGTGGGACGCGAAGACGGTTTTGGTGCGTTGCGGAATCTGCTCGTGCACCGGCTGAACATGTCGGGGCAGATGGCATTTCCGTGGACGTGGGTGCAGGCGGAGCCATCGTTTGCGCAGCAGCAGTGGCGAGGCGACGGCGTGCAGCCGGCGGTGGAGCCTGAGCAGATACTGCAGCAGGTGTATGCTGCGATCTCGGCCGGTTATCGGGGAGTGGGGTTCTGGAAAACGAAGAGTCTGCAGTCGGACGATCCGCAGTCGCGTGAGACCAGTTTGGCGATTGAGCTGGCGTGTCTGGAGATTTCGCTGCTGGAGCCATTTCTGGCGCGAGGTCGTCGGGAGGGTTATCTGGCGGTGCGGACAGCGGCAGGTCAGGCGGGTGCCGCCGGTCGCGGCGCGGGTGCCGGGGGAATGCTGAATCTGCGTGGTGAATCTTCGGGTGTTACCGTAGCCGGCCTGGAAGCTCCGCGCGGGCCGGATGCGGTTGTGATCCGGGGCAGTGGAGCGACGCTGATCCTGGCGACTCACTGGGATAATACAGCACAGTACGTCCCGGGTCCGATGTATGAGCGTGAAGTGAACATGACCGTGGCCGCTTCTGAGACGGCTTCGGCGTGGCAGGTCTCAACGGCGGGGATTCGCAGTCTGCCGCGGGATGTGCGAGCGGGAGGTCTGGCGATTCGGATTGAGAATTTTGATCGCTGTGCTGCGGTGGTGGTGACATCGGACACCAGCATCATTCAGAAGCTGGAGCAGCGGATCCGGGGGTTATCGGTGCGAGCGGCCGAGGTGACAGCGGAGCTGGCGACGCTGAAGTATGAGCGGGTGCGCGAGACGGTCAGTCAGCTGCAGCGGGAGCATGCTGTGCCGTCGGGAACGGCGAAGCTGCTGACGGCGATCAAGAGTTCGCTGGGGCGTATGCAGCAGGAGCTGCGTGCGGGCGATCATCACGAGTCTTTGCTGCAGGCTGCCGATGCCCTGCGAAATCTGCGGCAACTGCAGTTTCTGTGCTGGAAGGACGCAACAGCCGGACTCTGTTCGCCGGCAGCATCACCGCACACTGTGGCTTTTGCGACTTTGCCGGATCACTGGCGGCTGATGAATCGGGTGCAGGCTGAGCGATCGCGGCTGGAAGATCATCTGCGGTGGTCGGCGACATTTGACGATGCGGGCAGTCTGCAGCGGGATGGCTGGGAGCGGGCGGCGGCTGACAAGACGCTGTTTTCAACAACGACCGATGTGATTCCGGCGGGGGCTGGTGGTCGGGTGCTGCGGCTGGCCGCCTGGCCGGCGGATCCCACAGGACGTTCGACTGTGCGTGATGATGTAGTGCCGCTGGTGCTGACTTCGCCGGCGTTTTCTGTTTCGGCGGGTGATATTGTGATTGTGCGCGGGCGAGTGCGTCGAGGATCTGCAGTCGCCTCGGGATCACGGCGTCCGCTGCTGCTGTACGATACGGAGCTGGGGCCGGAGCATGGCCTGAAGCAGGAACTGACATCGGACTGGCAGGAATTTGAAATGATTCGGCCGATCCGCCGGGGGCGTGAGTTTCAGTTGTGTGCCAGTGTTCTGACGCAGGCGGAGGTGCACCTTGATGATGTGCAGTTCTTCCGCATTGAAGCCGGCACGCCGGAAAACCCTGTGCGAATGATCGGAACATCGGGCCGCTGATCGGACCTGTGTTCCGCGGTTGGGGAGTGTTGCTGTTGGCCTGCGTGGCGGCGATGACTGTGCAGTGGCTGTGAGCTCAGGCGTGTGCGGAGTACTGTTCGGCAAATTCCAGCACCGTGCTGTCGACGGAACGTCGGAGCGATTCGACGGTGGCTTCGCGCAGAAATTCGTGTCGGGAACGATTCAGGCTTTCGCGATTGCGAATGGTGCCTTTGGTGGCCACTTCCAGAATGCAGACATCTGAGAAGGGGCGGACGAGGATTTCCAGGCGGCTGTACTCATTGCGGGCGGTGCCGCGACCCAGCCGCATGTCGTCCCGAAAAATGCGGGCGCCCCAGCCCTTTTCGTTAACGACTGTCTGAAATTCGAATCCCGGAAAATGATCACACAGCGTACGCAGCCGCGTTTCGATGTAATCGGACAGCTCGTTTCGCAGCTGAGCGTGCTTCTGGCGGAACTGTTCTTCCGTGGCTGTATCATCGGCGGCCGCGCCGACGCCGGCAGCACGAGTCAGCTGGCCTCGCTGAATTGCCTTCTGCAGTTGATCGTCGAATTCACCCATGGTCCGCCTCTGTACACCCAGCACCGTTTTGGATCCGAGACCGGGAATCCTACGGCAAAGCAGGGCAGCGGGGAATACATCAGAATCACTGTCCACGGATTTTTCCATCGGGAAATGCTGCACAGTTGCCGGGATTTCCGGCTTTCCGAGCGACCCAGGTCCGGAAACCGCTGGAATGCCTTAAGCCGAACCGTAAGAATTCAGCCGTGTTCCCCCTGCCCTGCTCTGCTGTCTCACCCGCCCGTTTCAAGGAGCCTGTCCGAATGACTGCTGTCCGTGCTCTGCTGTGTTCCGCTGTTCTGCTGTCCTGTGGTCTGATCGTGTCGGCGGTTGCCGGGGACGAAAAGCCTGCGACCCAACCGGCCACTGCGGCCGCGGTTGAACTTCAGCCGGGTACCTGGAAGGACATCACGGCTCTGGTGGCAAAGCATCAGGGAAAAATCGTGGTGGTCGATGTGTGGTCCACATCCTGTGCTCCGTGCATGCAGGAATTTCCAGGTCTGGTCAGGCTGCAAAAATCGTATGCTGAGCAGGTCGTGTGCATCAGTTTTAATGTCGACTATGTGGGGATCAAAAACAAGCCGGCGGATTTTTACCGGCCGAGGGTTGAAGCCTTTCTGAAAAAGCAGCAGGCACAGTTCGTCAACATTCTGTGCACTGACGAGTCGGACAAATTTTTTGCTGAGCAGGAGTTGTCCTCCATCCCGGCCGTTTACGTGTTTGGCAAGGACGGAAAATTGGCGAAGCGATTTGATGAAAGTCTGCTGCAGGAAGGTCGCGAAGAAGCCTTCACTTACGAAGCGGACATTGTGCCGTTTGTAAAGCAGTTGATCGGCGGAAAGTGACAGTTGATTTCAGAAGTCGCCCGCGAAGTCCGCATTGTTTCGAGTTGTGGGCCATAATGGGAGGGCGAAGCTCCTGCTGAGCCGCAGTACGGTTGAGGACTCAGGGGGGCTCGGCAGGAGCCTCGCCCTCCCATGGAACCGGATTGCCCCCTCACCCCCGACCCCTCTCCCCCGTTCCGGGGGCGAGGGGAGGATTTTGTGTTTTTGAGTCGCATTGAAAAACGCGTATGGCACCCCTCGCCCCTGGCAGGGGAGAGGGGCCGGGGGTGAGGGGTGAAGGTACCCTTGGTTCCACGTGGGCCACCTGGCAATGCCGCACCACGCACCACGCGGTCAACCACGAGGAGCGGGGGCGACGCGGGCAGCCTGCGGTGGACTGGTGCCCGGCTTGTGGGCCATAACGGGAGTGCGAAGCTCCTGCTGAGCCGCAGTACTGTTGAGCACTCAGGGGGGCTCGGCAGGAGCCTCGCCCTCCCATGGGGTCCGGAATGCCCCCTCACCCCCGACCCCTCTCCCCCGTTCCGGGGGCGAGGGGAGGAATTGGTGTTTTTGAGACAGCGTCCGCATAAGCGAGTGGCTACGGGGATTTTGCGGCGGTATCCCGGATGCAGAACACATGGCTGCCGACGCGAATCAGCAGGCTGCCGCTGACGGCGGCGGCGGCGTACTGCGTGGGACCGGAGAACATGGCATTGGCCTGTTTGCGTTCCGTACTGGTCTCATCCGTTTTGGGGGCACCGTTGTCTGACGGGGGTGCATCGGCCGGCCACAGTTCATTGACGGCCAGCTGCTTGAATTCCGGTCCGGCGGCCAGCACTGTGGTGGTGCCTTCCTTGCCAAAGAAATAGATGCGGTCGCCGATGGCGACAGGAGTCGCCCAGCAGGACTGTTTTGTGCGCTGGGCATATTTTTGTTCGCCGGTCGCCACATCGATGCAGTACACAACTCCCACTCGATTTACCCAATAGGCATAACCCTGGTGCTGGAAGGGTGAGGCCCAGGAGGGAGTGGCTTCGGCGGACATCCACGGCTTTTCGATTTTCCATGAGTCGCCATCCCGGGACACGCGGATCAGGGCATTGGATTTTTTGGCACCTTCTGAGTTTTCTCCGGTGCGGCCTGGGGAGGCAGCCACGAAGAAGGCATCGGGGCCGGCCGGCAGCGGTGTGGTGCCGGTGTTGCCGCCGATGTCGGAGTAAGTCCAGAGCAGTTTGCCGGTGGCGGGATCGAAGGCATCGACGGAACCGGCTGAGCTGACGATGACCTGCGGCTGTCCGGCCAGTGTCAGCAGTGCCGGACTGCTCCAGCTGGTCCGGCTGGTGCGATCCGTTTTCCACAGCACGCTGCCGTCGGTTTTGGACAGGGCCACCAGGTAGGACGGACCTTCATCGTCGACGAGGATGATGACGGAGTCGGCGGTCTGAACGGGCGAGCTGCTGAGTCCGAACTTGTTGGCGAATCTGGCGTACAGTTTCGACAGCGAGGTTGTCCAGACGTGCTGTCCGTCGTGAGTGAGCGCGACGAGGTCACCGGATTCGAAGAAAGCGAAGACATGTTTGGCATCGACGACGGGTGTGGGAGCAGCGCGACTGATGTACACGCTGTTCGGATCCGGAGCGGTGGACTGGTGCCTGTGATCCCAGAGGATCTTTCCGTCGGAGAGAGCGATGCAGAGAGTGTGGCAGATTTCCTTGTTGTCACCTTCGACTGTAGTGACGAAGGCGAGGTCGTTCCAGATGACGGGACTGGACTGACCGTGTCCCGGCAGCGACGCATCCCAGGCAACATTCTGAGTGGGTGACCAGTTGAGCGGAATGGAGGCGGGTTCGATGGGAGTGGCCCCGACGCCAAGAAATCCGGGCCATGCCGGTGGATCGGCGGGCAGCAGCAGTGACAGAAGCAACAGCAGAGAAGACATGGAAAGGGTTCCTGAAAGAAAGTGCAGCGGCAGATGCCGTATGTTAGGCGGTTTTGGGCGGAATGTCCGCCATTCACTGCCGGCGACTGCGGCAGTCCCGAAAATCCATAACCCCGGGGATGGCTGAGTTGTCAGTTGTCGGGGAATTCGCAAGAGTGTGCTGGTACAACAGTGGAGTGTGCTCCGAATCCGATTCGTGGGTGGATGATTTATGCGTCTCGCTTCTGTACTGACTCCTTTATCTGATCAGAACCTGCAGCTGGCGGCGCAGTGTGGTGTGACGGACATTGTGCAGCGATATCCGGGACCGGATCCGAAAGTGCTGCAGCAGGGCTGCCGGCGGATAGAGTCATTCGGCATGAAGTGTACGGTGGTCGAAGGTTATCTGCCGATCGAAAACATCAAGCTGGGACGCGATGACGGCACCGAGGTGCGTGCTCTGCAGGACCTGATTCGGCAGATGGCTGATCAGGATATTCGACTGCTGTGTTACAACTTCATGGCGGGAACGGACTGGTGCCGGACAGTGCTGGATGCTCCGGAACGAGGTGCTGCGAAGGTGACGGCGTTTCGGCTGGCCGATGTGGAACAGGCTGTGCTGCTGGGGTATCGCCCGACCGATCCGCAGGCTGAAGAGGCCGCACGGCGACTGACGCCCGACGATCTGTGGCAGCAGCTGGAACGACTGCTGAATCAGCTGCTGCCGGTGGCGGAACAGTGCGGAGTGGTGCTGGCGATGCATCCGGATGATCCGCCGCTGTCTTCGCTGCTGGGCAAACCGCGGATCATGCACAGTGTGGAATCCTTCGAGCGGCTGGTGCAGCTGGCGCCAAGCCCCAGCAATGCGATCTGTTTCTGCCAGGGATCATTTGCGTCGATGAATGTTGATATCCCGGCGACGATTCGCCGACTGGGACCGTGGATCCGTTATGTGCATTTCCGGGATGTCCGGGGGACGCCACAGGATTTCGCCGAAACATTTCATGACAACGGTCCGACGGACATGGCGGCGGCGATGCGAGCCTATCAGGAGATTGGATTTGCGGGAGCGATGCGACCGGATCACGTTCCGCAGCTGCTGGGTGAGGATGACGGCGAACCGGGCTACACGATGCTGGGGCGATTGTTCGCCTGGGGCTACATGCGAGGGCTGATGCAGGCGGTTGTTGGTTGTCAGTGATCAGTTGTCAGTGGGAAGTATGGCGAGCCGCGGACGGGAGTCCGCGGGTGGCTCTTTCCGCAGCTCGGGTTTTCCAGCCCGAGCGCAGTGCTGTGTGTTTTGCGCGTCTGTTTGGCGGCATTTCAGTGTGCCTGGCCCCCTCACCCCCGACCCCTCTCCCCCGTTTCACGGGGGCGAGGGGAGGATTTTGTGTATTAATGCATTGTCAGAGACAATAGGACGCTTCGCCGGTGGCCAGTGGTCATTTGGTGTGAGTCCGCGGGTGGCGGTTTCCGCAGCTCGGGCGTTCCAGCCCGAGCGCAGTGCTGGGGATTCCGTGGGCCGCGCTGCATGTTCACAGGTCCCACAGGTCCCATAGGTCATATAAGACCCATCAGGCGATCTGCTTCAGGGGGGCTCAGCCGGTTTTGCGAATGACGCTGCCGGCGGGCAGGTGCTGCAGCGGGCCGATGGTGCACTGATCTTCGATGACCGTGTCGCGTTCGATGACAGTGAACGGGCGAATGACGGTGTCGCGACCAATCCGGACTCCGAAATCAATCGCCGTCTGTGCCGGGTCCTCGATCGTGACACCCTGCAGCATCAGGTCCTGCAGAATGGATTTCTGGATGCTGGCGCGGGCATCCGCCAGCTGGACTCGCGTGTTGACTCCCAGAGCCTCTTCGAGGGTCAGGCTGCAGCAGGCGTCCACGGTTTGTCCGCCATCCATCAGGATCCGCGGGCAGTCTGTCAGATAGTATTCAGACTGGCTGTTGTTGGGGCGCAACTGCTGCAGTGACTGCAGCAGCAGTGGGGTACTGAAGGCGTAACAGCCGGTGTTGATTTCGGTGATCCTGCGCTGTTCCGGCGTGGCGTCCTTCTGTTCGACAATCCGTTCAAAACGCCCGTCGGAGCTGCGGACGATGCGTCCCAGGCCCTCGTTGTTCTGAGTTTCCGCAGTGCCGATCACACAGGCGGCCTGAGTTGTTTCGCGGGTGTCCAGCAGCGATTTCAGCGAACTGCCCTGCAGCAGCGGAGTGTCGCCGGCCAGAATCAGCGTGGCACCACTGTGACTGGCCAGTGCGTCGGCCGCCATCATCACTGCATGTCCCGTCCCCTTCTGCTCGGTCTGCTCAGCAAACTCCACATCCGGATGGTGCTGCAGTGCCGCCTTCACCAGATCTGCACGATGGCCGACAATCACCACGAGGCGATCCGCACCGGCAGCCCGAGCCGCATCCAGCACGTATTCAATCATCGGCCGACCACAGATCGGATGCAGCACTTTCGGAATGTCGGATTTCATCCGAGTGCTTTTGCCGGCGGCAAGGATCACAGCAAGAACTTGCGACATGACAGCGGGTTCCACTCTGAATATCAGACGGTTCAGTAACGCAGACCGATCTGTCCAATAAAGCCGTCACCAATTTTCAGGTCCTGCTGTCCGGTGGCGAAGACCAGATTGCGGTCCATGACATAACCACCTTCCAAAAACCAACTGTACAGACCGGTGTCCATGCGGAAGCCGCCCACCAGACGGTAGTCAGAAATCTCAATCTGGTTTTCCTGTGCCACGCCGGCCACCGTCCGTTCAATCCCATAGGCTTCCACGTGGTATTCAGCGCGGAAGTAAATCCATTTCGACCAGTAGGCTTCATTGCCCAGAAACAGGCTGACCTGAGCTTCCGGGTAGGTCAGCTGCCATTCCCAGTAATCATCCCGATAGATCAGTCCGCCATATGGCAGCACCCGATCTTCTACTCGATCCCAGTACAGAGCTCCCAGGCCCAGCATCCAGTACTGATCCATGCGGAACAGCAGCATACCGCGACCATCGAGCTGGAAGCCGTCACCCCAGACGTTGCCGGCGAAGTCGGTGTTGATCGAGGGGTTGATACCGAGGCTCAGGCCGACAGGAGCCGACGCCGGGGTTTCCCACTCCAGATCGATACCGACGCGGAACAGACTGGAAGGCAGGTCGAGCGATCCGCCACCGGTCAGGTTGCGGTAATTGAACTGATTGGTCCAGCGGAAGATCCAGCTGGTCGGAAGTTGCGCGGTATGTGACATCTTGTAGTTCAGGCCGAAGATTCCCAGCTCGCTGACGGTCGGAGTGGACAGTTCGGCGGAGGGCAGCCAGGAGAGATCGATGGAGTTTTGCCAGCCGAAGCGGTAGGGGGCCGGAGCATTGGTGCCGTAGCTGTACGTGCCTGGCGGAACATTGGGCTGTGCGGGAGACTGCATGGGCGCAGTGTTCAGGAAGGGGTCACCATTCAGTGGCGGAGAAAAGGCGTTCCAGGTCTGACCTTCCTGAAACATTGGAGTCACAGCAGGAGCTCCGCAGCAGGCTTCGCCGGTGCTTTCAGTGAACGGCATCACGACGCCGGTATCGGCGGGTGCGATGGGGGCTGAGACAGCGGGATCGGCCTGCGGGGCTGGAGTGTTGGTCGGGTTGGCGACGGGATTGCCCGGATCAGCCGGAATCGGAACTCCGCCATCCTGGAATACCGTCATGGAAGTGAGCCGTGGCTGATACATGGGCTGCGGTTGCCGGTACACAGGCTGTTGTCCGTACACAGGCTGTGTCTGGAACATCTGCGGATACATGTACTGTGCTGAGCAGCAGCGTGGCAGGATGCCGAAAGCGGCAGCCACCAGAAGCACGGCGAGAAAATGTTTCACGACAGCACCTGCTGAGAGGGGAGAGAACCAGGTGGGGGAGGGGAACCAGGAGACGAGAAGCAGGCCATTGAGGACACCGCTGAGACGGCATGGCCTGAAACTTGAGAGGTATTTTCGAATTTCGTGGATTCGACGATTTCGGTCAACAGCACTTCCGTGGTATCCAGGCAGAAGTGACCGGTGCGGGGCTGGATTCGGCGATGTTGTGCGGGGTGCATCGGCGGTTCCTGCCGGAGTACCGCTGTCGGGCAGGCTGCCTGTGGGTTACCCAGATTGGCCAGACTGGGCAGACTCGCTGTTTTGGCGGAGCGTATGTTGAGTGCAGCGGCGGGGTACGAGGCAGCGTGTGGTTCTCTCTGTCGCTCGGGCTTTCCAGCCCGAGCCCGGTACTGTGTTTTTTTGACCGTCTGTGTGTGGGAATTTCGGGTTGTTTGGACCCCTCACCCCTTCCAGGGGCGAGGGGTGCCAGTGGGATTTACACTGCAAAAACACAAAATGCTCCCCTCGCTCCCGCAGGGGGAGAGGGGTCGGGGGTGAGGGGGCAAGACCCCTGAAACACGCGGCGGCAGCCCGCTGACAAGCCCACCCGCGGCTGGTGTGCAAATCCACCGCCACCTCTGTGGCCTCTGTGCTCTCTGTGGTTCAAAAAACACGCCTCACGGGCGGCTTTTGCGGGGCAGAACTCGGGCTGGAAAGCCCGAGCTACGGGGAGGGCTGCAGCAGGGTGTTGCACCCCTCACCCCCCGTCCCCTCTCCCCTTCCAGGGGCGAGGGGTGCCAGTGGGATTTACACTGCAAAAACACAAGATCCTCCCCTCGCCCCCGCAGGGGGAGAGGGGTCGGGGGTGAGGGGGCAAGACCCCTGAAACACGCGGCGGCCGCCCGCTGACAAGTCCACCCGCGGCTGGTGTGCCAATCCACCGCCACCTCTGTGGCCTCTGTGCTCTCTGTGGTTCAAAAAACACGCCGGAGCTTCGCGTCGGCGCGCGAGTCTGGCAAAAAATAAACCCTCCGGCCTGTGACAGCCGGAGGGTTTAAAGATCGCGAAAGCGACAGAGCAGATCAGCGTTCAGGCTGAATCACTCGGCCTTCTTCTTCTTGTTCTGAGCCTGGCGGGGTTCGAAGGCCTTGGCGAAGGCTTCGTCAGAAAATGCCAGAGCGACCTGATCGTCGCCGGTTGCTGCAGCGGCCTTGCCCTTGCAGTCACCACAGCAGAAGGAAACCTTCACGCCACCGATCTCGGTGGTCTGTTCCTTGTTGATGGCTCCGCCTGACAGCGGGCACTTCGTCTGGACGTACTGGCGAGTCTGAGCGAGCTGCCAGTTGGCCTTGTTGGTGAACTTGGTTGGTTCTTTTTCGTAAGCGGCCTTGCAGTTACCGCAGCAGAAATAGACCTTCTTTTCCTTATAAGCGACGGACTGGTCGCGAACTGCGTCCTTGCCGGAAACCGGGCAGGTGGCCTTGAATTCCTTCTGGCCCTTCTTGCCTTCATCCTTCTTTTCGTCAGCGATGCCCGGAACGGCCAGAGCCAGACCCAGGATCATGGAGAACATCAGAAAACGCTGCATAGACCAACCCCCGTAACAGGAATCACGAAATGACCGCACCACACGACGGTCGCTTACCACCAATTGCACTCGGAATTCGGTCGGATTGTCAAGGGAACCTGGCGGATTTCAGGTGGGATTCGGACAGTCTCAGTCAACAATAAAGTACGATCGCGTCCGGAATTCTTTGAAATCCTTGGAAATGTGCTGAAATGGGAACGCCCGGGCAGCAGATGTTGCCGGAGCGAGTGTTTCGGGATCTGCGGTCATGATCTCTGGTAAAATCCCGCTGGGTGCGATGGGGGTGTTGAGAGCCAGGGTGGAATTCGTTAAACTTTTCCAAGCAGGGGCCCATGGCTCAGTTGGTTAGAGCGTTCGGTTCACATCCGAAAGGTCACAGGTTCGAGTCCTGTTGGGCCCATTCCCTCAGTCCGCACACTTGCGAACGAATCCGCAGACCCGCGAAAAACACTGGTTTTTTCGCGGGTCTTGTTTTTGGGCTTCGCCCCAGTTTTGCCAGTTTCGCACGTCTGCGTGTCTCCCTGTGGGTCTCTTTTTGTTGCAACTGGTTCGGGCGCTACCCGCCTGCGGCACCGTCTGCCGCCCGCTGAAAGTGTTCATCCCGCAGCTGCAAATAGAGCGGTTTGGGGATTGACGGGTCTTGCCGCAGGTTTTTGCGGCTGACCTGGCGGGATTCCGTGCTGGCGCTGTCCGGCCCCCGGTCCTGACCGGACGGTCTCGGCCACGTGTAAATGCTTTCTGTGCAACGCTTTGCGCACACGTCAAAAAATTGCGGGGATTTTTTTCCGGAAACCGCCTGGGTCTGCGTGAGTTATTCCAGAAACGGGGACGAGGGGTCCCTGAGTTTTCGGCAATAACTCGAAATGGCGGGTGTGTGATGAAGCGGATTGTGCTGGGAGCGGGTTCGGTTGCGGGCGGATTGATTCTGGTGGTGGCCCTGTCCAGTCGGCCACTGGCTGATCTGTTTGGGTATGCTCGGGCGACCGCCGACACGACGGTCAGCGAGCTGGAGACCAGTTTGCCGGACGCTGTGCGGGACCAGAAGGTGCAGAATCAGCTCGAGGATGCTCGCGGCGAACTCATTGACCGCCGCGTCAGTCTGAGTCTGGCGACGGGTCAGATTCGGGATTTGCAGCAGGAGGTTTCGCGGCTGCAGGCGGCGATTGAGCGTCGGCAGACGATTTTGGCGGATGCGTGGCCGGCGATGGAAGCGGCTGCCGGAGATCGCTCGAAGCCTGTGGAGTTTGCGGGCAGCAGCTGGCAGCCGGACGAGCTGGGAGCGGAGGTGGATCGTTTGCTGAGCGAGCAGGACCGGGATGAGGTGCAGCTGAAGGTGCGTGCTGAGGCTTTGGCGCGGCTGGAGCATTCGGTGCAGGAGAGTCAGTCGGCGGTCACTGACATGGATACTCGTCTGCAGCAGGTGCAGACGGATTTTGAGTTGCTGAAGATGCGTCGCGAGCAGGCTCAGTCGGAATCTGATCTGCTGGATCTGCTGGCGACAGCGGGTGGGTCGGGCGACAGTACGACGGGGCGTTTGGCGAATGATCTGACGGAGCTGGAGCAGCAGGTGCGTGAGCGTGAGGCGCGGAACAGTGCGCGTCGCGAGTCTGCTCCGCTGAGTGAATCGCGTCCCAGCCGGCTGAGTCAGTCATACGAGCGACTGGAGCGTCTGAAGAAGCTGCATGAGCAGCGTCAGCCGGCGGTGCAGCCGTGATGTGCTGCGGGGTGCTGTTGGGCCACGGATGAGGGGCGTTTTTTTGCCACGGATGAACACGGATTTTCACGGATGAAACGCAAGGGGTTGTGTTTGATCCACGAAAGACACGAAATCCACGAAAAGTGGGGGTTGTGGTTTTGTGAGTTTTCGTAGCTCGGGCTTTCCAGCCCGAGATCTGTCCCGGCAGGATCGCTTGTGAGTGGTGTTTTTTTACCACAGAGGGCACAGAGGTTGAGTGGCTTTGTGGTGTTGGGGGCTGTTTGGTCTCACGCGAAGCCGCGAAGCCGCGAAGGAGATGCGGGGCGGTTGTTTTGGGTTTGTGTGAGGGTAGTTTTGCCCCCTCACCCCCGGCCCCTCTCCCCCGTTGGGGGCGAGGGGTGCCACGGGTGGTTTTGGGCCTCGGATGAGGGGCGTTTTTTTCGCCACGGATGAACACGGATTTTCACGGATGAAACGCGAGGGCGGCAGTGGTGTTTTTGAGCGTTGAAGCCCACCTGGCACCCCTCGCCCCTGGAAGGGGAGAGGGGTCGGGGGTGAGGGGTATAGCTGGGCCTCGCTGGGGTGTTCGAGATCCGTTGCCGGTTGTTGGTCTCACGCGAAGCCGCGAAGCCGCGAAGGGACAACGCGGGGTGTTGGGGTTTGGTGTGTTAAGGGGTGGTTTTGCCCCCCCACCCCCGGCCCC
>Ga0209972_10001507_pt1 | contig 20317 bp, 28 predicted proteins | sample NOAtaG_7_FD_187302 | JGI IMG/M metagenome (GOLD analysis project Ga0209972, IMG submission 187302) | Freshwater lake microbial communities from Lake Erie, under a cyanobacterial bloom - NOAA_Erie_Diel1S_2200h metaG (SPAdes) (version 2) | ecosystem: Environmental > Aquatic > Freshwater > Lake ... | reverse complement strand
TTGCAGATTATTCCATTCCTGAATATAACGGGGTTGAAATTAACAAACACAACAAAAATTTAGCTTCACCAGCTTTTGAACTTACTTTTGTAACTGAAAACATTGAAACAGATTATAAAAATGCGGTAGATGCTGGGGCAGAGATTGTTAAGCAACCAGAAGCCAAACCTTGGGGACAGACTGTTGGGTATTTGAAAGATCTAAATGGATTTTTGGTTGAATTGTGTACTCCAGTTGGTTAATTTTAAATAATTTATGCAAAACAAAGAATTACCAAATCTAACAAATTTTGAAATTGCTTTAACTGGTGGTCACCCAAATTCGCTTGGAAATACTATTTTGGTAGTAGAAGAAATTCTGCAAAAACCTAAAAGAATTAAAGAGCTTTATGATTGCTATTTTTCAACAGACGAAATTGTGCGGTTGCGGGTTTCCAACGCTTTTAAAAGAATTGCTAAAGCAAAACCAGAACTTGTTGTGCCATTTTTAGACCAATTTATTAGTAAAATTTCCAAAATAAACCAAGCCTCAACCCAGTGGACTTTTGCTCAGTTATTTATGATTTTAGATAAGTTTGTATCTGAAAAACAAAGACTAGAAGTGGTCGAAATTTTAAAAAATAATCTTATAAATTCCACCGATTGGATAGTGCTTAATTTCACCATGGAAGCCTTGGTTGGCTATTCTCAAAAATATTTAGAACTTAAACCTTGGCTAAAACCACAATTAGAAAAGCTAAGCAAAGACACCCGGAAATCGGTTGCCAACAGAGCCAATAAATATTTGAAATTAGTTTAAATTAGAATATGAAAAGCCCAGAAAAAAGTTCAATATTGCAAGAAGATAAAAGCATTTCAAGATGGTATGGAGCAAATTTAGCAGAGCTTTTGGGTGAAAAAATCATGGCTGTTTACCCACAGTTTGATACTAAAAAATATGTAAAAATTATTTCTTCAGAATGTGAAGGGATGGGCTATACCCAAAGAATCAATCTTCATACAAAAACTTTACATCAGCTTTTGCCAATAGATTATCCAAAATCAATTGAGATTTTAACAAGTATTTTAGGGCCAGAAAACCCAAATGAAACTGGGATGTTTACTAACTTTTATTGGGTCGGTCCAATCGGTAAATATGTTGAAGATTATGGTTTAGACTATTTTGAAATCTCTATAAAAGCAATCGAAGAAATAACAAAAAGAAATACTGGCGAAATGGCAATTCGTCCTTTTATCCGAAGATATCCTGAAAAAACTATGCAGAAAATGCTTGAATGGTCTTTATCGAAAAACTTTCACCTTAGAAGGCTTTCAGCAGAAGGTTGTAGAGCAAAATTACCTTGGTCAACTAAGTTAGATAATTTTATTTTTAAGCCAGAACCGGTTTTTAAAATTCTGGATAATTTAATTCAAGATGATATAAAATTTGTTCAAAAATCGGTGGCCAATAACATTGCTGATTATTTAAAAGTTAATGCAAAAGTCGGTTTTAAGTTTATCGAGAAGTATAAAGATTCTTCAAACAAAAATACCCAATGGATTTTAAAACACGCGGTAAGGAATGTAAAAGATATTTAATAAGTGGACAAATACTTCAATTAAAAACCCAATCAATTATGCTCACAATTTCAGTCGCTGTTATTTATCTTGTCCTTTTACTTTTCACCATACTTTTTCAAGTTGGTTTGGTTTTTGGAAAACCTTGGGGAGAGTGGACTATGGGTGGATATAATAAAGGAGTGCTCCCAATTAAAATACGAGTTGCACCATTCATATCCATAATAATTTTGTCTTTCTTTGCTGTATTTGTTGTTGATTCAAGCCAAATTTTATCAACAAATTTTAACTTTCCAGATTTTATAAAATGGTTTATTATTGGTTTTAATGTTTTGGCTGTAATTGCCAATTCTGCAACCCAAAGTAAAAAGGAAAGAAAGCTTTGGCAACCAATTACTGTTGTAATGTTGTTATGTAGTTTAGTGGTTCTTTAGAACAATTTGGTTTATATCGAGCTAAATATTTGTAGACATAGTTTAAAGAATAATTATTATTATAACTATGAAAAATAAGTTTAATGAATCAGTTTGGATTAAGCACAAGTATGATCCTTTCAAGAAAATAAAAGTTGTTGCCAATGGATTTTGGTTTGTTTTTAAAAGTGATTTTAGTGTAGCCTACAAAGTTGTAATTTCAGTTATTTTGTTAGTTGCTACAATTATTTACAATGACTTCTTTAATGTTTTAATAATACTTTTAGCCACAGGATATATGCTAAGTATGGAAATTTTTAACAGTTGTGTTGAATTGTTATGTGATTTTCATGAAACTGGATATAATGAAAAAATTAAGGTAATCAAAGATGTGGCCTCGGTAGCTGCCGGAATTTCAATATTGGTTTGGGTAATTGTTATTGGCTACGAATTCTATCAGTTGTTATTTGTTTAAGATTTAATAACTTTATTGTTTTATTTTACCAGGCTATTTCATCCTCTCCTTTGCTCACCAAATACTCATTGCAAAGCTTAAAATGGTTGCAGCCGAAAAAGCCGGTGTGGGCTGAAAATGGGGAAGGGTGAGGTGCTGTTAGAATTAGATGTTTATTTTCATCAATTAAACTAGCTTTAGATTTAGCAAAATTTCCCCACAGCATGAAAACTAGACCCTCTTTTTCTTTGGATAGGCTTTCTATGGCATAATCGGTAAAACCCTCCCAGCCTTTCTTTTGGTGCGAAGCAGGGGTATTTTCAACCACAGTTAAAACGCTGTTTAACAAAAAAACTCCTTGTTTTGTCCATCCCTCTAAATTTCCACTGGTAAAATCTTTTTTAATTCCAAATTCAGCTTCAATTTCTTTATAAATATTTTGAAGGGATGGTGGAACTTTTACTCCATCCTGAACCGAAAAAGCCAGGCCATGGGCTTGTTCTTGTCCATGATATGGGTCTTGGCCTAAAATTACTACTTTCACTTTAGAAAAAGGAGTGTTCCAAAATGCTTTAAAAATATTTTCAGGAAGGGGAAAAACCTGCTTAGATAAATACTCAGTTTTAACAAATTTAGTTAATTCTTCAAATTCTGGCTTGTTAAAATATTCCTTCAAAACATCTTTCCACCCTGGTTCAATTTGCACATTTAAACTCATGAAAGTGGAATAATTATGTTTGGGTTTTTAATCAAGTTACTTCAAGATTATCAATAATCAACAAGGAAGCTATGTTTTTATTAACCCTTAAACATAGACATATTATATCTTAATATTTAAACTATTATTATGATAAATGCGATGCAGACTTTACTTAAAACAAATCTCGACAGATAATATTTTTAATAACTAAATTATGTCTCTTCGCTCTATTGAATCTGTTTTTAATCCTCCTCCTCATCACTGGGTTGGGGATGGCTTTAAAGTTCATAATTTTATTCCGTCGGCAATTTCCATGGATAGAATTTCACCTTTTGTAATGCTCGATTATGGGGCTACAACTTACTTTCCACCTTCTGGAAAAACTAAAGGGGTTGGCTCTCATCCGCATCGGGGTTTTGAAACTGTTACTATAGCTTACAAGGGCAAAGTTTCTCACCATGATAGCTTTGGAAATAGTGGAATAATTGGCCAAGGTGAAGTGCAGTGGATGACGGCTGGAAGTGGAATTTTACACAAAGAATATCACGAAGAAGAATTTGCTAAAAAAGGCGGAGATTTTCAAATGGTTCAACTCTGGGTAAATTTACCAGCTAAAGATAAAATGACCGAGCCAAAATATCAGGCAATTACAAAAGATAAAATTACACAAATTGAACTGGAAAATAATAGTGGAGTGGCCGAGTTAATTGCAGGAAATTTATTTGGAAAAACAGGACCAGCCTTCACCTTTTCTCCAATTATATTATCAAGTTTAAGGTTAAATTCAAAAGCGAATCTAAATCTCGAGTTGCCACAAAATTTTAATAGTTCGGTTTTAGTTTTGGAAGGATCTGTTGAAATTAACAATCAAAATATCACCGAAAATCAAATGGTGCTGTTTAAAAATGATGGAGATTCAATTCAAATTAAGTCTAACAATAACTCTCTGGTTTTAGTTCTAAGTGGTGAACCTTTAAACGAACCAATAGTTTCATATGGCCCTTTTTTGATGAACACAAAGCAGCAAATTATTGACGCAATAGAAGATTTTAATGCTGGTAAATTTGGTGAATTAGATTAATAAACTAAAAGTTTCTACTTAATTTTTTATCTAAAACATCAACCACATATCTTTCTGGTGAAAGTATAATTTGAATACCCTTTTGCTTGGTTAATTCTGATAAAGACTGCAAGCCAATTTTGCAAGTCTCGTTTCCCTTTTCCATTTCCTTTTTACATTCCTCAACCGCAACTGAATGTAAATAATCTTGGAAACCAATAAAAGCTAATCGGTACAACATTGTTTTGCTAGTTTCTCCACTAAAATAGCCACCGTGAACATCTTTACCCTGAAAAACATAGCCGATTGTAAGCAAGAAATAGTCTAGTAAATTCAAGCCTTCTTTTTTTAAAGCAAAACTTAGAACGCCAATGTTTTGACCTAACTTTTTCGGATTGTTAGTTAAATCTTTGTAATCTGTGCAGTCTATGAAAGTAAATAAAGAGGCTACTTGTCTGGTATGGTTAGCATCACCAACTGTTTCAAGTTTCTTTTGCAATTCATTCAAACTTTGCATCTCTTTTTTAGGATAGCCAATTACAATTTTATCCAAGCTATTTTTCTCCATCCTACTTATTGAATTTTCAGAATCTTTTACATCGCTAGATTCCATTTTGTTTGCAAGGTTATTAATTTGTTCTAAATTTATAATTCCATATTGTTTGGCTTCAACAACAAGGTTTCCTAATCTATAACCATTGTTTCTAGTTTTAGCTGGATAAGTAAAATAGTTGGCAGCAGTGGAAGCAAGCCTTAAAGCAAGATCCCCTTCATTGCTGAATAAATAGGCTTCCTTAAACCTTCGAAGGGAAGAACTGAGATAATTAGCTCTGCCTTGAACAAGGCTGTCTACAGGAATGTCTGGTGAAGCTAGAATAAGTCTTTGTAAAGTAAAAACATGCCCAATATCTGAATCTGGTTGTTTGTTTTCCTGATTTAATTCGCCAATTGATTTGGTATCAAAAACATCGCTTAAAATTCTTACAGTGTTAGTTACCACAAAACCACCCATGCTGTGGCCTACAAAAGAAAGCTTAATTTTTTTATTTTCCCAAGTCTTTTCTGAGCTTGTTTCTATTACTAATTTATCGATTTGCCTTATCAGTTCTACTAAATCTGGAACTCCATAATTATTGGCTCTGAAATTATCTCTAAAATAGACTATGGTTCTTAGTAAAACTAAAGTTATTATTAAACTGGAAATGATGGTAAAAATAATTATCGGAACTGCTAGCCATAACAATTTAAAAATATAAATAAGAAAAATAGAGGAAATTAATCCTGTTACACCAAATCCTAAAATTCCCCTTAAAATAATAGGCATGGCTTTGTAACCGTCCATGCTTTTTTTCCAAAAATTTCCACTTTCATCAGCCCCAATTTTTTCTGAAGGCCATCTATACCCAATAAATAGCTTGTTATTATCTTTGCTTATCCAGGTATCGGTGTTGATAAAATTTGAAATACTTTCGAACCAATCTTTCACTTCTTTTCTACCAGTATTGTAACCATGAACCGCGATTATTAATTCAGGATTTTCCATAGAAACAAGCTTGCTGGCAATTTCTAATATCCCATCTTGGGTTTTTTGGAATGGTTTGATACCAATACTTTTTAATTCATCTTCTGTATTTCCATCTCCTTCAATATTAATAGTAGCCGAGCTGGTTACCATGTATGAATTAATTCTAGACGCTTGGTCATACATTTTAGAAATGTAAAAAAGTGGTGTAGGCATACTAATATTTAACCAAAACAATAATAAAACCAACTTATTGTCTAGATAAGAAAAAAATCACCCCGGTATTCCAGGGGATTGGTGTCTTAGGTCTTTATCATAGCTTCGTTTCTATATCGACATCTAATTGTGAGTTTCTGCTAATGTTTTCTGTAAAATTTCTTGATTTTGTTTTCCTGAAACCTTTTGTTCAATCAACATTTGTATCAATCTTTCGTGACTATATTCTGAGAACTTTTCCTTTAGCGAGGCCAAGATTGCCTCATCATAAACATAGACTCTATGTGGATTATGTAATGTACACATTATATTTTTGCTACACTTCCCTATAAATGACATTTTTCTTTAAAATTTAGTCAAACTAATCTGTAGAGAAATTAATTTTTTCTTAAATAATATAGACTTAAAGACTAGTATATTTTAGCTTTTTCTGCGGTTGATTGAACTGTTTTTAATGGGAAGTCATCTTGAATTATTTATTGACTTATTAATGCATTCTGTATAAATTCAATTATGTTATCTAAATATTCTGCAAACTTAAAATCAGCTTTAAAAGTTTTAATTTACATAATTCTTACAATCCTTCTTGTCAGTTTTGCTTTTTTGCCAACCAACCTTGTTAGCATTGGGGCTATTTTTGGTCGGTTTGCTATCTACACATTTTGGATAATCGCCATACCAGGAATTCTGCTTCGGTTTAAAGTTAAAGGAATCTTAAGAAATCTCCAAATTGTATTAATGAGCGCCAGAAGACAGTTGGGTATTTTAATGTTCGTGCTAGTTTTAGTTCATTATTTGTGGAGCAGGGGTTTTGCCTATGTAAAATTCGGTATTCCAGCATCCATGCCAACTTTCCAAATTATGGGATTCGTTGCATTTTTGATGCTAATCCCTCTAGCAATAACTTCTAACAATTTCTTCCAAAAAAGGATGAAAAAATGGTGGCAGATATTACACTATTTATCTTATCCAATAATGGTTTTGTTAATTTTCCACACAGCACTTCAGCCTTCAAACACTGAAATATTAGACGGAAATTTTAATCTTTCAAATACAATTCAATACGCCATACCAACAGTTATTATTTTAATAATTCAAGCAGTTAGTTGGTTATATTTATTGAGATACAAGACTGGAAAAAAAAGCCTAGTAACGATAGCAAGTTGCCAACCTAAATTTGTTGAAACTGTCATCGTGAACTTGTTGAACCTGTTATCCTGAATTTATTTCAGGATCCAAAACTATAAAACTAACATCAAATGTTTTCAATCCGATATGTCGTGAACGGTCGATTACTCTGAATAACATAATATCCGTAAATTTTAGTGACAACAATTAAAATCATCACTTTAATAAATTATAAGAATATGACCAAAATTTCAATCACAAATTTAGACAATAAAAATGTAATAGCTACTGGGGTTTTAGGCGAAAATATAATTCATATTGAAGGAAATTATTATTTTAAACCAGAGCTTGTAGATTTTGATAACACCGTAATGGAAGATGCAGCTTATTTCTGCCCAATTAAAAGATCTACTTGTGATTATTTTTACGTAATTACTGCAAAAGGCGAAAAAATGACCAGAGAAATGTGCTGGATTTACGACGAAGTAAGTAATCCACTGTTCAAACAAATTGCCGGAATGGTAGGTTTTTACAGCCAGAATGTTGAAAATAATGGAGTTAGTATTAGTATTGAAGAGGTTGAATAAATTTATTGAATAAAACAATATGTTTGAAACAACATCAATTTTTTTAAATCAATTACAACAAAACAATAATAAAATATGGTTTGATCAAAACAGGGCTAGATATGAAGAAATTAAATTGGAATTTTCAAACTTTGTAGGCGAAATATTGTTTGAAATAAGTAAGTTTGATTCAATTTTGCAGCTTTTAAGTGTTAAGGATTGTTTATACCGAATTAACCGTGATGTTCGTTACAGCAAAGATAAATCACCATATAAAACCAATATTGGGGCTGTATTTCTAGCTAACGGAAAAAATGGTAGTGCCCCAGGTTATTATTTCCAAATTCAACCAGATAATAAAATTATGATTGGCGGAGGTCATTTCCAGCCAACCCCAGCTCAACTTTCTAAAATTAGAAAATATATTCAAGAAAACCCAGAAAAATTAAGAAAAATAATTAATTCAAATAAGTTTATTGAAATTTATAATTCACTAAGTGATATTTCAGATTTAAAAACCCACCCAAAAGGTTACAGCTCAGACGATGTAAACATAGATTTATTAAAACACACAAATTTTGTAGTATCAGAAGTATATAATTTATCAGATTTTTCCAGGGATGCTTTGCAGGAAAAAATATTAGAAAATTTTAAAGTGTTAAATCCATTGATTTTATTTCTTAGGGATTCTTTAAAATAAATATGAAAAACAGTCCTTTAAGAATATAGGACTGCTATAGGATATGAATAGTTAAATTCAAGTAATATTAAAAAAGTTCAAAGAGGAGTCTCTTAGATCTGGATTGTCGAGGTAATTATGTTAAATACAGTCTCAATTTTGCCTAAAGGTTCTTCATCGTCAGCAAACATTTGACTGAGAGAATCGTGCAACACTACTCGTGGATTTTTGACCATACTCAACAAATTCATAATTTGATTTATATTTAGTTGAATTACGAGTGAATTGGTTGCCTTATCTGGCCCAATTTCTTCTTTTAGAAATTTTAATAATTGATCCATTCTCATCACCTTTTTTATTTATTGTACTAAAAATAAGTACTAATTGAGTTAAGCAAATTTGTTTATGTTTGGCAAGATTAAGTTGTGTTCTAGGTTTGTACCAATAGAAAAGGAGGGTTTAACCCTCCAATATTCTTAACAAATTTGGTTACTATCCAATATCATCAATTTCTACGAAGACGGCGTTATCTTGGATGAATTTTTTTCTTGGTTCAACATCACTTCCCATTAAATCTTCGAATACTTGGTTTGCCAGGGCTGCTTCGCCAACTGTTACTTGCCATAAAAGTCTGGTTTCAGGATCCATGGTGGTTTCCCATAATTGTTGGGCACTCATTTCTCCTAATCCTTTATACCTTTGAATTTCAATCTTAGGTCCTTTCTTAGCTTTAACAGGTGCATTTTCATCTGTTGTAATGTTTAAATTGGCGGTTAATCCAGATTCAGCATTTTCTGTGCTCAAAGTTTCGTCTTCTAAAGCCTCTTCAATTTTAGGAAGTCTTCCTCCGGCTGCTTGAATTTTAGCTACAACAGCATCTTTTTCTACGTCAGAAAACACATATTCAACTTGTTTACCCCAGCTAACACGATAAAGCGGAGGTTGAGCCATGTAAATATATCCTTCTTCAATTAAAGTTGGTAAATATCTGTAAAGGAAAGTTAAAAGCAGGGTTGTAATGTGGGCACCGTCAACATCCGCATCGGCCATTAAAATAATTTTATGGTAACGAAGCTTGGTGGCATCAAATTTTTCGCCAATTCCACAACCAAAAGCAATAACCATGTTTTTAATTCCTTCGTAGTTTAAAATTCTGTCTAAAGTAGCTTTTTCAGTGTTTAAAACTTTACCACGCAAAGGCAAAATAGCTTGAATATGCCTATCTCTACCTTGCTTTGCAGAACCTCCAGCCGAGTCTCCCTCTACTATAAAAATTTCGCATTTAGTAGGGTCTTTATCTGAACAATCTGCCAACTTTCCTGGTAAGGAAGTGCTTTCCAAAACCCCTTTTCTTAGAACATTTTCTCTTGCAGCTTTGGCAGCCATTCTAGCACGCATAGCTAGGCCAGCTTTTTGGATAATTGCCATTACAATATTTGGGTTTTCCTCTAAATAAGTTCCAAATTTATCGGTAAAAATTCTATCTACCAAAGTTCTGGCAATAGTTGAACCCAATTTTACCTTAGATTGTGAAGTAAATTGTGGATCGGCCATTTTGATGGAAATTACAACACGCAAACCTTCTTTTAAATCATCGCTGGTAAAGCGTTCTTCCTTTTTGAAAACATTTTTATTGATAGCATGTGTGTTTACCAATTTTGTTAACGCACCTTTAAAACCGGTAACATGGGCACCGTGTTCTGGGTTAATAATTCCGTTGGTGAAGGCAAACATTTTTTCAGAATAATCGGCACCATAGGCTAGGGCTGCTTCAAACTGGAAACCTTCTAATTCTCCTTCCAACATTACAATTGGAGTGGTTAAAGCCTCGCCTTCAGTTAAATGTTCTAGGTATGTATAAATTCCATTTGGAAAATCGAAAACTTCAACTGTGTAAGGTTCGATGGTTTGATCTTCTAAGGTTAATTGCAAACCTTTGTTAAGATAAGCAGTTTGGCGAATGTTGGTTGAAATTTCTTTAATATCGAAGGTTGTGGTTTCAAAAATTGTTTTATCTGGTTGGAAGAAAATAATTGTTCCAGTTTCATCCCAAACTTGGTGGGCAGCAACTTCCGGATACTTTGTTTCAAATTCAGCTTGGGTCATTAAAGTAATATCAGTTACTGTTTTTCCTTGGCTAAATTCCATGAAATGAACCATTTTATCCCTTAAAACCCATACTTTCATGGTGGAAGCCAAAGCATTTACAACCGAAGCACCAACACCGTGCAAACCACCAGAGAAACGATAGTTCTTTTGATCGAATTTACCACCGGCGTGAAGCACAGTTAAAATAGTTTCTAAAGCAGATTTGCCAGTTTTGCTGTGAATATCCGTAGGAATACCTCTACCGTCATCGGCTACATAAATTCCTTGTTTTTTAGTGATAACCAATTTAATTTTAGAGGCGTGCTTAGCCATGTATTCATCAACAGAGTTGGCCACAATTTCATCAATACAGCGGTGAAGTCCATCTTTTCCCGTATTTCCAATATACATTCCTGGTCTTTTTCGAACAGCTTCTAAACCTTCTAACACGGTTATTTGATCGGCTCCATAGTTTTCTGACATATACCTAAAATTGCTATTTTACTGCATGTTTGTCAAGAGAAAAGAGTTTTGCATTCTAAAAATGTAATAAACACATTAATCGAATTAACTAATATATTTTACTAAAAAATAAATCCCTGTTCTAAGGGATCTAATTAGCTGTCAAAAGTTTATTGGATATTTGTTATAAGACATAATCTTTGCAGCAACTGGGCAATTATATCTTTTTTCAAGTAGATTGCCCAAATTAACACTGTTAACAAAATTATGGCTATAAAAAATACCACTCTCTCCTTGGTGCATTGTAATTTCTATAGATAAGGCTTGAAATGAGAAAAAATCCATTTCTTTACCCAAGTTGGTAAATTCAACTTTTTCATCATCATCACATATTACAACAACATTTGAAGGAAAAATTTCTTGGAGTCTATTTTTTACCTCCTCAGCTGTGTAAAAGAAATTAACTTCAGCTAGAGTGTTTCTAACTTGTTGGCATGTCGATGCTCTCAATTTTTGCCCAAACGCACCATAAAAATTATCAAGAATATTTCTGCTAATTGTATCCGAATTAGTATTTAAACAAATCACATAGGTAAGCATTAATTCCTCCAAAACTAAATGAAATAATAAAACTCAACCCCTCAGTATTTTCCTAAAAATAGGGCTTTGTCAAGGTCTGTGGGAACTTTTAAATTTCAGGATACAAGTTTTTATAAATTCCCCCAAAGAAAAAAACAGGATTGGTTGCCTGCTTTTTAAATTTATAAACCTTATAACGTCATGCAAAATTCCTCGGTTAATTCATATATTATAGGATAAAATTTAGAATTTGGTACAGTTTCGCAGTTTGCAAAATATCCGTCCAACCCTTTCCAATATACTATAACAAAACCTGTTTGAATAAATGTTGTTTTACCAACTAGGTTTTCAAGAAAGTTTAAATTTTCTTCAGTGTTATATGCCAATACCCAGGTTTTGCATCGCATTAAATAGAGTTGAACAGTATCAAGTCCAGAAGTGTCTGTAAACGCTACCACATCAAATTTTTTATTTCTTTTGCAGGCATCTCTAAACCTTTCTTCCAATTCTTTATCTGGCTTTATTAATAAAATTGTAATCAAAGTATCCTCTTTTTTATAAAATGTGCCGATAGCAGAATTAATAAATTAAAGAAGGTTATGTGTCAAAATTCCCCCAAAGAAAAAAACAGGATTGGTTACCTGTATTATCTAAACTCCGTAAGGATAAAAATTATTTTGAAATAGATATCTGAGTACGCTGTCGCCTAAAATTTGAAATGATTCATCTATAGAAAATTTCAATCCTTCTGCACAGATAAATTTTGTACTAACAAAAAACCAAGAATTATTAGTTTCATGAAGAATATAATCTCCTACCACTGTAATATCCACCGAATTGTTTAATTCATCGTATGCAGATGTATTACAAAATTTAAGAGTAATGATATTACTAGTTTGTCCAATAATCAATATATTGTCCTTGATTATAACTATGGCTTTTTCTTTGATAATTCTGAAAGCAAACTCTGTGAGTAAACTGTCAGAATTCTCCACACAATCGGCAGATTGATCCGCCATAAATTGTTTTGTTGATGGAAAAGTTTGACCAAGCTCTATTACAATTGTGGGCAAGCCCATTATTTTTCTCCTAAAGTCCAGCCTAAGTATTTAGCTAGTTAAAGAATTTTGTAAAGTAGAACTTATTTCAACTTAAAAACTAATCTTCGAATGTCTGGAAAATTTTTAGGTTAGGGTGAGCCAGCAAGAATTTGGCTGGAAATTCAAAGGCCTTTTTTCTTCCTTCAAGCATTTCAGTAACAACTTCGCGCTTATCTGAACCTTTCAGTAAAACTAAAATCATTTCACTGTTCAAAATTGCTTCAATGGTTAAACTCATTCTTTGTTCGCCAACTAAGCTGCTTGGGGCGGTGGTTACAAGTGTATGTTTTGGTTGGTGTTTTAAATAATCTCCTTCTGGGAAAAGGGAAGCAATGTGGCCATCGTCACCTATACCTAGAACAACTAAATCAAACATTTTACCATCTAAGGTGTCTAGTTCTTCATGATAGTTTTTAGCTGATAAATCTGGGGTTAAATTAACATTGAAAGTGTTGAATCCGCGAACCAATTGCATAGCTTCTTCGCCTAAAGCATGGCGAATTTTATACTGATTTGAACTATCAGAATTGGCTGGAACATAGCGTTCATCTGTCTGATAAATTTCTACTTCGTGCCATGGAAAAACTGGGTCTGATGCCATTAATTCATACATTGGAATTGGGGTAGTGCCACCGGCAAAAGCAACTCTGGCAAGCCCAAGTTCAGCTGTCATATCTAAAATTTGGCGAACTGCCATTTCTTCAGCTTGTTTATACATTTCGGCTGCGGTTTCATAGTGCAACACAAGTGGGCGATGTAGTTCAACTGACATAGGTAAAAAATTTTAATTGTTAAGATATCCAGCTTATTAAGGCCACTCCGCATCATATTATAAATTATTGAGACTTTGCTCGGTTTAATTTTTGTTTGGTGGATCCGGTGGGACTTGAACCCACGGCCAAGAGATTAAGAGTCTCCTGCTCTACCACTGAGCTACGAATCCTACTAATTAAAAGTGTCTTTTAAGCCTCAGTTTGTCAAGGTTACACTATGCATTTTCCTCAATTCCAAAATAATCTCTTTTATAATTTGGCTTACCATATTCTTTTAAACCATTAATAAGCCTTTCCAAAACTTTAATGTTTATCTTCATTGTTCCATTCGGATCTATTTTTAGTTTTAATATTTCCATTCTTTTTGTATCCCCAGAAAAATATGCTATTGTAGCCTTTAAATAAGCTGTGTCTTCTTCAGTAGGGTTAGACACCTTTTGTTTTAAAGATAAAGCTTCTATAAACATTTTTTGAGCCAAAGTTGAGCCTTCCTCTTGCATGGCAAGTCTTTGGGCACAGTGAAGAGTGGTAAAACTTAGTAGTAGGAAATAACCGTCTCTAAACTCTGTATTAGTTAAAAAATGTTCAACCTGGGGGTCTTTTAATAACAAATAATTGTCTTCCGAAGCTTCTCGATCATTAGTATTTTGGTCTGCTTGTATTAATATATTTCTAAAATCAACCGGGTCTAAATCGCCAGCAAGAAGTCTATTTTTAAGCATAATATAATTTTCAGGAAGCTGGGCAGCAACCTCCTGTTTACTTTCAGGAACTAGATCTGAACTTTTAAGACTTGGAATTTGTTCTGAGTGTGTCATTTAGAGCCGTTAATTGTTACAATTAAACCTTATATTCATGCATTTGTCATATAAATTATTTTTTACGAACCACCAAAGTTATCCCAGTTCTTAAACTTTTCGGCCATAAAAATTCTAAGGAATACAAAAAACGGAGGAATTTGTTGTTTGGGGAAAAGTAGTTTTTTCTTGATGCGAATAAAACCTTGAATCCGGCGGTTTCAACAATGGTCGTAAGTTCTTCTAGGGTGTACTCTCGAAAATGCCCTGGATTGGCTGAATTAAGCCTAATTTTTTCAAAAGGATGAATTCCAAATAACATTTTTAATCTTTTAGGAAGCGCAACTGCATTTGGGGTTTGAATTACTAAAATTCCATCAGGTAAAAGCCAATTTTTAATTTTTGGTAATACAAGTTCTGGGGCAGTGTAGATATGCTCTATAACCTCAGCCATTATAATTAATGGATATTTTTGATGAACTTTGTCGCTCAAATTCTCCAACTTATTTAAATCTAATTCGTAAAAAGTTTCTCCTTCTTTTTCAGGCCAACCTGAATGATAAAACCCTGCTGTATCAACTGAAACTTTGAAAATATCCCTGAATAGTTGAACTTCAAAGCCTGTGCCTATGTCTAGGATTTTGTTTTTTGGGTGAATACTATCTGACTCGGTTCCGCTAATATAGTTGGTAAACACCCCGTCAAATCCGGTGGATTTGCCACCCCTTCGGACACTCATGTCGTTCGGGAGACCCGAACTGTACCGGTTTCTCAAGAGGGGAATTTCCTCGTTTATCGTTTTAGATATTACCTCGAGTAGATACTTATATCTTTTGGTGTGGAATTTTAGGTATTCGAAATGTTCTGGCACAGAAACGGGCCCGATTAGGGCCAATATTTCATTTTCTGTTTTTGGAAGTTTGTATTCCATTTATAAATTAAGCAGTAATTTTAGCAAGTAAATCTTTGAAAGCTTCAATATCTTTAATAGCCATTTCAGAAACTGCCTTGCGGTTTAAATTGATTTCTGAAGTGTTTAATTTGTGAATAAAAGTGCTATAATTAACATCGCTTCCTACTTGATCTAGGGCACCATTAATTCTGGTAATCCATAAACTTCTGAAATCCCTCTTTCGAAGTTTCCTAGAACGATAAGCATTAGATTCAGCTTTAAGTAATCTTTCTTTAGCTAATCTGAATTTAGAATTAGCACCATTAATAAAACCCTTAGCCCTATCTAATAGATATTTTCTGTGTTTGTGGGCTGCAACCCCTTTTTTAACTCTAGACATATTATATTACTGCTTTTAACTTGTTGTGTATTTTATCTGCTACAACGTCTCGTTTAGCTTTGATAGTTCTACTTCTTGATTTTCTTGTATTGTAGTGATTATCACCAGCTTTGTTCAAAATAATTTTTCCATTAATCAAATCGCCACCTTTGGTAACTTTAAGTCTTTTGGAAACACTCTTATGAGTTTTGCTACGCATTTTTTTAACGGCCATATTATTTATACTTGGTTTCTGTGTACAAAACATGCTTCCTAAGAATAGGATTGTACTTTTTTAATTCTAACTTTCCTTTACCTCCGTTTGGTTTTCCTTTGGCTAAAGACTTGTTTACAACATATCTATGTGTAACTTTTCTGCCAGTGGAAGGGTCAACTTCGGTGCTGATAAGTAAGATTTTATTTTTTTGCTTCTGGGCCATATTAATTAATTCTTAATTTTCTCTGCTTTCTTTTCTTCTTCAAGGGCTGCAGTAATTCCTGATTGGAAGCCTTCGTTATAGGAAGCTACCAAGTTATCTAAAATTAATTCAACTGCTTTAATAGAGTAAATATTAGTTACAATAGTAGTATCTAATTTTTCAGGTAGAAACTTGCAACCAGTATTAGTTAGCGCAATTACAGGAATTCCCATTTTCTGAGCTTCAAGAATTGGCACACTATGATTTGCAGCATCTAAAACTAGTAAGGCTCCTGGACGGTTATTTTTTAAGTTAACAAGTCCACTGAAGAATTTACTAATTTTGGTTCTTTCTCTTTGAATTGAAAGTCTTTCGTTCCTACTTAATTTTTGGAAGAACTCTTTGTTATTTTCAATGTTTTCAAGTTTTTCCAAGGTTTTCAAAGTCTTTTTGATAGTGGACCAGTTAGTTAAACTGCCTCCCAACCATCTAAAGTTAACATATGGAGCAGAGCCAACAAACTTGGCAGCTGTGGATACAGTTAAATTCTGAAGATGTTTAGAAGTTCCAACAACTAAAATTTGTTTCTTTTTTAAACCTAAGGAATGAATAAGATCTGAAGCTGTTTGGATTGATTGATTAGTTTCAACCAAGTTAATTAAGCACAAACCATTTTCAACACCATAAACGTTAGACTTAAGCCTTGGATTAAGCTTAGACTTGGCGTTACCACGGTGGGCACCAACTTGGAACAATTGCATTAAGCTAAGTTGGGGTATCATATATTAATTACTTTAAAACTACGGTTGCACCAGCAGCAGTTAACAATTCTTTGTACTTGTTTGCATCTTCTTTGCTTGCATTTTCAACTAAAATGAATGGAGTTCCATCAACTTTAGCTTTTGCATCACCTAAACCGATGTTTAGAATTGTTTTAACTTCCTTAATTACAGAAATTTTCTTATCTGCAGGAACTTCAGAAACTTCAACATTGAAAGATGATTTTTCTTCGGCAGCAGGAGCAGCTTCAGCAGCAGGGCCGGCAGCAGCTACAGCAACAGGAGCAGCAGCAGAAACACCAAAGGTAGTTTCAATTTCTTTTACAAGCTCGGAAGCTTCTAATAGTGTTAATTCTTTTAATTGATCAACGATAGTTTGAATTTTAGACATAGTATGTTTGGGGTGTAGATTTTGAGAAATTATTTTTGGTTAATAGCTTGAATAGAACGGGCGATACCACCTGGAACTTCTTTAATTCCAATAGCTAGTTTTGCAGTAATTTGGTTTAAAGTACCAGCAAGCATGGCCATAGAATCTTTGTAAGAAGGTGTCTTAGAAAGTTGAATTGTTAAAGTTGGATTATAGAATTCACCGTTAACAACTGAACCAATAAGATTGAAGTTTTCCTTAAATTCTTTGGAAACTAGGTTTACCATTATTTTAGGAGCAGTAACTTCATCACTTTTTTCAGGTTCATCAAGAAAAGCTAAGTATGTAGGGCCAACAAGATTTGGTACACTTTCAAAAGTTTTGTTAATCAAGGTATTTTTAACTACTTTTAAAGTAATTCCGCTAGCTTTTGCAGCTTTGCGAACTTTAAAGTTAAACTCGGCGTTCAGAGATTTCTCTGCTTTTAGAGTAGTAATTAAAACCACCGCCTTTTGGGGTGAAACAGAAGTGTTTAAAAGCTCTAGTATTTCTTGCTTTTTTTGATGTGATACAGCCATAAAAATTATTTGGACTAAGCCAAAATTAAATCTCAGATCCAGATTTTACCTACAACAGGACTTATTGTATGCCGGTTGTCTGGGGATCTTAGTTAATAAAGTGCAACTACCCCTTTTTTGTCAAGGAAAGCCGAATATTTAAAAAGTAGCGGCGATCGCGGATCGCCATTCGCACCGTCGCCATTTCGGGGTTGATGTATTAACTTTAACGCTATTCCCAACACCCATCCACCCTGTCTTCTTCGAAGCCACCCCTCAAGAGGGGAATTTTGGTTTGGTGTTGGTAAGCTTATATTCTTAAATTTTATTGAAGGCTACCCCCAAGCCTTTGGCTTGACCCCTTACCAGGGGTACTTTTTACTACAAACCTTCAACAATGCTTAGTAGGTTTTTTATGGCTGGTTTTTCTGATTCTGAGGTGGTTTGGCTTATTATTTTAATTGCTTCGTCTAAATTTAGCCATTCTTGGTTTGGTTTTTCTTCGGTTTTAAAAGCCTCGTCTTTTGTTTGGTCTTCTAAAACGGCTAAAAACCAATGAACTGTTTTGATGTTTAGGAAATCGTTTTTTTCGTATTCAAAAGTGGTTTCTGAAATTGGTTGAATTACTTTAATATTTAAATATCCAGTTTCTTGAATTGTTTTGCGTTTGGCAGCTGCTTCAAAATTGTCGCCTTTTTCGGCGTTGCCTTTTGGCAGGAAATAAGTTTTAACCTGGTCTTGTTCTTGCTGGTTTGTTAGTAATAGCACTTTGCTGTTTTCACCAGTTTTATCTAGTAAAACGCAGCCAACAATTTCGAGATGTTTAATAGGAAGTGACATAGACAGTGGTATAAATTTAACTTAAAAAGTTACTTAATTCACTTGGCTTTTTTGGGTTTATGTCAAGCATCGAATTTTGCTACACTTTAAACCACAGGGCTTCGAATCTGCTTATTTTTGGGTGGTTTTTGGTTTGGTTTGGGAATTTAATATCTTCGTATTTTTCTAGTTTAAAACCCTTATCTAAAAATAGTTGAATGGTTTTTCCTAGGCTTCTGGAAATTTGCATGGCGGCTTTATCTTCTTTTCCATTAATTATTGCTGGGAAACATTCTTCCTCTTGAACAAATTTAGACTTAATAAGCCAAGTTGCTTTTCCGCCTAATCTGCTGGTAATTTTGCTTAAGAAACTTTTATAAATTATGGATGGAAACATCTGGGTTTGTGAGGAAGGGTTGATGACTAAAATTTTATTTACTTTATTGTCTTTTAAAAAATTTATATATTTATTAACAGTTTCTTCCTTCATTTCGCACAAACTTAGGCAGAAAATAGCTAAATCTATCTGCCTATCCAGTTCCAGTCCATGGGTTTTTAAATCATCCACAAGAAAAAATTTAAATTCTGGTTCTGGCAATTTCAGTTTTCTAGCAAAATCAATAGCCCCATTTTGAACATCCAAGCCAATATATTTACCAGTAAACCCGATTGATTTTAAAATTGAGGCAAGCCTGGCACTGCCAAAGCCAATTTCTAAGATTGACGAGTTGGAATATTTGGCTAAATTATTAGTTAAAAAGCCAACTAAAAGCTGAAAATAGTCACCATTTGGTCGTTTCCAGTTTTTATCATACTTTTCATAGTTATAATTTGCCTGCATGCTTTGGAACATAGAACATATTTGGGAATTAGTCCATTTTCACCAAGCTAGGGGGAAGATTTTTTCCTTTTCAGAAATATTTAGATTGTCCAAACTAACTCCGTCCGAAATTGTATCTGAGGAAACCAAGAAATTTGATCCACTTTATTTTTTAACCCAAAGCGGGAAAGGCTACAATCCACTTTTAGAAAAATATATTCAATTTTACTCCGACACCAACCTTACAAAAGTTAAGAAAAATGGGTTAGGGCTAGATACCGGAATTTGCTCTTTTGGCCATAAAGTTTATCAGCCATTTGAATTAAATTTTTCTTTTTTAAAACTGATGAAAGTTTGTCCTGTTCTGGTCTCCATTTTAAAGTTACCGGGTGTAAAATCTGTCTATGTTTTTGGTTCAAGTTTGCAAGGCTGTTCTACCAAATTCAGCGATATAGATTTAGCTATTCAAACAACCCCGAATAGTGCAATTTCAACAAGAATTTTGGTTAAGTTATACTTAAAAATTTTGGGAAAAGATGTTTATTCAATAAGATTTGGGTTTCTAAAAAGTATTTTAAAATTAGCCAGAAAATGGGGTTTCATAGGCTCGAAAAGTTACGATAAATTATATGAAAATGTTCAAAATCAAATTTGGAAATATAAAAGAAAAGGTGGTTTAAAAATTGATGCCGGAATGTTTTTTTCGGATATTGAAGATTTACAAAAAGCCTATTTTGCCCCAATCCGTCATTTGTTTATGTACGATGTTAGAAAGTTTAATTTCTATAAAACAGGTAAAGCAATTATTCCGTCCTTACATCCAATTCCTACTAAAAAGGAAATTTTCAAAGCCAATTTGCAAGATAAAATTGCTTACTTTTTAATGTTCATTCCATCTAAAATTTATATGAAGTGGCAGCAATCTCAGCCGCTAAATTTGAATCATGTAGTTACTTGCAATTGGGTAAGTTTTGTACCAACCATGCCAGAACCAGAATATTTGGTTTCAACCACTTAATCCCTTGAATAAGCCAAAGTCCAATCTGTGAACATATTTATTAGTTTACAAGTTAAATATATAACCTCAGTCTTGTTTTAATAAATTTAAGAACAAGGTATGAGAATAGGTAATAAATCATTAAACATAGTAAAATCAATCGTAAGTATTGTAACTATATTGCTTATTAGT
>Ga0209972_10001503_pt1 | contig 20332 bp, 11 predicted proteins | sample NOAtaG_7_FD_187302 | JGI IMG/M metagenome (GOLD analysis project Ga0209972, IMG submission 187302) | Freshwater lake microbial communities from Lake Erie, under a cyanobacterial bloom - NOAA_Erie_Diel1S_2200h metaG (SPAdes) (version 2) | ecosystem: Environmental > Aquatic > Freshwater > Lake ... | reverse complement strand
AAAACAAGGCCATATAGAACGGAAGCAATAACGACTTCAGCAATAAGATCTGCACATTGAATGCGATAAGGCCTGCCACTATCGTCAACAAGTAAGGTAAGCTATAGCGCAAATGATGAAAAAGCACTTTATACGACAGATAGCGTATGGAAAGAGTAAACCGACATTCACGCTGCGAAAAATAGACAAGAGATAGCAAATAGATCATATTCACGAGCACACTGGCCGATAGTAACAAATAAAGCGACCGCTCCTGCAGTAAAAGAAATAATAATACTGCCTCGATCGCCGTTCTGCCGGCACGCAGCCATTTAGAGATGTAGATCTTATTAAAGGACTGCAGCACTCCGTCAAATAACAGAGCCATAATATTTTGGAGCATACTGCCTGCGACCAATAACACTAGCAGGGTCGTGTGGCCACTTACCTCAATAAGACGAAAATAAAATAGCAGGTAAACAACAGGCAGGGCGATCAAAAAGATCAGCCCCTGTGCCGCCAGCACGTTCGAGATCAGTAAAGAATAATTACGCTTGCGCAGAACGAGTCGATGCGATAGCCCCACACTCAATCCAAGATCGCTAACGGCTGCCACGATGATCAGATTGAGCACTACCCAATACTGGTTGAAATTTTCTTGTCCCAGCGAGCGAAGCAGATAGGGCGTAAGTAGAAAAACAGTGATCGCCGTAATCGCCTGCGAAAAGAAGGTAGCTATCAGATTATGCAAATAACGTCGGTTGGTCGTTGCGGTCTTGATCAAGTTAAAAAAAGGAGCTAGCAATGACTGCATAGGTTACAATGGCGAAGTCGCCGTATCGAGATAATCCTGCGTTAGCAAAATGCCGACCATGGTCCAAAATAAAAAGGCTCCCATTGGCCCCTCGAGATAAACATCGAAACTGGCATTGAAAAATGCGGCTACTAACACCAGGGCTACGATGCGATTGAATGTAGATAGCCGGTTGCTTCGAAGCGGGCGGATAACGGTAATATACAGCCAGCCAAGCCAGACCATGAGCAGCGGAATGCCGAAACGGGCTAATATGGTAAGACTAACATTGTGAGGCGAACGCAACGAATCATCCTCTACCGCCACTTCTCCCAAAAGGGCAAGGTTGGGACCTAGGCCTACCCCTTTCAAGGCGATAACCGGATCTTGCGCATCCGAAACGATCTTATACCACCAAGCCAGGCGCCAGAGCTTATTATCGGTAAGCGCTCCGTCTTCTTCGTTCGAAAAAACCGTCTTTATATTAAGCAGCAACTGTTCTACCCCTACGGCACGACCCTGAAAATTCTCCTCCGCGCGCGTGTTCACATAGAAAAAAATAGACACCGCAAAAAAAAGCCCAAATACTAATAAGTACGAGCGCAGGGTAGCTGCATTGAATTTTTTTCGATAGGACCAAAAGAATAGACCGATACCGATCGCATAAGCTAAAAATCCACCTCGGGTAAAGGTGGCTACCATAAGTAATAGATAAATGATGAGGACCGCATTGATCAGCAATAAGCGGCGATCCATTTTGATGTAGCCAGACAGCAGCAACAAACTGCTGATCAACAAATGCACGGCCATATCGCCAAACTTTACCAGTAGCAATGACACATCATTAAAGAGGCTAAACTCGACCCATTCAGGAAAATTGATCGATAGCTGTAACGAGGTAAAAGCTACCAGTGGATAAAAGGCATAAATGCGAACGACCCCCTTTATAAATTGTGGCCAAAGTGGTAAAAAAAGAAAAATGACCAGCACGAACGCGGGGTAAATAAAGACGGCCGCATCTTTAAGTATGGCAGCCGGCGGCTGCGTAGGTAAAGAAAGTAATGACCAGATGATGGCAGCTGAGATAAAGATCAAAACGCATAATAACGGTGTACTATATGGGATCACATACTGCTTGAGGTCGGCCACCAATAGTAAAAGCCCCAGCAAGAGTACCGCCTCGGCAAAAAAGCCATACGCTATCCCCTTATTCAAATACGTGTACATGGCAAAAACTACCAAATAGAGATGCATGTACCAGTATCGCAGTCTGCTAAACGACATTTTATTTAGGTTGGACATAGCTTTCGCCACCTCGGTCCCATAGGGCAAAAAAAGGGCTGACCGGTATCGTTGCCAAGGCATTGGCAAGACCCGACAAATGTAAGCAAAGCCCTTTGTCTATGGGAGTGATACTAAAATAAAACGATTGGAAAATGAGTGGCTTATAAAAGCGTATCCACTACACCTTAATGTAAATCCTCTTCTTATCCATCCAATAACATATCAACCACATAAAGCTGATCACAGCGATGGCATAAAGGAGCGATCCATTCTCCGGGGCACCCGGTACATGAACCAGCACTTTTTTATAGAGCCAGTTCCAGGGGTTCGCGCCCTCCAATTTTATGAGTGCCAGCCCCTTGGGCAAAAAGGCACTCAAGGCAAATACAAAAAGGGCATTTTTGCCGAACACGTCAAAAAAACGGGAGAGCCACGACTTTACCCCTTTGATCTCTATCAAATACATCATAGTAGCCAGGGTAATAATAGCCAGCCCGGTAGTGTACACCACGTAAGAGCTGGTCCAGATCTTCTTATTGATCGGCATCACCATATCCCAGCAAAATCCTGTAAGCAATAGGGCTATTCCGGCTACAAAAAGGCCGTTGAGCATAGCAGATAACTGGACAGCTTTATCTCCACTCTTTTCACTGCCCTTTTGACGGATATAATCCCCCACCAGAAAGCCAAAAATTACTTGTGAAATTGATGGTATTGTACTCATAACCCCTTCAGGATCAAATGCTATACCCTCTCCTTTGTACATATGAACCGAACCCAAGATAGCCTTATCGATATCGGTCCCAAACCATCCCTCTAAACTATACGGATCGGCCGGATTACCCAACAAACAAAGAGCCCAATACCCTAATAACAACAGCGCTGCCGTATAAAAAGCCCGCGCTCCTTTAAGATAATACGCAATAAGTGCTGCAAAAAAATAAGCTAGGGCGATGCGCTGTAAAACGCCAAAAATTCGTACACCGCGTTCTATTGATTCAATATTTCCAGCGTCGTTTTTGACATAGTCGATCCAAGTAAACCCTTTAAATATCAGCCCTTTCTGAATTTCTCCGCCGCCGGCCGTCCCCGCAGTCGCCACCCACTGGCCGGCCTGCACCACAAATGGCCACCAGTTCAGAAATAGTCCTATCAAAAAGATCAGGACCGTGCGCTTGAGCAGCTTTTTCCAGAACTGCGCTTGGGTGCCCTGTTCAAAACGGGGCATCACCATAGCCAGGGCATTGCCCACTGCGAACAAAAAGAATGGAAAAACCAAGTCGGTCGGCGTAAGTCCGTGCCAGGGCGCGTGTTTAAGCGGAGCATAAATATGCGACCAAGAGCCGGGGTTGTTCACCAATATCATCAGGCAAACCGTGGCCCCCCGAAATACGTCGAGGGAGTATAGGCGGTTGTTCAAAGGCTTTCGATTTTTGGAAAGTTAGTAAAAGCTTTCAAATGAACGAACTGCGAACAAGCGGAGCTGAACGATAAGGAGCGATTCGTTCTAAAATACTAATTTATTTGGTATTCTTTATACTAAATTATTTAGTTTTATGGTCTTAAAAAATTATGATGGATAGTAAGCATTTATCGGGCCAGGCCGCCTACCGGGGTAGCAAGGACTTTACCCAGCAACAAGTACGCAATGCCAACGCGACGGGCTTTGGCGCGGCTGCCGACGACTACATGGAACGCGGCATTGATCTGAATGAAGAGTTGATCCGTAACAAACCAGCCACTTACTTCTTTCGCATGAAAGGAGACGCTATGAAAGAGGCCGGCATCTTTGACGGCGACGTGCTGATCGTGGATCGGTCGGTACCGCTCACCAACGGCCGCATCATCGTAGCAGTGCTCAACGGCGAACTACTGGTACGAAGATTTCACAAGAACTTTTCGTCGGCCTTTTTAATTCCCGAGAACAGCCGTTACAAGACCATCAATCTCGCTGAGTTCAGTGACTTTGTTGTGTGGGGGGTTATCACGTATACCATACATCCACAGGGATAGTACTGTCTCTCGCACAAGTAACGATGGCACCCATCAAAAAAATTATCATTGACGAACATGCACCAAAGCGATGTTGATCCGTGACCATGAAAGCGATTGTAGACTGCAATAATTTTTACTGCTCTTGCGAACGACTCTTTGTACCCACCCTGGACCAAAAACCGGTAGTAGTACTCAGCAATAATGACGGCTGTGTGATCTCGCGTAGCGACGAGGCCAAAAAAAGTGGTGTGCAGATGGGGGTTCCGTTCTTTGAGGTACGATCACTGCTGCAACAAGAGGGGGTCGCTTGGTTTTCGTCGAACTATGAACTCTACGGCGATCTCAGCTGGCGTGTAATGGAAACCCTGCGCCTGATGATGGGCGAGGCAAGGGTCGAGGTCTACTCGGTCGATGAGGCCTTTATCGATCTCGACGACCTAGGTACCGAAGCGCTGGCGGCGCTGGCACTCTCCATTCGCGAACGTGTCGAGCAATGGACAGGTATTAGAGTATCGGTGGGCGTGGGGCCTACCAAGACGCTCGCTAAACTAGCCAACCGATTGGCCAAAAAAGATAAGCTCCATACCCACTGTGTAATGGTGCTCTCCGATCCGGTAACGATTGAGACGGCCCTTCGTAAAACGGCAGTGGGCGATCTTTGGGGAATAGGTCGACGCTATGCCCGCAAACTGCAAGAAGAGTGGAGCATCTACGACGGATGGCAACTAGCCTCGGTAAGCGAAACCTTTGCCCACGTACACCTGGGTGGTGTGGTGGGTAAGCGTCTGATCCGCGAACTGCGCGGCATACCTTCTAAAGAAATGGAAGAGGAGCGTACGCAAAAAAAGATGATCGCCACCACGCGTATGTTCGGTCGCAAAGTGTATTCGCTGCAAGAGATCAAAGAAGCGATCGCTACCTATGTGGCTCGTGCGGCCGAAAAACTGCGCAGACAATATAGTGCCGCCAGCGAGCTCTCGGTCTTTATCATCGCGCACGAAGAAGGATCGCGTTATGGATCGTCATTTAGCAATTACGCGGTCATGGATAAACCCAGCTCTGATACCGCAGTACTGCTGCACAAAGCCCTGGAGTTGGTCACCGCCATTTATCAACAGGGACCTGCCTATAAAAAAGCGGGCGTATTGTTAGGCGGTATCGTACCAGCCGCAGCAAGGCAAGCTTCGCTCTTTGAGAACTCCGGTGCCACCGATGACCGCTCTCCGCTTATGCTCGCCATCGATAATATCAATTTTAGTTTGCCGCTGCAAAGTGCCGCACGGCACGATAGCATCTTACGCTTTGCTGCTTCGGGTACCAACCGCGCCTGGAAAATGAAACAAGCTCGTCGCTCTGCACGCTATACCACCCGATGGCGGGAATTACCGGAAGCTCACTGATACTTTCCCACCAAACTATACAAGATCTTTCGATCTGCCTCGCTGATAACTTTTGTGGTGTCTTGAGGTACAAAATGGATCTTATACGACTGGATCGCATTTTTTTCATTAGCGGTGTTATACCCCACAATGCGTAATGCCTGCAAGGCATTAAAATGTTCAGGAACCTTTACACCCACGGTATCATACCAATGACCAAAACCATTGCGCGCCAGCTCTTGCCACGGAAAGCGCCGACTGGGGTCTACTTTTCGACCAGGGGCAATATCGGCATGCCCGACGAAATTGGCTTGGGGAATATTGAAAGCCCGTTTCAAATACCCTAGCACCCTGAGCAAACTACCGATCTGATCGGGGCTAAAGGGCTCGCTGCCGTCATTATCAATTTCGATCCCTATACTGGATGAATTCAGATCGGTGGCACCTCCCCACTTACTTACACCGGCATGATGTCCGCGCAACAGATCATGCAGCATATGATGCACGGTACCGTCGCGACAGATCACATAGTGAGAACTTACGGCCGTGCGGGGAAGCGTAAAAGTGCGCAGCGTCTCATCACAACTTTTTTGTGCGGTATGATGAATGACCACCAGACTGGGACGACGCATCGAGAAATTAGTGGTGCCTACCCACGGAGTGGCCGTAGCAAATGAATCTTTAATGGGGTACGTGCGTAGTAACTTGGCGAACGAACGAACTTGCTTTTTGTAAACGCGGTTGGTAGCCGCATACTTATGAGAGGTGCAGCCACTCATGAGAACAACTACTATCAGTGGAAAGGTGTAGCGTAAAAATTTATTCATACAACGGCTTTGTACATGCTACGAAGCAGCCTGTTTGCTGCAGGGGTAATCAACCGGCATTGCCACGCGATCGGTGCGAACCTCCTCCGGATCTTCTCCCTGATGCTCCACCGGAGCCTCTGTTGGGCCCTCCTGCAGGTCCTCTTCCTCTCTGTGCACCGCCGCCACTGCTTTTCCGCTTAGGATCATAAACAGGAGCCGCCCCTAAAAAATCAGGCACGGGCACTTTATCTACTTCTTTACCGATCAGCTGCTCAATGGAACCAAACTTTCGTTGATCCATTTCGCTGATCAGCGTATACGCCGTACCATCGGCTTCGGCACGCGCCGTACGTCCGATACGGTGCACGTAATCCTCGCCATCCGATGGCACGTCATAGTTAATGACCAGATCGATAGTATCGATATCGATACCCCGGCTAAGGATATCGGTAGCTACCAGCAAGGGCACCCGGCCACTGGCAAAAGTGCTGAGTACATTTTCTCGCTGCGACTGCTCAAGGTCACTGTGAATTTCCTCTACCACCGTACCGGCACGTTTGAGTTGTCGTGTGAGTTCCTTAACGGTTTGCTTGCGACTACAGAAAATAAGCGCATTCTTATACGGTATCGTCTTTAAGATGTGTTGAATAACGGGGATCTTCTGCTGCTCATACACCACATAAGCACGTTGTACGATCTTATCGGGTGGCCGCGATATGGCAATATTCACCTCAACAGGGTCCAATAAGATACGGCGAGCCAGGGAGCGGATCTTCTCGGGCATGGTAGCCGAGAACAAAAGATTCTGCCGATTGGCCGGAAGGTGGTTGATGATCTTATTGATGTCATCTTGAAAACCCATGTCGAGCATACGATCGGCCTCGTCGAGTACTAAAAATCGAAGCTGCTTGAAATTTACGTAGCCCATGTTCAGATGCGCGATCATACGACCAGGCGTGCAAACAATAACATCGGCGCCCATTTGCAGGGCCTTTTTCTCGGCCACAAAATTTTGGGCGTCACTCCCGCCGTAAATAGCGATCGAGCTCAAGTTGGTAAAATAAGAGAGCCCCTCTAAGTGTTGAGCGATCTGAATGGCTAACTCGCGCGTAGGAACCACAATAAGAGCGCCCACGGCTCCGTCAAGCGGTTCGGTCAGTAATCGGTTCATGACCGGCAATAAAAAAGCGGCGGTCTTACCGGTACCGGTCTGGGCAGAGGCAATAATATCGCGACCTTCCAAAATTGGAGGGATCACTTTTTCTTGAACGGGAGTAGCGGTTTCGTAGTGAGAGGCTTCAATTCCTTCCATCAGGGAAGGATGAAAATTAAAATCGGTAAAGCGCAAGACGGAGGTGCATTAATTCTAAATAAGATATTTCGCTTACGAAGATAACGATTCTGCGTCACATATTTCTCCGATACTGTCCGCCCACCTGGTAGAGCGCATGCGTTATCTGCCCCAGCGAGCAGTACTTAACGGTCTCCATCAGCTCAGCAAACAGGTTACCGTTCTCAATAGCCACTTGCTGCAGGCGCTGCAACTTACCATTGGCTACGGCAGCATGACGGGCATGAAAGGCACGAAGATTACCGATCTGCTGCTCTTTCTCTTCTTCATTGCTTCTAATGACCTCACCAGGAATGATGGTGGGAGATCCTTTCTTGTTCAAGAACGTGTTGACGCCAATGATGGGCAACTCACCGGTATGTTTTTGGTGTTCGTAATAAAGACTTTCTTCTTGGATCTTATTGCGCTGGTACATTCTTTCCATGGCACCCAATACCCCGCCGCGCTCGGTGAGCCGATCGAACTCGGCCAGCACCGCCTCTTCGACCAGCGATGTCAATTCCTCGACCGCAAATGAACCCTGGGTCATATTCTCGGTCTTGGCAGAACCCAGTTCACGGTTGATGATCAACTGAATGGCCATGGCACGGCGTACACTTTCTTCGGTAGGGGTCGTGATGGCTTCATCATAGGCATTGGTATGAAGCGAATTACAATTGTCATATATGGCGTAGAGCGCCTGTAAGGTGGTGCGAATGTCATTGAAATCGATCTCTTGCGCATGCAATGAGCGTCCCGATGTTTGAATGTGATATTTTAACATCTGGCTGCGCTTATTGGCCTTGTACTTGTACTTCATGGCCTTGGCCCAAATACGACGAGCCACCCTGCCGATCACGCTATACTCCGGATCCATTCCGTTACTGAAGAAAAAAGAAAGATTAGGCGCAAAATCATCGATGTTCATACCGCGGCTCAAATAGTACTCTACGAACGTAAAACCATTGGCAAGCGTAAAGGCCAACTGGGTGATGGGGTTAGCACCGGCCTCGGCAATATGATAACCACTGATCGAAACGGAATAAAAATTCCTTACCTGCTGTTCGATAAAATACTGCTGCACGTCTCCCATCAACTTCAAGGCAAACTCCGTAGAGAATATACAGGTGTTTTGTGCCTGATCCTCCTTTAAAATATCGGCTTGCACCGTACCGCGCACCTGCTGCAAGGCGGTCATTTTGCATTGCAGATACAAGTCGGCAGGTAGCACATCCTCGCCGCTTAATCCTAATAGGGCAAGTCCAAGACCGTTATGTCCGTCTGGCAAACCAGCGGACGACAACGGGTTGCTATAACAGGGGCGCGCAAATCCGGGATATTTCTGGGCAAAGGCCTCATCGATCTTAGGCTGTAAACCTAATTCAACGATCTTCTTTTCACACTGCTGATCGATGGCAGCATTCATAAAAAAGGCCAAGATGATCGGTGCCGGCCCATTGATGGTCATTGACACTGAGGTCTTGGGATCGCAAAGATCGAACCCACTATAGAGCTTCTTGGCATCATCCACGGTAGCAATACTCACGCCACTGTTTCCGACCTTACCATATATATCGGGCCGATGATCGGGATCTTCGCCATACAGGGTGACCGAATCAAAAGCCGTAGAGAGTCTTTTGGCGGGCTGATCGACGCTTACATAATGAAAGCGCTTGTTGGTTCTTTCAGGACCTCCTTCGCCGGCGAACATACGCGTGGGATCTTCTCCTTCCCGTTTCAATGGAAACACGCCGGCCGTAAAAGGAAAATGCCCCGGCACGTTCTCTTGCGCCTGCCATTGCAACAGATCGCCCCAATCCTTGTACTTGGGCAGTACAACCTTAGGCACGCGGGTACCACTTAAACTAGTGGTGGTCATGGGCTGCTTGATCACCTTGTCACGTACCGTGTACTCGTAAAAATCTTTTTGATAGGCCGCTACTTTTTCGGGCCAGTTCTTGATGAGCTTTCGGCTAACTGGAGTCAGTTGTTCGATCAGCTGATCGATCTGTGCTTGCAACGCATGGGTAAGATCGACATATAACTTTTTATCGGTGCTGCTTTTAAGCTCTTTGTTTTCGAGCACTCCTTGCAATTGATACAGTTTTGAAGCCAGCGCCGCTTGCTCTTTGACGAGCGCATCATACTCGCGGTTACCGGCAGCGATCTCTGCTAGGTAGCGAACACGGCTAGAAGGAATAATAGCCTGCGAAAGTTGCGCAGTGGCAGCAAACTGAATAGCGCCAAACGTAACTCCGGTCTTCTCCTTTATTTTTTGCAGCAACAATGTGAATAGATGGTTGACGCCTTCGTCATTGAATTTACTGGCCATCGTACCCACTACCGGAATCTCTTCGTCTTTGGCGCTAAAGAGTTGGTGGTTGCGCTTGTATTGCTTTCGAATATCATTCAGTGCATCGAGAGCGCCCGCCTTATCGAATTTGTTGAGGCAGATCAGATCGGCATAATCGAGCATGTTGATCTTCTCAAGTTGGGTCGCCGCTCCATACTCGGGGGTCATCACATACATGCTCACTTGGCAATGGTCCAGAATACTCGCATCGCTTTGTCCGACACCTGCGGTCTCTATTATGATGAGATCGAAAGCGGCTTGCTGGCAAATAGCCACGGCATCGCGAAGGGCAGCACTTAGCGCCGTATTATCGTCACGAGTAGCGAGCGAACGCATATAGGCCCGGGGATGATTGATGGCATTCATACGAATGCGGTCGCCCAATAAGGCTCCACCGGTTTTTTTGCGCGAAGGATCTACCGAGATCACGGCAATGGTCTTGTCGGTAAAATTGTTGAGGTAGCGTCTGACGATCTCGTCGGTAACACTGCTCTTGCCGGCGCCACCGGTTCCTGTTATTCCAAAAACAGGCGCTACGGAAGCACCCAGCGTCTTTTTAGTTGGATCCTCCTGAAGTTTAGGGGTTACTCCGGCAGGCGAAGCAGAGGCAGTAATTGAATTTACGAAACGCTTATCGCTGAGCAGCGGCTGATACGACTCGCCTTTCTCTGCTAAACTAATGGCTCGGGCAATATGTATGACAGGACGCTGTTCTCCAAGAGGGTCAACGGGGCAATCGGCCAACGAACCTGCTTGAGATTGTTTGCAAATATCAATTACCGCTGCGATCATTCCCTCTAATCCCAAGCGCCGTCCGTCGTCTGGAGAAAAGATCCGGTCTATACCGTAGGCATGCAACTCCTCGATCTCCTCAGGTAAAATAGTGCCGCCTCCACCTCCAACGATCTTGATATGCCCACAACCATTTTGTACCAACAGGTCTTTCATGTACTTGAAGAACTCCACATGCCCCCCTTGGTAACTGGTGATGGCAATGCCCTGTACATCCTCTTCCATGGCGGTTTCCACGATATCTTTAACGGATCGGTTATGTCCCAGATGAATGATCTCGGCACCCTGCTGTTGCAAGATGCGTCGCATGATATTGATAGCCGCATCATGCCCATCGAATAAACTGGCGGCCGTTACGATCCTGATCTTGGAAACCTCAGATTGAGCCATAGGTATTGTGTTGGTCCGGAAAGATGAGCTGTGATGCGTTGGTCGGACCACGACGTTGCAAAATTAACAAAAAACGAATGAGTGTTAGTATCCTAAGCCCCCAGAAATCAAAGGGGTTACCTACATTTGTTGCATGCAGCATTGGATCGATGCCGTTACAGCCCTGTATACCCGCCACAAAGGGGTGGCGCCCACCTCGATTGACGTGCTCCCGCAAAGCGGCAGCGAACGCAGATATTTTCGGTTGAGGGGGGCTCACGACTCAGTGATAGGGACTTATGGAAATAACCTTAAAGAGAACGAGGCCTTCTTTTACTTTAGCGATCACTTTAAGAACAAAGGGCTGGCCGTTCCACGAATATTGGCGATCAGTGACGACCGCCAATTCTATTTACAAGAGGATTTTGGGGACGCATCGTTACTTCATCATCTCGAGAGCAACGGTTTTACAGAAGATGTTTATCAGCTTTTTGCCAAAACAACGACCGCGCTGGCCGAGTTGCAGGTAAAGGGTGATGAAGGGCTTAATTATAACAAATGTCTCACCAACAAAGAATTTGGCAAGCAAGCCATTTTAGCCGATCTGCTTTATTTCAAGTATTACTTTCTGGATGCACTGCGCAGACCTTACGATAAACAGAAATTGATCGACGATTTTGAAGCGCTCAGTAATTACCTGACGCATACCGAATATCAATACTTTTTATTCCGCGATTTTCAGAGTCGCAACATTATGGTGAGCGAAGACCGCGAGGTGCACTTCATCGATTACCAGGGAGGCATGAAAGGAGCTCCTCAATACGATGTGGCTTCTTTACTCTGGCAAGCCCGAGCTAACTTATCGGCAGACTGGAAACTTCGTCTCCTCGAGGAATACATGGACGCTTTTGAAAAAACGATCGGCAACAAGATCGACCGAAAATTATTCAAGAGCCAGTATAACGGTTATGTACTGATCCGCCTATTGCAAGTATTGGGTGCGTACGGATTTAGAGGCCTCTTTGAAAGAAAGGCACAGTTTTTGACCAGCATTCCGCTGGCCTTGCGTAACCTAAAAGAGTTTTTGAGTCAGCACAGTATAGGTATCGCCGTTCCAGAGTTCAGAAAAGTATTGGAGATCTGCACCAGTAACGAAGTGATCGCCACCTTCACCCCTACTCAAGCCACTGAATCGACCCCACTCGAGGTAACTGTATATAGCTTCTCATACCGTAATGGACATCCCCCTGACAAATCCGGAAATGGCGGAGGCTTTATGTTCGATTGTAGGGGCATTTTAAATCCCGGTCGTGTAGAGAGCATGAAGACCATGACCGGTCGTGACAAACCTGTACGCGACTTCTTGGAGCAACAGACCAACATGCCTTCTTTCCTAAACTCGGTCTTTGACATCGTGGACATCACGGTCGAAGATTACATTAAAAGAGGTTTCGAAAGTCTGATCGTAGGCTTTGGCTGCACAGGGGGACAACACCGAAGCGTGTATGCCGCCGACGAAATGGCCAGACACCTGCGTAATAAATTCAAGGCAAAAGTAAAATTGCACCATGTGGTGCAAGACGAAAAGAACTGGATCAATACTCCCGCTGCCAAGTAACGTACATGATAACACGTGCCATGATATTTTGTGCCGGGTTGGGCACGCGATTTAAACCTTGGACCGATAAGCATCCAAAAGCGCTAGCCTTGGTCAACGGCAAGAGTTTGCTACAGCGCAATATCGAATACCTGCAAAGCTTTGGCATCTTTAACGTCGTGATCAATGTGCATCATTTTGCCGATCAGATCGAAGAGGCCGTAGAACAACACCGAGGCTGGGGATCTGACATTCTTATCAGCGACGAAAGGGCCGAGCTTCTAGATACAGGAGGAGGGCTTCTAAAGGCAAAATCTCTTTTTGAAGAGAATCAACCGTTTTTGACCTGTAACGCCGATATCCTCACCAACCTGCACATCGGAAAACTGATCGAGTTTCATGACCAGCTACAGCCGCTCATCTCATTTGGCATCACTCGCCGCGAAAGTTCGCGCTCGTTGCTCATGGACCCCAACCACCGACTCTGCGGGTGGCGCAATAATAAAACCGGAGAGGAAAAGATAGCGGTCGGCTCCATAGACCGCGCATCGTTACAACCCTTTGCCTATAGCTGCGTTGCTCTTTTCGAATACAGTGTTTTTAATTTGATGCAAGGCTACGGCTTTGCAAAAAAGTTCTCACTTACGGATCTCTACCTAAGACTGGCTCCCGATTATCCCATCTATGGATTTGAGCATAGTAAAGACCACGTGGTAGATGTGGGCAAACCCGAAAGTGTGGCGCTGGCCGAAAAGTTATTTCTTTAGCTATATTTCGACCCTTCATTCTTAATGTAAAAAAACTGACCATGCTAACTCGTTTTGCATCAGTGATGACGATCTTCTTTTGCGCTGTTTCTTTTTTAGCGAGTGCGCAATCCAATTATGACCACCGCGAGACCTTTCATCCGCAATTCTACCCTTACCCTGGTAATGAGATGCGAAGTGCGAGCGGAGAACCGGGCCCCCGCTACTGGCAAAACCGAGCGGACTATTCCATTCAGTGCAAGCTCGATACTACAACGCATTCCATTAGCGGAGAACTGATCATTACCTATACTAACAACAGTAGCGATGCCCTTCGCTTTCTTTGGTTACAACTCGATCAAAATATCTATAAGAGAGACTCCCGGGCTTCTGCGACCACGACTGAAGCGGGAGGTCGCTGGGCCAATGGCGGATTTACTGATGGATATCAGATCAATAGCCTTCAAACAGAGTCGGCCGGTATCTGGTCTGCACTGCCCCAACAAAGTATTACCGATACCCGTATGCAGGTTTGGCTAAAGAATCCGCTCGCCAAAGGAGAAAAGATCCGCCTCAAACTAAATTATCAGTTTGAGATACCCGAATATGGCACCGATCGTATGGGTCGGCTGCTCACCAAGCAAGGTTGGGTCTATGAAATTGCCCAGTGGTTTCCCAGAATGTGCGTTTATGATGACCTGCAAGGATGGAATACCATGCCTTACCTGGGAGCAGGAGAGTTCTATCTCGAGTATGGCGATATTGATTTTAGTGTAACGGCGCCAGCCAATATTATAGTAGTAGGGTCAGGCGAGCTACTCAACCCTAAAGAATGCTACACGCCCGTACAACAAAAACGATGGGAACAAGCCGCTACCTCTAACACCACGGTGATGATCCGCAGTGCCAGCGAGGTGAACGAAACATCTTCTCGACCCTCTGTGGCGAACATCACGTGGAAATTCAAGATAGCAAATGCCCGCGATGCGGCCTGGGCTGCTTCGAAAGCATTCATTATTGATGCCGCCAAGATCGATCTGCCCAGTGGCAAAAGATCGCTCGCCATTAGCGCGTATCCCGAGGAGAGCATAGGCAAAAATGGATGGCAACGTTCTACCGAAATGGTCAAAGGCTCCATAGAGTACTACTCTAAAAAATGGTTTGAATACCCCTATCCCGCTGCCACCAATGTGGCAGGCATTGTTGGCGGGATGGAGTATCCCGGGATTGTCTTTTGTTCATCGAAAAGTATGGGCGAGGAACTATGGGGCGTAACCGATCATGAGTTTGGCCATACGTGGTTTCCAATGATCGTAGGCAGTAACGAAAGAAAATATGCGTGGATGGACGAAGGCTTCAACACATTCATCAATGACCTGTCGACAGAAGCGTTTAACAAGGGAGAATTTAAGCCAACCTTCTTTCCTGATCCTACAGCCCCTTTTATGGTCAAAATGGTATTTGGCGAAAAAATGGATGGACTCTACAACATTCCAGACGTTATTCAACAAAACAATTTAGGCATTACCGCTTACCTCAAACCCGGACAGATGCTAACACAATTACGAAATGAGGTTTTGGGGGCCGAACGGTTCGACATGTCTTTTAAAGAATATATCCGCCGTTGGGCCTTTAAACATCCCAGCCCCTGGGACTTTTTTCACACTATGGAAAATGTGTCAGGCGAGGACCTTGGCTGGTTTTGGCGAGGATGGGTGCTCAATAATTGGAAGCTCGATGTATCGGTGCGGGATGTGCGCTACAAAAAAGGCGATGTGGCCAATGGCGTGGAGATAACGATCGAAAATCTGGAGAAAATGGTGATGCCTGTAAAGGTAAAAGTGATAGAGACCAATGGCATGGAGCATCTACTAGCTATGCCGGTCGAGATCTGGCAACGCGGCCCGCGCTGGACCTTTGATGTACCTGCCACCTCGGAGATAAAACAAGTGATCGTAGATCCTGAGAAAAAATTACCCGACGTTGACCGGTCTAATAATACCTGGAAAAAGTCGGGTAACTAAAACGTTCGGCCAGCACCTTGTTCTGGCCGAACGTATGTTGACTATCACCGAACGTGAACCTTGCCTTCGATCAATTTATTACCGGCCGCATCGCCTACCACTACGAAGTAGATACCCCGGGCAGCGGCACTCAGATCAACGGGCAGTAACGTATACGGACCGCTAATGGGAAAGCCCCGCTTGAAAATAACTGCTCCTTTTGCATCGTAAATGACCAACTGACGAGAGGTGTTGCCTCCGCCAGTATTGTAATACGATACCGTAAAGTTTCCATCATTGGGCGAAGGATAGATGAATAGGCGAGAACTTACATTAGCCGTAATGGTCACTACCTGTGATATGGCCGAGCAAAATAAACCGCTTGGCCAAGTTTCACGAATGCTGGCCTGATAATCACCCAATCCATTTACGGTTGCTGTGTAGGTATTGTTAAGAGGTGTAACCACTTGTCCGTTGTATGTCCACTGGGTGGTAATGACGCCGCCTGTAGTGGCACTGGGCGTAGCCGTAAGCGTCGTTTGCTGACCAGGTAATAAGGAGGTGAGCGGAGCTGCCGCCAATCCAATACCGGGCACGACACGAACGGTTAGCAACGAAGCATTCGAAATAACAGGGGTAGTGCAGGTGCTGTTCCATACCTGGCAACGGTACCGATTACCACTCATGGCGGCAATAACACCCGAGAGTGTGAACGAAGTAGAAGTAGCCCCGGCAATATTGCTCCAGGTGGTGCCGCCATTGGTACTTACCTGCCATTGATAGCTAATAGGAGGTCCACTCACGGCCGTTATGGTAAAGCTGGCATTACCTCCCGCGCAGATCTCAACAGAGGGTGCGCTGCGTTCGATAACAGCAGGTGCATGTACGGTTAAAGTAGCCAACCCGGATATCGCAGCGGGCGCACAGGTACCGGTTACCACGCAACGATACTGAGACCCACTCAATGGAACGGTTACTCCCGTAAGCGTTAACGTTGCAGTTGTAGCGCCGGAATAAATACCTCCATTGTTGATGTTGGAAAATCCTGCGCCCGTATTGACCTGCCATTGATATCCAATGCCGGTACCGCTGGCCGTTACGGAGAAACTAAGTGTGCTGCCGGTGCAAATGGTTTGTGAAACGGGAGACACACTAATGAGCGGTAATGTATTTACGGTAAGTGTAGCACTGGTGGTAATGGCCGCCGTTGTACAAACGGCATTGGAGACCAGGCAGCGGTATTGATAGCCACTCATAGCAGGTGTAGCAGATGAAATACCCAACGTGGCACTGGTTGCACCCGAATAAATACCGGCGCTTGCAATATTCACGAATCCGGACCCCGTGTTGACCTGCCATTGGTAGATAAGATCAGGACCGGAAGCGGCTGTGCTGAAACTAACGGCGGCTCCATCGCATACCACTTGTGATAACGGTTGCGCGGTAATACTGGCGGGAACCACCACCGATAGCAACGCTGCAGCAGAAGTAGCCGTACCCGGTGTACAGGTACCATTTACCACACAACGGTAGCGGCTTCCATTCAAAGAGGTCGTAACATTCGAAATAATATATTGCGATGCGGTAGCACCCGCAATAGCTGACCATGAACTACCGCCATCGGTACTACGTTGCCATTGATAGGTGAGAGAAGCTCCGGCCGCTGTTACCTGAAAGGTCGCTGAGCTTCCTTCACAAACAGATAGATCTTGCGGAGAAGCTGTTACTGCCGTTACCCCACTCACGCTTAGCAAGGCGGCATTGGTAGTGGCAGTAGCGCCACAATCATTGGTCAGTACGCAACGATACAGATTGCCCGAGAGCGTTACAGCCGCACTAACAATTGCATAACTAGAAGAAACAGCACCGCTGATGTTGGTGTATGTGCTGCCCCCATTTGTACTCACTTGCCATTGATAATTTACATTGCTGGCCCCGACACTAAAGCTAACGGAAGATCCCGTACAAACCGATTGGGACTGAGGCTGCGAGTTGATGACCGGAGCGGGCCCGGTGTTGATGGTAAATGTCAACTGACGTGTTTGCGTGGTGGCCCCCGTTGCCGTACCCTGCACGGTAACATTATACGTACCCGGTGCGATGCTATTAGCACCATTCAATACTACAATAGTGCTTTGCCCGGGCGTAACAGGATTTGTGGTAAAGCTTACAGTGGTGCCGGGTGGATTACCACTTGCACTAAGTGAGATAGGTCCATTGAAACCACCGGTAGCCGTGGTTCCCAGGGTAATGGTCATATTTTGTGGGGCAGGGCAATCCACCACAGCCTCAGAGGGAGTACTAAATGTAAAACCCGAAGGCAAAGGGACCGTACTTGTCCAAACACCTCTGCCATAGGTAGAGGCAACCAGTGTTCTGTCGCTGCTGCGATACTTGAGCATGGTAACGCGTACATTGGGCATTCCAGGCGAGGCTTCCCATACCGTACTGGTACCATTGAAGAGTTCGGTCTCCCACACGCCCGTCTCGGTGGCAATAAAAGCCTTAGTATCGGAATCGGGGTGAAAGAGCGCCCACCGTACGGGCATATTAGGAAGATTGGTTCCGGCGATATCATCAAGAGCGGTCCAGGTGGTACCGCCATTGTTAGTGACCCACACATTTTGTACGCTGTAATTTGAATAGACCACCATTAGATTATTGTCGGAGGAACCGGTCACTACGCAACTCACATAACCACCGGGCGCACCGGCAGGTGTGATATCGGCCGCTGCGGGGGTAGCCGTGTTAGCCTGATCGACCCGCACTACTTTTCCATTTCCGGTACCAAAGAAAACACGATGTGATGTATACGGAGAAACATGTATCGCAGACGGACGTTGTCCGGCAAATGCAGGAACGTTCACGATATTGGTATCGGCAGTAGAGGCGCCGGCAGCCGTCTGCGGATTATTCCAACGCAGATAATTTCCGGTACCACTATTGGCATAGATGATGTTAGCTTCGTTATCGTAATCCCAGGGATTGATGAAGCGGCCGGTACTGCTACTGATGTTGATAGAGGTCCAGCTAGCCCCATTATTTACACTTCGTCTAAAGTTGTTATACACGTACGATCCAAAATGAAAACTGGGTTGATTTTGATCGATGGCCACAAAAGCACCATCGCCGCCGGTCACCTCCACCGAATTACCTAACCCGGCACTATTCAACTGATGCACGCCGTTATCCTGAGCACCTGCCAGAAAATAATTGGTTTGCGTAGGATGAATGGCCACTGAATAAAATTGCTTGACACGAAATCCTGTGTTGCGATCGCGTATGGTCGTTCCTTTATCGGCAGAGTAATGTACTCCTCCGTCGCAGGCAAAAATGAGCTTATTGCCACCATCCCACCACTGGATGTCATGCTGGTCGGCATGTACATATTGACCGGAAGTACCCACCCAGGCAGAGATACGTTGCCAAGTGTCGCCTCCATCGAGGGTGCGTGCGCAATCAATACCCCCAATAATGCATTCATTAGGATTGGCAGGATTGATACGCACCGAAAGATCGTACCAGGCCTGCCCGTTGGCAAAAGGACTTCCAGATGCCGTATTGGGCGGCGTACCGGTTGTAGCAGCCCAGTTGACACCACCATCAGTCGATTTAAAAATTTGTGTGACCTGGTTAGACCCATTGGCCGGCATCGCATATAAAACATTACCGCTTACTGCTATCTCAGCTCGGTTATTGAATATGGCAAAGGGGACTGCTGGTGAGTTCCAACCCGTTCCGGTACTCGCGTTGGCCGGATCATCGGTGTAGCGATAACTCTGCGCAGAATTGATACCGGTTACAATATGCAAACGAGACTGTGCAGCCGTGCTGGTAATCTCCATATCACAAATAGCCGTAGAGGCCGCAGTAGAAGGTGTGATGTTAGTCCAGCTAGTACCCCCATTGGTAGAGCGAAATAATCCTGAACGGGTAGCCAGATATACGTTGCCCAGATAATCGCAAAGAATACGAGTACCGAACGTGTAAGCAGAAGTGCTTTGCAAAAAATTCCAGGTGGTACCTCCATCGGTACTCTTAAATACCCCCACCCCTTGAGCCGCATCGGCATTAAAATACGATTCTCCGGTGCACAAATACATCGTTTGTTGAAAACCCGGACGCGGGTCTTGACATATGGCTGCAATGGCGAGATTCGACATAAAGTCATTGACAATAGTCCAGACCGCTGGACTGGCCGTGATATCGGTAGTCTTCCATAATCCTCCTGAAACGCTACCGGCAAAAACTGTTTTTTTAGCGGGGTCTAGCGAATCAACCATAAGTGCCCTTACACGTCCGGCCGTAATACCTCCATTGGCGCGGGTATTACCATTGCTGACACCTACCACATCGGCGTTAGGGCCACGCTCCTCCCAATTCAACGCACTCAACCGCAGTTGCCGGGCCGTTTCTTTGGCCTCTTCGGTCGCAAGTTTTGCAACCAGTAATTTCTGCCAGGGTACGCGACCAGTAGACAGCTCGCGTGTCATTTCTATTTCTTGTCGTATGGCCTCTTCGGGACCGTCGTATTCGCCTTCTTCTTCTTCGCCATAAGGAGAAGAGAACTGACAAGAAAACAGAAGCAGGGCGCACAGCAAAGAGGCCATAATTGTGCGCAGACGCAGGGTTGCAAATTTGGGCATGTAGGGGTTGAATTAGGGTAACCGAAAATAAGCAAATAGCTCAAAACACCAGGGAGAATTTGACCCTGACAACAATGCTGCCCCCTACGTAATTATCCCAGCGCAGAACAGTAGGCTAAAGATGTGGATACTACTACTATCGAGCCGCCATCATCGATATCTCCACATTCACGAACTTGGGCAGAGCGGATACCTGAACGGTCTCGCGGGCCGGGAAATCGGCTACGAAGAAACTGCCATATACCTCATTGACCTGT
>Ga0209972_10001497_pt1 | contig 20392 bp, 21 predicted proteins | sample NOAtaG_7_FD_187302 | JGI IMG/M metagenome (GOLD analysis project Ga0209972, IMG submission 187302) | Freshwater lake microbial communities from Lake Erie, under a cyanobacterial bloom - NOAA_Erie_Diel1S_2200h metaG (SPAdes) (version 2) | ecosystem: Environmental > Aquatic > Freshwater > Lake ... | reverse complement strand
AAAATCACATCCACCATTTGAGTGAAATAATCATTCAAATATGCAACTAATTGCTCTGGTTCCAATTCCTCACATTTTGTAGTGAAATTACGAATATCGGAAAACAACATAGCAATTCTTCTTTTACTAGTAGAGAGAGATACCTGCCCTGCATCATTGATCACAGCTTGAGCAACCTGAGGTGATATAGCGGTTTTCATTTTGCCTACGGCAAAATGAAAACTCAAAACTCTTAATGGGACTGATTTTTTGTTTTCAAATGAGTACACACTCATTTGAAAACCGCTATAAGTATCTTTCTAAATTGTTTTTGATTCTTTCTTCTTGTAGTTTGCTTGCATGTAGTAATGCATTCTCAATAGCTCCAGAAGCTTGAGTAACTAGCGCTGTAAATAATTTAAGATCTTTAGATGTATAACTAATCGGCTCAGAGTTACTGATATTGACGACACCTAAAATGCGATCTTTAGTAAAAATTGGTGCACAGATTAACGCATAGGATTCAATCTCATTCACAATATAGCGTGGGTCTTTAGTAGCATCATTGACTAATTCAGGGTTACCAGTACTAAAAACATATCCTGCAATTCCCTGATTAGCAGCTAATTTTAAACTTCCTATTCGTTCAGCAGTACCTTTAGCAGCAATAATCTCAAACGAATTATCATGTTGATTATGGAGCATGACCGATGCACTCGTACATTTGATCAGCCGACTCGCTTCTTCTATTACAAGAGACCCAATTTCCTTAACATCAAGGCAGTTTGCCATTTTACTCGCGATCGTATAGAGCAGACTCATCTCTCGGTAGTTATCTAGAGTATCTGCTGCTAGAGTTTTCCTTTCAAACTCGCGCTTAACTATATAGTTTAAGAAATCAGCGACCTGTTTAGTCTTTTCAGCCCCAATCACCCAACCTAGTACTTCTTCATCTAATAAAACTGGGATTTTACTGACATTGTTTGAGTTAAGATCATGATTAACTTCAAATTTTGTTGCTTTCTCTAACTCAAAGCCAAGATCTGCAACTAGGACTTCCCCTTTTTGATCTTGAATTGAGATTGGGAAAGCAAGTGTTGTAATTAATCCTCTCAATAGGGACAATACTTCTCCTTTTAGAAGAATCTTGCTGAGATTGATGGATGACATAGGTTAAGAATTGTATAGTTATTACATTTAAAACTAGTGCCGCTTGGTGCTACTTATTCTAATATCATAGTAAATAATAAAATAGCATCAATCGTCATAATGCTTAGAAACGCAATGTAGCAATTTTGTTTCACTGAACAGCAATACATTGCTGTGCACTCTAAATCAAACAAAGAGATTGTTTTAAAGATCTTATTTGCAACATTTTCAGACAATTTCTCAGTTCGGTTAATCAATATTTAAAGGAGGATTGCCGTGAATAGATTGCTTAAGATAAATAGCTGAATTTTGATTAGGAAAAGGTTTATTGAGCTTACCTTTGCTAGACTGAGATCAGCTCTTGAGACATAAATAAATTAAGGAAACGGGTAAGTTTAATATGCCTTACTCAGCAGAGATCAGTCGTCGCCAACCTAGTTGTTTTCTGTTTCTGATCGATCAATCAGGATCGATGGCGGATGCATTTTCTAGTGAAAGTGCAAGTAAGGGAACAGCCAAAGGAGCAAATGAAAGCTTGCACAAAACTAGTGAACCGATCCAAAAAGCTCAGGCAGTAGCCGATGCAGTAAATCGTTTGCTTGACTCTTTAGGTCAACGCTGTGTGAAAGGTAATGAGATTTACAATTATTTTGACGTGGGTGTCATTGGTTACAGCAGTGAAGTTGCCTCAGCACTCAATGGCATTGCTGGCGATCAGGTGATCGCACCTATTAGCAAAATCTATGAAAATCCAGCCGAATTGGAGAAACGCGCCCAAAAATTACCCGATGGGATGGGTGGTTTGGTAGAAGTTTATAACGACTTTCCAATTTGGTTTAAGCCAGTAGCCAGTGGTGGTACGGCTATGTGCAGTGTATTAGCGTTGGCGCGTTTGCTCTTGGAGGAATGGATTGATAAACATCCAAATAGCTATCCACCAACGATTATTAACATTACCGATGGAGAATCGACTGATGGTAATCCTACTGAAGAAGCAATGCTTCTCAAAAAATTGCGTACTTCCGATGGTGCTGTTTTGCTATACAACATTCATCTTTCTGCTGAGTTTACACAGCCAGTTTCTTTTCCTAGTACTGTGGAAGTGCTGAGCGATCCCTATGCTCGTCTAATGTTTGAGCTATCGAGTCCTCTACCCCATGCAGCCCAAAAAGCAGCTGAGAAAGAAGGTTATAAAGTCACTCCTGAGGCTAGAGCTTTTATGTTCAATGCTGATCCTGTCAAGCTAATTCAGTTTCTCGATATTGGTACTCGCACTGACAACCTTAGATAGAAAAAGTTGTATTTATTCAACACAATTACTAAAAAAATTACTTTGCACCACTTAGATAGAAAATTGGCACTTTGTGCCAATTTTCTATCTAAGTGGTGCAAGTACTGTGGCTGTAATCGGGACAACACCAGCTTCATCACTATTCAATGCGATCGCTGCGGCATGGGATAAATCAAGACTGCGATCGCCAATGTAGGGACCGCGATCATTGATTCTCACAACCACTGATCTATCATTTTGGCGATTCGTAACTTTGAGATATGTGTCAAACGGCAAGTTGGGATGAGCAGCAGTAAAATCCTGTTGTTCAAACTGTTCGCCTGAGGCAGTCTGTCTACCTTGAAAATAAGGACCATACCAAGAAGCAATACCATCAATTTTTTCGTTAGTAACTGTTAATTGATACATTTGCTTTTGGGCTTCAACAAGTGTCATTGGTTCTGCCCCAACTGCAACTCTAAGATTATTAATCCACTGGGTTAGACTCAACGATGGATTTACCACCTCGGATTTAGGGATTCTAAATAGGATTGTATTCTTATATTTACCAAGGTATTCACCATTAACTACCAGTGGCTGAAGTTGACTGGGATCAAAGTCAAGTGTGTTGAGAATAACCGCAAGTTTAGCTGTAGATATTGCTGCACTAGGCAAGTCTTTAACCTCAAATGTAGGCTGCCGATTGACCATAATTATCCATTCACTAACGGTCTTTGCCTGAAATTCGATGAGGTATTTAGGCTTAGTAACATTTGATGTTCTATTGCTGGAATGGTTATTTGTCAATGATTTCTCTGGTGGAATTTGATTGAGATCATAGTTAATTTTATTGTCGGTTATATCTGTCGCAAATATTGGAGATATGATACTAGGAGCCAGTGAAATCAATGATATCGCCCATAATTTAGATAGACTTGACATAGATTGTAAATATTATTTATCAAAATTGTTAGTTAAGCAAAGGTAGACTTTAGACAATCAAGTAAAAACTTATTTTCAGATTCCTAAATCGACATTTGGGAATAAATATTAGGAATAAACAAAGCTCTCTTTTTCTAAAAAAAGTTTGATCTAAAGTCATTAAAATGTCTGAGAGTAATTACCTTCGTTTTAACCTACGATATTTACGGGGATCATAAATCATCCCTTAGAAAGATATAAAAGTAGAATTATTCTAATTGCTGCAATACTTCAGTTAAAACTTGTTAAACATCCCTTCCGTTATCGTATTTAACTGCTTAATAATTATTGCTATTTATAGTAGTTCTAAATAGTCTATAGAAGCGCACACCTAAGGTGTGCGCTTCTATAGATCAAAAAATCTACAACTGATTTAGGATTGCAATTTAATGCTTGAAATATATAAAGCAATCCTAAATTAGTTGTAGATTTTTGGCTTCGACTTCGCTTAGCCATCTATAAACGATGGCTGAGCGAAGTCGAAGCCACTTACATCTCATTATGGGATAAACATAAAATATGGCGCACAGCTTATTTGCAAGGTTTACTGAGTGCTACACCTTTTCTCAACTGGCTGTAACTTATCGCTACTAAATGAATCCATTACCTACACAAAACCCACCACATTAAATTCTTTAGGACTTACGCAAACCGAAGGAATTTATTACGCATTGGGTAGATGTGTTGCGGGCTTTGCCCGTAACACAATTACATTTCATGACTACCTTAAATTTTTAATTACCTTATACACACACAAAATAGTGAGCTATTTGTGTAAATAAATTTTTTACAAGATCATCTCAATCGTTTGCACATGCTCTAGGGATCACTACAAATTAATGTTTTTTATAGCAAGTCAAGCAATTTTGCGGATGTATAGTCGATTTATTGTTGATAATTTCTTGTCATGTCTCGGATAATTCCTCTATAGCGTGGATTGCTAACTCAAACCTAGCAATGCCCGCTATTTTTATTATCACCAAATTTCCTAGAGAACAGATATTACTTTCAAAGATATATCCTAGGATTTGTTGACGGCACCATTAGGCATGGTTGTACCTCTGAGTATAACGTTGGTAAGTTTAACCATTATTTTCTCACCAAAACCCACTTTTGCTCCAGTCAGGTTTGCGCCAGTCAAGTCTGCGCCACTTAGATCTGCACCAATTAAGTTAGCTCCGCGCAGATCTGCATTTTGGAGATTTGCTTGAAATAGATTGGCTCTAAATAGATTAGCCCCTTGCAGATTAGCCCCTTGCAGGTTGACACGGTGGAGAAATGCATCAGTTAAGTCAGCATTATTAAGATTTGCATAGCTAAGGTTCCTACCTTCAAGATATTTTTCACGTAAATTTGCTCCATGGAAATCTGCCCCAGCCAGATCCGTCATTTTCGGACGCGGTTGGTGCTCAGATGAAGGATGATTTTGAGGTGGCTCAGGTTGTGGATGAGTGTGTTTGCTAGTTTGCTGACGTGATTGGTAAGACTGATAAGTTTGATAGGAATGAGCTTGCGATCGCGATTGATAGGAGTGATAACGTTCCGAAGTGCGTTCTGATGTTTTTTGTTGAGAATAGCCTTGAGAAGCGCTCTGGTACTTACTGTGATATTTCGTTTGATGTTGATAAGTTTGTTTATTCTGATGCGAATGTCTATGGGGAACTGACACTTTCTGCTCCGCAGCTTTTCGCAAGCTATCCCTTGCATAGTTAATTTCTTTAAGTTTTTCCTGTGCTTGCAGTTGTAGCTGCACATTCTCTCTGGGTATGCGATCAGGATGCCATTGCATAGCCAGAGCTTTATAAGCTTTATTGACATCCTCTAAGGTCGCATTAGATGTTAAGCCGAAGAGTTGGTAGCATTGAGCGATTTCCATAGTTTGTCGATTCCACAGCGACAGAGATTTCGATTTTACGCTGATAATCGATCCCAAGTGTATCAAAACAGGCAAGTTTTACAGCGCTTTGCGCTTTCTTAAAACCCAGAAATATTTTTGAAAGTGTTGCAAAACTTCACTTTCAAAAATATTTCTGTACTAAAAAGCTACAACAATCCTAGATGTGAGTACCTCAGTAACTTTAATTCGTTAGAGAGTTACAACTTGGGATTTCTTAGTTTATGCAAAATAGTCCAAAATCGATTGATTAATCGTTTCTTCACCATGCATATCCAACTTTTTTACCTTTGTGGAATCTGGAGAAAGAAAGGTCGCATTAAGAAATGACCAATCACCTTCATAAAACTCTTGGGGCGAAATAATTAGATGTTCTGAGTAGCTTTTTACTCCAGCAATGAGTGTTTCAGCTTCTAAAAATCCTTCACGGGTTAAACAAACAACGGGCACGCCCACACGCAGAGCTTCTGCTAATGTGCCATAACCTGGCTTCGTGACGACACGATCGCATATCACCATTAGATCCACAGGACGCAGGCGATCGCAATTGGCTTTAGTCAAATTTGGTAAATCTGGGGCACAACGATCAAAGGTGATAAATTGCCAATCGGGAAACTTGAATAAGTTTTGATACGGAATTGATTGTAAACTCAACCCACCAAAGGTCAATAGCGCTGTCGGGCGATCTCCGTCCAAATCAAATTTCTCACGTAGATATTCAGGTGAGTGGTTCGGTTTTGCGCCAGTTAGTCCCACATTTTGAATATTGGGAAAACTAGTCATAGGTTCCGCAAAGGGTAATCGAAATAGGCGATCGCAATAGCTATAGGTTTCCGATAGGCGATCAGCAAGTTCGGCATACTTCCCACCCCAATCACGATAAATAAAGTCCCAGCCAAAGTTGCCTGCCATCCAACAAGGAATCTGCGCTGCTTTAGCAATTTCTGTAAGCATGGGAGGGATATCCCCAAAAATTAAATCAACCTTGTTCTCTTGCAAAAATCTCACTTCTTCGGCGATTAAGTCAGGCTGCTGCTCATAAATTTTTTGCCACGCCGCGAAGGTCGCCTCTTGATCAGTAACTAAGCTATCGATCTGGATTACACCCACATCAAACACCTGTGGATGATACACAAAATCCCCTGCTATATATTCCTCCAATAACCAAAGCGGAGCTGTTGTCGCAATGATTAACTTAATATCAGGCGATCGCTGTTGCAGATCAGCAAGGACAGCCGCGGTGCGCGTCGCGTGACCAAAGCCATGATTGGTGATTGCAGTATATAAAGTGGGCATGAATTTAATTAAGCTTATTGTCTTTTTTAGATGGTAGTGCTAAAGGCAGAACTTAATTTATTCATTCCTTGATCTAGAGATTCTGATTTAGAGATTCATTGTTGGATTGCTGCAACAATGGTAAAGCCGAACTCACTGCCACTTGCTCAGTTGCATTCAAAATTTTTGCTTTTGTCATTGCTCCAAGTTCACAATCGGCTTCAATGCTATCTGATTCAGAGCTACGCAAACTGACAAGATAAATACTCGTTAGCGTCAAAATCACACCAATCCATTGCACTAAAGTCAAGTTTTCACCAAGAAAGAGACTACTAAACATCAGTGCAAATACTGGTGTAGAAAAAGTCAGTGCGCTCAAGGTGGTCAAACTTCCTGATGAGGCAAAAAAGAAAAACAACCCATAGGCGATCGCACTACCCATAATCGCCATATATGCCATTCCTAGCCATCCCCAAGCAGAGATATCCTGACATTGATGCTGCTCAATTTGGTTAGAAATCATTAATAGAGGTAAGCCACCAATCACCATATGCCAACCTGTTGCCATCACTGGATCGGCATAGCGCACTACAGGTTTAATTAAAATTGTGCCGATTGCCATTGACAATGATGCCCCCAGCATAAACCATTCTCCAAGGGTAAATACACCTGCCTCTAAAACAGTAGTGAAATCTCCGCTTAACAACGCAGTCATGAGTTCCGATGGTAAGCCAATTAAGCAAATGCCAGTTACCCCTACAAATAAACCAAAGGCTGCTCCGATACCAATTTTTTCCTTGTATAACACTGCTGCGAGTACGGCAACTGCTAAGGGTTGTGAATCAATAAGCAATGATCCAAGCCCTGCATTAGTTCTCACTAATCCCTGCGCTAGGAACCCCTGAAACATCGTGCCATCAACCAATGCAAACAAACTAATCCATAACCATGCTTGCCAACCTTTAGGTTGACTTCTGCCAAAATAAACACCTCCAAGAATTAGTAAAAAACCTGCGGGAATTAACCTAACTGCCGCCATAAACATGGGACTAGTTTGTGGTAATAAAGCCTTCATCACGACCATAGCAGTTCCCCAAAGGAAAAATGGTGCAATTATGAGGGGAGACTGACGAGTTATCTCTTTGGGACTAGTTGGCGTGGATGAATGCATATTTGGTAAGTGGAATGCAAAGTTTGATTGCGAAGATACTAACAATTTTTAACAATAGTATCTTGATCAAAACCTAGAATTTTGAATTACAACCAACAAAGTGATGAGAATCCATCTTAATGTAGAGTTTTAGGAGTAGCAGACGCAGTAATCATCCTAATTTCTCTCAATAAGTTAGCAAAGATATTTCTACATAAGTGACTTGTTATTAGCTAAAGTATCTGTGGCTTCGACTCAGCTCAGCCAACCTTAGCAGAGCGAAGTCGAAGGTAGATAACTTTGGTGAGACATTTTTTATCAGCAAGAGCCTAACGCCAGTTCGAGTTAAGCTTGCAAATTTTATAAGCCAGAAATCAAAAGACCTGCTTAGCAAGTCTTTTAATTTCTGGCTTTGAGAGAGGGTCTGCTACACAGACCCTCTCTCAAAGCACACAAGCCATAGCTCGTTTTAAATTATCCCTAACTAGCATTACCTTACTGATAATGGAAATTGCTGCTGGGGCAAGTTAGCAGAATTCAGCTATTTATCATCAAAATCTAAACTTTTGTGAAGTGCTTGCCCTGTCTAGGTTACACTGATTTATGATGTTGACTGATCCTCGAAAAGCTGTCTGGGAGAAGATTTGATGGATTCAATCAAGAATTGCGGCAATAAGTAATTAGAAAAAACTGCTCAAATCCCTATAAATTAACCGTTGTGTATATACACAAGTGGCAAGTTGCTATTAAAATGATCAAACAGAAGTCATAGTCAGTGCGGCTTTCATCAAAAGCAATCGCACAAATATTTCTTTGAAATTAAACTCATACTCACAAATTATCTATATTAAGGGGAAACCTATGAACAAAGGTGAACTAGTTGATGCTATTGCTAAGAAAGCTGCTGAGAAAGGCGTATCAGTCAACAAAAAGACTGCTGACGAAGTTCTCTCTGCAACCCTTGAAGTAATCATCGATACTGTAGCTAGCGGAGACAAAGTAACTTTGGTGGGCTTCGGTTCTTTTGAAGCTCGCGATCGTAAAGCCCGTGAAGGACGCAACCCTAAGACTGGCGAAAAGATGGAAATCCCAGCTACTAAAGTTCCTGCTTTCTCCGCTGGTAAGTCATTCAAAGAACAAGTCAGTCCTCCTTCTGACTAATTCTGACCTCAAAAGAGGATGCGCTAAGCGTATCCTCTTTTTTTGTTGAAAAGTAATCAAATAAAGCAGCCCTAACTTTTTGTATGTTTTTGGATTTGTGGAAGTGCACCCCGAATGGTGCGCTTTCACAAACCATTAAGGATTAACATAAACTCAAAACTAGATGAAATTTTAGAGATTTCAGAAAAGGATCCGTTGTTTAATAGGAAAATAAGGAAAGTAGAGAAATCAGTAAAGCTTTACCATCTGTCTCGTGATAAAAAAGCTCAAATACAGCCTATAGACTTTGAGTAGCCCGGCACTATTTCTAGTCATTAAGTAAGCCCAAAGCTTTGTTTATCCAATATTTATCATTCTGTTTCACGATTTGCTTTGGCTTAGACAAGACTTATACTTATAAGCCGTAGTTCAATAGGAATATCTCTAATGAGACTACCGAAATTTTTTGATCGCGATCGCACCATCGCACCGCCTCAGTTTAACCGTTGGTTTATTGCGATCGCCGCCTTAGCTATTCACCTTTCGATCGGACAAGTATACGCCTTTAGTGTTTTCAACCTACCCCTCACCAAACTCATTGGTATCACCCAAAGTGCCCCAGATGATTGGAGATTAACCACATTAGGCTGGATTTTTTCCTGCGCGATCGCATTTCTGGGACTTTCCGCTGCAACCTTTGGTCGATGGGTAGAACGCGAAGGTCCTCGCAAAGCCATGTTTGTTGCGGCTCTTTGCTTTAGTGGCGGATTTTTTATATCAGCGATCGGGGTTGCGCTCCACCAAATTATATTGCTATACCTAGGCTATGGAGTCTTAGGTGGCATCGGCTTGGGGATTGGCTATATTTCGCCCGTATCTACATTGATTAAATGGTTTCCTGATCGTCCGGGGATGGCAACAGGGATAGCCATTATGGGGTTTGGAGGTGGAGCGATTATTGGTTCCCCCTTTGCAGTGCAATTGATGGAATTTTTTAAATCATCGACTTCTGTTGGGGTCATGCCGACTTTCTTAACAATGGGAATTAGTTATTTCTGTTTAATGATGATTGGGGTAGCATTTGTGCGCGTGCCTCACCCTGATTGGCTACCCGCAAATTATCAACCTAACTTAATTGCACAGCCATTAGTCACTAAAGCAAATGTATCTGCTTATGATGCGATCCATACACCCCAGTTTTGGTTGCTCTGGATCGTTTTATGCACCAATGTTACCGCAGGCATTGGTATCTTAAGTCAAGCATCACCAATGATTCAGGAAATCTTTCAAGTTACGCCGAAGGAGGGTGCAATGTTTGTCTCGCTTCTGAGTCTATTTAATATGCTGGGGCGATTCTTTTGGTCATCGGTATCTGACTACCTAGGACGAAAGCGTACCTATATCGTATTTTTCGGATTAGGGATTTTGCTCTATCCACTTATTCCTGTGATCGGACATCTTCATAATATTTTTTTATTCGATGTCTGTTTCTGCATTGTCCTAAGTACCTATGGCGGTGGCTTTGCCACGATTCCTGCCTATTTACGCGATCTATTTGGTACCATGCATGTAGGAGCCATTCACGGCAGATTGCTTACTGCATGGTCAGTTGCTGGTGTGTTGGGACCTGTAATGATTAACTATATCCACGACTACCAAATCAAAATCGGCGTACCCAAGGCTGAATCCTATATGATGACCATGTATATCATGGCAGTTTTTTTATGTCTGGGACTGCTAGCGGATCTATCAGTAAAAGCAGTCGATCGCAAATATCACTATGTCCCACCTACACCTGAACAATAAATTAAGAGAAGAGTTGCGTTGCAACTCTTCTCTTAATTTATACATACGCTATGTAAAAGTGTTATAATTAAAAGCCTGTGAAAAAATTGACATTCTTTGAAAATCCATAAGTAAGTAACGGTTATGACAAAACGTACCCTACGCGGTAGTGTCCGCAAAAAGAAACGCACCTCTGGATTTCGCGCCAGAATGGAATCCCCCACAGGTCGCCGCGTTATCAAAGCTCGCCGCAGCAGAGGCAGAGTTCGCTTGACAACCGTATAACTATTCGGATTTAATTCGCAAACCTATTCGTACTTAACCTGTACTTGTTAATTTTCTAGTGCTCCCCAATCAAAACCGTCTGCGACGGCGAGAGGAATTCGCAAAGGTATATGCCAATGGCGATCGCTACAGAGGTACTTACCTAAATATGAGAATTCTTGTGGATAGTAAAGCTGAATTCACGAAGATAGGCATTGTTGTTAGCAAAAAAGTCAACAAGTTGGCGGTAAGCCGTAATCGATTTAAGCGACAACTTCGTGCAATTTTTCGACAACTTCTGTCACAATTAAAGAGTGGATTACAAATTGTTGTAACAGTTATTGCTTCTCAAAGCAAACCAACCTACCAACAACTTTGGGATGATCTCTGGAATTTATTAGCAAAGGCGAAGGTTTTGCATGGCAGTTAATGAGGAAGTTTATTACGAAGGCGCACCTCACATCGGCGATCTAATTATTAGCTTGCTGATGAGTATTTTTGTGATCACAATTCCTTTTGGCATTGCGGCGATCGCAAGGGCTTTATGGGTACGTTATCGCATCACCAATCGACGCATTACTGTCACAGGCGGATGGAGAGGTCAAACTCGCACGGATGTTGTGTATGCAGAAATTGTCAAAATTGTCACGGTTCCTCGTGGTTTAGGCAGTTGGGGTGACATGGTACTGACCCTAAAAGATGGCTCCCGCCTTGAATTAAAGTCTTTACCAAAATTTCGTGAAACATACGAATATATCGAATCAAAGCTAAGTCTGAAAGCCCAAGACAGAAGCGGTGCGATCGGTAGCAAAGCCTAAAATATTTCAGGATCGCCCTAGAAGCTCAGCTCTTGGGCGATCCTAATTTTAATAAGTGATCAATAATCATTTAGATGCAAACTCAACAGTAAAGTAGAAAATGGATTTCGGTGTAGGTTTTCTTTCCAACAACATAATGTTGCCTTTCCTAGATTTTTTTTACGGCATCGTGCCGAGCTATGGATTGGCAATTATTGCATTGACGTTGGTTGTACGTTTTGCGTTGTTTCCCGTTAGCGCTAATCAGCTTCGCAGTATGCGTCGCATGAAAATCGCTAACCCCGTGATGCAACAAAGAATCAAAGAAGTGCAAGAGCGTTACAAAAGCGATCCTGCCAAACAGCAAGAGGAGCTAGCCAAAGTAAACTCGGCAAACTTCAAAGAATTTGGTAATCCTCTCTCGGGATGCCTACCTGCACTGGTGCAATTGCCAATTCTCTTTGCTTTGTTTGCCACTCTTAGAGGATCGCCCTTTGCAGACATTAACTATTCTTTAAACTTTCAGATCTCTCCTGCGGAAAATCAAGAGCAAATAATTCATCAGGCTTTCACTTCGCCTAGTCAAAATGTTTACTTTGCCGATCGCGTGCATTATCCAGTTCTTGCAACTGCGGTAAATGGTACAAATTTAGCGATCGGTGAGCAATCAAAAATTATTTTACAAACTGCTCAAGGACAAGATTTTAAAGCTTTAGCTGCTGAATACCCAGACGTAGAACTAACTCCTAAGTGGAAAGTGACCAAAGGGCAAGACCTAGTTGAGGTTTTAGATGATGGAACTGTAGTTGCGAAGCAATCTGGTGAAGTCACGGTTCAAGCAACTGTTCCCGGATTAGCATCTAACAAAGGTTTTCTCTTTATCAAGGCTCTTGGTAAAACTGGTGTAACCAATGCAGATGGCAGCATTAACTGGGATATCGTCATCATGGTATTAGGCTTTGGGATTAGCCTTTATGCTAACCAAGCAATTTCCAGTGGATCTACTCCCAAAAATGACAGTCCATCTCCAGAGACTGCTCAGCAAGACACGATGAATAAACTCACACCAATTATTTTCTCTGGTATGTTTTTGTTCTTCCCTTTGCCATCGGGAGTAATGCTCTATATGTTGATTGCCAATATTTTTCAGACATTACAAGCATTTATCGTCGCTAAAGAACCATTACCAGAAAATCTCCAAAAGCTAGTTACTGTTTCGGCAAATGCTGCTCCTGCTAGCAAGGCAAAGACTGAACCAAAATCAATTACACCTAGCAAGTCAGAATCTAGCAAGATCTCCTTTGATGCTAAAGCTAAAAAAGCAACTGTAGTTGACGACAAAGACAAAGATGGTAAGACTCCGACTAAATCAGCTTTACCCTTTGAGCCTAATTCCAACTCTTCTAAGAAAAAGAAAAAGAGCTAAATTAGACCAAAATCTTCACTAAATAAGGTTAAAGCACTATAAGCGGCACTTTGTGTCGCTTATAGTGCTTTTAAAGCAATTGTTTTCGCCGAATATAGGGAAACAAACCATTACTACAGTAGACTGATAATTATTTCTTGGTCAAAGGCAAAGAAATAATTCTATACCTCGATTTCTTAAAAAGCTAGGAATTACGCAAACCGAACGAATTTATTAGGCTTGAGGTAGATGTGGCGCGGGCTTCGCCCGCACCACATCTACCCAATGCGTAAGTCCTAAAAGCGCTATAAATATCTGGTAAAACATTGATTAGGTAACTATTGTTTATGGAAGATTCTTTCACAAGTGCAAATTGGCTGCAGGATCTTTTAGGCTTAATGGGGTATACAACTTCAGTAAATACTAGTCTTATGGAAGGATCTCCAAACGTTGCTAGTAATTCTCAAAATTATTGGCTAGAAATAAGTACTGAGGGTTTGCAAGAGCAGCAAATTCAAGGATTAGTAGGTCAAGATGGTGTGGTAATTGATTCTCTGCAATATTTAGCAAATACTATCCTCAATAACCATATCCCATCCGATACAAACCAATCAGAAAACCTTCGTCAAAACCATAATTTCTACACTGTTGAATTAAATGGTTATCGCTCTAAGCATTTAGCCAGTTTGCATGAATTAGCAGAAAATGCTGTGCAAAAAGTGCGTGAGACCCGAGCTGAACTGGCTCTGAAACATCTTTCATCTGCTGATCGCCGATACATTCATCAGCTTTTAGAAAGTTTTCCTGATATCGAAACCTATAGTCAGGGTAAAGAGCCAAATCGTCACTTAATTGTTAAATTGGTTTAGAGTTAATGGAAAAGCTATATATCCCCCAAATTGCCAGAGCCGTTGAAGCAACTGAGTCTTTTGAGTTTAAGGAATTTATCAAAGGGTTGGAAACACTTACCCCTGTTCAAGGATTTATCTCTGTGCATCATGTTGGTTCATTTTTAGAAGTCAGCGCGAAGGCTTCGACAATTATTACTTTGACCTGCGATCGCACCTTGGTGCAGTTTAACTATCGCTTGGCGATCGATACTTCCGAAACGATTTGGTTAGCAGAACCATTACTCGAAAGTGAGTATCCTAAGGAGAGAGAGGTGGAAGCTGGGGATTTAGTCGAGTCTTTGTCTCCTAATGGCTATTTCGATCCTGAGGAATGGCTTTATGAACAATTAACTTTAGCGATTCCCTATCCGAAAATTGCGCCTGATGCGCCTGCTTTGGACTTAAGTGATTCCCATCCTAGTAATATAGAAAATTCTATAGACAATCGCTGGGCGGCTCTTAGTTCATTACAGCTATCTGAATAAGAACAAAGTCATTTTTATGTAAAGACAAAAAGCCTCGCATTGCGAGGCTTTTTGTCTTTACATAAAGAGTTGGCTTTAACTAGCGCAAGTATACAACTTACCTAGTTGTTCCTGTTCTTTGGGATTTTCGATTTCTTTGGCAATTTCTTTAGCTTTATCGCGCTGACCGATCGCCCAATAGGCACTACTAATATCCGAGAAAGCTCGTGAGCGAATATTCGGATCGGGGGCAGTTTTAGTGAGAGCAAAGCTATCTTGCAAAATGGGCTCTACTTGGTCAATTAAGCCAAATTCGCCATAGTTACTTGCCATAATGTTGAGAGCAAGGAGACGTTGTGCGGGTTGAGTCAATTTTTTGGCTAAGCTTGATGCCTTGCCCCAAACTTGTTTTGCTTCCTCAGTCTTATTGAGTGATTGGTATTGACGACCGACCTCAATTAGTAAATTAAAGCCATCAATGGAAGGGGGAAATGCATCCAATCCTTCAAGGCTTTGAGCTAGTAATTTGATCGCTTCATCGGTCTTCTTGTCTTTGGCATAGGCAATCGCCACATTAGCAATACCAATATTTTTCTCCATTGATTTTGCGTCAAGATTGGCAATGACTTCTAAAGCCTTGTCATACTGCTTACCCACTAAATATTGGCTAGCTACGAGAAATAAAGATCGTGTTTTCAAAATTTCGGCATTAGCGGTCTCTGTTTGTTCGACAACTTGTGGATCAGGAGGAGCAGCATTTTCTTCTGAAGAATCCTCCTTTTTGACATCCTTAGTCGCTGTTTTGGGCAATGACTTCTTCGCGGATTTGGCATTTTTTGCTGCATCTTTGGCGGCAGCGATCGCAGTATCACGGATGGCATCAAACTCTTGGAAAACCTTAGATAAAGAGGCAATAGCCTGAGCATGATTGCCCGCTTGAGCATAGCTACCTGCGATCTCCACCTGTGCTCTATTTTTGATATTCCGATTTTCAATCATCAATAGTAACTGAGTAGCTTCAGAGATTGCAGACTCGGATTTAAAGTCATCTCCTAGCTCAGTATATACATTAGAGATCGCTGCAAAAGCTCGTGATCGGGCGTAGGGATCAATGACTTCAGGTGTTGCTTTAATCGTGGTATCCAGTAAATTTTGAGCTTTTTCCTTCTTCCCAGCTTCACCATAGGCTTGGGCAATTTTAATATATGCAAAAACTCTATCTACAGGATCAGGCAAATCTTTAGCGATCTTTAGAGTGTTATCGAGTGTGTCTGCGGCTAGTTTTAGATCCGAAGCTTTAGTTAATCGACCTGCGGTATCTAATAGGGCAAAAGCTTTTAGAGAGGGATTAACAATATCCTGAGCAGTAGCAATACTCTTTTCTAAAACTTTTTTTGCCCGATCAGGACTTTGGAATTCTAGATATTGACCTGCGATTTCAGTATAGGCTGCGACCTTAGCTTCAGGGGATGTCCCTGCATCTGCTAGAGATACATAGCATTGTAGGGGAATGCCCTGAAATTTTGGATCTCCTGTCTTCTTAGGAGTAGATGCCCACACTGTGCCAGTTGTTGTTAAATTGATTAGCACGGCTAAACAACCCGCTAGAAGCCTAATCCATATTTTTCGCATAATTAACTCTGTCCTTGCGTGGATCATTGATTTTAATGTCCTTAGGATTTTACCCAATCCATTCACGATCACACCAAAGTCATTATCAAAGTTACTGATTTGATCGGTATTGCAGTTTTCATTGTAAAGGCTCAATGTAAAATCCCAATTTATAGAGATTGGCGAAGCTGACCTATAAAAATCAGTTTTTTATTCCGAAAGATAGAAAATATAAAGAAAGATTGCAACGACCCTTAACACCTGTTACACTTCGTAACATAAAGCAATAAATTTATTAGGTAAATTAATCATGTCTGATGAAAACCGTAATGCATGGAGTTTTGGATTTAATACTGGGGCTGAAAATTGGAATGGACGTTTAGCCATGATTGGTTTTGTATCTGCACTAGCGATCGAATTAATTAGTGGTCAAGGTGTATTACACTTTTTTGGCATTATTTAATTCACACAAAAAAAAGAGGCTGTGCTTTGCACAGCCTCTTTTTTTTGTGTGAATATCTTATTCAACCGCAGCTACTTCTTCTACAGGAGCTTCCGCATCAGGAATCGCATCAATGCTATCTTCAGCAGTTTCTGGCTCGAGCTTAATCGTGAGATAACGGATTACATCATCACCAAGGCGAAATGTTCTTTCTAGAGTTTCTATAGTTTTAGGAGTTGCAGAGTAATTAACTTGAATATAAATACCCTCACGATGTCCCTTAATGTCGTAGGCTAATCTACGTCTACCACGATGTTGAATGGTAATGTCTTCTGCTTCTTGTTGAACTAAGAAGTCTTGGTATTTGGCAATCGCGGCATCAGCATCCTGATCGGGAAGATCAGGACGCAGGATATACATAGTTTCGTACAAACGCTTGACAGTCATTTAGTTATTTCCTTACGGGCAAGTAAATCGGCTTCTATTAACTTAGATACTAGAAGCAAGGATTTACTATTGTATCGTGTTAAGTCAACTACAGCACCTTCATCTTCAGTAAAAAAAACATTGTCGTTAAATATACTGTTTAATAATACTTTTAAGAAAATATCTCCCATTTAGTATTAATTTAAAGTGTAGGATAGGCTATGCTTTGGCGTCCTAATTCTTGATATATTTAATATAAATTTTATCTGGCGATCCTATAATTAAAATATAAACATTGTTAGACGCAGCTTACCCCAATTACGAGCTAGATACAGTGAATATCATGACCGTACAGACTAATACAACTGCAAATGTCTTAATTGTGGAAGATGAACTTGTTACCGCAAATGCACTTTCGGATGTTTTATCTGACTTAGGTTATAGAGTTTTAGAAATAGTTGACAGTAGTAATGATGCGATCGCCGCCATCCGTCGCCAAGTCCCAGACATTATTTTGATGGATATTAAATTAAGAGGCGCTGAAAGTGGTGTTACTGCGGTTAATGCAATCAATAAGATTGCATCGATCCCTGTCATCTATCTCACAGCCTTTAGCGATCCCGAAATTTTCGATCAAGTAATTTCGACTTCACCTTACGGATATCTCACTAAGCCTCTTCGATATGCTGAAGTAAACATGGCAATTATGCTTGCCCTCAAAAAACATCACGAGGATAAACTTCTCCAAGAAGCTTTAGATAAAGAAAAGGAACTACATTCCTTAAAAAATCGTTTACTGGCAATGGCATCCCATGAATTTTCGACACCGATGTCAGTAATTAGGTTATTAATTTGGAAATTACAGAACTTTGAAGAACAATTAACTAAGGAAAGTAGAGCAAAGAACCTGTCAGCTATTCAATCAGCGATTAAAGACATTAACTGGTTGCTGGAAGAAATCAAATTGATCTCTTGTTCAGAGTCGGGCAAATTTCCATTTCATCCTGAAAATGTGAATGTTAAGGCTTATTGCCAGCAATTAGTTGAAAGTTTTGTGACAGAAGATCAAAACCGCAAATGTCGTCTTAAATTTCAAAGCCATGGCAAATTTCATAAACTTAAAGTTGATAAGAGATTGCTATGGCATATAGTAATGAATTTAGTCTCTAATGCAATTAAATATTCCTATGAAGGTGGCACTGTTGATGTGGATTTAACCTGTGAATCGCAGAAGTTGATTTTAAGTATCACTGATCATGGTATTGGTATACCTGAAGAATATTTAAACAGTTTATTCTTGCCATTTTTAAGAGCTGAAAATGTTGGTAGAGTTAATGGTTTAGGTATGGGTTTATATATAGCTAAGCAAGCTGTAGATGCCCATAGCGGCAAGATTGCAGTAGAAAGTGAGGTCAACATTGGGACAAAGTTTACAGTTGTTTTGCCTTCAGCAAATTAATAATTACAACTCTTTGAGACTTTAATTATTTAATTATTACAGAAGAATTTTTATAGCGTCACTTCATAATTCCTTCCAAAAATCTTCTGGATTTTAAGTTAGGGCAAAGCGATGCAATACAGATAAATTTTAAAAATGAGGTTTTTTATTACTTACAAAAATTTATTTTAGGTGTTATCACATACAAAGTACTGTATTTATAGTTAATGATAGAAAATGTAGATAGAAAAGATATTACATCTGTTCATGATTGCTGGATGCAAAGATGTATTGATTTGGCAAAACAAGGTCGCGGACAGACTGCGCCTAACCCTCTTGTGGGGAGTGTGATTATCAAAAATGGGCAGGTCTTAGGCGAAGGTTTTCATCCTAAAGCAGGAGAACCCCATGCTGAAGTATTTGCGATTCGAGCTGCCCAGCAAACAGGTGCAGATTTAAGCGATGCCACGTTGTATGTCAATCTTGAGCCTTGCAATCACTACGGACGGACACCTCCCTGTTCTGAAGCAATTATTCAAGCAGGAATTGGTAAGGTGGTGGTTGGTGCGATCGATGTCGATCCGAGGGTTGCAGGTGCGGGATGCGATCGCCTTAGAGCCGCAGGCATTCAAGTCACTACTGGCATTCTGGAGCAGCAATGTCTAGAACTAAATGAGGCTTTTTTTTATCGGGTAAAAACGAATTTGCCTTTGGGGATTTTTAAATATGCTATGACCCTCGATGGGAAGATTGCCACAATTTCTGGGCATAGCTATTGGATTACGGGGCAAGAATCACGACAGTTCGTCCGCGATCTGCGTTTGGGTTGTGATGCGATTATTACAGGTGGAAATACGGTGAGACTGGATAATCCAAACTTAACCACGCATGGATTGAGCAAGCATTGTCCTTTGCGTGTAGTCGTTACTAAGAGCTTTAATCTTCCTGAAGAAGCCAATTTATGGAATGTCACAGATGCTGAGAAAACGCTTGTGATGACTTTGCCACATCAAAATACTCAACTGAAGCAAAAACTCAGTGATCGCCATGTGGAAATTCTCGAACTAGAAGATCTATCTCCACAAATTGTGATGCAAGAACTAGCGAGTCGCGGATTTAATCAAGTTTTATGGGAATGTGGAGGCAAGCTGGGAGCGTTGGCAATTAAAGCGCAGATGGTACAAAAGATCTATGCTTTTATCGCTCCTAAATTGATTGGTGGTTTTATGGCTCCTAGTCCCATTGACGATTTGGGATTCAACCTGATGACTGAGGCTATTCAACTCAACCAACCCCAATTACAGCAAATCGGTACAGACTTTTTGATTATTGGGAATCTATATAGGCTATGACTCAAATCCACCATTTAACTCATTTACCCGTAGTTGAGACTTTCCATTCGGTTCAGGGGGAAGGTACATGGATGGGTGTAAATGCTTTTTTTATCCGCTTAGCTGGTTGTGATGTCGGATGTCCCTGGTGTGATACCAAAATCTCTTGGAATATCAAAAGACATCCTCACATCAAGATCTCCGATCTGGTCATGGAGGCAATCAAGGCTTATCCAGCGATCGTGTTTATTACTGGGGGTGAACCATTAATGCGTGATTTAACCGAGTTGACTCGACAGCTAAAGGAGCAAGATTTGCGGGTTCATCTTGAAACATCTGGTTCCCATCCGTTTAGTGGTCACTTTGACTGGGTGACTTTTTCACCTAAGAAGTTCAAATTCCCTCACAACAGCATTTATCACCAAGTCAGTGAGCTTAAGGTCATCATTAAAGACGCATCGGATCTCTCGTGGGCTGAACAGAATGCGGCAAGAGTTCCTGTAAATGTGGTCAAATACTTACAAGCTGATTGGGAGACAGAAAGCAGCAATGAGTTAGTTATGCAATATGTTTTCGCTCATCTGGGGAAGCAGGTGAAATGGCAAAATAATAGGAAGTCGTATTGATTAATCATCTGAGATGTCATGATCAAGTTTCCCCTAACTGAATTGCTAGATGAGCAAGCCTGCTATGAATGGCTA
>Ga0209972_10001494_pt1 | contig 20437 bp, 10 predicted proteins | sample NOAtaG_7_FD_187302 | JGI IMG/M metagenome (GOLD analysis project Ga0209972, IMG submission 187302) | Freshwater lake microbial communities from Lake Erie, under a cyanobacterial bloom - NOAA_Erie_Diel1S_2200h metaG (SPAdes) (version 2) | ecosystem: Environmental > Aquatic > Freshwater > Lake ... | reverse complement strand
CTCCCTCCTCCACGAGTATCTTGGTAAAGGTACCCGAGAGCGTATTGAAGCGAACCAGCTCCCCCTCTTTCCAGCACTCCCCTGCAAAGAAAATGCGCCGTGTCCCCGTCTGCTCAGCGATCTGCTTGTGCAGCGTCCCGTACTCAAAAAGAGAGAGCACTGGGACCGCGAAGAAATCATTGTCCCCGAAAATCCAGTTATACACTCCGTCAGGGGCATCCTCTACAAAGGCGGTCCTCGTATAGACACGCACCCTGGCCTGTATATGCTTCCTCGCGTTCAGCCCCGCCGGTCGCAGAATGCGCACGAAACGAACTGTCCCATCTCGCATCTCGAGAGTGACACAGTTCTTCTTGGGGGCATTGTAAGAGCGCGTGTCGATTTCGACCTGTATGGAGGGTCTATCGGCCGTGGCAGCAGCCATTCTATAAGGGGTAGAGAAGGGGTAGAGAAGGGGTAGAGAAGGGGTAGAGACCTAAACGCTGGGCGCATACTACTACAGGCACCCCCGCTCCGTGAAATTGATCGGAATGCAACATTTGAAGGCTAGTATAGCCCCACCCCTCTCTTCACTTCATAAGGGACAAATGGAATCCCTACATCCCGTTCCTTCTTATAGGCACGTGTTGGACCTCTATTTCAAACAGGCCGAGGGGCGTCAGATCGTTTCGCACCAGATCGAGTCCTTCAACCACTTTATGGACATTGACATTCCCGAAATCGTTCAGCAGGTGAATCCCCTCATCGTCCGCGGCAGTCCAGAGATTCCTCTCTCGGGTCCGCGATCCGCCCTCGCCTCTGCCACGGGCCTTTCGACCTCCGCGGCGAATGCACTGATGGGACGCACCACAGAGCTCATCGCCGCCGCCGCGGCCAAACACGAGTACGAGATCGCCCTGATGTTCGAGAATGTCTCCCTGCGCAAGCCGACCATCTTCGAGAACAACGGCGCCATTCTGCCAATGATGCCAAATGACGCCCGCACACGCAACCTGACCTACGCCAGCCCCCTCTTCGTCGACGTCCGCATTCGCACCACCTTCATCGACAACACAAAAGGAGGCGAGCGGCAGGTGCGCGAACGCCTCTTCCCCAACGTGCATCTCGGCAAGATTCCCGTGATGGTCGGCTCGAAGTACTGCCTCCTCCACGACCAGAAACATATGACCCCCCTCAGTCTCGGTGAGTGCGCAGAGGACTACGGGGGCTACTTCATCGTCGGCGGCGGCGAACGCGTCATCATCAGCCAGGAGCGTATGGCGGCGAACCGCCCCGTGGTCTTCCGCAACAACCGCAACCCTACAAAGGATGTGGAGGTGATCGAGGTGAAATCCATCGGCCCCGACAATGATCAGGTGCCCAAGTCGAACGCCGTGAAGATTATGTACCATCCGAAGAATCCCCAGATTCACCTCCTGCGCGCCACGATGCCCCGCGTGAAGACAGACATTCCCCTCTGGATCCTCTTCCGTGCCCTCGGTGTCCTCACCGACAAGGAGATCTGCGAACTCATCCTCGGCCCCCAGGGCGATCCGACCTTCGACAGCATCATCGACGAATCCATTCTGGAGGCCGTCGATTGCCGCACGCGCGAGGCCGCCCTCGCCTGGCTCTCCACACACGTGAATTCCTGGAGTAGCCGCACAACGAAACAGATGCGGATCGAGGACATTCTCTCTCTAGAGCTCTTCCCGCATATTGGCCTCACACCGGCCCACAACTACGCAAAAGCGTGCTTCTTGGCGCATATGACCAGGAAAGTTCTCTGGGTGGTCAGCGCCAGAATGCCGAACGATGACCGTGATGCCTATCCGAATAAGCTCGTGGATTTGCCAGGTTTCCTCCTCGCCAACCTCTTTCGCACCTATTTCACGACGAAGATGGTGAAGGACATCAGGTCCAGTCTGGCCAAGGAGATTCACGGGGGCGGCTGGAGAGCGAGTGGGAACTTCGAGGAGATCGTCAATATCAGCAACATTAACAAGGTGATCAAGTCGGTGATTCTGGAGGTGGGTCTGAAGACGTCGCTGGCCACGGGCAACTTTGGCTCCGCGAAGATTGGTGGGCCGAGTAAGATCGGTGTGTCCCAGGTGCTCAATCGGCTCAACTATATTGCCGGCATTTCCCACTTGCGCCGCATCTCGACCCCTATTGAGAAGACGGGCAAGCTCACGGCCCCGCGCAAGCTGCACAACACGCAGCATGGGTTTATCTGTGTATTGGGTGATACAGATATTCTAATGGGGGATGGGGTAAATACAATGAAAATCATTGATATGAAAAATGGAGATGTAGTTATGACATCAAACTCGACGACTCTCAAGGAATCTTCTTCAGAAATATATAATTATTTCAAGACAACTCCTGAAAAAGTACTAAAGATTACAACTCTATCAGGACGTTCTGTAGGATGTAGCCCTGATCACCCACTTCTAGTTCAGACAGATAATGGATTTGAATGGGTACATTCAAGGGATCTGAAGATTGGAGATAAGTTGGTAGTTAAAAACTATAATATTCCCCTTTCAAAGGATGGAGGAGAACCACTCACTATTCAATCTAGTAGTATCATCAAAAATAAGTATATTGAGGAGCTACGATGGATGAATTATCTAGATACTCCTCTACCTGTAACAACTATGGAAATCCTTGCACGCCTCCACGGGATTTGTGCAACCGATGGACATATTACTACAAAAGATAATGGAAAATATGGTTGGAGTGTAAGTTTCTATGTTGGAGAAGAAAGTGATGCACAGGCCATTCAAAATGATATTGCCGAACTTGGATTTGATAAACCAAAATATTACAAGAAGAGAAGTGTGTATCACGGAGAAAATGGAAAAGAAGTAGAATATAACTATTATGCTATTACTAAATGCGGATCATTTAGTTGTTTAATGGTATCTACAGGGGCATATATTGGAAACAAGACAGCTGCGGAGTATCCTATGGTACCTGCGTGGATTCGTAAAGCTGCACCATCTGTTAAACGTGAGTATTTAGCTGGATTTCAAGGAGGAGATGGTAGCAGAATTGCGTTCTATACAAATGGAAGTATATCATATAAAGTATCTATGAATGCAACACAACTAACGTGTGAGCGTTCAGTTGCAGAGCAACATAAATCGTATATTGAGAGTATCGCTGCTTTGTTTGAAGAGTTAGGAGTTCGCACAAAGATTGAACAGTGTAATGGGCCATCAGAGGGTAAAGTTATTCATAAACTTCGTATAATGAATGACTATAGAAATCTGGCTACATACGCAAAGAAAATCGGTTATAGATATTGCTCAGAAAAATCGCGTACATCTGCTAAAGCCATTGAGTATGTTATGTACCGCGATTCTCTTCAGAAAGAGAAAGAAGATATAGTCCTAAATATTCGTAATATGCGTGAGAACGGTTGTACATACAAAGATATTGTGACAGCTATTGATGGTAAAATGTCAGCTGAGTCTGTTCGTCGATTTATAATCAATCCTGATAAGATTTGTAAATCTAATGATTCAACCTACATATCCATTGCTGATTTCAATATGAATATTCAGCAAATAGATGATAAAGTTATTGTTCCCATCAAATCTATTGAAGAGGTTCCTATTGAACCAGTATATGATTTCACAACACGATCCGAAAATCACGACTTCTATGCCAACGGAATTCTTGTAAGTAACTGTCCCAGCGAGACGCCAGAGGGACACTCAGTAGGAGTGGTGAAGAATATGAGCAGCACGTGCAATGTGAGTATCTACTCGAACGCGAAGACGGTACGCGACTTTATTGTCACGATTGGAACGGTGCGCCCCCTGGAGACGACGACGGTGGGCGAGAAGCACAACTCGACGCGGATGTTCTTGAACGGCGCGTGGATTGGTACCGTGGCGGTGGCAGACACCCAGCGCACACTGACTACGCTACGGAGGGCAAAGAGGTGTGGGCGGATTCACGTACAGACAGCCATTATCTGGAAGCCGGTTCTGCGCGAAATCTGGATCAGCACAGAGGCAGGACGTGTCTTGCGCCCCGTCTTTGTAGCTGATGCTCTACGTGAGATCGCCGCGGACAGGAGCGGAGCCCTGGCGGCCTCTGTGGCGGCGATCAAGTCCTGGGAGCAGCTCATTCTCTGGGAGACACCTGGTCGGAACAACTTGATTGAGTATATCGACGCGGGTGAGACGGAGGCCGCCTATATTGCAATGTTTCCAGATGAAGTCGCCGCGCGTCCGCACGAATCCTACACGCACGCCGAGATTCATCCCAGTACCTCGCTGGGAACTCTGGCATCGAACATCCCCTTTCCAGATCACAATCAGTCACCGAGAAACTCTTATCAGGCTGCCATGGGCAAGCAGGCGATGGGAATGTATGCACTCAACTTCCGCGAGCGCTATGATGCCCTGGCGCATCTCCTCTGCTACCCTCAGGTGCCCTTTGTCTCCCCTTTCATGTCCAAGTTCTATGGCTCACAGGCGATGCCGTCGGGCCAGAACATCGTGGTGGCCATTATGACCTATACGGGCTATAATCAAGAGGATAGTATTATGATTAATCGCGCCTCACTTGAGCGTGGGCTCTTCCGCAGCATCTTCTACCGGACCTACAAAGATGAGGAGCGGAAGAACCAGAGCAGTGGAGAGGAGGAGCGATTTGCCAAGCCGGATCCGGCGCTGACGAAACAGATGAAGAGCGCGAACTACGCGAAGCTCGGCGAGGACGGATTCGTGCCTGAAAACGTCTTCGTCGATACGGATGACATCTTAATAGGGAAGTATGTGCCTCTGCGCGTTCCCACGGGAATGGTGATTCCTGCGGGGGCCAAGCGATTCCGTGACGTGTCGCGCACGATGCGGAACAATGAGACGGGCTGGGTGGATCGCGTGTTCAAGAACAGGAATGGTGAGGGCTACTCGTTCGCCAAGGTGCGCGTGAGACAGGATAGGATCCCTGAGATAGGGGATAAGTTCTGCCTGACAGCCGACCACGATGTGCTCACGGAGACGCGGGGGTGGGTGCCTATCGCTGACGTCACCATTGATGATCGTGTGGCACAACTCAATAGGGAAACTGGAGCAATGGAGTATGTAGCACCTCTGGAAACACTCGTGTTTGATCACAAGGGTGAGATGTATGAAGTGGAGACGCAGGGTGTGAGTCTTAAGACTACCATGAATCATAGAATGTGGGTGCAGCGTCGCGACTCGTCCTCTTATGAACTGATTGAAGCAAAGGACATGATTGGAAAGAGGGTACGATTCCAGTGCGATGGCCCTATTAAGCGCGAATCAGCACGGGTTACTGTTGGAGAGCACTACTTTGGAGAAGAAACTGTAATGAACGCTTGGCTTACACTGTTTGGTATCTGGATAGCAGAGGGATGGACGTATGTAAAGCCAGCAGATTACCTGGCTCGTCTCGAGTTTGCTGCTAATAAACCGAGGGTTCAGAAAGCATTAATCGATGCCTGCACAACTTTGGGCTGGAACTATCACTTTAACGAAAAGTTCAAGAAGTTCTATGTAAATGAAAAGGATATTGCTACAGAACTAGACGTGCTGAGCGTTGGTGCTGTAAATAAACGCCTACCTTCTTGGGTATTTACTCTAAATGCAGAGCAATCACGTATTCTACTAAATGGTATGTGCTTGGGTGATGGACACGAGACTGGAACATCTCTACATTATTATACTTCTTCAAAGGGGTTGGCGGATGATGTACAGATTCTATGTCAGCACGCAGGATGGACAGCATATATCACGCGACGATATGAGGCTGGTCATAGCGCAACAATGTCAGATGGTCGCATTATTACAAGTACTGCTGACGCGTGGGATATTGGTATTCGTAGGACTCGCCTCCGCCCCACATTGAATCATGGACATTGTGCATCTCAAGAGGGGCAGAAGGAGGTTGTTACAAACGACTTTGATGGAAAGGTATATTGCTTACGTGTCCCTACAGAAGTATTCCTTGTGCGACGGAATGGGCGTTGCGTCTGGACAGGAAACTCGAGCAGACACGGTCAGAAGGGTACATGTGGAATGATCCTAGACCCAGAGGATATGCCCACGACAGCCAATGGGCTCGTGCCAGACATTATCATAAATCCACACGCGATCCCCAGCAGAATGACGATTGCGCAGCTTCTGGAGACGCTTGTGGGCAAGATGGGTCGCGAGGTCGGCTGTCTCGGCGACGGATCCCCTTTCAACAATGTCACTCTGGAGCGTGTAACTGCTATTATGCGTGATGAGCTCGGGCTGGAGCCGGCGGGGAATGAGATCCTCTACAACGGTTACACGGGGCGTCAGATGGAGACGAGTATCTTTATGGGGCCGTGCTTCTATCAGCGGTTGCGCCATTGTTCCGCGGACAAGATGCACTCGCGATCCAGCGGGCCGCTGGTCATGCTCACGAGACAGCCGGCGGAGGGTAGGGCTCGAGAGGGAGGGCTCCGCTTTGGCGAGATGGAGCGTGACTGCGTGGCAGCACACGGAATCGCGGAATTCACCAAGGAGCGCTTTATGGAATGCTCGGATCTCTTCCGCTGCTGGTCGTGCCAGGACTGTGGTCTGATTGCTATCGTGAATCCGCGCGAGGGCATCTGGAACTGCAGAGGGTGTGGCAACTCGACGAGTTTCGCGGCGATTGAGATTCCCTATGCGTACAAACTGCTGCTGCAGGAGCTGGAGACGATGTGTATTACGTCGCGCATTATACCGCAGCAGAAGTTGCTGAAGGCGCCTGGGCCGGCGGCCGCGGTGACAAGCAAGAAGATCGCTGTCTAAGAGTAGATGGCTAGACGCGGTCGTACTAGAAAGGACAGAAGGCGTAGCAGGCGGCGCCTAACTCGCAAGTGGCGCGGGCGAGGCGGCGGTGCAGAGCCCTCTACAGAATCCCCTGCAGACCCCCCCACAGCAGTCATTGTAGAGCCGCGGCAGCATCGTGCTCTTCCTTTTGTTTTGCGCAACTTTGCGGCGAATCTTCCGCCCGAGTGGTCCATTCTTGTCTTGCACGGCACGGAGAATGAGGCCTGGCTGAAGGGGCTTCTGGCTGCAGAGGGAGAGCTCGCCTCCATCGCCCCGCGTGTTCGCCTGAGTTCTCTTGGAGTCCCAAGTCTAACATTTGACGACTACAATAAAATGTTGAAGAAACCTTACTTCTATGAGAAGCACATTCCTACTGAGCGTTTTCTCATTTTTCAGACGGATTCGATGATATGCGCCCCGCACAAGGACCTACTCGCGAAGTTTATGGAGTATGACTACGTGGGTGCGCCGTGGACGGTTGGCGGTGTAGGCAATGGGGGTCTCTCTCTTCGGCGGAAGTCTAAGATTATTGAAAAGATGCGTGCGTGTCCTCCAGAGGACAGGGAGAACGAGGACGGATATCTTGGAAGGGCGTGTGCGGCAGTTCCTTTCAAGCAACCCACAGATGAGGAGGCCCGTGAGTTCAGCGTTGAAGCCGTGTATAGCCCGAAATCCTGGGGGATTCACAAGGCGTGGCATCACTTGCCAGGGAAGATAGAGGAGCTCGAGGCACAGTGCCCAGGGTTCAAGGAGCTGCAGGGGCTGCAATAGGCTTCGCCGTCCTAGGCCTCGCCTCAAGCCTTTTCTCCCTCTAAAGTATAGATCAAATGCCCCACACACCTACCCGCTCGCGCACAAAGCGTCGCCGCCCCAAGTCCCCTGGCCCTCGCGTGAATCTGAAGAAGCTCCGTGAGAATCTGATGAAGAATACTGAAATCCAGGCGGCCAGTCCAATCATGATGCCTTCCCCTATAAAGGGCGGGGCTCACGCGAGGCGCCTACGGAGTATGACACGCCGCCTCAAGAGACTCCCGAAGAACGTGGAGTTCGTCGGCTTTATGAATAGGCAGCAGGCAGCTTCAATAGCTGGACACTAAATAGGGGTATGCCACCGAGGCAAACAAAGACGAATCTGAAGTCGCGACGAGTTCAGACCCGTCTTCGGAAAAACACGACGCGTCGAATGCGCAGTCGGGCGAAGTATCTATACAAGGCTGAGCAGGAAGCTCGTGTAAAAGAGGGGCTGTATGCTGCAGAGAGGGCACTGTTGGTGGCGAGTGCCTATAAGCCGCTGGAAAGGGGGAGAAGCGCGTTCGACTCCGTGTATAGTTCAGGTGATGCCGCCAAGATCGCGGCGGAACTCGCTAAGGGCACAACGCATCCTGAGCGGGTTGCTACAAAGGTGAGGGGCGCCCTACCGCGCCGCGGACTCAGTCTGCGCTCCATTCTCTTGATGCTGCTGCTGGTCTGGATTCCCGCCGCGGATGCAGCTTGGAATGAGTGGAGCGCTCCGCCCGATGAAAACTCCCTTTTCGACACGCTCTTTTTCGCGAGCTATTTCGTGCAACTCGCCTCAGGATTCGCGGGGAAGCGACTCGATCCTACGCGAGCTGCTCCCGCTCTCTTTCTGTCCGACGTGGCTGGAAAGGTAGGGGCGAGCCTTCGTGCTGCTGGGGCGAGTCAGCGGTTCTACAACATGGCGAGTGGGAAATATCCGATGGACGTGGAGCAGAAGGGATATATGGGCGTCGAGCTCCTCGCCCCTTTAAGAATGGTGGGCTCAGACACGCTGAGTAAAATAGTGGATAAGGGGGAGCTCGCGCAGAAGGCTTATACTATAAAGGAAATGGTACTGAAACACATACGGCCAACGGTGATCGAGAAAGAGAATAAGGCGTTCGCAGAGGCTATAAAGGGAGGAGTGACGGAGGCTCTCATTGACGTGGAGACCGTGGCTGGGACCGGTGCAGCTGCTCCCGCTGGCGCTGAGGCTAGTGCAGCTGCTCCTGTGAAAATTGAGCTTTAGACCGCGCGGAGTGGGCCCGGTAGAACTTCCAAAATGCCTTATAGTATGCACGTAACGAAACGAGACGGCACGCGTGAGGCCGTATCCTTTGACAAGGTCCTTCAGAGGATTCGTAAATCCTCTCGCGGACTTGTTGTGAATCCCGATGTGATCGCCCAGCAGATTCTGGGGCGCATCGTGGATGGAATCAAGACGTCGGAACTGGATGAGCTGACCGCACAGATGGCGGCCTCGCTCTGTACGCAGCACCCCGACTGGGGCGTTCTGGCCTCGCGCATCGCAGTGAGTAATCATCACAAATCGACAGAGCCTACCTTCTCCGCCGTCATTGAACTGCTGGCGAGCCAGCGCGCCCCGAAGACGGGGGAGCCAGTGAGCTACCTGGCTGCACACGTGGTCCGCGCGGTGCGAGAGAACGCGGCGGCGATCGATGAGCGGGTGAAATGCGAACGCGACTACCAGTTCGACTACTTCGGCTTCAAGACACTGGAGAAGGCCTACCTCTTACGTGATACGGCAGGGCGGGTCCTGGAGAGGCCGCAGTATATGTGGATGCGTGTGGCCGTGGGAATGTGGGCTCCTCGAGAGGGCGAGGTGGTCGATGGCTGGCTCGAGCGCGCATTCCACACGTATGAGGCACTCTCTCTGAAGAAGATGACGCACGCGACGCCGACCCTCTTCAACGCGGGGCTGCCGCGGGCCCAGTGCTCGTCCTGCTACCTCCTCTCAATGTCGAGTGACAGCATCGCGGGTATCTTCAAGACACTGGGCGACTGTGCCATAATCTCCAAATACTCGGGGGGCATTGGCTTGCACATTCACAATATTCGCGCGAGGGGGAGTCTTATACAGGGGACAAATGGCACCTCAAACGGCCTTGTTCCAATGCTCCGTGTCTTTAATAATACTGCGCGGTATAGCGACCAGGGTGGCGGCCGACGAAACGGCTCCTTTGCGATCTATTTGGAGCCCTGGCACGCGGACGTGGAGGACTTCCTCAAGCTCAAACTCAACACGGGGGCTGAAGAGGAGAGGGCACGGGATCTCTTCTATGCGATGTGGATGCCTGACCTCTTTATGAAGCGGGTTGAGGACGACGCTGACTGGTCCCTCTTCTGTCCCAATGAGGCCCCTGGGCTCGCGGATGTCTGGGGAGCGGCCTTCGAGGAACTGTATCAGCGGTATGAGCGCGAGGGGCGGGCTAGAAAGGTGATGTCAGCGCGGAAGCTCTGGTTTCAGATTCTGGATACGCAGATGGAGACTGGGACACCGTACATTCTCTATAAGGATGCCGCGAACGCCAAGTCAAACCAGCAGAATCTGGGGACGATCAAGTCGAGCAATCTTTGTTGTGAAATCATTGAATATTCAGCTCCTGACGAGACTGCCGTCTGTAACTTGGCCTCCGTCGCGCTTCCTGCATACGTCCGAGAAGACCGAACGTATGATTTCGACGAGCTCCGCAGCGTAGTCATGGCGACTGTTCATAATCTGAATCGTATCATTGACATCAACTTCTATCCGACCCCTGAGACGCAGCGGTCGAATATGCGCCACAGGCCTATTGGGCTCGGTGTGCAGGGCCTCGCCGATGTCTTTGCGATGATGGGGTTGGCCTGGGAGGATGCCGCGGCGGCCGAGTTGAACCAGCGGATCTTTGAGCATATCTACTATGCCGCTCTGAAGGCAAGTGCTCTGATGGCGGGGGGCGCCGGCACCTATGAGACGTATGCGGGGTCACCGGCGAGTAAGGGAAAGCTGCAGTTTGATCTTTGGAGTGGGGCTGAAGAGGGGGATGAAAAGGGGAAGACCGTGGAGCCTCTCACGCAGGCCGATGGCACGCTCGACTGGGCCGGACTGAGAGCACTCATTGCTCAGCACGGTCTGCGCAACTCCCTTCTCGTGGCGCCGATGCCCACGGCTTCCACGTCGCAGATTCTCGGCTACAATGAGTGCTTCGAGCCCTTCACGAGCAATCTCTACACGAGACGCACACTGGCCGGCGAGTTCATCGTGATCAATAAGCACTTAATGCAAGAGTTGATGGCGGCGGGGCTCTGGTCCGAGGGGCTCAAGCAGAAGATCGTGGCAAACAACGGCTCTGTGCAGAGCATCGATGAGATTCCGGACGATGTCAAGCGACGCTATAAGACGGCGTGGGAGATTCCTCAAAAGGTGCTGATTGATATGGCGGCAGCGCGGGGGGCCTTCATATGTCAGTCGCAGAGCCTCAATCTCTTTGTAGCAGAGCCGACGATTGCAAAGCTCACTTCGATGCATTTCTATACGTGGAAGGCGGGCCTGAAGACGGGATGTTATTATCTGCGTACAAAAGCCCCGGTCGCCGCGCAGAAATTCACGGTGGATCCGCGACTCTTGGCGGCGCTCTCTGGAGGGGGGACTGGAACACACGAGGGCGAAGACGATGATGGAGCGAGTGCAGTGAGCGACTCTGAAATCGAGGACAGCGATTCAGAGGATTCAGGTGCCCTTGCTGCGCCCACCGCTGCGTCTGCACAAGAGACACGCCAACAGAAGCTTGAGCGTCTGGCGCGCGAGTTTGAAGAGGAGCAGGCACGTGCCAAGGCCGCGGCTGATTCTGGAGAGGGATGTCTATATTGCAGCGCGTAGAAATCCTCTCTGCCTTTTATAGAAAATGCTCGGCCTCGTTCTACTGTTCTTCCTGCTCTCCCCCGGTGTTCTGCTGACTCTGCCCCCTGGTGCCCGCGGCGTCTTCATGTCCGGCCAGACCTCCATCATGGCTGCCCTGGTGCACGCCTTCGTCTTCGCCCTCGTGGTGATGTACAAGCGTGACATCCCCGTGCTGCGCGAGCTGGTTGGCTTCGCGGATTCTCTTTATTAAACCAGCCTCCACAGGATCTGGGACTTATATAAAGTGAAGTAGCCTTTGAACCAATGCTCCACATTCACATCTCCATCTCTAAAGAATCTATGATTCAATAGAAATGAAGATCTCTCGAAACTCCTTCATATGGCTAGCCATAGCCGTGGCTCTCTTCCTTTTTTTGCGTAAGCCGGTCGAGGGCTTCCAGGCGACAGGGAAACCCAACTCTCCTGGCTGCCCCTGTAACGTCGCCGATGACTGCTACACTCTCAACTGTAAAGAGGGAAAGTGCGGCGATTTTCTGGGGCGTGTGCCAGAAACTCCGCCAGGCCCCTGTATTCGCAATATTGACACGAGGAAGCAAAAGAAAGACAAGCTGAATGTTGCAGGTTGCCCGTGCAATGAGTCTGCCCAATGTACTGAACGTCTTTGTCGTGACGGGCGCTGCACTACCTCTATCGGTATCATTCCTACCATTACTGCGAGTCCAGAGATATGCCCTATAAAGGTGGAGGGCGTCTAACGCTTCGTCTTGCCGCCCGCCTTTTCATCGACAATCTCGACCCCCGCCAGTCTATGAATGAACTGGAGGAACTCGGGCGGGAATCCCCAGAAACAGCCTGGCTTCACATCGGCATCCGATGGGACGCGACGGCTGCTCGCATTTTTCCCGTGGCTGAAGGCAACAATGATCTGCTGCGGGGGAATCTCCAGCACACGCCCCACCTGTCCGCCGAGGAACCCTTCTCCCTCTCCAATCTGCACGTCGTCAGGAAAGCCCCCACGCTCCTGCCAGAATGACTTGCGGAAGGTGAGCGTGGCCTCGCTCACACGCTGCTCAAAAGGGAGTGTGAGCGGAGGCACATTCACCGCACTGATGGCCCGGTTCAGATCGTAGCACGCGATCGTAGTACAGGCTGCGCAGTCGACTCCGGTGGCGCTATTCTCCCACGGGCTCCGCGTGAGCCAGGCCACGCGCCGGCGGAAACTGGTTTCGGGATAGTGGTCGTCGTCATCCATCATCAAGATAATATGCGCCGTCGCCTTCGCCACGCCGAGATTCCGCTTCTTTCCGATGGGCGTCTTCTTCTTGAGAGGAATGTACTCCACGCGCACGGGGGCCGCCGCTGCCGCCACGGCCATTACCCGATCCGACGCGTCCTCCATCGGGTCATCGCTATCTTCGACGATAATCCACTCTATCTTATCTTTCGGGTAGTCCTGTATCATCAGACTGTGGCAGGCAAGGTCGAAGAACTTGCGGCGATTATGGAGGAGGGTGACGACACTGATGGGTGGGCAGTCGGCGGGCTCAAGAGGAGGGGGGAGACGCTTCAGTCTCTTGATGCCTGAGGCACGCACTTCCTCTACTATGCGGCCCACGCCGGCCTGGAAGGATGCCCAACGAGCAGCGGCGCTGGCGCGGCGGGACTGGGCGATGGCATCGAAATCGGCGGCTTCAAAGGCGGCGATGGCGGCGGCGAGGGGGGCGGCCAGCTCAGCCGAATCCAGGCTGGGCAGCAGGGCCACGCCGGAGCTGGAGGACCCATAGTCCTGCTCATATACAGGCAGCGCATTCAAGAGAGTGAAGGCTCCGTACCACTCCGCCTCTGCAGCAGTGTAGCCGAAGCCCTCCGCCGCCGAGCAGCAGATGTGTCCTCTAAAGAAGCGTGCCAGGCGGTCGCGTGTATCGGAGTCGAGATCACGGGTTTCAAAGCGGACGTTGGCTGGTATTGCGCTAGCACCTGCGCCTAGGACACCCGAGAGATCGACTGCACTGTAGATTCGTAGTGGAGGATATTCCTCTTTCCAGGCTCCCACGATGGGCGCAACGGCGGCCTGTTTGTTCTTGGATGCGCCGAGGAACCAGACGAAGCCCGTGTCGGCAGTGCCCTGGGGAATCTTCTTGCCTTTTGATCCGGCAGGCACAGCGGGTGCCACGGGCTCGAAGCAGCCCCACGGAATCACGCGCACCTTCTCTTGCGTTACGTGCGCCGCCTCTACGGCCTTCCTGGCGGCCACGGCATCCTTATAGACGACGAGATCGAACCGCTCAAGATATGGTACCCAGGCGGCCTCGAACCACTCAGGATTCACTACCAAGATATTCCGGGCAGCCCAGGGGACCCAGGCGAAAATGGGGATCTCAAGATGAATGGCGAGATCCGTGAGAACAGGGGGCTCTAGAGGATCCGAGCGGCGTATGGTGCATCCCGTGCCGCCGATGGCCTTCGTTATACACTCGACATCCTTGCTGATTCCGTAGGGATTCGACTTGTTATACAAGAGAGTAACGTCGAACATCTGGGACTGCTTCCTTCCTAAGGTTTAGGCAGGAGTAGGCGTCTAATGAGCGCAGGGACGGAGAGGGCAGCAAGCACAAGAGATCTTGGATATGTGGCGTGGGAGGAGCCATACGCGTGGATGGAGTCGATGCGTGGGCCGCGGTGGAAGCGCTTCGTGGCGCAAGAGAATGCCGCGTTCGAGGCGGCCGTGCGTGCTGTGGCTGAAAAGGAGGAAGTCGAGGCCGCCCTTACTGCCTTTGAAGCTGCAGAGCAGGAGGCGGATGTGGGAACTAGGTGGATCTTGAAGCGCGGAGGAGTCGAGATAAGCGCCGTGCCGAGAGCAGGGGGGGCGTGGGAATGTACGTGGGGGAGAGGGGGGGAAGGTGAGCCACGGGGGCTGCTGGTAGGGGACATTGATATCTCGCCCGAAGGACTGGTGGCATATACGGAGGAGACGGGGGACGGTTCAGACAAGTATAGGATTGTGGTTTGGGAGGGACGGAGGATTCTCTGGGAGCGGGAGGCGAGGGGGCACGCAAGAGAACTTGCTGTGCTAGGGGATCGGCTCTATGCTCTAGAGGGGGAGAGACCACTCCAATTCACGCGACTGGTTAGCTTTCACGTACGCACGGGGCGAGGGCGACGCGTCCTCTATGAAGAGGGGGATCGGACGATGATGCTTTCCCTTTTGCGTGCTGAGAACCAGGGACTCTTCTTGCTGGGTGACAATGCAGGGCGGCAGAGGCTGCACTGGGTGCGGCCGACTGGAGAGGTGGAGACGATTGGAAAGGAGGGAGGCGCACTTCACGCGTTTCACGTGCTCGGACTCCACGAGGGTCGGCCAGCGTATCTTTATAAGGAGAGGCTCGGGGAGCCGTGGAAGGTGGCTGGAGTGCCAGGGTGGAAGTTGCGTGCCGACTCGGCGGGGTTGGGAATCGAGGTGGCATCGTTGGCGCGGCGGATCGTCATCTGGAAAGATGGAGGGGAGCGGATCGTGGGAGATGGGGAGGGAAAGGGGAGCCGGCGCGTCTTTGCCTCTTTTGAGATGGATCCGTGGAGCGGATGGTGGTCCGCTGGTGCTGGCACGGCGGGTGGTGTGCTCGTGGCGACAGTGCCAGGGCGCGCACCCGAAAAGGTGCTGCTCAAAGATGTGGGCAGCCTGCCCCAGGAAGACCTTAGGGCAGGCTGGGCGACGTCGGCCGACGGGACACGTGTGCGGTGGCTGGTGGTGGGGGGCGGACACAAGTCTGGCGGTGCCGGAGCCAAGGGCCTGATGATGACAGTATATGGGTCGTATGGTCTCAGCACACGTCTCTCTACAGCTCGTTGGAAGCCGTATCTTGATAGGGGGTGGGCTGTGGGGTTCGCCTTTGTACGGGGTGGAGGTGACTGTTCTCTTGAGTGGGCCGAGGCTGGGCGGCGCGAGGGTAAGCTGTTGGCCGTCGATGATTTCCTAGCGTGCGTGAGGGGGGCTCGCAGTGTCCTTGGGATTCCGGCAGAGCGAACATGTGTTTATGGTCGTTCTGCGGGGGGCTTTATAGTAGGTGCAGCAGTGGCCAGGGAGCCCCGCGGCGATCTCTTCGGGGCCGCGTATTGTGAGGTGCCCTATGTTGATGCTCTTGCTACGGCGAGTGAGCCGGCCTTGCCGCTGACGGAGTATGAGTATCTCGAGTTCGGTAATCCTCGGAGGAATATAGCGGATCTGGAAACTCTCTTGCGAAACGGGCCAGTTACGGCGCTGGGGGCCGAGGGTGCGCCAGGTGTCTTTGTAGTGTGTAGGACGGGGACTGCTGACCAGCACGTCTATGCGTATGAATCGGGTAAGTGGGTTCTTGCTCTGCGCGGAGAGAGGGGGCCGGCGCCGCCGGCGCAGGCAAAGTTGCTTGCGATTGATGTGAAGGGGGGGCACTTTGTAAAGGGGTCTGAGCGCCTCATTCAATATACGGAGGACTTCCTCCTTTTGAGCAAAAAATGCCTTGAATAAGTAGAATGGTAGTAGCTGCACCTAGACGTGCGCCTCCACCGTCAGTGTCTTCCACGAGATCTCGAGCCCCCCCTTCAAGGCCTGCTCCTGCGGCCCCTGCAGCTTCTCCACGTCCTGTAGTAGCAGCTATTCCCCCACAATCTATGAGATCCGCAAGTCCAGTACCTAAAAAGGGAGTCGCAACTCGTGCAAAAGGAGGAGCAGAAGTGCCTGTCTCAGCGCCTGTGCCTGCACCTGCGCCTGCGCCTCGTCCATCAGGAGCAGCTTTGCCTACAGCTATTCCTGCTCCAGTACCGACAGGTGCTGCCCCTGCTGGCCCTGGTATATTTAATACTGTGCGTAGCAGTCTGGGCAGTATGTTTGGATTTACAGGTGGAAGCCGTCGTCGCAGCCGCAAGGCCAGTCGCCGTGGGCGCAAGGCCAGTCGCCGTGGCCGCAAGCACTAAAAAGGCGGCTCTATCTTTAGATGAACGGTATAAACATACCGACTGCAGAGGATATCTTGAGTCAGAATGGTTATGTTCAGCTAAGGGATTTTGCCGAAAACCCGGTCCGTTCTACGGTACAAGAGGAGAGTATCGAGGAGAACGCTCTTCGGATTGCACGTGAGAAGCTAGAGCAACAGAGGGAGCTCAAACGCAGAGTGGATCGTTTAGTTCAACAAGTTCTCGGATGAGAATAGGAATGGCCGAGCAAGTCTTACGATATCCGAATAATCTACGTCCTTCAAAGGAGGGATCAGCCCTTGTCTTTGGTTCTGGCCAGGGGGTCACGATGCAAACGGGACCTGGCCCTGCAGCCGCAGTTCCCACTTTAAAGGGGGGATCAGTCTCTTCACAGAATATTATGAGTGAGCTCGAGGCGATATACGCCGAATCAGAACAGATTAATAGGGAAATATTGGCGCAACTGAATAAGTTAAGGAGAAATGCTAATGGTGATTCCACGGAGGAGGCACCTGCCCCCTCTGCAGAAAGAGAAAATACAGGCGAGAATAATGCGGGCAACAGCAACGAACAGGAGAATAATGCGGGCAACAGCAACGAACAGGTGAATAATGATGCAACTAATGATATGAGTGAGCAAGAAGGGGGAAAGTCCCGGCGGCATCATCGCAGGCACACTACTCCAAGGAACAGGGGCACAGCACACGGGCGGCATACACGGAAACATCGATAGATTCCGCGCCAAGATCGTTGATACATATCATTTTTAGTGATATGTGCGAGCGATATTCGTATGAAACTGCTGGGTTAAATAGATGCATATTTATTAGAAACACATTATGAATCGTGATGTCTCTGGAGTTGAAGGTGATGGCACCGCAAGTGCCTCGCCGTCTTCGGAAGACCCTGGATTGTTACATAGGGCGTTGGGGGGCCTTGTGGGTGGGGCGGACACTGCAGGTTCTAGCGTGGAACCCATTCTCCATCTCGAGGGATCTTCGTACAGCGGATCTGGTCCCTGGACAAACAAAGGCGCAAAAGGAGAGAGCTTGAATGCAACGGTGCTGCTTGGTACCCCCTCTAAAAACGCGGAGGGTAACGCAGTTGTCTTCAACGGATCGACCTGCTTCAGTCTGCCAAATCTGGAGCTGGGGAACAAGTGGTCGGTGAGCATATGGGCAAAGAGGACCGGTGCAAATGGATTTGGCTCCTGCTACTTTACACAGTTCATTGAAATGCCCCTTCCTATGCACATAAATGTGGCACTCTATACGAATCTGAATGCTTTTGGAGGAAGTGCGGCACCTGAGCAAGTTGCAGGAGGATTCCTCACGTGGGATAATGATCCAAAATTCCGAAGCGGAAGCGCAATCGATATGACATTGAATACGTGGCGCTACATAACATACACGTGGGATGGGGCGAATATAACCACATATTTGGATGGTGTCGAGGTCGGCAAAACCTCATATGAAGGATTTAAGTCAACTGATGGAGGAAAGTCATATCGTATTGGATCACGCTGGGAATCAATATCTCCAAATAATCCAGAATCACCTACTAGTTTCATCAATGGCGAAATAGGAGAGATTCTAGTATATAATCGTGCAGTAAGCTCTTCTGAAGTGGGCGAGAAGTATAATGCTACAAAGGTGGTGTATTTGGGGGGAGCGGCGGCACCAGCGGCACCTGCAGCCACAGGCTCAGTAACAGGGGCACCTGCGACCCCTGCAACCACAGGCTCAGCCACAGGGGCACCTACGACCCCTGCAACCACAGGCTCAGTCACAGGGGCACCTGCGACCCCTGCAGCCACAGGCTCAGTCACAGGGGCACCAGCTAACGCAGCGGCACCAGAGGACAGCCTCAAGCTCACACCTCAAGACGAGCAGGAGATACAGGCCAAGCTCGACGATATTCTGAAGAGTCTTCGCCTCTACAAGGACCAAGGAGTCTCTGACGCAATCCTCAATGATCTCGCCTCCGTCTTCTATCGCCGCATGGTTAGCGAATACACAGAGCGCGTTGCAGAGAGGAATCGCGTGAGTGCCAGTGGGAGCCTCGCCACGGAGCTCCAGAAGAAGTCTGGCTTGGAGGATGATCTCGCAACAAAGGAGAGCACCTTCTCTTCAGAACAGGAGCAAAGTGGAGCATCGGTCGCCCAACTCTCTGCAGCTGAGCAGGTGAAATCACGTATGTCGGCAGAGATCAAGAAGCTAGAAGGACTCGATGCCAGCGTAAAGAAGGCCCAGGACGAGTTCGACGCAGCAAAGACAGCGTTTGAGACCGCCCAGAATGAGTACAATACCGCTAGTAATGAGCTGCAAACCGCAACCAGTAGTCTTGCAGGAGCACGCCAGATCAACAAGGATTTCAAGACCGAGTTGGCGGCATACAAGGCGTTGAAGGACCAGGTGCCTGGACTGCAGGCGGCAGAGTCTGGTGCCGTGTCAGGAGTTGGCGCCGTATCAGCAGGAGTGGATGCCGCCAAGGCCGTCTTAGAACAAAAGAAGACTGAGCTGGCTGATTTGCAGAAGAAAAAGACCGATTTGGCCGCGGATGTGAGGCACTTGGACATGCTTCTGAAAAAGGACTCGGCCAAGGCAAAACTCGATGAGGCGAAGACAGCCTATGAGGCGGCAAAGAAGATGCGCGAGGATCTTGATGCCGACGAGGCGAGCCTGACCACAATAACTGGAGCACTAAGTAATCTGACTACTGCCCTGGGTGCTGCCAATACGCGCGTTGAGACAGCAACAGCGAGGCTGGGCGAAATAACTGACGAACTCAAGAAGCAGAGGGATCTGGAGACGCCGGCAAAGCAAGAACAAGCTGGGTATAATACAGAGGTAGGGAAACTAACTACGCTCACAACAGGTATCAGTGGCCTCGAAGCGGATCTGAGGGCACGCAAGACCGAGTTGGAGGCTGCGATTGCTGAGTGCAAGGCGGCATTCCCCGTGTATTCGGGTGCAAATGCAGACAAGCTAGGGATCGATACAGCCCTCGCCACTTTTAGGAACATTCGCGACAGAGTGCTACCTCTATTGGCTGACACCTATAGAAAGACAGAGGCCGCCAATGCCATATGGAAGGAACGTACTGATACGCAGTATCAGATAGACAACCCTGAGCAGTTCTACTACAGGGCTCCTCAGATTCTCGCCGATCTCTCAGGGTCGCATGCCAGCTTTATGGCTGCGTACCAGACTTATGTGGCTAGAGTGGGCGAATATTTTGCTGCAAAGGGGATGATGGATCGTTCTTTAGGGGAGTTCCTTAGTTTCCTAAGCGAAGTAGATGCACGCTATAATGATTATTTGACGTGGAAGGAGGCCGACTTGAACTACAGGGACATATGTATGCAGTTACACGCGGCATTTACTAGTCTTCATCCCAGCATACAGACCTATGTGAATGAGGGAACACCTGGTGCTGGGACACTCTTACAGAATGAAGGAACCCTCACAAACTTTACTAGAGCGGGCCTGCAGGCGAAGCGGTCCTTCCTACAGGGCATATATGACAAATACAAGGATTATGAGGCCGACTTCAACGCGTTCTTGCAGGGGGCGGACTATGGAAACGAGATCCAATCCCAGGTGAGTGCAACGGGAGCTGCAGCCGGCGATACATATATTACACGCAGAAACCGCTTCGTACAAGCGAGCCCCCCTTTGCTACAGTTGGCCAATGATACGAGTGTGAATCCGCACATATGGACGAGGGTCGGCACTGAAAAGTGTATAGCGAGTGATATTGTTATGAATGGCATTGTTGTATATCTGGATGCGACTTATTATAGTGGAACAGGGCCGTGGCCTAATCTGAGTCCGAGAGGGTCTGCGATGAATGCAACTTTGGAGTCTGGCACGAGAAGAAAGAATGCAGCTGGAAATGGAGTAATACTCGGCAGCCCAGGTGGAATTTATGTCATGCCCCCTACTGGAATATCAATGAGTACATGGACCGTAAGCTTTTGGTATAAGAGGACAGGTGCAGCAGGGCCGGCATATATAGTGAATGAGGCATGGGAAAATGG
>Ga0209972_10001489_pt1 | contig 20478 bp, 18 predicted proteins | sample NOAtaG_7_FD_187302 | JGI IMG/M metagenome (GOLD analysis project Ga0209972, IMG submission 187302) | Freshwater lake microbial communities from Lake Erie, under a cyanobacterial bloom - NOAA_Erie_Diel1S_2200h metaG (SPAdes) (version 2) | ecosystem: Environmental > Aquatic > Freshwater > Lake ... | reverse complement strand
ATCCCGCTAAGAGCCGCAGCAGGGTTGATTTACCGCTGCCATTTGTCCCCAACAACATCCAAAATTCTCCTCTGGGAACTTGCAAAGAGCAGCCATTTAATACTGATTTCCCATTCGGCCAGCTAAAGCAGAGGTCTGTTACTTTTATAGTCATGAATTATCAGTTATCAGTTATCAGTTATCAGTTATCAGTTATCAGTTATCAGTTATCAGATTTGAGTTTTTAAGTGTGCAGTATTAAATAGAAGTTTCCTACTGTCTTTTTACTGCTCACTGATTACTGTTTACTGATTACTGCTCACTGATAACTGATTAAAGAACTATTCTGTGGCTAAAGCGACAAACCCCGGCGCTCTACCGGTGGAGGCAGCCCCGGATTTTTGTGAAACAATCACCGCACTGATCTGATCGCTCAAAACCGCCACCTTTTTATCGGTTTGTTTTTCGCAGGTTAATTCTAATAATTCGGGATTAGGCGATCGCATAGCGTTAATAATTGTTTGATACAAAGCGTCTGCTGCTGCTTCTTCCTTGCGCTGCACGGAAATGGGGATGGGCGAGAGTTTCAGGGTAATATCGATCGAATACATAGTTTAGCGTTCCCTTCCAAAAAACAAGTCAAAAACCATTGTATAGCAGGGGTTGGGTGTTGGGGTTTTAGGGTATTAGTGATCAGATGTGGGTTTTCAGTTCACTGATTGCTGTTCACTGTGGGGATAACTCTAGCATCATAACCGATTAACTCTCGGCAGTTGGTGTGCAGAGGCGTTGTTAGCTGGCAATCACTTGCTTCAATGAATTAGCAGGGTGCGTTCCCCAAAAATCTATCGGTGCAGCAGTAGGAGCCAGATTAGGGAACGCACCCTGCATCGATAGCGATCGCGCTATGGAGCGCAGCGGAATTGCCGTCCGGTGCAGCGCATTGTTGGGAGTCCATAAGTCTTTTGATCAGAGCATTACTCATGAGAATTGCTTTTTTGTGATCATTTTGTGCAATACTAATTACTTCTTCAGCATCTTCATCACTGATCATTTCAAATTGTTTCTGGCTTGGACATAGGCTATCGTTCAAATCCCTTGGTTCAAACTTGTCTAATTCATCACCATAACTTCGTTTATTGATTTTTATTATTTCCTGTCCAATATCACTCAGCAAATACACAAACAATTTATTAATAAATTGTTGTCCTAATTTATTTGGATAAAAGGAATGAAAGCAGGTAAAATTTATTGCTGTTGTGAAATTGCGTATTACTTTTAACCTGCCCCTGCTAAAGACACCGAATAAAATTGGAGCTGGTTTTCTATTTTCAATTTTGTACCAGGTCTTCCTTGTTTTTGTAAGATACCTCCCATGATATCCCAATTTTTCGCCTTCTTTTATGTAATTTCGTATTTCAGAGTTGTCGTGGTCTTTTACATCTAAACAATGGACTGGCTTATCCTCATTGTATAGTATATTAAAATCATGCTCAGTAAATACTAATTGGGAGCATCTCACTTACGCGATAAGTAATTATACTTAGCCTAAAAGCCACTCTTAATCGTGTCTTGGAACGAAATAGAGGCTTTTAAAGACTGCGTACATGGAGAATTAAAACAAGAATTACCCTCGAAAAGCCTATTTTTCCACTAAGTATTTATGCTCATTGCAAAGGTGAGATGCTCCCTACTAATTTGCGGATTTGAGAGCTTTTTGTAATACACTTACAAATATTGTTATCACTCAACTTCCGTTGCTCAATTTTTGATTTTTTTAACGCAAAAAATTCATTTGCGCCAGTAGCAATACCTCTCGTAAACGTACCGTATAGGGACAACTTACAGAAGCCATTTGGAGATACTTGTTCAGTGAACAATGATGAAATAATAGGTGTCCACTTTTGGTTGTATGGTAAATTCGATGGTTCGATTTCCCACTGATAGAATTTACTAATATCAGATATTTTATCTATTTCATCACTTTTTTTGATCTGTAAAATTTTAATGGTTTCTTTTTTTCCGTCATTTTTACAAAGAAGCACACAAACAGTTGTCGTTGCCTCTGGGAAAATTTCTTTTTCATTGTCAAAGATTATTATTTGCTTCAATAAATGATTTTCAAGGAGACTTTTTTTGATTTCTTTTCCGTAGCCAGTATTAAAAAATTCAAAAGGCATAATATACGCCAAGTTACCATTGATTTTAAGTTCTCTTAAAGACTTGACAAGGAATACGGAAGAGATATTAGAGTAACCGATAAGTTTCTTCCCTATTTTTTCTTCAATTTTTGGTAATATATCATGACGCTTAAGAAATTTCTGAAATCGCATATATGGTGGATTACAAATGATACCGTCAAATTTTTCAGCTTCAGCTTCGAGGTAATCACTATTGATAACTCTCAAATAAGGACTGTCACCATTACGATTGAGAAACTCAAATATATTTCTATCAATCTCATATCCAATGAAATGTACTTGATTACCTGAAGGTGTTTTTATTGCTTCATCATAAAAAACGCCTAAGCCAAACGCGGGGTCTAATACTGTTTCTGGATTATCTTTCAAAACCCACTGTACCATGAGGCGAGCAACGCACACAGGTGTAAAAAACTGACCGTAATCCTTCCTATGATTCAGTGGAGTTTCAGCTATATATTTTAACTCACGCATTAATAACATCCCAAGGTAATTAAAATATCAATATCACTATCTGAACGGAAATCTTCCCGTAAAACTGAACCAAATAATGCCAATTCGGTGACTTGCCACTTTTGACAAAATGCTTTAATTTGTTCCATTGGCAGATTTATTTTTGGGTTCATCAGATTAGGTTTACTCCCAAGCTTTCTAGTTGTTGGTTTATCCAAGCGGTTGCCATTTCTTCATCGGTTTCTATCACTTTTTCTACTCCTATTTTAGCAATTTCTAAGAGTTGACTTAAAAGGGAGATTGATGATTTTAATGAGTCAGAATCAGTGAGAATTAGCCGTTTATGATGCTGAGGATGCGTTTTTAAGGGTCAATCGTCTAGGGTTATCCTTATTTCGGTTTTGGGGTGATGAGATTCATGAGCGTTTAATGGAGAATTTGAATAAATTTTTATGATGAGGTATCGTCATTGTTATCAGTTTTTTTACTTCGTAAATCTACCCATAGATGTCTTAAATTAAATGGACTAGGTGGCACATCAGGACGTTCTAGTTGATGGTCAAGACGACTCACATCATTTTGCCATCCTTCCGGCGATAAAGTTAAATCTATAATGGTTAGTTGTGAACAATGCTCATTAACTTCATTTAAAATTTCTCTTAATTCCATATTTTGAATATAACCAATCATTGCTCCCGAACTGACGGATTTTCCATAACCCCATTCAACTAATATAAATCTGTTAATCCCATTTAGAATATAATTTTTGTTAAGTATCCATTGAGAACTTGATGGAGAACCAAGTCTTTTAGCCTCTAAAGTGTAAAATTTATCCATTCTTTCAGGATTTGTTTCGTTAGTATCACAGATTCCCCATTGAAAATCAGGTCGTTTATATTCTCGTTTAGCTCGAATGCTATCATCAGCATCAGGTTGATTATTGGCTTCATACATACAAGGCCATTCTATTCCTTGATTAGAAATAGTTAATTGTTGGTTGGCATAACGGACAAAAAAGCATAGTTTTCGATTAAGTTCATCTTCACTTTGGGGTAATTCTTGGTTCTTTTGAAGCATTTCTAAAGCAAGCCTAAAAATAGCTAAAACTCTCTTTTCATGATTACCCCATATATCTTTTTTTAATAAACTTGGTTTTGTCATAAGTTTAGATCCTTTCTTGAGATTCTTGTAAGTTAATAATTTGAAGCATTGTTGCCTCCGCATCCTCACGCGCCATGCTACGAGTCCAGAATCTTCGTTCATTACGCTTAATAATAATGATTTCTGTATCAGAAACCGAACGAACTAAACCATCAAGATAAATTTGATGGCTATTATAGGGAACTAATAAACCGTTTTCTTGTCTTGCTAATTGATCAATAATTTCTATCCATTGTTTTTGCTCTGATTGGGAGACAGGTTGAGGTTTTTCTCCATACTCTTGTGTAGAGAAAATAACGGCTAACATAGGATTTTCTAACCCCTGAAATTGAGGACGAATAATCTGCCAACTGAATTCACCATCAGGTTCTAATTCTCGATTCCAAATATCTAAAAAGGCTTGTAAATAACCTTCTAATCCTTTTTGAGTTTGACGGTTTTTATTAATATCGTTGAGAAGTCCTTGATTTTGTTGAGGATAGCTTTCAACAGGTTTTACTGCTTTACTGTTGATATGATTATAGTAAAACTCTATCCCTACATCACACATATCACGAATGAGATCCCGTTCAGCAATGGTGAGATCATAGACATCAAATATTGCCTCATCTAATTGATATTCTAATTCAGTGAGTTGTGCTTCTATTTTTTCTGGAGTTTTTCCTTCAGGATGTTCAATACTATACTTTATAGGATTACAATTCTGTAATTGCTCAACAATATCGATAACTTTTTCCCGAATACCTTGATCCTTTGGAAAAATAATCGGCAAACTTAAATATTGAGTCGTATAGACTTCATCGTGCCAGATTCCCCAGTTACTTGAAGTTAAAAAGAAATAGTATCGAGGTAAAGAAGACCAAAGAATCCCTAAAATAACTTTATATTTCCACGTTTCTGGTTCGATTAATTTAATAGAATTAATCGAGTTTTTAACAGAAAATTTCTCGGATTCAAACCGGGCAATAATTTCTCCTTGTTTATTTAATCTTTGACTAATACCACGCTTGATTAATAGACGTTCTCCATTATATAGAGCGAGTTGTCTAGGGCGCGCTGCTTGTTTAGGTGCTTGTTCAAACCAAGAAGGAGAAATTAAACCATATCTTTCAAATTTATCTGTGGGAAGTAATCTCGGTAACTGGCAATCTTTTTGATCCTTTTTCCCTTCTGAAAATCCTTGACCACTATTCCTAGAGTCATGTAATTCTTTTAAAGTTTGCGATAATTGTATCCCTTTAATTAAACCAGCATCTTGATGATTTCCCCAATAATAAATTTTCCATAAAGAATCATTATAAAATAGTTCACTTTGTCTGATACCACGACGATCCATAACACTCAAAATAACAGCTTGCACATTTTTAATCATAGCTGTTTTTTTAGCAGACCAATAAGTGACAACTTGATCTTTTAAGGTTAACTCTGTCTGATTGACTTTCTGAAAAATAATTGAAGCAAAAGGAGAAATTGAGGCACTAGATTGGTTTTTATTACCAGATTTAAAGAAAATATCACGAACATGAGCAAAATTGACAACTTCTTTTAATAAGACACTGTTTAACCATTTTTGTCTAAATTCTTTGCTTTTATCATGGGTCTTAAAGAAAATACCTGTTGATACCACTAATGCTGACCATCCATTATCTTTTAAAAAATCAAATACTCTCCAGATAAACGCTTGAGAACGTTCTTTATCTCCGACTGGATAATCACGTTCTTGACACCATTGTAAAGCGATATTTAAGTCTTTTGTGCCTTTTTTATCCTTCGTTTTAGGAGATCCCCAAGGAGGATTACCGACAACAACATCAGCACATTGACTGCTAAAATTTCTAGATAATATCACATCCTCTGAGTTAGAAAATTCTTGAAAAGCATTATCGCAGACTAAATTATTAAAGTGATTATCCTCAGATAACCCATTCGCTTGATAAATTAAAAAGGGTAATTTTTGACCTTGTTTAATTTGTAATAAAATGTCTGGAGGCTCTTGATAATTTAATAAAGCAAGATATAGACTAAATGCAGTAATTCTGATAGCTTCTGAATTAATTTCTATGCCAGCTATCTGATTTTTTAAGATTTCTCTTAACTCTTGCCAACTTAATCGCTGTCGCTGATTTTGATAGACTCGATGTCTCACAATTCTCCGAAATGCTTCCACTAAAAAGATTCCTGAACCACAACAAGGATCAAGAATACGGGGATGAGTTGTCAAACAATCTGACGTTAAAACTTTAGACAAGACAAATTCCACTAATGAACTCGGTGTATAATGCGTCCCATTATCAATATTTTCTGTATTTGACTCATGATAAAATTCTTCATAAATACTACTAATTAAAGAAATAGGAATTATATCAAATTTATAAGCCCAGAAAAATAATTTTTTTTGTGGATCAATATCTCCCTGTAAAAATTCTTGTAAGAGAGATAAATGCCGTTGCTCAACAGATTCCGCTTCTTGTTCATCAGAAGGGAACATATCTCCGTTAAAATCTTGACTCAACTGATTAAATAAAGCATAGGTAAAACTTTTATCACTTAATATTTTGATATAATGTTGTTTAGCTTCAGTTTCCATATTTAACTGATCGTCAGGAGCATTAAGTAAGGCTTTCCATGTTGCATTGTTTTGTGCTATTGCTTCAAAATACTCTTGAGTTAAAATTCCTCTATCTTCCAAATAGCGAATAAAAATTGATCTACCAATTAAAGCATGAGCATATTTACGTTTATTTTCGCTTAATCCTTCACGGATTAAGGCTAAACGAACTGTTTTTAAATCTTTGATCAGTGATTGATCAGCACGTTGATTAGATGTTTCAAAACGCTCATCCTCAAAAAGCTTCCCTGATTCGATTTGTTCCCGTCTGTATTGATAAAGTTTTGAAGTTACTTCAAGTATGTTTTGGGCAACTTCTAACGGTCTATTATTTTTCTTCCAATCTTCTATACTTCTAGCAGGTGGTTTGGTTAGATCGTAAATAGCTAGTTCACCTTCTTTCGCTAAAAATAGGTAACTTGGTCTAGCCATACACCATATTTTATTAAAGATTTGACGTACTTTTTCATCTTCTTGAGTATCACATTTAGCAAAAATAATCACAGGATTATTATTAATAAAAAAAACTTTTTCTGCTTCAACTTGCTGGGCTAATTCTAACCAATCTCCTTTTTCTATCCACTCTTCTAAAGTTATTTCTGACAATGACGCTTTTGAACTCACTAAGTCGCCTTGACTAAAATCGAGTTTATCATAAGCATATTCTAACAATTCATAAGCAGAATTAGCTGTCATCATCTTGAGTAAATCACTGGTAATAGTTGATTGTGTTGGTTAGAGTCACATAACCTAATCTTTGGTTTTTTTGAACTATTTTTAATAGTATGACTGATAGGAAGCGTAACTGTCAAGTAAACAGACAAGCCGCCATTATGTCAATTTTTTAATAATTTGCCTCTAGCACTGAAAGCGAGCAAACAGCGATCGCATTTGGGGCAGCTTTGCTGTGGCAATTGTCCGTGACTCAATATCTGTAATAATCTAATACAGCCCTTGTAAACCTTCTTTAAGCTCTGGGTTTTCGTCTTGATCGAGATGCACAAAATCGCCCTTAGATGAGAATTAGTTTACAAAAATTTACATTTGGAGATAAGGAGCAATGAGTCAAGTTTCCGGTACAGATGTTCCCGATTTGGGTCGTCGTCAATTTATGAACCTGTTGACCTTTGGTACAATTACCGGAGTAGCAGCGGGGGCTTTGTATCCGATTGTTAAGTATTTTATTCCCCCCTCGGCCGGTGGTACGGGTGGCGGTGTCACCGCAAAAGATGCCCTAGGCAATGATGTGATTGTCAGTCAATTTCTGACCAGCCATAACGCTGGCGATCGCACATTAGCCCAAGGCTTAAAAGGCGACCCCACCTATTTAGTCGTCCAAGAGGACAAAACCCTGGCCAACTACGGAATTAACGCCGTCTGTACCCACTTAGGTTGTGTGGTGCCTTGGAATGCCAGCGAAGAAAAATTCATGTGTCCTTGCCACGGTTCCCAGTACAATGCCGAAGGAAAAGTAGTTCGCGGTCCAGCGCCTCTATCCTTAGCCCTCGCCCATGCCAACGTCACCGATAATGATAAAGTCGTCTTCTCCACTTGGACGGAAACCGACTTCCGCACCGGCGAAGAACCCTGGTGGTCCTAGATTATTCAATGTGACGAGATTTGGAATTATTCAACCGATAGAGATGAGAACATTCAACTTTTTAAGCTTCCCGCAAGTCCACAGACAGGCCCTAGTGAAAGCCGTCCTCGTGGCGATCGCTACCGTTTCCCTACTCCTAACCAGCGATGTCATTAACCCCCAATCTGCCCAAGCATATCCTTTTTGGGCGCAACAAACCGCCCCAGAAACCCCCAGAGAGGCCACAGGTCGGATTGTCTGCGCGAACTGCCATTTAGCCCAAAAACCCGCCGAAATTGAAATCCCCCACTCGGTATTACCCGATAGCGTCTTTGAAGCAGTGGTAAAAATCCCCTACGATCCCGCCAGTCAACAGGTGTTAGGCGACGGATCGAAGGGGGGTTTAAACGTCGGTGCAGTCTTAATGCTACCGGATGGTTTTAAAATCGCGCCCCCCGATCGCATTCCCGAAGAAATGCAGGAAAAACTCGGTGGAGTCTATTTCCAATCCTACAAAGAAGGTCAAGATAACGTGGTTATCGTCGGCCCCTTACCCGGGGATCAATACAAAGAAATCGTTTTCCCCGTCCTGGCCCCCGATCCTAGCCAAAATAAAGGTATTCACTTCGGTAAATATGCTGTGCATTTAGGGGCCAATCGCGGTCGCGGTCAAGTGTACCCCACCGGTGAACCCAGCAATAATAACGCTTTCAAAGCTTCTACCGCAGGTACAATTAGCCAGATCAGCAAAACCGAAGCCGGTGGTTATGAAGTCACCATCACTTCCGAAGCTGGCCCCGTGGTGGAAAATATTCCCGCAGGTCCTGAGTTAATCGTCTCGGAAGGTCAAGCGATCGAAGTGGGACAATTTTTAACCAGTAACCCCAATGTCGGCGGTTTTGGTCAAAAAGATACGGAAGTTGTCCTGCAAAATCCCGGCCGGATCAAAGGATTAGTTTTATTCCTCGGTGGTATTATGCTCTGCCAAATCCTCTTAGTTATTAAGAAAAAACAAGTGGAAACAGTACAAGCGGCCGAAATGAATTTCTAATCGCAATATTTCGGTTATTTTTGCTAAAAAGCGGGTTACTTGCCCGCTTTTTAGCTTTGGGGCAGGAAAATGCTCACCGCTCACTGCCGTCTGATACAATCGGTTCAACTTAACCGATAAGTGTCAATTTTTTATGAATCAGTCGCTTGTTCCAGTCATTCTCGCCGGTGGTAAAGGGGAACGTTTTTGGCCTCTCAGTCGTCTAGCGCGTCCGAAACAGTTTCTCTGTCTTGATGGTAGTGGTCGCAGTCTTTTACAAGCAACGGCTGATCGTCTATTATCTTTAGCGGCAGGTTGGGAAAATCTCTGGGTAATTACCGCTAGTGCGATCGCTGATGGTGTCCGCGAACAACTGCCCGATTTACCAGAGAGTAACCTATTAGTGGAACCGGTGGGCAAGGATACGGCCCCGGCTGTGACTTGGGCCACCTTAGAAGTGATAAAACGTTATGGTAAGGAAGTGGCGATCGGTTTTTTTCCTGCCGATCATTATATTGGTAATCAAGAGGCTTATATTAACACTTTAAAAGCGGCCGTAGAAGTGGCCGTCAGCCAAAAAGCGATCGTTACTTTAGGGATTAAACCCGATTATCCCTCCACCGGTTACGGTTATATCGAACAGGGAGAAAATCAGGGCGAATTTAATGGTTTACCCGTCTATAAAGTGAGTCGTTTTACGGAAAAACCCGATCGCACCACGGCCGAAAAATTCCTAGAAACGGGACTTTTTAGCTGGAATAGCGGAATGTTTATCTTTCAGGGACAAGTGGTTTTAGAGGAGCTAAAAACCCACGCTAATAATATTTTACAACCTCTGATCGATCGGGGCATCGCTGCCTATGAGGATTTAGAGAAAAAAAGTATCGATTATGCTTTGATGGAAAAAACCCAACTCGCTTACGTTTTACCCGCTAATTTCGGTTGGGATGATCTGGGAGATTGGAATTCTCTGGAAAGATTACTAGAAGCAAAGGGCAAAAATATTGAACTGGCCAATCATGTCGGTTTGGATACGGAGGGGGCTATTATCTATGCTAGTGATGAGGAAGAAGTGATCGTTACTATTGGTTTAAAAGATCTGGTAATTGTTCGCGACGGTAAAGCGACTCTCGTTGTCCACAAAGATCGTACCCAAGATATTAAACAAGTTCTCAAGCACTTACAAACCGATCCCAAATTAAAGAAATTGTTATAGGATCGATATTAGTTACCAGCTTTTTCAGTAATCAGTAAACAGTAATCAGTGAAAAGACAGTAGGAAACTTCTATTTAATACTGCTAACTTAAAACTCAAATCTGATCACTGATAACTTACCCACTGATAACTGATAACTGATAACTGATAACTGAAAGGGGTACATCTCATTTTTGTAAATCTACTAAGTTGGGATTTTTTAAGGGAAACTTCCTACTAAAATCGGGCGTTACTTTCGGTTTTATCGCTCAATCCAAGCTTTTGGGGGGTTCTACCCCCCAAACCCCCCGTCGGGGGACGAAGCGCCTCCCCCGAACCCCCTGCGCATTAGTTTTTTTGTGGGATGCTTACACGCAGCTGCTGATATATCTGTAATAATTTAAGAGTCACTGATAATTGCTGATTATCGGTATTTCTGCAAATGTGGGATGCAGCCATCGATAAGTACCTAACTTCCCCACTGATAACTGATAACTAATAACTGATAACTGATAACTGATAACTGATAACTGATAACTGATAACTGATAACTGATAACTGATAATACCGTGTTCTCACTCCCCCAAACCAGTCAAAGACAAAAAGAAATCCTTGAGATAGTTCTCGGCAACGGTTGGGACTATATGCGCGGGGTTTTAACCCTAGGAAAAACAGAAAATCCCCAGATTCCCACCCCAGAAGTTCTCAAAAAAATCCTCGTGGAATTGGGGCCTTTTTATGTCAAATTGGGACAGTTACTTAGTACCCGTCCCGATCTGCTACCTGCTAATTATATCGAGGCTTTAACTGCTCTACAAGCGCAAGTTCCTCCCGTTGCTTGGACAGATATAGAAATAGTCATCACTGAACAGTTAGCAAAACCGATCGAACAGGTATTTAAGTATATTAATCCCCAACCGATCGCCGCAGGATCGATCGGGCAAATTCATCGGGCAACTTTATTATCTGGGGAGGAAGTAGCGATTAAAGTCTTGCGTCCGGGGATCGAAAAAATTGTCGCCCAAGATAGTGCCTTAATTAAGGGAATTGCTGATTTAGTTGCCCTCACAGAATTTGGTCAAAGTTATGACGTTGTTGACTTAGCAGAGGAGTTTATTAAAGCAGTTAATGCGGAATTAGATTTCACCCAAGAAGGTCATTATACTGACCAATTACGCTATAATTTAACCCAGAGTCGGTGGTCAGAACCCAAGCAGTTAGTTATTCCTAAAATTTATTGGCACTTAACTAATTCCAGGCTATTAGTGTTAGAATGGCTAGAGGGAAAACAAATTTTAGATGCCGATGTTTCTAGACCAGCAACCGAGCAAGCAATTTCCCAAAGAAAAAGCGAAATAACTAGGATTTTGTTTCGGTCATTTTTTCAACAAATTTATATTGATGGCTTCTTTCATGCCGATCCTCACCCGGGTAATATTTTCTATCTTGACGATGGTAGAGTGGCTTTAATTGACTGTGGCATGGTGGGCAGATTAGACCCACAAACTCAACAAATTTTAACAGAATTGTTATTGGCAATTGTTGACTTAGATGCCAAAAGATGCAGTCAACTAACTATTAAACTATCCGAGTCAGTCGTGCCGATTACTTTAGTACAATTAGAGGTGGATTATGAGCGGATGTTGCGAAAATATTATAACCTCAATTTAAATCAAATTAACTTTAGTGAGGTGGTTTATGAACTTTTGCAAATTGCCCGTCGCAATAGAATTAAACTTCCGGGTAATTTAGGTTTATTTGCCAAAAGTCTCGCTAATCTAGAAGGAACTGCCCGAAAATTTAATCCTGATATTAATATCCTGGAAGAAGTCAAACCGCTATTAACTAATATTCTTGAACAACAGTTAATCGGTAGCACTCCCCTACAAACTGCCCTAAGAACAGTTTTAGACTTGAAATCTTTTTCCCTGAAATATCCCCGTCAAATCGAAGTTTTACTAGATGGTTTAACCTCGGAAACTTTAAATGTTAATCTGAAAATTCGCGACTTAGATAATCTCCGTCGCAGTTTAGATAATTCCGCCAATCGACTAGCTTTTAGTGTGATTATTGGTTCCTTAATTATCGGGGCCGCCATTGTCACAGCCAGCACCCAATCTCGGCAATTAACTATTATTAGTACCGTATTATTTGCTACAGCTAGTTTAATCGGTTTATGGTTAGTTGTCGGTATCCTGCGATCGGGTAGATTGCGCTAGAAATTATGGCGATTAAATTAAGATTTGTTGTTGTAAAAATTTCGCCCACTGACTAGCCAATTCAACTTCAGTAAAGGGAATTTTTTCAGGCGATCGCTCCTTAAAGATAAATTCTAGAAAAGGGGAACCCTGCGGGGGAAGAGCATCTAAATCCACCACTTGATTATTAACTAGCAGACGGATTTCTTTGACCTCCTCTAGGGAAAAAGTTTGTAAATTAATCACTCCCTTACGAGTTGGCTTTCCCCAAGTGATAATTTTATCTTTTTGACCTAAGACAGAATATATATCATACTTAGCTCGCTCGAAGTTTTCCGCCCATGCTCGATAGATTTCCACTTTTTGGTATTCATTCCAACCACTCCAAGCCAACCAAATAAACAGAATTAATAAAGGTGTCCACAATAACCCGCGTTCCATAAACTATCGCCCCAAAATCCTGGTCAATTAATCGTATTTTATGCTAAGTGGGTGGGTGGAATTAAATATAAGATGAACGTAGGTTGGGTTGAAGCATGAAACCCAACGCCCGCATGGGTTACGCTACCGCTAACCCATCCTACAAATAATTGTGCCTCCCTACTTAATTGGCAGCAAGGGATTATACTAGGGTTTGCGGCAAAAAGTTTTTCGGTGGTGGCAGGGTGTGGGGTGTGGGGTGTGGGGAAGGAAACCTCTTTCATCTGCGGTGGTGAAAATTTTTTCATCGGGACTGACTGGCTGATTCGGAAAAAAAAGGGCAGACAAAAGCCTACCCTAGGATTAATGATTAGTCAATCAAACCTTAGACATCGTAGTAGAGAGAGAACTCGTAGGGGTGGGGACGTAAGCGCATCGGGTTAACTTCGTTATCGAGCTTATAGGTGATCCAGTTTTGGATAAAGTCTTCGGTAAAGACACCAGAATCGGTCAAGAAAGCGTGATCTTTTTCGAGACTTTCCAGAGCTGCTTCTAGAGAACCGGGGGTAGAGGGTATTTTTGACAATTCTTCGGGACTGAGTTCGTAGATATCCACATCGAGAGGTTCCCCTGGTTCGATTTGATTTTTAATTCCATCGATACCCGCACAGAGCATAGCTGCAAAAGCGAGGTAGGGGTTAGAAGTGGCATCAGGACAGCGGAATTCTAAACGTTTGGCTTTCGGGTTGCTTCCCGATAAAGGAATCCGAATCGAAGCGGAGCGATTACCTTGGGAGTAGGCCAGGTTTACAGGGGCCTCAAAACCGGGGACGAGACGCTTGTAAGAGTTGGTGGTGGGGTTAGTTAAAGCTAAGAGCGCGGGAGCGTGTCTAAGCAAACCACCGATGTAGTACAGTGCCATTTGGCTAAGTCCGGCGTATTTATCCCCGGCGAACAGGGGTTGACCATCTTTCCAGATAGACTGGTGAACGTGCATCCCGGAACCATTATCACCAAAGATGGGTTTAGGCATAAAGGTGACGGTTTTACCGTATTTCTTGGCCACGTTCTTGATGCAGTATTTATAGGTCATCAAGTAGTCGGCAGCCCGTACTAGGGTAGAGAATTTAATCCCTAACTCGTTTTGACCACCAGTGGCGACTTCATGGTGATGTTTTTCGATGGGAACTCCGCAGTCGGCCATGGTTAAGAGCATTTCCGTGCGAATGTCTTGAGAGGTATCGGTGGGACTAACGGGGAAATAACCCTGTTTGTAGGCGGGTTTATAGGCAAGATTTCCGTCTTTTTCGTCTTTACCGCTATTCCAACGACCTTCGACACTATCCATGTAGTAATAGCCGGAGTTGGCGGTTTGGTCAAAACGAGCGCTATCAAAAAGGAAAAATTCTGCTTCTGGTCCAAAAAATACAGTATCACCTAAACCGGTACTGCTCAGATAATCGATCGCTTTCTGGGCAATAGAGCGAGGATCGCGGCTATACCATTCACCGGTTCTCGGTTCTTTGATGCTACAGATCATGCTTAGGGTAGGTTCCTTGTAGAAGGGATCGATCCAAGCAGTGGTAGGATCGGGAACCATGGCCATATCGGATTCGTTAATTGCTTTCCAACCGCGAATACTGGAACCATCGAAGGCAACACCATCGCTGAAAGAGCTTTCATCGATTTGATCGTAGTAGAACGAGCAATGTTGCCAGATACCTGGCATATCAATAAATTTCAGGTCGATAATCTTAATATTGTTGTCCTGAATCATTTTCAAGACTTCTTGTGGCGTTTCGGGCATGGAAAACTCCTTTGATGTATGGATCAGTTCTTAAGCTTCTCAAAAAATCCATCCTAAACAGTCACTTTGGCCGGTTTTGTATTTTTCGATACAAAATCTTTAATCCTAGCTTGAAAAAATCTGTAATTTCCTTGTTCAGGTCGGTAATCGCTGGGAATGACCATTTGCCTATCAGCTTCTAGCTCCTCTTGCCACACCTCAAGCACGTTCGCTTCTGCAAACATTTGCCGTCTAAGCTAAGACGCATTTTAACCGCCTATACTTAGATTAGCTGAATGAGTGCATATATCAAAAAGTCAGTTTGAGCCTAAGTTTTAAAAAATGTAGATGCAATGATTCATACCCAAAGTCAGCAACGCCAAAATTTAGACCATTTTCTTGATTACAAAGTAAGAAAAAAACTCTAATACCCAATCTGTTTTTAATAGTATGATTAACTTCCAATCGAACTTGAAAAACCCGCTCCCTACTTCCCACTTCCTATTCCCCGCTCTCTTGACCAAATGCTCACCTCGCCTACCTTCACTCTGGCCACTTAGTGCTATTGTACACCTAACCAGACATTTTAGCCTGAAATTCTGAAATATAATGTCTGCTTAACCTGGAACGATCAAAGCGTTAGATTAGAAAGAGTCCTTTTTTTAGAGATATTTAACCCTGATGGTCTGGCCTTTTAAACCGAAAACCCACAAACAAATCGCTCGAATAGAAATTACAGGTGCAATTGCCTCCGATACCCGCAAAAGGGTCTTAAAAGCCCTAGAAATCGTCAAAGAAAGGCAATATCCCGCCCTACTTCTCCGAATTGACTCCCCCGGGGGAACCGTGGGGGATTCCCAAGAAATTTATGAAGCATTGAAGCGGTTACAAAAAAACACGAAAATAATCGCTAGTTTTGGCAATATTTCCGCCTCTGGCGGCGTTTATATCGGTATGGGGGCCAATTATATTATGGCTAACCCCGGCACGATTACTGGCTCGATCGGTGTTATCCTGAGAGGGAACAATCTGGAAAGATTGTTGGATAAGGTGGGAGTTTCGTTTAAAGTGATTAAATCTGGCCCTTATAAAGATATTCTCTCCTTCGATCGAGAATTAACTGATGAAGAAGAAAGAATTCTCCAGGATATGATCGATACCAGTTATCAGCAATTTCTGCAAACCGTCGCCGGAGCTAGAAATTTAGATGTCAATCAAGTGAAAAGTTTTGCCGATGGGCGCATTTTTACTGGTCAACAGGCTTTAGAATTAGGAGTGGTTGATCGCTTGGGAACCGAGGAAGATGCCCGACTTTGGGCGCTAGAATTGGCAGGATTACCCCCAGATAAAACTAAATGTCAGACTATCGAAGAACCGAAACCCCTCCTCAGTCGTCTGACGGGCAATCGTTCCCAAATACCCCTAGGATTACAAAAAACCCTACAGCGTCTAGAATTTGAATTGGAAGTTAACGGACAACTATTGTGGTTATACCGCCCCTGATGGCTAGATTAAAGTCGAGAAAAAGGGCGCGTTAACCCCTAAAATTGACTCATCAGGATTAGCGGAGGATGACAATCGTGCAGTGGAAGGTTCGAGCCATTCGGGGAGCGACGACAGTAACGGTTAATACTATTGAAGCTATACGAGAAGCAGTAACAGAACTCCTCGAAGCGATCGAAATTCACAATAGTCTCGATCCCGATGATATTGTTAGTATTATCTTTACGGCAACTCAGGATTTAGACGCGATTTTCCCCGCTGCTATCGCTCGCGAACGTCCCCATTGGCAAAATGTCCCCCTCCTCGATGTGCAACAGATGCACGTCGCTGGTAGTCTGGAAAAGTGTATTCGGGTAATTCTCCACGTTAATACTCCCAAACTGCCAAGCGAAATGCAGCACGTCTATCTGCAAGGGGCGAAAAATCTTCGCCCCGATTGGCAGATTTCTCCAGTAACTATTAATCGCTAAAATCTTCGATAACCTGTTCCCGCATTTTCTATTAAGTTTATCGATTTCTCACTCAGGGAAAAACTGGCCGCAAAAATCATTAAATTTACCTTTGGGGCCGAGAAAAATTATCAGTTATCAGTTATCAGTAAACAGTTATCAGTGAATAATCTCACTTAATAAACTCATAACCTCAAAACTGAATCGCGAGGCAGATCGATGAAGGATTGCTTATCAACCCCAACTTTTTTAACTGACTAAATCCCCATTTCCGACAGCCAACTCAAAATTAATTGATTAACTTTTTCGGGATGTTCATCGTGGGGACAGTGACCGGCTTTGGCAATCGGATAAAATTGGGTATTATTTCCCATTTTAGCTCTTTCTTGGTAAATTACCGAACCGGCGATCGGTGTCCAAGGGTCATCCTCTCCCCAGAGTACCAATAAAGGGCGATCGATTTGCGGTAATAATTCCTGGGTCGATGGTCCGGGGGGTGCTGTCAACACCGATGCAAACACTCCCCACGCACCCGCATCACAGGAGGGTTGATAGAGAATTTCGACTAATTCCTCGGTAATCGCGGTATGATCCCGATAAACCTGTTTTAAGGTCTTCCGGATGCGATTTTTCTGCCTTACCTGTTCAAAAATAAACTTTCCTGTCACGGGAGAACTAACTAAACCGGTAAAGGCAGCCATGATTAAACGCAGCGGCAAATTTAATTCTTCGGGACGATGGTTTAATCCTCCGGCACAGTTAATAATTACTCCTCCGGCAGTGATTTCGGGAGATTCTGCCATCAGCATTAAGGTAATCAGTCCCCCGATGGAATTACCGACAAATACCGCCGGTCTTGCCATTTTTTCTCGCCAAAAGTCTTGTATTTGCCGCTGCCAAAGGTTGAGACTATAATCTAAAGCGGGCTTATCCGCACCCCCAAATCCCAAAAGATCTAGGGCATAGACTTGATAGCCATTTTCCGCTAAAACGGGGATATTTTTGCGCCAATGACCGATAGATGCCCCAAAACCGTGAATTAATACTAGGGGTTGTCCTTCTCCCCGCACAGTGTAGGGGATGGTGTGACCTTGCCATGTCCAAGACAATTGCTCTAAGCTAGTCCCAGTGATCGGAGATTGTAGTGCCATTGTATGAAGTTTTATTAAGTGATAGGTAAATTATAGAGTAAAAATCAGTCGAGAATTTATGCCACAACGCCAGACTTTTACCAATAACTCGATGGAAATTTCCTATTTACAATGGAGCGATCGAGGTATGCCTCTATTATTATTGCACGGCATGGCGGATCATGCTTTGGTTTGGTCAAGCTTGGGCGATTATTTAAGCTCAAATTATCAAGTTATTGCCCCAGATTTGCGGGGACATGGGGAAAGCGGTAAACCGGCAACCGGTTATCACTTTCAGGATTATATCGGCGATTTAAGGGCTTTAATTAATCATTTAGGTTGGACGCAAGCACATATTTTAGGTCATTCTTGGAGTGCTAAAATAGCGGCAATTTGGGCAACTCAACAGCCGGAAGTATTTAAGAGTTTAATTTTAGTCGATCCCTTTTTTATCGATAAAATGCCTAGTTGGATTAGGATAACTTTTCCAATTCTCTATCAAGTTTTGCCCTTTTTAAAGATTACTCGCTCCTTTGATAGTTATCAGAGCATAGAAGCGATCGCTCGTCAATTAAAACAATATAAAGGTTGGTCAAATCTACAGCAAGAGGTGTTTAAAAATGCCATCGAACAAAAAGCTGATGGCAGTTGGAGCGGTAAATTCACTTTATCGGCACGCGGGGAAATTTTTGAGGATGTCATGGGGTTTGCCGGATTAACTAAAACTTTAGATATTCCCAGTTTATTAATCCTTCCCCAACAGGGATTAAATCGCACTGCTTGGCAAATTCAATCTTATAAAAAGTATTTAACTTCTCTAGAGATTAAAAAGATACCGGGTAATCATTGGGCATTTTTAGGGGAACCTGAAAGTTTTAATCAAGCGGTGGCCGAGTTTTTATCTGTTCAGGAAATTGTCTGATTAGCGGAGAGAACGAATCTGCAATTGGTAATAATCCTCGTCTAAACCTTGATTCTGCTTGTTATTAACCGAATTAAGCTGTTTTTGTAGTGCCAAAATGCGATCACTTGTAGCCGGATGGGTGCTGAGAATTGTCGGGGTAGAACCCCCCTGTTGTGGTAATTTTCCCATCAAGGAGATCATCGCCTTGGCTGCATAACCAGCCTCAGCTAGATTGTTTAAACCCAGTCGGTCCGCTTCTAATTCATCCTTGCGACTATTGGGCAGATTATAGGCGAGATTGACTGCCAATTGTACCCAAGTTTTTGTGTCTAATCCCGCCGCGCTGAGAAGTCCTTGGGCGAGGGCAGTATTGCTTGACATACTCCCACCGTCAAGCTACGCTGTGACGGGGGATTCTTGACCTATCACTATCGGAAATTCCTTGTTCAACGAGACAGCTTAGATTCTCAATGTCTCCATTAAGAATCCAGAGGCCGGACTCTCCCAAGGCGTTTGGGTCGGTTTCTGTTTGCCCAACAGTACCGTTGAGATGATTTCCCAAATATTGCAACCCTTTTTTAAGAATATTTATTGCTGCATTATGATCCCTATCTAAGACTGTTTGACAATTAGGACATTGATGAGTTCTAGTGCTTAATGTTTTTTGAACTCTCGTCCCACAAACTGAACAATCTTGAGAAGTGAAATGGGGAGGAACAGCAACACAGACAATCCGATAAATCTTGGCAAAAAATTCAAACCATTCAGTGAATTGATACCAAGAAGCATCACTAATCGACTTGGCAAGCTTACGGTTTTTGACTAAGTTTCTTACCTTTAAAGCTTCATAGACTACCAGATCATTAGACTGGACTAACGCCAAAGCGTCTTTAATTGCTTTGTCTTTACGTTGTCTTGACACCTTAAGATGAAGCCTAGCTACTTTTATCCGTTGCTTGTGATAGTTTTTAGACTGTTTGTTTCCTTGACGAAACTTTTTGGATAATCGTCGTTGTGCTTTTTTAAGTCGTTTTTCTGACTTGCTTAAATAACGTGGATTCTCTACAGTATTGCCTTGAGCGTCAGTATAAAACTCTTTTAAACCTAAGTCAATTCCTGTTATTTGTCCCGTTGGTTTATGGTATTCTTGCCGTTCTACGTCAATTAAAAACTGACAATAATAACCGTCAGCACGTCTAACAACTCTTACCCGTTTAATCTGTTGTTCTGAATAATAAACTAAGGTTTTTTGACTACACCATAAATCAAATTCTCCTGCTTTAAAACCATCGGTAAACTTGATTTTACGTCGATTATCAGATAGTTGGTAGCCCGTTAGTTTATACTCAACCGAACGGCTATGCTTTTTGAAACGAGGAAAACCCTTTTTCCCAAGTATCTTAGCATGACAATTCTGGTAAAACCGATTAATTGATTGCCAGGCTCTATCAGCAGCCGATTGACGAGCTTGAGAGTTTAATTTATTAACATAAGGTGTCTCTTTATTGTTAGCTAGTACCGCACAAAGTTTTTGGAGATCATTGCGGGTTGTCCCTTGATTGTCCATCCAATAACGAACACAAGAGTTACGCACAAACTGAGAAGTTTTGATAGCTTCATCAAGCTGGTGATATTGCTCTGGTGTTCCGTTTTTTAGCTTTGCTTCTACGACTAGCATCTAACAATCCTTGACCTTTGGCTAAGTTAATTATAACACAGTTTACCTACAAATGGTAGAATTAAAATCGGGCTTCTCAGTTAATATCTTGGTCGGATTTCATCCCCCGCAAAGGTTGATGTCTTGTCGAAAAATTTAGCGGGGGCATTCATCCGACATTTTAGGTAAATCCATCCACGAGCGCCCGAAACTGGGTTGGGGATT
>Ga0209972_10001481_pt1 | contig 20545 bp, 17 predicted proteins | sample NOAtaG_7_FD_187302 | JGI IMG/M metagenome (GOLD analysis project Ga0209972, IMG submission 187302) | Freshwater lake microbial communities from Lake Erie, under a cyanobacterial bloom - NOAA_Erie_Diel1S_2200h metaG (SPAdes) (version 2) | ecosystem: Environmental > Aquatic > Freshwater > Lake ... | reverse complement strand
CACCGCCCCGCCAACTCCCAGCCCCGCAACCGCCGCCATCCACGCCGCACGCATCGCTGATCGCATCACAACACCTTCGCTTTGTCAGACGTGGCGCACCGCCTCCGATGCAGCATCCGCGCGCCACACCGCCGGCGCCACGTCCGGCCCGATGTTTGCCCACGCGGCCACAGCCGGCGAGCCCAACCCGGCACCCGGCACCCGCCTTTACGCCGCCTTCACATTCAGCTCCGCTTGAACTTGCGTGCCACCACCAGCAGCGCAGCCAGCACCAGGCACCCGGCGAACACCCGGCCCATGGTCTGACTTACTGCGTACTCCGACCCCCCCGAACGCCCGCCGCCTCCCGAACCCCGCCGGCTCCCCTCCGCCGCCGGCACGAAGGTCGCCCCGGGGTCAAACGCGAACGCATCGAACACCGCCTCCACCTCGCTCCGCGCCTGCTCGGTCATGCCCGCCAGGCCCGACACCGCCACCGTCACCGAGTTCCGCTGTCCGAAGAACACCCGCATCTTCACCGCCACCCGCGCCCCGTCCTGCGTCATCACCAGCGACCCCGTCGCGTGCAACTTCACCGGGTCCACCACCGGCGTGTCCACCTCCAGCACCGTTGACGGCTCGAAACTGCTCGCCATCCCCTTCTTCATCCCCTCGATGAACTCACGCGAGGTCAGATTCGCCAGCGTCGCATCGGCCGGCAGCGCCGGGGTCTGGGTCACAAACGCGAACATGCTCCCCTGCTGCCGCGAGTAGCCCACCTGCGCCCGCAGGTTCGACGGCACCGATTGGTTGTACTGGGCCAGTTCCGCCTCCCCCATCCGCCCCCACCCGCTCAGCGGCAGCATCTGCCAATCCGCCCCCGTCGGCCGATACCCCTTGGGCACCCCGAACTGCGCCGCCGCCGGCGTCGGCCACAGCAGCCCCAGCCCGCTCACGCTGCCCAGCACCACCGCCGCACCCACCGCCACCGCCCCCGCCCAGCCACGCACGCTGTTCATGAAGATCCCCTGATTCCGCGGCATGCGCCCGCCGCACCCTGCAGCGGGCCATCCACAGCCCACTGTGTACCACATCCGCGGCCGCTTGTGGGGCCCGCTGCCGTGCGGATTGCGCAAAGTGGCAGCAAAATCACCTGTTTCAGGCGGGCGCTGCGTGCTGCGAACCGGTCACCGTCACTCCGCCCACTTGCCCGCCCGCACACCCAATGTGTCCACAACGCGCAGCGGACGCTCCGCGCTGCGGGGCGTTGCCGACACTGCCGGCCCGCCGCTGCTGTCAGCGGTGCGCTTGCCCACCGGGCGGGCCGAAGTGCCGCTTGCCGAACCGTCCAAGCCGTCCAAGCCATCGAGTTGCAGGTCGCCCCGATCCGCCCGCAGCATGGCGGCCGCCTGCGCGATCGTCACCACCGCACCGGCAGCCGGCCGCACCGGCGGCGTGGGCGAGCCGCTGCCCGCCAGGGGCGAGCTGTTCCCGCCGCTGCCGCCCGGGTTCGCGCCGCCGGCCGGCAGTCGGACCGGCCAACTCAGCCACAGCAGCATGCCCATGCACGCCGCCGCCGCCAGCGCCGGCCAGAGCGCCCGCCTGAGGCCCGATTCGCCCGCGCCACTCCGCGGCCCGATCCGCCCCGCCACCTCCACACCCCGCTGCGTCGCATGCCCGCCCGCCTCGCGCAGCGCCCGGGGCATCTCCGCCCCGGCCTGCTGCGCCCGCACCGCTGCGCCCAGCGACTCCAGCCGCTGCTCCAGGTCACGATCCGCTACGGATTGCTCAGCCACGCGTCACCTCCTTCATGCCCTCCACCACGCCGTCTCGCTCGCCCATCATCACCGCCCGCAGCCGCGACAACGCGGCACCGTGCCTGGCCACCGCCGTTCCGCGGGGCAGGCCCAGCACCAGAGCCATCTGGTCAAAGGTCAGGCCCGCGATGTGCTTGAGCAGCAGCACCTCGCGGTCGCCGTGGTTCAGCCTGTCCAGCGCCCGGGCCAGTTCGCCGTCACCACCGCCCGCAGCCGGCAACGCCGCCGCCAGGCCGCCGTCCTCCGAAGCGGCCCCGTCGCCCGCCGCGTGCTCACGGGCCGTCCGTCGCCGATCGGCGCGGACGCCATCGAGCGCAGCGTGCCGCACCGCCGCCAGCAGATACGCCAGCGGGTCGGCGACCTGCGCCACCTCCGCCGCCCGCAGCCCCAGCACCCGCACGAAGGCCGCCTGCACGGCGTCATCCGCCGCCGCGGGGTCGCGCAGCAGCCCCACCGCAAAGCCCCGCAGCCGGGGCCCCACGGTCGCCCACAACGCCCGCGCCGCCACCTGATCGCCCGCGTGCGCGGCCACCAGCGTTGCGGTCAGCGGGGTGTCGGTCGTCTGGGCCATGCCTTCCGCATCGCTCCGTTCGCCCCCCCACCCCCCCCACCAGCACTCACTTCTTCTCCGCCGGCTCCTGCGGGGGCTTGGCCCCGGACCGGTCCGGCGGGGCCTTCAGCGCCGCCACCGCCTTGGCCATGGCCTCGCGTGCGCGGTTCTCGCCCCGCTTGGCGTTCACGAACGCGGCCCCCATCACCTGCGCCAGCGGCCCAAAGCCCCCCGCCTTGACCTTCTCTTCGAGCTTGGCCAGTTCCGCGTCCGCATCCGCCCGCGACCACGCGGCCGCAACGGCCACGTAGTACTCGTCGGCCTGCTTGGCCGCCTGCTGCACGTTGGCGTTGGCGAGCAGCTGCGCCGCCGCCGCGTTGCCGCCGCCCAGGTCGGTGATCAGCTTCAGGCGATCCGCCGCGTTGCGCGAGGCCAGTTCCTTCTCGGCCCATTGGGCGATCAGCCACCGCTCGGCCTGGATCGCCGCCGCCATGTTGAACGGGTCCGCGCCGCCCATGTGGCTCTGCATCGCCTCCAGCAGCACCGCCCTGCCCGCCTCGGTGATGCGGCCGTCGCGAAGCAGCGCTTCAACCGATGCGCAGCCGAGCGAGTTGATCGCCGCGGATACCAGCGAACTGATCAGCAGCATCGATCCGTCGCTCGTATGGCGGGCCAACGGGAAGATACGGGCTACATGCTGGGCCGCCTCATCGGCTCGCCCGTCGGCAAGTGACAGCCGAGCCTGAGCGACAAACAACCTCGCGGTACTCCGCAGAACACCCATCTCCGGAATGATCGCCCCAATACCTTGGTCAAACTCAACGTTCCACTCCGCTCGCGGAATCTGTGTAGTTCTGGCCAGCCCAGCCGGCACGGACCCAAGCTCCTCGATCAATTGCCTCAGGGCTTCGCGACCTGCCGCATCGGGCACGGTGAGTTCTGTCGCCAAATCCGCAACTTTGGCCCACTGCTCTCGCGTCACCAAACTCCAGTAGCGAAAGTACACCACCGCCGCGTTATCCGGCATCTTCACCGCCGGCACCTGCGTCTTGGCCCCAGCCCCAGCCGCCGGCCCCGCCGCACCCTGCCCCAGGGCCACGCCCGAGCCGCCCAGCCCCGCCCCCAGCCCCATCCCACCCGCCACCGCCAGAACCATCGCCGCCACACGCACGCTGTTCATGAGTTGCTCTCCGATTGGCCCGCCCCGCCACCCGCTGGACGCCGCCCGAACCCGCACGTTCGACCCGCCGGACCGAAATTCGTGACCGGGCGAGGCATCAATCGTCACCCGAACGCCCGCCCCCGCCCCGCTGCCCGCCGGTGGGCTTCCGCCCACTGCCCGCCCTCCCCGCGCCGCCCCTCGCCGCCGGGCCAGTCTTCACCCCCCTCCGGGCCTCAATCGGCGATGCCCGGGGCGTCACCTCCAGCCCGCTCAGGTCCACCTCCTGCTTCACCCGCCAGCCCGCCAGCGGCCCCTGGTTCTCGGTCGCCCCGCCCGCCTGGCCATCCCCCGCCTTCCGCCGCCGATACACCCGCAGCCGCGCATCCGCACCCGCGGTCAGCAGCGCACCCGACGCCTCCAAGTGCGCCCAGTCCACCCCCGGCAGCGGCAGCACCCCGGCACCGTCCATCAGCCCATACCGCGCCGGCGGCCACCTGGGCACCGTGTTCGCCTTGCCCTGCGCCACCACCGCCACCAGCGTTGCCTCCTCATCATCCACCCGCCGCACCGCCACCAGGTCCTTCGCCCCCACCACCATCCCCGCCGCCTCCACTTCGGCTCGCACCTGCTCGCCGGCCACCTCCCACCCCGCCTGCTGCTCCACGAACCACCACCCCTCGCCCCGAGGGCCAAACTTGCCCCACAGCACCTCCTGCTCCTCCGGGCTGAGCGCATGCCGGCTCGCGCCGCCCCCGAACGCGCAGCCGGCCGCGACATCCGTCAGGGCTGACAGCCACGGCAGCCGCGACACCGCCACCCCGCCACCCAACGACCGCCGGAACAACGCCGGCCCCGACGCATCCCACGGCCCGCCCCCGTCCTTGGCCACATACATCAGGTACTCGCCCTCCGCATCCACGCGGCAGCGGTGCCGCACCAGCCGCAACGTGGACCACGCCCCCTGCACCGGCACCTTGCCCGGCGTCCACGCCATCACGCCAGACCACGCCCGCGCCCGCTTGGCCTCACCCCCGCCCTCCGGCGTCAGCCGCACCAGCACCGCCACCACGCGTGATCGTGCCGCGGGCACGCACCACAGCGACACCCGCCCCGTCAGCGCACCCTGCGCACCCACACTGGCCTTCCCCCGGCTCACGCATCCCCCTGCATCGTCCACTCCATCACGCTGCTGGGCGGCAGCGGGGTCACGCCCAGGTGCCGCAGCATGTTCAGCAGCTGCGCCCGGTGGTGCATGCCGTGCGTGGTCACATGCGCGATCACCGCGCCCCGCGTGAAGCTGTACCGCTTCCCGCCCCACTCGCGGCTGAGCACCTCGTCCATCGGCCCGCCCTTGGCGTGCGTGCTCAGGTCCGTCGCCGCCTCCTCGGCCAGCCGCTCCAGTTCCTCAACGCTCTGCCCGCCGGCCGTCAACCTCGGCCGCCCCTCGCGGTTGGCCAGCAGGTCCGTCCACCCCCGCATCGCCCCGATGGTGTGCAGCCACGTCGCCCGAACCGTCCCCAACCCCATCTCGAACCGCTGCTCCAGTTGCTCCGGCCCCAAACCGCGGCACGCTTCCAGCACCCGCTGGTTCGCCCACTGGTTGTGCTTGAGAAGAACATCCGCCGGGTCGCTGGTGGCCATGCCCCATCGTTGCAGCCCGCGGGCCGGGGGGGTGGGGGTTGGGGGGCGGGGGTGGGGGGTTGGGGGGCGGGGGTGGGGAGTTGGCGGTTGGGGCGAACCCACCAGCACACCCCTCAGGCCGCCCGCCCCATCGGCCCACGGGCCGATGCTCCCCTGCATGCCCGCCTCGCCGGCCGCTGCGCCGTCCGCCCACCCAACCCCCGCACCCGCGGGCCCGCCCGCCCCGGTGGCCGCCTGGCTGCACCGCGCCCGCGCCGCCATCGCCGCCGGCCACACCGCCGACGCACTCGAGGCCCTGTGCGCTGCTTCAGCGGTCGACATCCAGCAGCACCGCCAGCACTACCTCGCCTCCGCCGTGCAGGCCGGCGAAGTGGCCGATCTGTACGCCCAGGCCCTGGCCCCCATCGCCGCCGTCGCCCCGCCCTTCCAGCCCCCGCCGCCCCCCTCCGGCCAACTGCGCATCGCCTACCTCGTGCCCAACCTCGTGCAAGGTCAGGCCGCCAGCCTGAACGTCGTCCGCTACGCCGAGTGCCACGACCGCGACCGCTTTGACGTGCACGCGGTGATCACCGATGAACTCTTCGCCCGCACGCCCCCCTCGCCCCGGCTGCACCTGCCGAGCCTCACTTCCAGCGTCGCCGCCGGCCCGCTGCTCTCGCGGTTGCGTGCCGCCGCCACCGTCCACCTGCTGCCCTCCACCGGTGATCTTCTCACCGCCTCCGCCGCGGCACTGCGTCCGCTGCGCGCGTTGGGCTTCCACGCCGCCATCTTCGTCGCCAGCCCGGCCTGCCCTATCCAGGCCACACTGGCCGCGTTGCGCCTCGCTCCGCGGCAGTACAACCTGAACATCGGCGTGCCCCTGCTCTCCCCGGGCATCGACGCAGTCATCTACAACAACCACCACCGCGCCGAGGCGGATCTCCCCGAACTCACCGCCCGCAAAATCGCCCGGCACACCGCCCTGACCGCCGGCGGCAACGCCCGCGAGATCGCAGCGCGTGTCGCCGGCTTGGATCGCGCCCGCATCGCCGCCCAGTTCCGCGCCACGCTGGACCCCGCCGTGCCGCCCGATGCCCCGCTGCTGCTGAGCATCGCCAACCAGTTGCCCACCCGCATGCTGCACGGCACGTTCACCGCCGATCTGGCCCGCTTCCTCAAGGCCCACCCGCAAGCCCACTTCCTGGCCGTCGGCGGCCAGAGCGAGGCCTACGCGCCCGTCCTGCGTCAACTCGCCTCCGCGGGTGTCGCCGATCGCGTCCGCACGCTGGCTTCCCAGTCAGACATCCTGCCCACCCTGCTCGCCGCCGATCTGCTGCTCAACGAATACCCCGAGGGCGGCGGCAACACCGTCATCGAAGCCATGGCCGCCGGCCTGCCCGTCGTCGCCCTGCACGCGGGCGAACGCCACGCCGAGCACATCGGCGCCCTGCTGCTCGGCCCGCAGGCCTCACGCACACATCACGACTACTGGTCCGCCGCCTCCGCCCTGCTGACCGACCCCGGCCTTCGCGCCGCCCGCGCCGCCGAAGCCCGCGACCGCGCCCTGAACGAACTGGACTACACCGCCATCACCGCCTGCTACCAGCGCATCCTCTCGGGTGATCTCTCGCAACCGCCCAGCCACGCCGCCCCGCTCCCCACCGCTGCCTGAGCCCCGGCCGCTCACCGAATCGGGCACACCGCCAACTCGTCGTAATCCGGCCGATCCGCGGCACTCGTATGCCGATACGTCCGCACCACCTCGCCCCTGTCCACCAGAAACACGCCGGGCATCTGAAAGCCGTCGCCCACCAGTTTGCCCACCAGATGCCCGTCGATCAGCCCCGCCTTGAACCCCCGCACCCAACTCTTCCAGCCGAACAACTGCCCCAGCGTCCCCCGCTTCAGCCCCATCGCCCGATACAGCCGCTTGTCCGGGTCGCTCACGTGGCTCACGCCCTCGCCGGTCCCCAACCCGTAACTCCCCAGAAACCGCTCGCCATACGCCGCGTCGGCCATGTGCACCAGCACCACCGCCACACCCCGCGCCCGCACCCGCGCCAGTTGCGCTCGCACATCCGCCAAAGCCTCACGACAGAACGTGCACCCAAAGTGCCGCAGGAACACCATCAGCACCGGCGAACGCATCGACAACTCCGCCACGCTCTGACCGCCGCTGGTCATCGCCCCCCGCAGCGCGGTTCGCGCATCCACCGCCGCCCCCGCGCTCACGGCCGCCGCCCCATCTCACCGGCCCGCCAGGCCGCCAGCAGAATCAGCGCGAACGGGATCCACCAGATCAGGTCGTTGGTGATGATCGTCCACCCGAACTGCACCGGAAACGTGCCCTTGATCAGCGCCGCGTCCACAAACCCGATCGGCCCGAAGAGTTTGCCCAGCAGCCCCACCAGCACAATCGGCCAGTGCCGCAGCGGGTTCAGCGCCGCCGCCAGATAGCCCACGCCGTACACGCCCACGATCATCCCCACGCACTGCCAGATCGCCACACCGGTCGGGTTGGGCCAGTTCGCCTCCGGCACGCCCAGCACCTTGAACAGCGACAACGGAAACAGCACCACCACCGCCCCCCACAGCAGGTTGTAGATCCCCGCCGCCGTCAGCACCCAGCCCATCCACGGCGCCCACCGCCCCGCCTGCCCGTTCCACGAGACCGTCGCTGCGCTCATCACTTGGACTCCTCACCCGCGCCCGCGTCCTTCTCCGCATCAACCTTGCCACCGCCCTCACCCGCTGCCCCCGGCAACCTGTGCTTGAGCAGCCACGCCACCGCGTCGGCCAGTTCATGCCCCACCACCAGCGTGTGCCCCCAGCCCTCAGACATCACAAACTCCACCGGCCACCCCGCCGTCTTCATCGCCGTCGCCGCACGCTGCAGCGATGCCCCGGGGATCAGCGGGTCCAGTTCCGCCCCCACCACCAGCAGCGGCACCGCCCGCTGCCCCTCCGCCGGGCCGCCCCGCGGCGCCATCCGCGGCCCACCGGCGATGCACGCCGCCGCCGCGATCCCGGCACCCGCATCGCCCGACACCAGCCCCCAGGTCGCCATCGCCCCCATCGAGTGCCCGATCACGTACACCCGGCTGCGGTCGATCCGGTAGTGCGCCCCCACCACCTCCAGCAGCCGCGTGAAGTTGGCCGCGTTGCCCATCAGCATCTCCGACCGCGGAGACACCACCAGAAACTCCTCCTCCTCCGCCAGCACCTTGATCGCCCCCGCCCCGTACCCGTCCATGAACATGTTCTCATCCCCGCCGGCGCCGTGCAGCGCAATCACCAGCGGCAGCGCCCCCTCCTCCGCCGCCGGCCCCGGCGCGAAGATGCGCGTCGGCATCACCGCCCCGTTGATCGGCAGCCCCGCCCACCAGTCGCCCACGCGGTTCACATACGGGTTGGTCCCCTGCGCCATCGCCTCCGCCTCGCGAAGCAGACTCTCCCCCAGCGGGTCGCGCCGCGCCAGCAGCGCAGCGCTCGGCCCGTCGGCCGGGTCATCGGTCAGCAGTTCAAGCCGCGAACGCAGCAACCCCCGCGCCAGTTCCAGCACCGGGTCCGCCCCCGCCTGATCCAACTTCGCGGTGATCGCCGCCCGCCAGTCCGCCGCCGCCCGCTCGTCCACCGCCACCGTCCCCTGCCCGCCCACGCCGAACATCGACTCACCCGCCGCATCCCCCACCTGCACATCAATCAGCCCCGGCTCGCTCTCCGACCAGTCCGCCGGCAAGGCCATCTCCACCGTCACGTCCACCGGAACCTGCCCCTCGCCGCCCGACCCCACCGCCTGGGGCAGTTCCACCGTCCCGCTCAGCCCGCCCACGCTCACCTTCATCACCCGGCCGCCGGGCGCCCCGCTCACCAGATACATCGACGTCAGCCGCACCCTCACCTGCCCGTCACGCCCGGAGACGATCACCTGGGGCCGGCTGCTGACCTTCAGCGAGTCCGCCAGCACCCGCCATGTCGCCGCCTGCGGGTCCGCCGGCCCGCCCTCCAGTTGCATGATCAACTGGTTCAGCCGCCGCACCGCCGATGAAAAGTCCCCCGTGAAAAACGCCTGCGTCAACCCGTCAAACGCGCGGTTGATCTCCGCCGCCTTCGCCCCCTCCGGCGGGTTGTCCGCCAGCGCCCGCTCGAACCGCAGATAGGCCGCCGCCATGTCCGCCCGCGTCACCGGCACCGGCATGCGCACGCGCCGCGCCGCCGGTCGCGTCTCGCCACCCCCGCCGCCACCCTTGCCCGCAGGCTCGGCGCCCGGCTGTCGCGTTGGCCACGGCAACCCCTCCGGCGAGCCCTGCCGGGGCGACTCGGGCGTCCGCCCATCGCTCTGCCCCAGCGCCGGCACCCCCCCGCCCGCCAACGCCACCACCGCCGCCGCCGTCCACACCGCAACGCTGCGTGCTGCTGTCATGGCTGACATTACACCTTCACCCGGGGCCGCACCGTCGACAACCCGCCGTCCACCCCGAACACCTGCCCCGTCACCCACCCCGCCGCCGGCGACAGCAGGAACGCGATCATCGCCGCGATCTCCCCCGCTTCCCCCAGCCGCCCCGCCGGGTGCATCGCCACCGACGCCTTCTCGGCGATCTCGCTGCTCAGCAGCGGCTTGGCCATCGGCGTCCGCGTCAGGCCCGGGGCCACGCAGTTGAACCGGATCGCCCCCGCATACGTCGCCGCCGCCGCCATCGTCAGCCCGATCACCCCGGCCTTGGCCGCGGCAATCGCCTCGTGATTCGGCAACCCCACCCGCCCCGCCGTGCTGCTCATCAGCACCACGCTGCCAGCGCCGCCGCTGCCCCGCAGCACCCGCCCGGCGGTCCGCACCGTCGCCATGGCGCTGGTCAGGTTCTGGCTGATCACCCCCTGCCAGTCCGCCTCGCTGGTCTGGTGCCCGGGCTTGAGCACGATCGAACCTGCCAGGTTCACCATCCCCGTCAGCCCGCCGCCGCCAGCACCCGCCCCGGCCAGCGCCGCCCCCGCCTCCTCCGCCAGCCGGTCCACATCCGCGAACACCCCGGCATCCCCCACGCCAATCCCCACGCACCCCTCGCCCAACTCCCCGGCCAGGGTTTCCAATGGCTCCCGCCGCCGTCCGGCCACGAACACTCTGCCCCCGCCCCGAACCACCTCGCGGCACAGCGCCGACCCGATTCCGCCCGCCGCCCCGATCACAAGCACCCTACAACCATCCAGCCCGAATCCGGGCCCGGCCGCTCGCAACACATCGCTCATGTCTTCGTCCTTGTTTCATCTTGACGACTTGGCCTTCGCCTTCCAGTCGCCGCCCGGCTCCGACCAACGGGTGGGATCCGTTTCGGAACCTCCGCACCAGCATAGCGCCTGGCCTTCGGATCCCGCCTCCGCCTTCCCGGCGGGCCTGCCGCCAATGACGCTCCGCCTCGCCTTCCGAACACACCGCCGACCCCTCACCTCGCCCACCGACCGCGTCATCGCCAGACTGCTCGACGCCGACTTCCCCGACGCCGCGACCACCAACCCGTCCGCCAGTGCCATCGCCTCACCCGCCCCGGTCACAACCCCGCTTCCGCTCGTCACCGTTGCCTCACCCGCAGCCGTCGTCCCCGAGCCGCCCCCTCCCTCCGCCCACACCGCCTCCATCCCCCACACCGCCCCCACCTTGCCGCCGGCTCGCCCCAAGCCCCTTCCGCCCGACGCCCACACCTGTCTGCTGTTCACCCCCGACCGGCCGCCCCGCGTTCTGGAAGCCGCGCTGCGCCGCAAGCGTCTGATGCCCCAGCCCTGCCACGACCCCTACACCCTGCTCGCCTGCGCCTTCGCCCATGTCACCTCCGCCCGCCGCTCGCCCAGTGCGGGCAGCCTGGCGGTCGTCCTTTGCCTCCCGCCCGCGGTCTCACCCGACGCCTTGCCCGACACCCTGCTGCAACTCGCCATCACCCTGCGTCGCCTGGCGCCCCGCGTCCTGCTGTGGTCCTATCAGCCCGCTTCGCCCGTCGCCATGGCACCCGCCTCCGGCTCGTCAGCAAGCGCAGGCCTTCGCCCCCTGCCGCTCAACCTGACGCCGACTTTCCAGCCGAACCCCGCTCCGGCACAACCGCCGGCCCGCCTGCCGTCCGGCCCACCGAACAACCCGCCCTCTCAGCCTCATCAACCCGAACAGCCCGGCCGGTCCACGCCGCCATCCCACTCCATGCCGCCGACCCACAGCCTCAGCGATCCGCCCAGTGCCCCCGTTCCGGACGCTGCCCCGCCCGCCACACCCTTTGATGCCCCCTTGCCCACACCGCTGCCCACACCGCTGCCCACACCGCTGGCCACCCCCGCACTGACTGCCGATTCAAACTCCGGCCCCACAGAGCTTTCAGGTAAACACCCCGGCAGTCCACCCGACCGTGCCGGTGGTACCTTTCCCCAAGTTCACACCGTTTCCGGACGCACCGGACCGCCTGCCCGCGCCAAACCGCTTCCTGTCTCAATCGTCGGCAATTTCTTGTATTTCAACCCGGCAAATTCGCAGGAATCCGCTATGCTGCTCTCCGAGAGAGCCGCACTTGAACCTGCGCCGCGGCAGGAGCCACGCCCGTGAGCACACGCGTGGCCCATCGTGGTCGGAACTCCGTCGGCAGGGACGGTCATTCGGAGGACAGGAGCGTGAACGCTCCGGACCATCCTGACGTTCGCATCATCCTGGTCGGTCGCACCGGCCTGGAAACCGCTCTGCGGAAGGATCCGCGCGCCGAGGTCGTGCGTGTCCGCAGCACCCTGCAGTCCATCGGCGAACTCTCTGACCCCGCCGGCGCCTCCAGCCAGCGCCCTTCCATCGTCGTCGTCGGCCCCGATGCCGACCCCGGCCCCGAGACCGACCGCTATCTCATGGCCGTGCGGCTGGTCGATCCGCACGCCCGCGTCGTCCTCGCCGCCGACACCGCCGAGCAGAAGCCCGATGCCAGAGGCTTTGATCTCGTTGTTGACCCCGCCACCCCGCCCGAACGTCTGCGTGAACTGGTCGGCCTGACCGCTGTTCCCGCCTCCGCCGCCGTTGTGGCCGGCGTGTCGCCCGACGGCCAGTCGCGCCGCAACGCCGCACCCGGCTCGGTCACCGGCAGCGCCACCCTGGCCGCCCTGCTCGCACACGCCTCCACATCGCCCGACGGCCATGCGGCCACGGTCGCATCCTCTTCGCCCGCAGCATCACCGCGGCCGGCAACCGCGCCCGCTCCATCCGCCGCACCTGCCGACGTCACCGAGCCCAAGCCCGGCCACGCCGCTCCGGCACCCGCCCTCCCGCCTGAGGCCCTCACGCTGGAACACGGCGACCGCCCGCTGGTCGAGGCCGCCCTCACCGGTCGCGATTTCCTGCCGCTGGCGCTGGACGTCCTCCGCGCCCGACTGGGCGCGTCCGACATCCACTACACCGCCTCGGCCCCCGGCCCCCGCCCGCTCATCGCCGCCGGTCAGGCCGAAGTCCGTCACCGCGATCAGCATTTCGGCGTGCTGCGATCCTCGACCGTCCCACCCTCCAGCCTCACCCGTGCCGCCGAATGGCTCGCCGGCTGGCTCGCCCTGGCCGCCCAGCAGAACGAACTCCGCCGCGCCGCCCTGGTCGACGACCTCACCGGCGCCTGGAACCGCCGCTACTTCGAGCAGTACCTCGCCCGCGCCATCGCCCGCGCCGGCAAGGAACGCCAGACCCTCTCGGTCCTGCTGTTCGACATCGACAACTTCAAGTACTTCAACGACCGCTACGGCCATGCCGCCGGCGACGAGATCCTCAAGGAGACCGTCCGTCTGCTGCAGTCGGTCATCCGCACCTCCGACCGCGTCTGCCGCATCGGCGGCGACGAGTTCGCCGTGATCTTCTACGAGCCCCACGGCCCGCGCGACCCCAACTCCAAACCCCCCGAGTCCGTGCGGACACTGGCCGAACGCTTCCAGAAGCAGGTCGCCGAGGCCCGCTTCCCCAAGCTCGGCATGGACGCCCCCGGCTCGCTCTCAGTCTCCGGCGGTCTGGCCACTTACCCGTGGGACGGCCGCTCCCCGCAAGAACTGCTCGATCACGCCGACGACTACGCCATGCAGTCCAAACGCAGCGGCAAGGACAAGATCATCCTCGGCCCGCACGCCGGCCCCCACAAGCACAACTGAGCCCGATCACCCGCGCTCGCGCCGCCGGTCACTCTGCAGCCTTGCTCGCAGCCCCCACCCGCTTGGCCTCCACCCGCCCCACGTCCGGCCGGCGCACATTCCACGCCAGCCCCACCATCTCCAGCCCGCGGATGAACCCGTAGGTCACATCCAACTGCCACCACGCCAGCCCGTGCCGGGCCGAAGTGGGGAACGCGTGATGGTTGTTGTGCCACCCCTCGCCCAGCGTCAGCACGCCGATGAACGCGTTGTTGCGGCTCTCATCACCGGTGCGGAACGCCCGCGTGCCCCACAAATGGCACACCGAGTTGATGCTCCACGTCACATGGTGCACAAACAAGATGCGCACCAGCCCGCCCCACAAAAAGCCCATGTACGCGCCCCACCACGTGCCCTCCAGCACCCCGCCGGCCACCGCCGGAATCACCAGCCCCGCATACACCCACCAGCGAAAGTCGCGGTTCACCGCACGCGTCACCGGGTCGCTGCTCAGGTCACGTGCATACTTGCCCAGCCCCCGCTGCCGACCGCGGAACAGCCACCCCGTGTGCGCATGCCAGAACCCGCGCACCAGCCCCGCCATCCCCTCGCCCCACGAGCCGTGCTCGTGCGAATGCGGCGAGTGCGGATCATCATGATCATCCGAATGCTGATGGTGCACCCGATGGATCGCGCACCACTCCAGCACCGTCCCCTGCACGCTCATCGAGCCCAGCGCCCCCAGCGCGTACTTGATCCACCCCGCCGTCGCAAACGCCCGGTGCGTGAACAGCCGGTGGTACCCCGCCGTCACCCCCAGCGCCGTCGCCTCCACCATCACCACGAAGATGACCGCCTGCGTCCAGTTGAACGCCGAGCCCCACGCCAGCCACATCGCCGCCCCCAGCCCCACCATCGGCGTGATCACCGCGATCAGGTTCAGCAGCCGCACCCGCCGCTCCGCCGGAGACAGCGGCGCCGCGGCCCCCGTTCCATCACCCGCCTGCTCACCGCCCAGGTCCGGCACGCCGCCATCGGGCAGGGCCATCACTTCCACCTCCACAGGTTGTGCGGGCACGGGGAGCGATGGGGCTGTAACGCTGGTGGGATGAAGCATCATGGGGGGACGGTGTTCCAGAAGCCGAGAAACCGTCAGCCGCCCGAAGCACCTTGAACCAAGGCCCCGAACGCCGCACGAGCATGCCGCCCAGCCGGGCATCCTATTCGCCACCCAAGCACAACCCCCAGTCCGCTCCCCCACAGGCCCCGTCCGTGAAACAGTGAATCGAACCTCCACCCCACTCCGGGTCGTACGCCCCTCGGTCTGTCCCCCACCGCTCCACCGGCCGGAGCGTGGTCGCCCCCTTCGCCAGCATCGACCGCGTCCACGGCCCGCACATCACCCGCTTCATCCAGCACACCGACACCGCCCTGCTCGCCCGCGCCGCGGGGGTGGCCTGAGGCCCGTTCACGCCAGACTGCAGCGCCCGATACGATCACCTGTCGCTGTTCTCCAATCCCCATGGCCATCACCATCAACATCCCGGCTGAACAGGAACAGGCCCTCCGCGAAATCTGGGGCGACGCCATCGACCGCGCCGCCCGCGAAGCCCTGCTCATCGAAAGCTACCGCACCGGCCGCATCAGCCTCGGCTTCCTCGCCCAACTCCTCGGCCTGTCCACCAGCATCCAGGCCCAGAACTGGCTGGCCCAGCACGGCGTCCACCTGAGCTACAGCCAGGACGACCTGCAGTCCGACCGCGCCACCCTTTCTCGCCTGTTCCCAGACTTCAAGCCGTGATCGTTGTGTACCACGCGGCAGGATTCGCCTTCGCAAGCGGTCGGAACGACCACGCGGTCTGAGGGCGTAGTCGAACTGGACTTCCATCGCACCGCAGCCCAAGTCACAAGCGAATGATGCCGGCATGGCAAGGTGGCCTATCTAGCGCGTTTGGTCCGTCCGCACCGCCGCGAGCATGCGAGATCAAGCGGCACCGCCAAGGTCCTGCACCACGGCCCAATTAACCGAGTTTCAGGTCTGCATCATGCTCGGCCCGGCAGGTATGGGCAAAACGATCGAGCAGCAGATCTTCGCCACCCACCTCCAAGCAGCAGGATTAGTTGTACACTGTCAACGATTTCTCGATGTCAGTGATGACCCGAACCACCTCGTAAGCTCACTTCGAGCTCTCGCCAGATCGGCAACACCGCAAACAGCGCTGGTGTTGGATGCTCTAGATGAGGCACTCCTTGACAACACGCCAGCGAGGCCGAGCAAGCTGGGCGAATGGATTCGACAAGACCTCGCGGTCTCCAAGCCGCGACTCTGCATCACCTGCCGATCCGCCGAGTGGCCGTTAGACCTCACGCACTACCTAGCCAGGATCTACGGCGAGGACCGCGTCGTGCACGCCATGTTGGAGCCACTCGCCGAAGCCGACATCCGCGCGATTGCAAACTACAGCAACCTCGACCCACACCACTTCTGGAGAGCCGTCGAGGCATCAGGCACGGAGTCGCTCGCCGGACACGCTCTGGTGCTGTCTTTCCTGCTCAATCACTTCACCGGTGACGGCACGCTGCCGCAACGGCGAGCCAACATATTCGCCGAAGCCATCCAACAACTTGCCGAGGAACCGTCCGCCAGAACGCGGGATCGCACCGCCACCAACGTACCCGCGAGTCAGATCATCGCGGCCGCGGAGCACATGGCACTCCTGTGCCTTCTCACTGGCAAGGACGGCATTGAAACAACACCAACGCCAACCCCGCACGCCCTCCACAGCACGCAACTGGAGGCACTTTCCCACATCGGACACCACTTCTCCGCCCCGATCCGTACTGCCCTAGCTCGATCTGGCCTGTGTCAGATGCATGGGACAACCGGCTTCCGCTTCGCGCACCGTCAGTACGCTGAGTACCTGGCCGGTCGCCGAATCGCCAGACTGCCCTTCCACCAAGCAAGGGCCCTGCTCAGCAGCAATGACCCTCTTGCGCCGGGCGTTGCTGGTCCGCTGCGCGAAACCGCGTCCTTCGCCGCCGAAGTGGCCGCACGCGGAGACCTCGCTGAGTGGCTGATCGAAGCAGATCCCGAGGTCATCGGGATGGCACGAATCGACGACTGCACCATCCGTCGCCGTGCAGTGCGTCGTTTGTTCGAGCTCTTCGAGCGGCACGAACTCGTCGACGTCCAAGCACGCCGCGAGACCTTTCCACTTGATGGCTTGCACTACCCCGAAGCCAGCGAGGACCTGCGCCCAGTGTTGGCCCACCGAAGCGGCGACAAGGAAGACCTGATTGAGTTTGCCATCCAACTTGTCCGAGCTTGGAAACTGCCTGACCTGAGCGATGCCCTAGCGGACTTGGTCCTCGACCGGAACGGGCCGTACTCCTGCCGCAAATCCGCAGGCTACGTCCTCGCCGATTTCGGAACCGTGGAGGCACGCCGCCGGCTGCTCTCCCTGACCGGCGACAACGACGAGACAGACCCCCAGCGTGACCTCAAGGGCCTGGCGTTGCGCTGCAACTGGCCCCATCACCTCTCGACGCCTGAGCTGATTGGCTGCCTGACCGTGCCAGCCGATCGGAACTACCACGGTGCGTATGACGGCTTTCTCTACACGCTCGACCAAGCAGGCTTCAGTGCGGCCGACGCCCGAGAGGCGGGGCTGGAGTGGGCCAAGCACATGGTCGAGGCGAGCTGCACGTTCTCCTTGATCCCACGCCTGGTCGGCCGAATTGCTCGCGCCGCCGTCGACGCACTGCCCGACCCGACAGTTGCCACTGGCCTCGCAAAGCTCCTCCTCGCGTCGGCACACCGCATGGGTCCATCGCCCCTCGACGACTCCCACCGGTCGGTTGCGACGCCGGCCACCCGAGCAACCCACGACGGTTCCTTGTCGGCGTGTAACTCGACCCAACGCCAAGCCCTCATCAGTGCACTGTGCTCGCTCGAGTACAATGACGATGGCCTGTGGCTGATCGCCCGCACGACGCACAATCTCATCGCGGACGAAGACTTCCCGTGGCTGCTCGAGCAGGCACAGTCACCCGACGCCTCTCTGGCGACTCGGACGAACTTCGCCATCCTTGCGAATGCATGTGACTGGTCAACCGATCCCGACCTTGTCGCCGAGGCGTACAGGGTCAAAGACATCGAGCCGCTGGCCAGCCACCTGCGGTTCCCAGTGAGTACCGATCTGCGATCACAGCGTGCTGCCGACCTTCGGGCCGCCCATGCCGCCAGCCGACGCCAGCGGCTCGCATCACGGCCATCCCCGAGACCGGAGCCGCCCCGGCGGGAAAGCCGCCTGCTCGAGCACCTGCAACGAGTCGAATCGGGCCAGATCGCCGCTTTCCTCGACCTACTGCTCGAACTTGACCCAAACGCACGCGGCTGCCCCGTTTGGCTGACCGCCACGCCTGCCTGGTTAACAGCAGGCGACTCCCTACGAAACAGAATCATCGTCGCCGCACGGCAATTTGCCGCCACTCCGAGCGCTGAAGCGGCCAGGGCTTTGGCATCACCTCTCAACCAGATCTTCGATCGAAGCCTCGCCGCTCTCCTCCTGCTTGTCCAGCAGGACGATGCGTGGCTCGAGAACCAACCTGCCTCGTGGTGGACCGCCTGGAGCGGGTACATCCTGCGCGAGATCCGACCCGGCTTGTCCGCCGAGTCAGGCGAACGCCCTCTGAAACAGCGGCTCGTCTTGCTGCTCCATGCCCGCGCCGCTAACAGCGTCCGTGAGCAACTCAAGCAGCTTATGCACCAGACGGATCCCGACGCACCCCGCAGTTTTGGCGACCTGCTTGATTTGTTGGCAGGCACTGCCGACGCCGAGCTCGATCGAGATCTGTGCTTCGCCATCGGCGATGGCACTCTGCCGACCGATCGCCGCCGTGTTATTGCCCACGCCGCTCTGCAGCGGGTGCCCGCACTCGCGATCAGCGCGTGTATCTCCGCGCTCGCAGCCGCCGCGGCCAGCAGCGACACGGAGACATGCCGGCACCTCGCCGCCGTCCTTCTCCTCGCGCAGCCAGCGCAGGGCTGGCCTCCCGTCCGCGACATCCTCCGCCGCTTTCAGCAACTCGCCGAGCCGGTCCTCACACAACTCGCCCACGACTATGGCAGGTGGGAAGCCGGTCGTGATCAAGATAACCAGAGTCCGTTCGCGCAGCTGCCGGAGGGGCAACTCTTGGAGATCCTTGAGGCACTCTTCGAACTCACTCCTCCGTCCCCAGCTGCCGACGTACCGCCGAGCGGCTATGTCACGCCCCGCTACTCAGTAAAGCACTTCCGTGACCACCTACTCAACTCCCTCTCGGCCCGCAACACATCGGCGGCCATCAATGCCCTTCGGCGGCTGGAGGGAAGATTTGCCACACAGCATCCATGGCTTCGCCGCGCCAGAGCCATCGCGACGAGGGAGTACCAGCTGACAGCATTCGGCCCCGCGAGGATCGATGCGATCGCCGAGGTCTTGCACAGCAACAGTACCTCGACTCGTCTGATCCGCTCGGAGGATGACGTCCTCGATGGCATTGTCGAAGCCTTGGAGTCCCACAGCCGATCACTCCGGCAGGAGGGCTCGAGCGAACTCGACGATTACTGGAATACTCCCCGCGGTGCCGAACCTACTCGCAAGAGTGAAGAGCGAGCATCTGATAAACTGCGCAATATTATTAATATGTACTTCCAGAATCATCTCGTATCTCTGTCGAGAGAACCGCAGGTGTACCGACGGCAGTCTTCCCCTGCACAACGCGGCGCGCCGAGTTCGCGAGTTGACATTCTCGTGCAGGTACCTGCAGATGGTACTGCAAAAGGGCAAGCGCTGACCATTCCGATTGAAGTAAAGTTCTCGGATAATGATGAGGCCGTCTCCTGCTTCAAGGATCAATTGGTCGACCGCTACATGAACGAGTTGGGGACTCGGCTCGGGGTGTTCGTTGTGCTCTGGCTGGGGCCAAGTTCAAGCGGCCGTTCCCTCGCTTCGCTGCGCTGGGAGTCACGAGCCGCCGCCGAAACCGCTCTGAAGGCAAAGGCGGCCGAGATCACCGCACTAGCAGATCCGTTTCTACATCTGCGGACGGTGGTCATCGATGTGTCGCTCCCCCAGGCCCAAGCCTGATGCCCCCTCACATCCCCTCCGCGATCCGCTTCGCCAACTCCGCGCCCGCTGCCCCGTCCAGCTTCCCCGCCTCCCACCCAATCCCCAACCCCCGCCCATCCGCCAACTTCGGAATCACGTGAAAGTGCACGTGCATCACCACCTGGTGCGCCGCCGACCCGTTGTTCTGCAGCACGTTGTACCCCACACACCCCGTCGCCCGCTCCACCCCGCGGCACACCCTCGGCAACACCCGCCCAATCGCCGCCGCCGATTCGTCGCTCAGTTCACCCAAGGTCGCCTTCGCCTCCTTGGGGATCACCAGCGTGTGCCCCGGGGCCAGCGGAAAGATGTCCAGGAACGCCAGCACCTGCGCGTCCTCATACACGCGATGGCACGGAATCTCCCCCCGGATGATCTTCCCGAAAATCGTGTCGGCCATGCCCCAAGCCTAACCGCCGGCCGACCCCAACTCTCCCACAACCGAACAAAACACGCACTCCCTGCGTACAGACCCGCACCAGCCCCACCCATCCTTCGCGCTCCCCCCAAACGTCCGAAAACTGAACCCGTCACTTATCCACACACACCCCCCGCTCTGGCTCCTTGGCAAACCACCTGCATCCCGTTCCCGCTGCCTCCCGGCCTCCCGGCCTCCCTGCCTCCCCTTCGCTTCCTTCGCCCCTTCGTTGACTATGCACTGATTCATGCATCCCCCCACCCCCCACCGCTGAGTTTTCCACATACACCCCCCCCAACAAAGCCATGGCGAACGCCCAGCACCTCTCCATCGCCACCTTTTGATCCGCCAAACACCTGACCAAAACCGCCTCGCACCGCCCACCCCCCTCCCGCCGACCTGACTTCTCCACACACACCCTGCATCTAGACACAACATGGGTTACAGTTTCTGGACAGAACATGGGTTACACATGTTGCCCTCCGAGGGTAACCTGGTCGGCCCGGGTTCGGTGGGCGTTTGCCCCGGGCGACAGACTGTCTTCACCAACAGGGGGGGGTGCGAACGTCCGTTGGACGGACCCGGCCTCCCTGCAGCCAGGTCCGCCTCCGGCCCAGCCCGTTCAGGCTTGATGCCGACGCCGCGACGGCTGCCCGGTCGCGGTCACATCGACAACCTCCCACCCTCCGCTTTGGTCGCGGGCACGCCGCACGATGCCGATCAGGCTGC
>Ga0209972_10001478_pt1 | contig 20595 bp, 16 predicted proteins | sample NOAtaG_7_FD_187302 | JGI IMG/M metagenome (GOLD analysis project Ga0209972, IMG submission 187302) | Freshwater lake microbial communities from Lake Erie, under a cyanobacterial bloom - NOAA_Erie_Diel1S_2200h metaG (SPAdes) (version 2) | ecosystem: Environmental > Aquatic > Freshwater > Lake ... | reverse complement strand
GTTCGACGCGGGTCTCGACGATGCGGGCGCGTTCGACGCAGGTACGGCCGACGTCGGTACGGCCGACGCAGGTACGGCCGACGCCGGCCTGCGCGACGCGGGCGGGGTCGACACGGGGCCGCTCGATGCGGCTCCGCTCGATGCAGCGCGTGACGCGCACGCGGCGCCCGGCAGCGATGGAGGCCCCAGCGGAGCGGCAAGTGCGGGAGGCTGCGGCTGCCGCGCCGTCCGGAGCACCGGCGCCGCGACGCTCCCGGTCGGCTTGGGACTCTTCGTGCTCCTCCTCGCGCGGCGTCGCCGAGCGGCCGCGACGCGGGTCCTCGCAAGGAAACCGCGGCGCATGCCGCTCACGCGCTGAGCGCGGCCGGGCCCAACCGTCCGCGGAACGCGGCCTCGAGGCGTTCTTTCGCGCCCGTCTCGATGGGCTCTCCGTGCGCCATCACGAGCCGGTCGAAGTCGAGGGCGAGGATCCCGCGCACGCTCGCGGCGAGCGCGCCGCGGTCGGCCGCTGCGAGCGACCAGGCCCGGCTCTGACCGAGCGTTCCGATGCGCGCGCCCATCATTCCCAGGATCCAGGGCGTCAGCCATCCCCGGCTCTGGCGGACGTGGAAGACCAGATCGGTGACGACGAGGGTTCGGGAGGGGCGGTGCAAGAGGACGTACTCCGCGAAGCTGGGCACCCCCTCGACCGGCACGGCGAGGAGCTCCGGATGCAGCTCGGTCGGCCCTGCGAAGGTCGCATCGAAGCGCAGGTCCGGACGCTTCGATGCGAGCCCCGGGACGCCGTGCACGCGCGCCTCCGGCCATCGGGCCGCCCCAGCGCCCACGTGCAGGTGGTGCAGGAGACTCGGCGCGATCAGGTGCCGGACGCGCCCGAGCCGATCGATGCGGGAGGCGACCGCGTCGTCGAACGCGACGGGTGACACGATCGCGAGCTCGCCCCCTCCGAGCCCGAGGACCGTGCTCTGCAGCGGCAGGTGAAAGCCCGGGCCGAGGCGGATCCAGCTCGGCACGACATGCACGGTGGACGCGAGCGGAACGAGGTCGAGCATCGGCGGATTCTCCTCGGCGGCAACTGGTCAACCTTACTTGACGGTACACGAAGACGTCAAGCGTGCTTGACTGTGTGCGACGATGAGGATCGACGCGTGAAGCGCTCTCCGCCCCGGGCCAGGCCCGTCCCGCAAGCCTCCGCCGAGGCGCGCCCCATTCGCATCGATCCGGCGCAGCTCGAGCGCGCCAAGCGCGCGAGCCCAGCGCAGCTCCTCTTCCGCTGTGCGCGGCGGCTCGACGCGCTGGCGCTCGAGCGGGTCGCCGCACGCACGGGCCTGGCGCTGCGTGCCTCGCACACGGCGCTCTTTCCGCACATCGACCTCGCGGGCACCCGGCAGACCGAGCTCGCCCGCCGGCTCGGCGTGAGCAAGCAGGCGGTGAACGGGCTGGTCGCCGAGCTCGAGGCGATGGAGGTCCTCGAGCGCGTGCCCGACCCGGAAGATCGGCGCGCGACGCTGGTGCGCTTCCGGCATGCGCCGGGCCGCTCGATCCTCGACGGGCTCGCCGTGCTCGGCGGGCTGGAGCGAGAGATCGAGGCGGCCCTCGGAACCGCCAGGCTTCGCAGCCTGCACCGCACGCTTGCGGCCCTCGACGCCTGGCTCGAGACGCATTGACGTCGCACCTGGCAGGCCGAGGGCCTCAGCCAGGCCGTGTCCGTGCGAGCACGCGGCGCACCACCGCGAACTCGCTCGGTCCGAGCTCGCGGCCGAAGGCGAGCAGGACGAGCATCACCCCGAGCGCGAGGGCGAGGCGCGCGACGGTCGCCGACGCCGTCTCGCCAGGGACGAAGCGCGCCACCAGCACCGCGGCGAGTCCGGCGGCGGCGATCCGGAGGGCACTCCACCAAGGGAACCGAACCTGCATCGCCCCACGGAGGGCGTGGAGCGCGAGCGCGAGCGCGACGAACGCGCCCGCCGCCGAGCCGGCTGCCGCCGCGACACGCACCGGCCCCTCGGCGCCGACACTCCCGACGAGCCCGACGAGTGCGGCGAGCATCGCGACGAGCCCCACGAGGGCCGAGCGCGTCGCCTCCCGCATCGCGCCCGCGCCCGCGAGCGCCGACGCGGAGAGCGCGAAGAGCGCGAACGCCACCTGCCCGATGGCGAGGACCGGCAGCGCATCGGCCCCCTCGGCGTACGCCGCCGGCAGGACGAGGCGCATCGCGCCCGCGCCGCCCGCGACGAGCGGCGCCTCCATGAGCCCAAGAAGCAACAAGGTGAAGCGAAGCGCGCCCTCGATCGCCCTTCGCGCGGCGCCTTCGTCGGCGCTCTGTCGAGCGTGGGCCACCACTGGGAAGAGGACGAGGGTGACCGCGATGGAGAGCTGGTAGGGTAGGAACGCGAGCTGCTGCGCGGCCCGGTACGTGCCCACCACGGTGGAGGACCGAGCCGCCGCGTCGCCCGCGCTCTCTCCCGCGGCGAGCAGCATGCGGACGAGCTCGGCCTTCAGGATCTCCACATCGAGCTGCAGCACGCCGTTCAGCGCGAGCTGCAGCACCGCGAGCGGCAGCAGCGTCGCGAGGAAGCGGCGTGGCAGATCCGCGGGCGCGGCGCCGTGGCTCCGCGAGTGCCACAACCCGAGCACGGCGAGGAGCACGGCGGCTGCGGAGAAGCCCCCCATCACCCCCAGCGCCCCGAAGCCCAGCGCGGCGCCGCCGATCTGCCCGAGGGCGCGGACCGTGGAGAAGGTCGCATCGAGCCGCGCCTGCGCGAGGAAGGTCCGCCGGCCGTTGAGGATGCCGATGGCCGTCGCGTAGAGCGCGTAGGCAGCGATCACGATCCCGGCGAGCGCGAGCAGCGGCGCGAGCCGCGGATCGCCGAGGAGATGGCGCGCCATCGGCCAAGCCAGGAGCGAGAAGCCACCGCCGACGACCACGCCGAGGCCCGCGGCGAGCCCGACCGCGCCGCGCTCGACCCCGGCGCGGAGGGCAGGCTCCGCCGTGCTCACGAGGCGGCTCGTCGTCTGCACGAGCGTCGTCGTGAGGGTGTTCGTGACGATCGCGAGCGCTGCTGCGGCGGCGGCGAGCTCCCCGTACGCGACCGTACCGAGCGCGCGGGGCACGAGCAGCTGGATCAAGAGTCCGCTGACGAGGAACAGCGCCTTGGCCGCGAGGGTCACGGCGACGCCGCGCGCCGGCTCGGCGCCCTCGGAGGTCGGCTCGGCAGGCGGCCCGCTCATCGCGCCGCTTGTCCAACGTGGTCCCGTGGCGGTCAAGTTCCCCCTCGGTCCGGCGCAGGAATCTCGGCGCCAGGCCGGAGATTTCGGCACAATGCGCCGGCCCGTGAGTGCGCGCGTCGAGCAGACCTCCATCCTCCGGACCCGACTCCTCGTGGCGGCGCTCTGGCTGGTCGCGGTCGTCGTGGTCGGCGCGGTCGGCTTCCACCAGATCGGCGGCGGGCGGTGGAGTTGGGCCGACTGCGTCTACTTCACGGTCATCACCCTCTCCACCGTGGGCTTCGGCGAGACGCTCCACGACTTCGCGGTGGTGCCCTACACCCGGTTGTGGACGGTGCTGCTCATCGTCCTCGGCTCGGGCACGCTCCTCTACTTCATCTCCACGCTGACCGCGTTCATCGTCGAGGGCGACCTCGGCGGCGCGCTCCGGAGAAACCGCATGCGCAAGTCACTCGTCCAGCTCGCAGGCCACACGATCGTGTGCGGGGCGGGCACCACCGGCATCCACGTCATCGAGGAGCTGCTGCACACCCACACCCCCTTCTCGGTGATCGACACGAACGAGGAGCGCCTCATCGAGCTGGCCGAGCGCTTCGGCCCCGACAAGTTCCCCTACGTCGTGGGCGACGCGGCGGACGACGAGGTCCTCGTGGCCGCAGGCATCGAGCGATGCGCCTGCGTCGTCGCCGCGCTGCACGAGGACAAGGACAACCTCTTCGTCACCGTGACCGCCTCGGCGCTGAACCCCAAGGCGCGGATCATCGCGAAGGCGGTCGAGGTCTCGGCGCGCGGCAAGCTGATGCGTGCCGGCGCGCGCTCCGTGGTCTCGCCGACCCAGATCGGCGGCATGCGTCTGGCGTCCGAGGCGATCCGCCCGACGGTCACGGAGTTCCTCGATCTGATGCTGCGGGACCCGAAGAAGAACCTCCGCATCGAGGAGGTCACGATCCCCGCCGAGAGTTCGCTCGTCGGCGCGCAGCTCAAGGACACGAACATCCGCCAGGCCACGAAGGCGATGGTCATCGCGATCCGGAGCGAGGCCGGAAGCTACGAGTACAACCCCGAACCGAGCCACCGACTCGACAAGGGATCGACCCTGATCGTGCTCGCGGAGACGGTCGAGATGAAGAAGCTCCGCGAGGGGATCGGGAGCGGCCGGATCGGACGCTCCTGAGCAGGCGGGACGTCCCGCTGCGCCGGGGGCGCGTCCCTTTCAGCCTTCCTTCTCGAGCTCCGCTGCGCTCGCCTCGATCTGGGGCAGCACGAGGCGAAAGACCGTACGGCCCGGTACGCTCTCGACCTCGACCGCGCCGCCGTGATCGTCGGCCACCTTCTTCACCACCGCGAGCCCGAGGCCCGTGCCGCTCGCCTTGCCGTGGGTGATGAACGACTCGAAGACGCGCTCCCGGATCTCCTCGGGGATCCCCGGTCCGTCGTCGATGCACTCGATCACGATCGCCTCCGGGAGCCCGTCCGCCGTGCCCGCTCTGCGGGCGACCCGCAGCGTGACCTTGCCGCCGCGGCGGCGTCCCTGCGGGGGCCCGATCGCCTCGGCCGCGTTGCGCGCGAGGTTGTGCACGGCGCGCTGGATCTTGTGCTGATCGAGGCGGGCGACGCCCTTGTCCTCGAGCACGAGCTCGATCTCGACGCCCTTGGGCTCGAGCTCGCGGCGGAGCTGATCGAGCACCTCCTCGAAGAACTGCTTCAGGTAGACCTTCCGCAGCCACACGCTGCGGTCGCCGCGGGCGAACGCGATCGTCTCGCGGGTCATCGCGTTGATCAGGTCGACCTGCTTGAGGATGGTCTGGGCGAAGCGCTCCCGGAGCGGAGGCTCCTCGGTGAGCGTGAGCTCGCGGGTGTAGCCGGCGATGACCGCCATCGGGGTCTTCAGGTCGTGAAGGACGCCGGAGAGCAGCTGGCCGATCGTCGCGAGACGCTCCTCGCGCTCGGTCCGCTCCCGCGCGCGCGCGAGCGAGATCGCGCTCGAGACGTTGCTCGCGATGAGGGTCGCGAGCCGCACGTCGTCCTCGGTGAAGGGCCCGCGGCCTGCGTGCTTGTTGAGCAGTTCGAGCGCGCCGATCCCGTCCGTTCCGTCCGGCTCCGTCCACGAGAGCGGCACCGCGAGGACGGACCGAGGCCGGTAGCCCACGCTCGCCGCGACGTCGGCGCGGTGGCGGGTGTCGGCGCTCACGTCGTTGACGACCTTCGGCTGGCGGTTCTGCGCGACCCACCCGCAGATACCGGTACCGACCGGGATCTGAACCCGCGCGATGGCCTGCGGCGCACCGCCGATGGCGCAGCGGAACCGGAGGTGCCCCCCGTCCTCGGCGAGGAGGATCGAGCCGGCCTCGGCGTCGATGGCCCGCACCGCGCGTCCGAGCACGCCCTCGAGCAGCTGATCGAGGCTCCGCGCGCTCGCGGACACGTGCGCGATCTCGACGAGCACGTCGAGCTCCTGCACGCGCCGCTCGAGCTGCTGCTTCGTCTCGAGCAGCTCCATGTTCTTCTGGATCGTCTGGACGAAGAAGCGTCCGTTCTCGATCGTGACCGCGGCCTGGGCCGCGAGCGCCGAGAGCATGGCCTCGTCCTCGATGGTGAAGGCTCCGTGCCGCTTGTTCAGGCACTGGATGACGCCGAGGGGGCGGCCGAGGCGGTTCTTCATCGGCACGCAGAGCATCGAGCGGGTGCGGTAGCCGGTCCGCTGGTCCCAGGCCGGGTCGAAGCGGTGATCGTCGTAGACGTCGGCGATGTTCTGCAGCTGACCGGAGCGGGCGACCCAGCCCGCGAGGCCAGCCCCGACGGGCAGCCGGATCTCGTGCCGCTGCTCGCCCTCTGCGACCCGCGCGACGAGGTCCTTTCCCTCTTCGTCGAGCAAGTAGATGGTCGTGCGATCGCACTCCATGACGCGGGTGATCCGGGTGACCACCAGCGAGAGCAGCTCGTCGATGTTCAGGATCGAGCCGGAGGCCGCGCCGATGTCCTGCAGGGCGAGGAGCCGCTCGTGCTCGCGCGCGAGCTCCTCGCGCAGCCCCGCGATCTCCTGGGACTGCGTCGCCCACGCATGGCGCTCGCGATCTTCACGCACGATCCCGGGCAGGGTCCCACGGATGGCACGCGGCTGTAAACGCAGACGGCGGCACCGGGGCTTCGCCCCCTAGGGGAGCCGTCCTTGACGGCGCACCCTCCAAGATCGCAGTCTTGCGGACCGTGAGCGCGACACCCGATGCCGACCCGAGCCCGACGACGGTGGTCGCGCGCCCGGCGCTGGGGCCCCGCGTCTTCGACGGGATCGAGGTCGACCCGACCTGGCAGTCGCGCTTCGTGTGGTCGATCCTCTTCAGCATCGCGAGCGCGGTGGTCATCACCGCCGCGATGCTCACCCCGAACCCCGCGGGCCACGGGACGCACACCCAGCTCGGGCTGCCTCCCTGCGGCTTTCTGGTGTTCACGGGCTACCCCTGCCCGGGATGCGGGCTCACCACCTCGTTCGCCTACATGGTCCGGGCGAACCTCGCGGGCGCGTGGATGGCCAACCCCTTCGGCATCGTGCTCTTCCTCGCCACGTTCGCGATGGTCCCGCTCGCGGCGACCGGCCTCGTGCGGAGCTGGTCGGTGGTCGCGACGCTCGACCGACTGCACGCCGAGAAGATCGCCATCGGGCTCTCGGTGCTCTGCATGGTGGTCTGGACGATCCGCGTGTCGATCGAGTACTTCACCGCCGCGTGAGCGCCGCGCCGCGGCTCGACGCGCTGCCCGAGGCGCTGCGGCGCGCGTGGATCGACGTTCCGGCAGACGCCACGACCGATGCGTGGCTCCGCGGGCCGGGCGCGCAGCCCCACGGCCGGCTTGCGACGAGCATCCAGCGGCTGCTTCGGCGCTTCGCGAGCGACTTCGAGGTCAACGCGCGCCTCGGCATGTACTCGTTGCACCTCGCGGGCACGGACACCTTCGCGGCGCTACTCGGCCGCACGGTGGGAGAGCGGGGCGGGCTGCTCGACATCGGTGCGGGAACCGGCGAGGTGACCGCGGCGCTCGCACCCCTCTTCGATCGCGTCGCGGCGACCGAGACATCGCCGGCGATGGCGCGGCGCATCGGCTCGGAGGTTCCGGGCGCCACGACGCATCTCGTGGACCTCACGGAGGGTGGAGCGCTCGGGCGCTTCGACGTCGTGGCGCTGCTGAACGTCCTCGACCGCACGGCGCGACCTCGAACACTCCTCGATCGCGCGCTCGCGCACCTCGCGGAGAAGGGTACGCTCCTGGTCGCTACGCCGCTGCCGGCCCGGCCCCACGTCGACGTCGGCGGTGCGACGGCCGATCCCGACGAAGAGCTCGGCGGAGACGGCGACACGTTCGAGGAGGCCCTCAGCCAGCTGCACGACACGCTGCTCGTGCCGCGGGGCTTGATGGTCCGCCGCTGGACCCGCTTGCCTTACCGGTCGCAGGGCGATGCGGAGGCCGAGCGGTACGAGCACGACGACGCGGTGCTCGTGATCGAGCGGGTCAGCGGATGAGCCGGATCTCGGTCCGATCGAGCCGGCCTTTGGCGAGATCGTCCTTGCGGATGAGGTAGTAGAGCGTCCCGGCCTTGGCCCAGCCGAGCTCGCTCTTGCCCTCGATGGAGAGCAGCAGCGTGTGCTCGCCGTCCTTGCCGCCGAGCGGCTCGAAGAGGTCGCCCTCGACGGCCCCGCTCGGATGCCCGAAGAGCTGCACGCCGGAGTGGGCCGCGCAGTTCTTTTCCACGGCGCGCTCGTAGCGGGCCACGTCGGGCCCGCGCAGCTTGAGCTTGGAATGGGCGCGGGTACCAGGAGGCGGCAGCGTGAGGATGGGCTCGTATCGGACCGCGCGCGCCGGGTGCGCCGGCGCACCGTCCGGGCGCGGCCGAGGAGCGAGATCGGCGGGCAGGACTTCGGAGTGCACGGACGTGCCGAGCTTCGGTGCGCGCTCGTGGAAGTAGAACCAGAAGGTGCCTCGCACCGGGAAGTCGAGGCCGGGGATGCGGGGCAGATCGCGGATCGGGATCTGCGCCACGAGGCCGTAGGCGAGGCGGGGCACCTCGGGGGCGGCGCCCGCCTTGGCACCGCGTGCCAGCTTGCGCTTTCCGTCGTCTCCCTTCGGAGCCCGCTCCTTGGGCGCCTTGGCCTCGGCAAGCTCCACGCTCGGCCACGCGGCCCCGGGCGCGCTGGCGTCGATCGGCAACCATGGATCGCCGCCGATCTGGGATGCGAAGGTCTTCGGTGCGGCCCGCTGGGGGACGAGCATCAGGGCAGGCAGGGCGGCCGCGAGGATGCGGTCCTTGATGCCGTCGAGCCCCTCGTCGGCGAGCGCGCGCTGGAGGCTGGACTCGGCACTGCCGAAGACGTGGGCAGGGAGCATGCGCGTGCGATTCTGCCGCCTCCGGGCGGGGAAAGTCGAGCCCTTCCAGCGCGCTGTGTTCTGGCGCGGGGGCAGGCCGGGCGGTCCGGCGCCGTGACCTGGGGGCGTCATCGGCAAGGCCGCCGAGGGGCGCAGCTCAGCGGCGGAGCGAGCGGAGCGCCTGCGCGATGCGCTCGAGGGTCGCGGCGGGCGCCTCGCTGCCGGCACGGCTCAGCACGCCTTCGAGCTCGCCGCCGAGCTTCTCGAGCGACTCCCGCAGTCCGGCCTCGACGCGCTGGCTCTGCGCCAGACGTCCTTCGAGGTCCATGAGTTGCTCCTCGCGGCCTGCGAGCTCGGTCTCGAGCCGGCGCAAGTCGGCCTCCCGCTCCATCGCCGCGGTGCGGCGCTCCGCAGCGAGCTCGAGCTCCCGGGCGAGACGCGCTTGCCGCTCCTCGGCCGCCTCGAGGGCCGCCGTCAGGGCGCGCTGGGCCTCGCCCGCGCTGCCTGCCTCGAGCGTTCGGAGGCGGGCGTCGCGCTCCTCGACCTGCGCGCCGAGGGCCCGGACGAGCAGGCTGCGATCGTCGAGCTCGCGACGAAGCGCGGCGAGCTCGTCGCGGAGGATCGACTCGGCAGCGAACGCCGCCCCGCGCGGATCGGGCGCGCGGAGACCGTCCACGAGTCGCCCCAGGCTGCCCCGCGCCTCCGACAAGAGGCCCCGCAGACCGTCCCGCTGGGCGCGCGCGTGATCCCGCTCGCGCTGCGCAGCGTCCGCGGCGCCCACGAGCGACGAGCGCTCGCGCGCGTCCTCGGCCTCTTGCACCTCGCCGACGGCGGCCTCGGCGGCCCGCTGCTCGGCGTCGCGCCGCAGTCGCTCCTCGAGCCGCGCGATCTCCTCCCGGAGCGCGTCGCGCCGCAGCGCCGACGAAGCGAGTTCGGTGTGCAGGCGCGCGACGAGCGCGTCGCGCGCCTGCAGCCGCGCGATGGCTCCGGCGGTGCGCTGGCGTGCGTCTTCCTGCGCGGCCGCGGCGGCCTCGACGGCCGCTTCCCGCTCGCGGCGGATGCGCTCGATGTCGCGCTCGACCTCGCCGAGGATCCGGCCGAGCTTGCCAGCCTCGCCGCGCTCGTCGGCGAGCATGCGCTCGGCATCCGCGGCCCGCGCCGCCTCGGCCTCGCGCTCGCGGCGGATCACCTCGAGGTCGCGCTCGGCCTCGGCGAGCAGCAGCCCGATCCTACGGGCCTCGGAACGCTCGGCGACGAGCCACTCGAGATCCGCCGCGAACTCGCCAACGGGCGACGACGCGCTGCCCTCTGCGAGCTGCCTCAGCGCTGCGCGACTGCCCTCGAGGCGCGCGGCGAGGCCATCGCGCTCCCCGGCGAGGACCGCGAGCCGATCGGACGACGACGCGAGCGCCGCTTCGGCGTCACCGAGCCGGAGCGAGAGACCGTTCCGCTCGCCCTCGAGCGCGTCGAGCGCCACGAGGCGCGCTTCGTGGGCAGCGCGCAGCTCGACGAGCGCGGCGCGGGCGTTCGCCTCGCTCGCTCGGAGCACCTCGAGTTCGGAGCGCAGCACCGCGACGTCGTGGGCCGATCCGCCCCGCGCGCCCGCCGCTTCCTGCTCGGCGGCGACGAGGCCCGCCCGCGCCCGCCCCAGCTCCTTCACCAGCCGATCGCGCTCCTCCTCGGCCGCGAGCAGCGACTCGCGGGTCCGGGACAGGGTCCCGAGCAGGGTGCCCTCGCGGCGGGGATCTCCGGGCGGCGGCGCCATGCGGGCGACCGCAAGCTGCTCGCGGGCCTGCTCGAAGTCCGCGAGCCGGGCACGCGCCGTCTCCCGCGCCGCGCCCAGATCCAGCTCGAGCAGGAGCACCCGCGCCTCGGCCAGACGCCGCAGCTCGTCGACCTCGGCGAGCCGCGCCGTCAGACCGCGCAGCCGCCCCTCGATCATCGCGCTCTGACGCGCGAGCGCTTCCCGCTCGGAGGCGAGCGCTGCCGCCTCCGGCCCGCGGACGACCTCGGCAGCCGGGCGCGACGCGAGCTCGGAGCGGAGCTGTGTGCGCTCGAGCTCGAGCTGGTGCCGCTCGGCCGCGAGGCGCTGCCGCTCCGTGTCGAGCCGCTGCCGCTCCGCCTCGGAGCGCTCGAGCCTTCCCCGCAGTTCGTCGGCGGCGAAGTGCGCAGCCGCGCGCTGCCCTTCGGCATCGGCGACCCGACGCAGCAGCCCGGCCACCTGCGCCTTGAGTCGGTCGAGCTCCGGGAGCGTGGCTCCGCTCGCCGGGTTCACGGCCGCGGGCGCAGGGCTCCGCCGCGCCTCGGCGAGCTCCTCGACCAGATCCCGCACGAGGATCGCGCGGCGCTCGAGCTCGGCACGCAGCGCCGCGAGCTCGCCTCCCTGTGCGCGCAGCCGCTCCTCGAGCTCGACGTACGAGGCCTCGATCTCCCGCACCTCGGCCGCGCCGAATGCGTTCTTCTCCGCGCTCGCCGCCCGCTCCGTCGCGGCGCGCAGCTGACGGCGCGACTCCTCGAGGGCGGCGGCAGAGCCGGTGCGTGAGGCGTTCGCCTCGTCGAGCTGGTGGCGGAGCTCGTCGAGCTTCTGCGCGCTGCGCGCGATCTCGCGCTGGGCCTGCTCGAGCCGCTTCTCGGCGTGCTCCAGCCGGGCGCGGGCGGCCTCGAGCTCGCGCTCGGCGCCCGTTCGCTCCGCAGGTGCTCGTTCGACGGACGCGCGCTCGACCGTCCCCCGCTCCGGCGTGGCGCTCCCGTCGCCCGCCGCCGTCTGCACGACGAGGTAGGCGGCCAGCGACGGCGAGCCGACCGCAGCCCCCGCGATCGCGATCCACCGCTGCGCCGGCTCGACCTCCTCGAGGGCGGTCCCATCGAAGCTCAGCTCGGAGCCGTCGGCGCGCGCGAAGTCGACCAGCGCGAAGCCGGCGAAGCGGGTCTGCCCGAGGATGCGTGCGCCGCCCTCGCCGAAGACCCGGCCGAGCTCGGCTTCGAGCCGCTCGTAGCCCAGCGGCCCGGCCGAGGATGAGGCGACGAGGCTGCCGTCCGTCGCGATCCACTGCGCGGCCTCTCCGAGGCGGGCCACGTCCTCGAGCTCGGGCAGCACGACGAGGTCCCAGCGCTCCCCGGCCGCAGGAAGCCCGCGGGTCTTCACCCCGCTGCCCCTCCGCCCGGCGAGGCGGGTGCGGCGGGGACCAGCGAGCGCCTCGACCGAGGCCGCGCAGGCCAGGAGGCGCTCGGCCCCCGGTCCGGGCTCACCTGCCCAGAGCACGCGGCCGCCGGCGGCGAGGGGCTCGAGCATGACGGCGAGCGCGAGCTCGGCATCGTCCTTGGAGAAGGGCTCACGATCGGGACGCGACATCGGGAGGCCGGGACTATACCGACCTTTCGGGCGCTCCGGGCCGCGCTTTTTTCTGGCCCCGACGGACCGAACCGGCGTCCGGCGACTCAGCGCCAGCGGGTGAGGATCGTCTCGCGCCCGAAGAGGTGCACCACCAGCCGCAGCAGCGCGAGGTCGAGCACGAAGAGGATCGCCGCGGCCACGAGCACCCAGACGACGTCGAGCGTGATCGCCCCGGCGAGCGCCGAGACCCCGACGCCGGCGAGCGGCAGGATGAGGAATGCGCTCACCCCCTGCGCCGTGCGTGGATCGTTCACCCGTGACGAGAGCGCGAGGGTGGACATCACCGAGCCGGCGCTGAGCAGCGGCGCGACGAGCAGGAACGCGAGCGGCCAGACCGGCCGCAGCGCCAGCTCGAGCGCCTCGGGAGGCGCCCAGCGGGCGATCCCCGCGACGGTCACGCCGAACGCGATCCATGTGAGGAGGATCGCAGGGACCATCGCCACGAGCGTCTTGGCGACGAGCAACTCGCGCGTGGTGACCGGCGTCGCGAGGAGCGGCTCGAGGGTCCGCTCGACCTTCTCGCCGATCACCGAGTGCGCGGCGATGGTCGAGGGCAGCGCCGCGGCGATCATGAGCAGCATGGAGAGGAACTGCTCGTTGAGCAGCGCGATCACCGCCAGCCGCGGCCCGAGATGCGCGAAGCGCGCGACGAGCTCGGGGGGTGCACCGGTCGTGTCGAATACCTCGTCGCCGAGCTCCATGAGCGAGCGCTCGGTGAAGAGCGCGATGCCCACGAGGAGGCTCGGCAGGAGCGTCATCGTGAACAGGATCATCTTGCTTCGCGCGATCTCGGCGAGCTCCTTCGTGAAGACGACCCAGACCCGCTCCCAGTTCACGACGACGACTCCCGCACGAGCTCGAGGTACACGTCCTCGAGGGTCTTGTGCTGCTCGGCGAGCGAGAGCAGCTCGGCCCCGGCACCGACGAGGGCCCGCGCGATCGCCGGGTTCGCGGCCTCGGGATCGCACGCGGCGATCAGGGTCCCATCGTTCACCTCGAGCGAGGCCACGCCGGGGACCGCGCGCACGGCCGCGATCATCCCGTCGGTCAACGTCCGCACGCGCGCGATGGTGGCCCTTCCATAGATCGCGCTCCGAAGCGCCGCGGGCGAGTCGACGCGCAGCACGGTGCGCTTGATGACCGCGATGCGGTGGCAGAGGCGTTCGGCCTCGTCGAGGTTGTGCGTGCAGAGGACGATGGTGCGCCGCTCGTCCCGCAGCTCCGCGACGAGGGCCCGCACCACGAGCGCCGACTCGGGATCGAGCGCGCTCGTCGGCTCGTCGAGGATGACCACCTTCGGCTCGTGCACGACGGCGCGGGCGATGGCGAGCTTCTGCCGCATGCCCTTGGAGTAGCTGCCGACCGGCTCGCGGCGGCGCTCCCAGAGCCCGAAGCGCCGGAGCAGCTGCTCGATCTTCGGCTCCGGGTTCTTCACGCCGTGAAGGCGGGCGAAGAAGCGGAGATTCTCGAGCGCATCGAGCCGCACGTAGAGCCCTGGGGTCTCGGTGAGGATGCCGACGACCTGCCGCACGCCGTCGGGATCCCTCGTCACCGAGATCCCCGCGACCTCGCCGTCTCCGCTGCTCGGTGCGACGAGCCCGGTGAGCATCCGCATCGTCGTCGTCTTCCCCGCGCCGTTCGGGCCGAGGAGGCCGAACACCTCGCCCGGCGCGACCTCGAAGGTGACGTGCTCGACGGCGACGAAGTCCCCGAAACGTCGGCCGAGATCGCGCGCGGAGATCACGTCCCCTCCCGTGAGGAGAGGGCCGCCGCGCCGCAGGCCGCCCGCCACCCGCTCGAGCAGCGCGCGGAGGTCTCGTCGCCGCAGGCCTCGCGGTGGGCCGAGGCGGCTTCCTCGCAGCAGCCGAGCGCGACGGCCGAGGGCGCCGCGAGGGTTGCGTGCGGCGTCGAGAGCGGATCGCGAAGGCATGACGCGGCGAGGCGTTCGAGCTCGCCCTCGATCGCCGCGCACGACGGTGAGCAGCGCACCTCGAGCCTGCGGCCACCCCGAACGACGCCGATCGTCACGGCCTCGCTCGGGACCGGCGAAGGGATGGGCGGCTCCGGCGCGGACGGATCGGCGCACGCTGCGATGGCGATGGCGGGAGCGACCCAGCGGCTCATCCGACGCGCTTGTCCTTGAGACGCAGCAGGATCATCGTGCCCGCCACGCACGCGAGGGCGATCCAGCCAGTGCCGCTGGCGGCGTAGACGAGCGGGAACCAGAGGCTCTGCGCGAAGCCGGGGAGGTTCTCCATGTACCGCTCGACCTGGCAGGTCAGCAGGTGCCCGCGCGCTGCGAGGTCGACATGGGAGAGCGCCTCGAGCGCGTAGCGGGTCGTGGTCAGCCAGGAGACGAGCCAGGTGAAGCCGGTGAGGCGGGTGATCGAGCCGGCGAAGAGCAGCTGAGGGATGACGAGGAAATTGATGCCCCAGAGCGCGGAGACCGGGTTGCGCACCGCGGCCGAGAGCATGAGCCCCATCGCGCTCGCAGTGCTCGTCACCATCACCCCGACGAGCCAGTAGCTCAGCGGGTTGCCGTGCAGGCCGAGGAGTGGCAGCGCGATGACGAGGTTCAGCGTCGCGACGATGGCGCCGAGCGCCACGAGGACTGCGTAGCGGGCCAGCACGTACGGGATGATGTTCAAGCCGGCGAGGCGCTCGCGCTCGTAGATGGTCCGCTCGCTGACGAGCACGTTCGAGCTCGCGATGATCATGGGCAGAAAGAGCGCCATGAGGATGGCGAGCAGGCCGGTGCGCGGGTCGCGGATGCGGGTGTCGCGGTAGAGCAGACGCTCGGCGGGCGTCGCGAGATCCCACAGGTCCGCAGGCGGCGTCGGGGGGATCGGCATCATGCCCGGCGCGGGCGGCACGGGCGCGGGCATGCGCGAGCGCAGCTCGGCCGCCACGGTGCCCGAGTCGCACGAGACGAGCTCGCGGCCATCGACGTCGCATGGATCGACGCGGTCGGTGGTGTCGGTGCAGCCGAAGGTTCCGACGCGGAAGCTCGTCGAGCCGCTCGTCGTCAGGCCGATGAGCAGACCGAGGAGCGGCGCCTGGATGAGCAGGAGCAGGAGCGCGGTGCGGTTGCGGAGCGTGAGCTTGATCGAGCGCGAGAGCAGGACCGGGAACTGACGGAGGCTCGAGCGGCTTCGCGGTTTGGGCGGCGGCGCCTGGGTCTGGGTCTCGCTGGTGGGAAGGCGCTGGGTGACGAAGCGCTGGTAGGTCTGGGTGCCCTCGAAGCGCTGCCGCCATTCGTCCGCCTGCATCTGCTCGACGTGGTCGAACATCTCGCGCGGCTTGCCCGGGGCGGCGCCGAAGAAGGTGTAGCTGTCGGGCGACGGCGGACCGTAGAAGAGGAGCTTGCCGCCCCGGCCGAGGATCGCGACCGAGTCGAACTTCTCGTACTCCTGGTAGTCGGGCTGATGGATGGTGAGGACGATGGTGCGCCCGTCGTCGGCGAGGCGGCGCAGCGTCGCGACGACGTCGGCGGCGTCGGTCCAGGAGAGGCCACTCGTGGGCTCGTCGAGGATGAGCAGCGAGGGATCGGTGACGAGCTCGACCGCGAGGTTCACCCGGCGCCGCTGACCGCCCGAGAGCACCTTCTCCTCGGCGCTGCCGATCTGCAGATCGCGCTGCTCGAAGAGGCCGACTTGCTTGAGCGTCCGCTCGATCGCCTCGGTGCGATCCTTGTCGGACATCGGCGGCAAGCGGAGCTTGCACGCATAGTCGAGGGCTTCCCGGACGGTGAGCTGGGGATGGACGATGTCGTCCTGCGGCACGTAGCCGACGTTCGTGCGGAACGACTCGTACTGCTGGTAGAGCGGCCGGCCGTTCAGCAGCACGCCGCCGCTCGTCGGGCGCAAGAGCCCGAGCACGCTCATCAGCAGCGTGCTCTTGCCTGCGCCGGACGGGCCGAGCATCCCCACGAGCTCACCGGGGAAGATCGACATCTTCACCCGGTCGAGGAGGGCGCGCGGCTTGCCCGAGCCGCGGTCGGCCACGACGAGGCCGACGTCCAGCAGATCGAGGCGGACCTTCGCGCGACCGGCCGCGGCGATCTTGCCGCCCTCGCCGAGGACGATCTGCACGCCGCCGAAGCCGACCCGCTGGCCCGAGCGGGCCACCGCCTGACCGACCACACGCTCGCCGTCGATGAACGTGCCGTTCGTGGAGCGGAGATCCTCGACGAGCACCGAGCCATCGGACTGCCGCGTGAGGCGGGCGTGCTTCGTCGAGACGGTCGGGTGCGCCAGGACGAGGTCGTTGCCCTCGGGCACGCGGCCGACGTGGAGGACCGGCTTGTCGAGCTGCAGCGCCTGCGCGACGATCTGCTGCGCGAACGCGGCGCCGCCGAGGCCCTGGGCCTCGTCGAGGAGGCGGAGCAGCAGCGGCACCGGCAGGGGAAACGTGCCGAGCAGCAGGATGGAGTTCGCCGAGACGCGGGCCTCGGTGACGCGGAAGCTCTTGCTGTCGATGTAGGTGCCGCCGGGCGCGCCGAGGTCCTTCACCGCGAGGGTCCCGTCGCCGGTCTCGACGAGCTGCGCGTGCTGCGGGGCGACGTCGGGGTAGTCGACGACCACATCGCAGCTCGCGCCGCTGCCGACCACGATCGGCTGCCCGCGCTCGGGCCGCTTGTTGACCCGCACGACGAGACCGGCGATGCGCGGGTCCGAGAGCGGCACTGGGGCCGAGCCGACGCGCACGTCGTCGGAGAAGGTGATGGCCTGCTTCTGGACGCGGTTGCCGTTGACGTAGGTCCCGTTCGTCGAGCCGAGGTCCTCGACGAAGAGTGCGCCGCCCGGCAGGCGACCGATCTTCGCATGGCGCCCCGAGACGACCGGCTGATCGAGCACGACCGACGCCGCGCTCGGATCGCGGCCGATCACGACCTCGGCGCTGGACTGCTGCGCGAGCATCGCGAGCGCCGCCGCGCTGTCGAGGGCCATCGTGCGGGCCGGGCCGGCGGACGGAAGGGGCTCCGAGGCCCGCGTCGGCGGCGCGGGCGGCCGCGTGCCGGGCGCCGGGGTGAGACCGGAGCCGGGCACGCCCGGAGCGCTGCCCGGCGCCTGCATCGAGAGGCCACAGGCGGTGCAGAACGGCGCGCCCTGCGGCAGCTGGGTCCCGCATCTCGGGCAGGGGAAGAACATCGGAGGCCGCGAGGATACCCGAAACCCGCGGCGCAGGGCGGAGCAGCGCCCGAGCGCGAGGCGGCCTCGCGCGAGGACGGCGCGGCCGTCGTTCGGTTGAACGACGCGACCTTCCCCCGCACCCTTCGCCCATGCGAACCCTGACCGTCTCCGTCGCGCTCGCCGCAGCCCTGCTCGCGGCGCGCGCACAGGCGACCGTGATCGAGGCGCTCACGCTGCGCGAGCTGGTCCTCCATGCCGACGTGATCGCCCAGGCGCAGGTCATCACCACGGCCGCGCGCATGGACGAGCTCGACCGGATCGTCACCGATGTGACCCTCCGGGTGGATGAGCCCCTCTGGGGAGCACGCCGCTGGTCGTACCTCGGCTCGGGAAGCGAGGTCGTCGTGACCCGCCTCGGCGGCGAGCTCGACGGCCTCGGGCTGCGCATCGAGGGCGAGCCCACGTTCGCGCTCGGCGAGACGGTCGTGCTCTTCGCCGAGGAGCGACGCGACGAGCTGCACGCGGTCGGGATGTCGCAGGGCGTGCTGCCGGTGCGCGTCGATCCGTCGGGCACGCCGATGGTCCTGCCGGGCGGTGACGGTCTCTCGCTCGTCGCGCCGGGCCACGGCGGCCTGCGGGCTGGGACGGCCGCACTGTCTGCGCCGCGTGCGCTCCCGGGCCTGCTCGACGAGGTGCGGGCGCTGGTCGCCGAGGTGCACGGTGCGCGCTGAGTTCGTCGCTGCGGCCGCGGTGATCGCGGGCGTGCTCGCTCCCTCGCCGGCGTTCGCGTGGTGCCAGATGACGACGAGCGATCGGCGGCCCTCCGCCGCAGAGCCGTGCATCCTCGCCGAGAACTACCCGGGGGAGTTCCCGCTGGCGTGGCAGCGCCGGTGCACGTCGATCGCGCTCTCGACCGAGGACGCCTCATCGTCGCTCGACGACGCGACGGTGCGCGCGGTGCTCGATCGGGCGCTCGCAGCCTGGGAGAGCACCTCGTGCGAGGGCGTCCCGATCGGGCTCGACGTCGACGTGCTCGCCGAGACGACGCTCGCCGACCGTGCGCGCCACTTCGCGAGCGGACGCAACGTGAACGCGCTCATCTTCGTGCACGACGGCTGGGCGGACGAGCGGCGTCACGATCCACGGGCGCTGGCGGTGACCTACGTGTGGCACGACCCGGCCTCGGGGCTGATCTTCGACGCCGACATCGAGATGAACGAGGAGACGAAGGTCTTTCAGGACTGCCCCGACACCGGCTGCCCCGCTCCGACCGATCCGGGCGTCGCCGATCTCGGCAACACGCTGACCCACGAGCTCGGGCACTACTTCGGCCTCGCGCACACCCCGGACGATCCGCTGGCGACGATGTGGGCGGAGGCCGAGGCGGGCGAGATCGGCAAGCGCACCCTCGAGGCCGACGACGTGCTCGGCTTCTGCTCCGTCTATCCGCCCGGGTCGCTCCCCGAGACCTGCGACTACACGCCCCGCGGGGGCCTGGGCCTCGACGGCAGGCCGCCGGGCACCTGTGGCTGCGCCGCGCCGCGCCGGGGCGATGGCCCTCCGGCCGCCCTCGGGCTGGGGCTCGTCGCGCTGATCGCCGCGCGACGTCGGCGTCGCTGAAGGCCGATGGGCGGACGCCGGGAGCGGATCCAGTCCGTCGCGATCGCGGTCCTCTCGATCGCGCTCGCGCTCGGGCTCGTGCACATGCTGCTGCACTTCCTCGGCGAGCAGATCGAGAGCCGCCACGAGAGCGCCCACCCGATCGCCGTCGCGCTCTCCGAGGAGAGCTCGGAGAACTCCGAGGCGCTGGCCTGGCCGCCGCGCGCCGGCGAGCTGCACTCGGCGCTCGGAGGCAGCGACGACGCAGGAGCAGGCACGGATGCGGGCCACGAGGGCGACGGCTCCGTCGCCGCGGTGGACGCCGGACCGCCGCTGCCGGCGCCGCCGCCAGACCGCTCCGACTTCGTCGTGCGGCAGCACGAGCGCGACGGCATCTACTACCTCGAGGTCGTGATCGGCGAAGCGGCGTGGGACGATCCGCTGCCGATGATCGTGGTGCTCCACGGGCGCGGCGGCAGCGCCCAGATCCCCGGCGGCCCCTTCCTCGGCCTGACCCATCCGGTGCGGGTCATCGTGCCGCAGGCGCCCGACCCGCTCGGCACCGGCTTTCAGTGGATCCCGGTCTACGTCGGGCAGGGCCTCGTGGACCGGCTCTCTGCGACCCTCTTTCAGACCGCGAGCCGCATCGCCGCGATGGTGCGCGCCCTCGCGCGCGAGCGGCCGACCCGCGGCCTGCCGATCCTGACCGGGTTCTCGCAGGGCGGACTGCTCACGCTGACGCTGGCGATTCACCACGACGACGTCGTCGGCGCCGCGTTTCCGCTCGCGGGGTGGCTGCCGCCGCCGCTCGAACCGACCTACCGGCGGGACGATCTCCGCTTTCCTCCGGTCCACGCGCTGCACGGCGCGGCTGACCCGACGATTCCCATCGCCCCGACGCGCGAGCTCTTCGAGCGCCTCGGCGGGATGGGCTACGACGTCGAGCTCGTCGAGTTCGAGGGCGTCGGACACGCCATGTCGGCCGACATGAACGCGCTCTTCCACCTCTGGCTCGAGGGCGCGGTCTGCACCGCGGTCGACGACCCCTACGGCGCGCAGGCTGCCGCGATGGAGGCCGAGGTGCTGCGCGGGCTCCGCACCGAGGTTCCCGATGCGGGCCCGCGGGACGCCGCTCCAGCCGACGCGGGGCTCGACGGCGGCATCGACGCAGGCCGAAGGCGACGACGCGGCCCCGGCTGATCGGCCCGCGGCAGACCGCCTCAGAACACGTCCTTCGCCTCGCGCACCCGGGCGAAGACCTCGTCGGGCTCCCGCGCCTCGCCGCGGCGGGCGGCGAAGGCACGCACGGCGGGCTCGTCCGCACGGAGGAACGGGTTCGTCGCGAGCTCGTCGGCGAGCGGCGCGCCCACGCTAGGCCGGTCCTCGGCGCGCAGGCGCCGGACGGTCTCGAGCCGGGCGCGAATCGCGGCGCTCTCGGGCTCGACCTCAGCGGCGAACTCGAGGTTGCGGACCGTGTACTCGTGCCCGGAGAAGATGCGTGTGCCCGCGGGCAGCGAGGCGAGCCTCCGCAGCGAGCCCTGCATCATCGACATCGTGCCCTCGAAGACCCGGCCGCAGCCGCCGGAGAACAGCGTATCGCCGGTGAACGCGACGCCCTCGCCGACGAACGCGAGCGCGCCGAGGGTGTGGCCGGGGATCGCCATCGCGCGGAACGAGCGGGCTCCGAAGAGCACCTCGTCCCCATCGACGAGCCCACGCGTCTGCCCGGGAATGCGCGCCGCCTCCAGGTCGTGGCGGCTGCCGAGCACCACGAGGTCGGGGTACGCGCGCACGAACGCCTCGTTGCCGCCGACGTGATCGAAGTGGTGGTGGGTGCACCAGATCTGCGTCGGCACGAGGCCGAGCTCGTCGAGCGCCGACGCAGAT
>Ga0209972_10001475_pt1 | contig 20613 bp, 16 predicted proteins | sample NOAtaG_7_FD_187302 | JGI IMG/M metagenome (GOLD analysis project Ga0209972, IMG submission 187302) | Freshwater lake microbial communities from Lake Erie, under a cyanobacterial bloom - NOAA_Erie_Diel1S_2200h metaG (SPAdes) (version 2) | ecosystem: Environmental > Aquatic > Freshwater > Lake ... | reverse complement strand
CCTATCCTCCATTGATCAGGTTATCGTAAAACTCCTTGACCACATACCGCGTTATCAGAAACAAATCGAAAATCAACTAAAAACGGTAACTTGACAAAGTAGGACTAAGCATGTATTTAAATTCAAGACCATCGGTAGTCGTGGGTTTACTTTTGGCACCGGGCTTAATGGTGAGCACCACGGCCTGAAGGCTGGCCGCGCGTAGGTGGTAGCCCATAATAAACCGGTAGTCAAACCCCGGCCGGTCTTCCCGCTTAAGTTTTTGATAATTCTTTCGTTTGATGTGCAGGTAATTTTGACCGGAGAGGTTGGTCATGCCCTCAAAAAACTGGTTAGCCGGAATCTCCAGTGAGTTGACCAATGCGAGAAAAACAGGCAGAGAGGGAATGGTTCGGGAGTTCTCAATTTTTGAAAGCAAGCCTTTGCTAACCTGAGACCGGTCGCTCAGTTCCTGCAGCGTTAGACCCCGCTGTACGCGTAACGTCTTGATTCTTTTGGCGATAAGAGCGAGTGATTCCTGTTCCATGTCAGTTCCAGTTTACCTGTTGTCAACTTTCAAGTTCTTCTCAAAAATATTCCGGGGTTGTTATTCAAATGTTATTCGAAAAACAAATGATGACGCCCTGAATAAGAAGTCATGCGGGTAGTTTGTTAACCCCGCGTTATTGATGAAAGTAAAACACCGTTCACATCGTAACGCTTAGATAAGATTATTCTAAACAACAGGACAACTCAGGGTCGCACCTTCGATGCGGCATTCGGAGTAATGCGAAAAGCGAATGTCATGTTCAACCGGCAAAGAAATTCTTTAAACAAACCAAATACCTCTACTATGAAAAAAAATGTACTAACACAATTTCGACCCGGCAGTCCGGGCCTCTGGATTGCACTCGTTATGCTTTGTTGCACCAGTTTGGCATGGGCCCAGCAAACCGTATCGGGTCGCGTGCTCTCGGGAGATGATCAGTCTCCGCTACCAGGTGTGAACATTCTGATTAAAGGAACCACCAGCGGTACCATTAGCGATGCCGATGGTCGGTTTGCCCTGCAGGCATCGTCATCCGATGTGCTGGTGTTTAGTTTTGTCGGGTTCATTACACAAGAGGTAAGCGTAGGCGAGAAGTCGGTTATCGATGTTGTTCTGGCAAGTGATGCCGGTCAGCTCAATGAGGTGGTTGTCACGGCTTTGGGTGTTGAAAAGGAGAAAAAGGCTATTGGATATGCCTTACAGAGCGTTGAGGGGGATGCCCTGACTACTGCACGCGAAACCAATGTCGTTAACCAACTGGCGGGTAAAGTGGCCGGGGTTACCGTAGTTGGCAGTCCTTCAGGTGTTGGCGGTTCCGCGCGGGTGACGATTCGTGGGGAGCGATCGGTAGATTTGAATAAAAACCAACCGCTGTTCGTGGTCGATGGAGTGCCGATTTCCAATGGTTTCACAGGGGCTTCGGGCCGCGGTAATCTCGAGGTCGATTACGGAAATGGCGCAGGCTTTGTAAACCCGGATGATATCGAGTCAATGACTGTGTTGAAAGGTGCTGCGGCAGCCGCATTGTATGGTTCGCGGGCAGCTAACGGGGTAATATTAATAAAGCCAAAAAGTGGCAAGGCCAGCAAAGGGTTGGGTGTGGAAGTAAACTCCAATACCACGTTTGAGTCTGTGTTGCGGCTACCCGAGTTTCAAAATGTGTATGGGCAAGGCAACGGAAACGGTGGCGATTTTGCATTTGTGAATGGCGGAGGTGCCGGCCTGACCGATGGCGTTGACGAGAGCTGGGGACCAGCATTCAATGGTCAACTCTACCCGCAATTCAATTCTCCCCGCACATTGAATGGACAGGTTATTCCATTTCGGGGTGGTGACCTGAATGCACCGGTCGGCAGCGTGATTACACCCACATTGTGGGAAAATGACCGCGATGGAGTGAAAAATTTCTTTCAAACTGGCCGGACGTTAACGAACAATGTCGCCTTGGTCGGTAGTAATGACCTGGGCGATTTCCGACTTTCTTACACGAACCTCGATCAAACGGGCACCGTACCCAATACAGATCTTACACGAAATACGATATCGTTTAGCGGGGGTTACAAATTGTCAAAAAAATTCTCTGCACGCGCGTTTGTCTCCTACATCAAGAGTGCGAGTGATAACCGCCCGTCACTCAGCTACGGAACGGAGAATATCATGTATCTGTTTAATTGCTGGCTTCCACGCTCCGTGAAAGTTTCTGATTTGCAGAATTATTGGATGCCGGGATTGGAGGGGAGACGTCAGTTTAATTTCAATTACAACTATCACGACAATCCCTACTTCACCATGTTCGAGAACACGAATAGTCAGTATGTTGATCGAATCATCGGCAACATATCGCTGAAGTATGACTTTACGGACTGGCTCAGTTTGCAGTTGCGTACGGCAACCGATTTTGGCCAGGACAGGCGCTTGACCAAGCGCGCGTTCAGTACGCAGCGATTTCCGTTTGGCCAGTTCCGCGAGACCCAAATTCAAACCGAGGAACGCAATTCTGACTTTTTGCTGACTTTTAACCGGGAGATTGTTCCTTCGCTGTTCACGTTAACGGCATCCGTAGGCGGAAATCAGATGCGCCAGCGTTCCTCATTTGTGGACGTCAACGCGCCACAGTTGAATATTCCAGGCATCTACAACCTCACCAACAGTCGTGTTGCCCTGCAGGCATCGCAGTCCGATGTTCAAAAGCGTATCAATAGTCTTTATGCATCGGCTCAGTTAGGGTACAAGAATATGCTGTTTCTTGACCTGACGGCTCGCAACGATTGGAGCAGCGCATTAACGTTGCCCCAGGAGTTAAAGGATGCCGGCATCGGTACTGAGGATAACTCCTATTTCTACGCCTCGGCTTCACTGGGCGCTGTGATATCGGATATGATTCAGTTGCCCGATGCGGTTTCATTCCTGAAAGTTCGGGCGAATCTGGCACAAGTGGGAAATGATACGGACGCCTTTACGTTCACGCAGTCGTTCAATCCGAGCGATCCGTTTGGATCATCACAAGTATATGGCGAAACCGATCGATTGGCCAATTTCAGCTTGAAGCCTGAGATCAGTACTTCGTACGAAGCTGGTTTAGAGTTGAAACTGTTGCAAGGCCGAATTGGTTTTGACTTCACTTACTACAACACATTAACCCGGAACCAGATTCTCAATATTCCGCTTACGATTACCAGTGGCTACAACAGCCGCGCTATTAATGCCGGTGTAATCAAGAACCAGGGCATTGAGGTTATGCTCAATGCAATTCCCGTGCGCACATCCAGCGGCTTTCAGTGGGGCATTGACGTGAACTTCTCGCGCAATCGAAGCGAAGTTGTGTCGCTCTCTGATGGTCTTACCAATTTCGTGATGGCCAGCCGCAGGGTAACGATTGAAGCGCGCGTTGGTGAGCGCATGGGTGACATGTATGGAATTGGTTTTGCCCGTGCACAAAGCAGTGATCCGTCCAAACCATACTATGATGCCACCGGCCAGTTTGCTGGTCAAATGGTTTTCGACAGCCAGGGCAGGCCGATTCGGACAACCGAACGGATTAAGATGGGTAACTACAACCCGGATTGGCTGATGGGTATTTCCAACAGCTTCTCTTATAAAAGGCTTCGGTTGTCGATGCTTTTTGATATACGGCAAGGCGGTGTGGTTTACTCCGAAACTCAAACGGTTGGCCGCGAGGGTGGTATCATTATCGAAACCCTGGAGGGGCGTGAAAACGGTTATTATCCCCAGGCATCGGTGGTTGCCGATCCCCAGTTGCTTGATGCACCCGAGGGTACTTATGTTATTGGCGATGGCGTAACGCAAAATGCGGATGACACTTTCCGGGTGAATGACCGGAGAATTTTGCCCCGCCAGTGGCATACCGCCTGGACGGGTGGCCGGAGCATTGCCGAAGGGGCTGTATTTGATGCCTCGTTTGTTAAGTTACGTGAAGTCCAATTGGGTTACACAATTCCTGACAAGGTATTCGCCAAGACTCCATTCCGCTCGGTGACGGTGACGCTGGTTGGCCGAAACCTGGCACTGTGGACGGAGGCACCGCATATCGATCCCGAAGTGCTCTCCTATACGGGTGGCACAGCGTTACCCGGAATTGAATGGATGTCAATTCCGTCTTCCCGCAGTTACGGCTTCAACATTGGTTTGAAATTTTAACGATCTAATCTAGAAAGACTATGAAAAAAATAAACAAGATACTCGCAACCGTTGCTCTCCTGGTATTGCTTGGTGCGTGCGATCAGAATTTTGAGGATATTAATACCAATAAGAATGTACCAACCTCTGTTAGCCCCGACCTTTTGTTATCCGGTGTGATTCGAAACACGATCAATGATCAGGTCAACGAGGGCTGGAGCATCGGAAACATCGTGATCCAGCATACAGCAAAAATTCAGTTTGTGAATGAAGACCGCTATCTGTGGGGTGAACGAAATGGTGTCTGGAACAGCGTTTTTGGCAACATGCGCAACGTTCAGAACATTATCACTTTTGCTGAAACGGCTGAACCAAAGCAAAACAACTACTTGGGAATAGCGCTGATTTTGAAGTCGTGGATGTTCTCGGTAGCCACCGATACCTATGGCGATATTCCCTACTCGGAGGCAACCAAAGGAAAGTTGAACGGAATTTACCAAACCAAATACGACACCCAAGAGTCGATCTATGACGGCATTTTGGCGGATTTGGAGCGCGCCAATCAGTTGTTGGGCACCAGCAGCGAAGTGGTTTCCGGAGATATCCTGTATGGTGGTGGAACGGGCGCGATCATCAAGTGGAGACGCCTGGCCAACTCGCTGCGTCTTCGCTACCTGATGCGTTTGTCCGGACGAAGGGACGTAAGTACGCAAATGCAACAAATTGTGAGTGATGCTTCGGCTTTTCCAGTGTTCCTGAATAACTCTGACAATGCCGCGTTGGTGTATCAGAGTGCGGTTCCAAATCAATGGCCGTTGTATACGTCAAGAGTTGGTTCTTTCGATGAGTTTCGTCTGAGCAAAACACTAGGGGACCAATTGACAGCGTTGAACGATCCGCGACTGGCGGTGTTTGGCCGACCGACTCAGGCCTCGGTGGCAGCCGGTAGCCCCGTAATTGCCGGAGTGCCCAACGGACTTGAGGATACACAAGCGCTTAGCTATAATGGAGGACCTCAGGGAGTGTCGCGTGTTGGCTACACGTTCGCTTGTCTGGTGTGCAATGACGCCAATCAGGCACCCCCGAGCCCGAATGCAGCGCGAGGACTCATTATGACGTACGCGGAACTGCAGTTTATCCTGGCGGAGGCCCGTCAACGAAATCTTATATCCGTGGGCACGGCCGAAACGTATTACCTCAATGGCATCAACGCGAATTTTGACTACTATCGGGCGATTGTACCTGCGGCATACAACATCAACTTAACCGTACCCGCCACCTATTTCACGCAGTCGGCTGTGCAGTACACGGGCACCAATGCCGAACTACTGAACAAGATTGCCACGCAGAAATGGATCGCTCTCTTTTTCAACGGACAGGAGGCCTGGTTTGATTGGCGAAGAAGCGGGCTGCCGGCACTTGTTCCTGGTGTGAGCAACCTGAATGATAACAGGATTCCGGTACGTTACATCTATCCGGTGATTGAGCAGTCGCTGAATGCAGAGGGGCGAAATGCAGCGGTAGCTCGCCAGGGGGCTGACGATATCAATACAAGAGTTTGGTGGGATGTTAATTGAGCTATAGCGTTGTTTGGTTTGGAGGGCGTAGCAATGCGCCCTTCATCTTTTTTTGTTAATCAACATATTACCCGAATGAAAAATCTGATTTTCTTTTTTCTTCTCCTGTTGGGCAGCTTCACGGTAATTGGTCAATCGTTGAAGACTGAAAACCTATTTATCATCACGTTTGACGGACTGCGTTGGCAGGAACTATTCACGGGTGCAGACTCAGCGCTGATTACAAACAAAGACTATGTGCGCGATGGGTGGGATTTGAAACAACTGTTTTGGTCTGATTCGCCAGATGAACGCAGGAGGAAACTGATGCCTTTTTTTTGGGGTGAACTGGCAAAGCACGGTCAACTCTACGGTAATCGAAAGCTTGGAAACTACGTAGACTGTTCAAACAACATGTGGTTTTCCTATCCCGGATACAACGAGATATTGTGTGGTTTTGCCGATGATCAACGTATCAAAAGCAATAACAAAGTGAATAATCCAAATGTGACCCTGCTCGAATACTTACACAACTTGCCCGCGTTCAAAGGCAAGGTGGCCGCTTTTTGTTCGTGGGACGTTTTCCCTTACATTATCAATCGTGAGCGTAGTCAAATTCCGGTCAATGCAGGTTTTGAGTCGGCCATCGGTTCGAAGCTTTCTGAGCGCGAAAAATTTTTGAATGAGTTGCAAACTCAAATTCCAAGCCCTTGGGGTGGCGTGCGATTAGATGGGTTTACTCATCACTACGCGATGGAATACGTCAGGCAGAACAAACCAAAGGTAGTCTACATCTCATACGGTGAGACTGATGATTTCGCTCATGACGGCAAGTACGGTGCGTACCTGAGATCAGCTCATCAAACGGACAAGTTCATACAAGCCTGGTGGGATTATTTCCAGCAGGATGCCCACTACCGGGGAAAAACAACCATTCTGGTGACCACTGATCATGGTCGCGGAACGGTACCCCTTGATACCTGGCGGAGCCACGGCACCGAAGTTGCCGGGGCCGGACAAATCTGGATTGCTGCGCTTGGTCCCGATACACCACCTCGTGGCGAGGTAAAAGAGCCCATGCAACTCTTTCAGAATCAGGTAGCGAAAACGGCAGCCGCCCTGTTGGGTTTGCCCTACACGAATGCAAAACCCGTAGGCGATGTTATTGCGCCAGTGCTTCCGAAGTAGATTGGTGGGGGCATTAGCTTTTCCGCTGCTTGTTGCTGCCTTCGGTTGCAATCCCTTTAATGGTGTGACCTATCGGCCTGGTTGGCTCGCCTATGAGATCACAGCCGATAAATCGCAGCAGCTCTGGACAAGTTGGCGCCAGCAGCCAAAACCCGAGTTGGCCGTGGCAGCTACCTGGACAAGCGGCTGGCGCTTTTCATTGGGCGAGGGTGGGGAACACCTACAGGCTGTTTTTCGAACTTTCGTTGGCGATACGGTCTCATTGCCCCACCGAGTTCTGCAGCCCAATCGAGCCCTGTGGTATACCCGAAAAATCGAATTCACCGAACCTGGTGTTTTAATCATCAACGCGGATGATGGTGCACAACTTTTTATTGACGGACGGCAGCAATGGCGCCTCCACAACCATTACTTCAACATACCGGCAGCCGGCAGCTTTGAAATTACCGTGCGTGTGTTGAACAACGCCATGAGTGGTGGACTTCGAAAGGTTAGTTTTGCAACCGCAGCCCAATTCTCTAGCTTCAATAGCCAGCGAGCTCGTTGGGAACGCCTCGATGACCTGGTATGGCGTGCCCGCTTGTGCCATAACCCCACCGATCGGATGTTGGAAGTAATACAAGAGGCCATTCGTGATCCGTCTGAAATTGGGCTAGACCGGGCTTCCGCTACGTGGAGTAGTTTTCCGTATTTATTTGGTCCCTGGTTAGCTCGAACGGACACGGAATCGGTAGTCGTGCGAACATGGACGGAGCCCGGGGTGGTCGTCCAATTCTCGGCCGGGTTTTCCCGCAGCCGAATGGATGTTGAAATGAGCGCTACCGGCCCGCATATCGAATTCAAATTGCCCAACCGGTTAACAGCTGACACGTTGTATTATCAACTCAAAGCCGGACGAACCGTTACCGCAGTGTATGCGGTGCCTTTGCAATCCAAGACATTTGAATTTGATGTGTGGGCCGACAGCCAGTCGGGGTGGGAGACCTTTGCTGCTCTTGTTGGTCAAATGCGCGAAAAGCCTGCAGCTTTTGGAATAGCCGCTGGTGATCTGGTTGGGGATGGATCTTCTGAACTTGAATGGAAATACTTTTTTAGAATTGGCGGAGATGTGTTTGCCCGCACACCCTATGCCTTTGTGCCGGGTAATCACGACTACGATGGGTATTATGATGATCTTCGTCCCGTATTCTTCGATACCTTTTTCGGGCCTGCTCCCCACCATCGCGTTTGGACACACGGCAACTGTGCTTTTTTGTCGATTGATCTTAACCGAGCGTTCCCCATCAACCTTTCGGAGATAACTTCCGAAGGCCGGTGGATTGCTGATCAAATCACCAAGGCAGCCTGGCATCAGGCGAACTGGCGGTTTCTCATTGTGCACCATCCACCTTACTCGCAAGGTTGGTTTGGGTATGAGGGTGAACGTTGTTTGCGCGACTTCTTATCGGCTGTCGCAGCTGATGCTAAACTGGATTTTGTAATTTCTGGCCATACACACGATTACGAACACCTCACACTTGAACATCCCGAAGGTTCAACCACGTATTTGATTGCGGGTGGTGCCGGAGGTTCACTGGAGCCTGAGGAATCTTCTGCCCAACCAGCCATGGATGTCGTCATCAAAAGACATCACACGGTTCGCATTCGTGTAATGGGTGATCAAATTCAGGTCACGTCCGTTGGTCAAAATCACGAAGTTTTAGATTCATTTTTCCGGAAAAAAATAGTACCACGATGAGACTAGCCTGCCTGATCCTGTTTGCGAGTTTTTCAATTTCCTATGGGCAGGAGTGGTGGTTTTGGCCCGACTACACCCTGGGGCAAAAGGCAAAAAATTATCCCGGTAACCGGATACCGTATCCGACCTCAAAAGAGGAAGTAATGAAGCCGGCTACGGTGCCCCTCACGTTTATGGGTGAAGACCCCACTGAACGCATCGAAGATTTGGTGCCGGCAACTGAATTGCCGAACAGTCATTTTACGGTGGAAATGTGGTTACTGAACCACGTCAATCAGCCCGTAGGCAGCGTGGTTACACTGCGAAGTCGTTACTCAGCCGCAGAACCGATCTGGCTTTTGGGTGCTTACAACCGTTCTTTATTTTTCAGCTTACGCACATCAAATACCCCTTTCGGCAATCTGTTGCGGCACGAAATCAAAACCCGCGGTTTCAAAAGCTATTGGTATCATGTGGTGGCGGTGTACACAGGAAATCGCATGGAGCTTTTTGTAAATGGTCAGAAACAAAATGATCTGTTGGTAGGCCAGCGAGTGGAGACGCCCCCCGATGCTCAGGTGGAAGTTGCCGCTTACATGAAAAAGGAGCCCTATATGAGACTTGGAAATTTTCTGAAAATGGTACGCCTCTATCCCGTAGCGCTATCGGCCGCTGAGATCAATGAACGCTTTGAGGCTCTTCAGAACATGGTGGTGGAGGGTCGCCTATTTCCTAACTTATTTCACTTCAATGCTGGTCCCTACCTGAATATGGCAACGAAGAACTCTGTGAATCTCGTTTGGGAAACAGATCGCGCAGCTGATTTTGTTATCGAGTACGGGCGTCAATTGCCGCTGGACAAACGGCAGGAGGTAAACACCCTCTTTGTCAAATCCGAAGGTTACCGAGCCAAGGGCCATATTGTTGAGACTACGCTTTCGGATTTGGAGCCGGGAACACCCTATTTCTATAACATCAAGGCAAAAGCGCACGATGGTACCGAAATGGAAACAGGTGTACTCACGTTCGCGACAGCGGTGCCCGACATGCAACCCTACTCGTTTGCGGTTATTGGTGATACCGAGGCGCGTCCTCACATCAACGATCGCGTATGTAAACTGGTGTGGGACGAACGACCGAATTTTTTGTTGATTGTGGGTGACCTGACGGATGGGGGCAAAGCGGATCAGAAATTTGAATGGAATTACGAGTACTTTCAGGGTGTGACCCAACTGGCCTCGCGCATCCCCGTGTTCCCGGTTGCCGGCAACGGGGAGGGAGATCTGCATTGGTACAATCGCTACCACAAGTTGCCCGACACCGAGCCCTATTATTCCTTCATCTACGGCAATGCTGAGTTTTTTATGCTTAACAGCAATCAGCCGGAGGAGTTTGCGCCCGGTGGTGTACAGTATCGCTGGCTGGAAGAGAAGCTGAAGAGGTCCACCGCGAAGTGGAAGTTTGTGGCTCATCATCACGCCCCGTATTCTCCCGATGAAGACGACTACGGTGATTCATGGAAGGGGAAATCCGATCATGGCGATCTGGCTGTGCGTCAAATCGTACCCCTCTACGAGAAGTACAAGGTAGATATGGTTTTCTTCGGCCATTTGCACACCTACCAACGCACGTTGCCGATTAAGGACAGCAAGGTTGACCGGCAAAACGGAGTAATTTATGTACAGGGTGGGGGCGGAGGCGGTAACCTCGAAGACTTCGCACCCACACGCACCTGGTTCAGCGCTAAAACCTACCGCGGGCATCACTATTTTGTTATCAATGTCCATGACGGCACGCTCAACCTTAAAATGTATGACACGGAAGGGCGTATGCGAGACTACCTGGACGTAATCAAATAGGAAGTATGAAAAAAGCCGCTGGCTTTGATCTCCCTGGTTTACCTACTCCACCGGTCCCACCGGTTCGATGGCTTTGGGCTCAGCTTCTGGACTTCCGGGGGGCGGTGAGGGCGCCAGCCGAAGCCACGCTTTTACCTCATCGCCATACTTGCTCATCAGGAAGTCGAACACGTTGAAGTATAGCGCGAAGAGCAGCAACTGTACGTGCTGCTGCGTGATGAGGTACACCAACACGGTGTAGATGGCGAAGATGACAATGTAGGTGAGGTACTTAAACAGGAACCGCGCGATGCGGACGCGATAGATTTTTTGATTGAGGATTTTTTCACGGTACTCGCGCAGGTGAAATACATACAGCGTGGCTGCCAGGTAGAGCAGAAAGATGCAGCTAAACAATAACACGGTGATGCGCGCACTGCCCTTGACCAGGCCCAGATAGGTATTCACCAGAATCAGCGGCCCCGGCTGCTGCCCGAGGAATGTTTCGTGCACATCGTTTTCGTAAAAGTCGCCAAACACCACCAGGCGGCCTGCCACGGTTTCCTGGATTTCTTCCGGGGTAAAATTCTCCAACGCCTCGCCCACGTTCCACACCGTGATCTCGTTGTTATCCATGTGCACCCGCCTGATGGGCAGGTCGACAATAAAGGAATTGAGCCACCAGCCATTGCCAAACACGAAGCCCGCCCACTTGCGCCACGTGTAGCCTTGCTGGTTCATGGCCAGGCTCGCGGGCACATAGCTGGCTTCGTTGTTGTGCAGCAGGCGGTATTTTAAAAAAGTGTCCGACATGGTGGCGTATTGCGCCAGGGCATACGTTAGCCCGGCATAGGGTTGATACACGGTGCCGGTGTCGGTGAGGTAGGTGGACAGAATAACGCGGTTGAGGGTTCGTAACTCCTCGATCAGTGCCGAGTCGTAGGGCGAAGGGTAATCCAAAAAAATATCCCAAAGGGTGAAGTCTGGTTTTACAGGCGCCCGGTTGATGATCGCGAGCAAGGCCGTCAGCTTTTTACGGTCGGTGATCGGTCGGGTGCCCTCGCCAAAGTCATCTTTATACGGCACCAGCATTTTGTCGTACGAACAATTGATCAGCAGTAGCTTCTGTTTGGTTTCGGTTACCAGCGGATCTTCGGTGCCAAACAACAGGTAGCGCGACTGGGTGATGCGTTCAATCACCACTTCATCACCAAACTCCCACGTGCCCACACTCATCCACCACAGCGTGAGCAGCGTCAGGACACCCGCATGAGCGAGTGAGAGGAGCACCAATCGTCTGCGCTGAGGGGAAAAGAATGAACGCCAACCCACGGTGGGTTACGGATTGATCAGTTTAATGTCTTTTAACCATTGCAGCAGGTTATCGTCCTGCACATGGCCGTACTCTTCGGACAAGTACTTCTTGATTTCCCGCACCACGTGGTCGCGGCTGTGGTCAGTCAGCGTCTCGGCAATAATGCGGGCTTCTTTTGCCAGGTTCGTCTCGTTGGCAAAGAGGGGCACAAAATACCCGATGTATTTGCCGGAGCCCGGTAAATCGCGGCTCTCTTTTTCATTTTCGTAATATTCGACCAGTACATATCCGAAGCGTTCCGGAATTTCATTTTCGTAGAGGCATTTCGCGCCCACGCATATCTGCTGGCCACGCGAAATCACGCGGGTGATATGCTGGTTGTTCTTGCCTTTGAAGAACGCGACTACCACAGCTGGTTTGTCCAGGTTGATGTACTCTTTATCGAGGGGAATGATGCCATCGCCCAAAACCAATACCGTGTCTTTCAGACTTTGGTTGAGCGTCTCCCAATACTCCACTAACCCGCGCGTGGCCGTTGATTTTTCATCCGGCCTCAGGAAACTCTTCACCAGGTTCTCCAACTCCCGGGGATTGTTATCGGGTACACCGCTGATTTTTTTGCGACCCACCTTCGGGCTGATGACAATTACGTAGGCCTCGCGGCTGCCAAACTTCAGGGCGTCCGATGGACCGATGCGATCACCCGGTTGCACCTGTTTCCGCGTCTTGGTGTTTTCCACCGAGCCTTGCACGGTAATAACTCTGAACTCACCGGACTGGGCCATAGCCGCCCAAGCACCTAAAATCAAAGCCAGACAAACGGCCACACGAATCTTCATGTGGTGAAGGTACAAAAAAGTTGGCAGGGCGTTAGTGGTGCAGGCGGAAGTGGATGGCGATGGCCATGCGCACCCGCACCGGTTTGCCGCGCTGGCGGCCCGGCTCCCATTTTGTTTTGGATAACACACGGATGGCTTCTTCATCGCAGCCGGCACCGAGCGAGCGGAGAATGGTGAAGTCGGTGAGTTCACCGGTTTTGCTCACCACAAACTGCACTATTACCTGGCCCTCCACATTCCGTTGCCGGGCTTGCCTGGGGTATTTCAACTCACGACTGATTTGCTCGTAGAATTTGGAAAGTCCATTGACTGGCGTGGCTTGAACTTCTGCGAAGAGAAAAATCGCGTTGTCGTTGGGGTCGATAACTTCTGGCTCCGGCTGGTAGATTACGGAGTCAATATCAACTGGCTGTGGGAACATGATCTCAGGTTCGCTTTCTACTTGGTCCACAATAAATTTGGGGTCAGGGACAAGATTGGGTTTTGGAACGGGTTGCGGTTTCGCGATATATGTGGGAGGGATTTCCTCGATGATCGCTACGCTCTCATCGTCTATGTGGGGGCATCCGGTAGTTATTGGGCAGACTTCTGATCTCCACTCAAAAGCGGTAATCGCCATGGCAGAACTCAACACCAGCCCGATGAGAAAAAACTTGCCGGAATGCTTTTGTACATCGTAGCGAGGATTTTTCTTGGCTTCCATAGGTTTCGGATTTACCCTCAGAAACCAGTCGCCCGCCATTCGTCACGGTTGCGAGGTAGATTTTTCAACAGGCGCGGGTGTCGGTTTTTCCGGGGTGAGCCACCGATCGGCTGCTACCCATAAAAGCACGACCAGGCCAATGAGCAACACATACGTGAAAATGCGGGTGATGCGTTTGAGTTTCTGTTCGCGCGCATGACGCTCCAGCACGGCTCCGTAGTTACGGAAACGATCGGCCCCGGTGGCCGTAAAGCGTTTTCTGCGTAAACGAATATCGTTTCTACTCATCGTACTTCACCTTAAGATTAAACTGTTTGCGCAATTTGTCCAGTGCGCGATAGGTCCGCATTTTAGCTCCGCTCTCCGTCATTTCCAGAATGAAGGCAATTTCTTTAAAGTCTTTGTCTTCAAAAAACCGAAGTTCCAATACTTGCAGCATGTCGGTGGGCAGATCTTTCATATAATTGAGCAGGCGCTGAATCAAGTCTTCGTCCCACCCGTCATCGGTGCGCTCGGCCAGTTCTTTAACCTTGGCTTCTTCCAGGCTGAACACGCGCTTGCCCTTTGTTTTCCGGTAGTGCTTGTTCACTTCATTGGTGGCAATGCGATATAACCAGGCCGAAAAAGGGAGGCCCCGAAATTCGTAGCGGGGCAGATGGTTGAGCGCGTTGACGAACGTTTGCGAACACAGGTCGCCCGCCAGCTCTTCGTCATCTACCTGGCGCAATACAAAGTAGAAAATGCGGTCGAAATACTTTTCGTAGAGCGCGCCAAACTCACGGGCATCTTTCCGGGCACGCTCCAGAATTAAGAGTTCCTCGTGAATTTCTGCCTCCGACATCATTCGTCAATATAAGCAAGAGGGGCGGAAAAAGTCACAACTGGCTTTTACAGGGCATACCGGTCATGTCTTTTTCTTGCCGGACCGCGTGTCGAAGAAATTCAAGAGGATAACTTGGGTTGTTCTCCCCAATTAGTTTGAAGATACTCGATAATTTCCTGGTATCGCTGCAGCGCCCGCTTGGTCTAAACTATCTCGTCAACCATGACTCGAGCATTTTTCGCACCTCCTCATGACTGATGGTGTTTTCGGGCTTAAAACTTCCTTCGTAGGAAAGGAGAAGGTCAGCGCGTTGATCGTCTGTCAAGGAGTTCCAAAGTTGACCGTCAGGGGTATTGCTAAGCCGTTTTACCAGATCGTAGTACGACTGCAACCGCTCCTCGTCCTTTATTTGATCGATCAACAAATGAAAAGCTTCCTTGGTTTTCATGTTACGAAAGTAGGAAATTCTCCGCGCAATTGCATTTGCATGCTCTGCCGCAAAGTTTCGCAGAAAATGCGCAAACGTCACCAGGCATCTTAGTGTGGCTTCGTGCTCCTTTGTGCGCTTGGTGTATTGAATTTCTACAAATTCAAACTCCGTTGCCGCACGGCTTCAAATACCACCACGGCTGCCGCGGTGGACACATTCATCGAATCGATTTTGCCCCGCATGGGTATGATGATGTGATGTTGGGAGTTTTTCACCCACACGTCCGACAGCCCCGTGGCCTCGGTGCCCATCACAATGGCGCTGGGGCCCTGGTAGTTTTCCTGGTGATAGATCAATGAGCCTTTCAGGTAGGTGGTAAAAACGTTGATGTTGTTTTTCTTCAGCCACGTCAGCGTCTCCTCCGAAGTGCCCGAGGCCACCGGTACGGTAAACAGCGTGCCCACACTGGAGCGAATGACGTTGGGATTGTAAAAATCCGTCTGCGGGTCGCAGATGATCACGGCATCCAGCGCAGCCGCATCGGCCGTGCGCAGCAAAGCGCCCAGGTTGCCGGGCTTCTCTACGGCCTCCACCACCAGCAGCAGCGGGTTGGCGCTGAGTTTGATGTCGCGCAGGTGGTGCGTTTTCATTTGTGCCACGGCCACCACACCACCGGAGTTTTCGCGCACAGCAATCTTGTCGAACACCTCGCGCGTAACGGGTATCACCAGCTTGTTCTGTTGCAGCGCTGCAGGCAATTGCTGAAGCGAAATCAGGTCCTCGCAGTAGAACAAGTTGCCGATGACATAGCCGGCTTCGAGGGCCCATTGAATTTCGCGCACGCCTTCAATCACGAACAATTGCTGCTTCCTGCGCTCGCGGGGTTTCTCCAACGCCAGCAGACTCTTAATCTTTGGGTTTTGGGTACTGGCGATGACCGTGCCGGGTTTCATGCGGAAAATTTACCGCCTTTAAGGCAAACCGAAGCAAATTTTATCTGCCATTTTGAAACCCATCTCGAAAATCATGGCCACCAAGGCACCAAGGCACAAAGAACTCACGAAGGCAAAGTGCCAATTTTCGACCAACATCCAGTATCCAGCATCTAGTATCCAGTATCCAGTATTGAGAACCAGCATCCCGCATAGGCGTGAGCTGAGATTGGGACTAAACCTGTTTGCCCGAGTCGGACTCAGACTGACAGGTGATCCGTTATTAATACTTCGTGGCTTTGTGACTTCGTGTCGTTGTGGCAAAAGATTACGGCCACCAAGGCACCAAGGCACAAAGAAGTCACGAAGGCAAAGTGCCAATTTTCGAACAGCATCCTGCATCTAGTATCCAGCATCTAGCATCCAGTATCCAGCATCCCATTTCGAATTGTTAATTTTGGACTTTGACTTTTCAGCCTTGAATTTTTCCCAACTCGAACTGCGGCCTCCCGCCTCGTGGCGCGACTATGAACTGCTCGACTCCGGTGAGTTCGAAAAGCTGGAGCGCTTCGGGCCGTACGTGCTCATTCGCCCCGAGCCGCAAGCCATCTGGCAACGCACGCTGCCCGACTGGAAGAAGCGGGCCTACGCGCACTTCACCCGCGAGCAGCAGGACAAGTTTCGCTTTACCGATGACGTGAAGGGCGGCTGGAAGCGTCTTAAAGAAATGCCCGAAAGCTGGAACATCAGCTACCGTTATAACGACCTTAACCTTAACCTGCGCCTGGCGCTCACCGGCTTTGGCCACGTGGGCATCTTCCCCGAGCAGGGCGACAACTGGAATTTTATTTACGATACGCTGCGCGCGTGGAAAGTAACACAGCCGCGCGTGCTCAATTTGTTTGCCTACACCGGGGCGGCCTCCGTGGTGGCGCGCACCGCAGGGGCCGAGGTCACGCATTGCGATGCCTCGCGCCCCGGCCTCAACTGGGCCAACCAAAACATGCAGCTCAACGGCCTGCAGGACATCCGCTGGGTGTACGAAGATGCGCTCAAGTTTGTGAAGCGCGAAGTCAAGCGGGGTAATCGCTACCACGGCATCATCATGGATCCGCCCCCGTACGGCCGCGGCCCCGATGGCGAAAAGTGGACGTTGCAAGAGAAACTGGACGAACTGGTGGGCCTTTCTGCGCAGTTGCTGCACCCCGAGTCACGCTTTTTTATTCTCAGCCTCTATGCCGTGGGCCTCAGTGCCGTAGTGGGCGCCAATGTGGTGGGCACGCATTTCCCCCAGGCCCGGCTGGAGCTGGGCGAGTTTTACCTGCCCGGTCCGCGCCCGCTGCCCATGGGCACCTTTGTGCGATTTGAATAACCCTGATGTAAGGAGGTGGTTTATAGGTTATACTTCTTGTATGAGTACGGTCTGGAGTTTATCTTTACAACACGACAACGATCGTTTTTTGGTTTTTTTACACTACCGCCAATGCATACACGTATGAAATTATTTTTCAGCCTGCTGGTGCTTATTGTTGAGGTAATACCCGCCTCTGTATACGGATAAAAGTCCTATTTCAAGAATGGCCCGGTTATCGAAGACTCCCTAACGTACCTGGCGAATAAAGAGAAAGAAAAGGCCAAATTTGAAGTCTTTGCCAAACCGGTGGTTATTACCGATCGCCTGGAAATCATCCGGCAAAACCAGGACAGCATCGTGTATTCTTATCACAGGGAAATTAAGGTTGGCAAGGGGGCAGAAGAAACCCGGGAAGCTGCGCGCGATATCCAGCCTGAGGATTGGGAAGGGCGCGCTTTCCCGCTCCCTGAATTACCATCTCTTCAGGGCCAAATTGTGAGTATGGAGAAACTCAAAGGAAAACCTACCCTGATCAATTTTTGGTTTACTTGGTGTGCACCCTGCTTAGCCGAAATGCCGGTATTGAATAATCTAAGAAAAAAATATGGTGAATCAGTCAACTTTGTTGCTCTGGCAGCTGACAGTGAAGAAAAGGTTCGAAATTTTCTGGCGAAGCGCACGTTTAATTTTGTTCATGTGGTCAATGAAAAATTGATCACCGAAGAATTACACGTAAAGGCGTTTCCGAAAAATGTTTTTTTGGACAAAAATGGAAATGTATATCAGGTGGAAGATGGTATTCCCTATGTGGTTGACGGACAGCATAAACCAAAAATGGGTGATGGGAAGGAATTTGAATTAATTCTCGATCGCTTATTGGCTGGCGAACGAGGTAAACAATAGATGTAGCGTGTTAATTGATGCCGTAAGTCTTTTGTGTTGGCAATTGCGCCCGCCTGGTGTGCGCATGTGCCGTTGATGTTGGTGGGAAGGCCTTTTGCTCAAAAAGAATAAGTTTTCCAAGGACGAGCACACGGTGGCACGTGTTACTCTTTCAGCGTTGGTTGGCCCCTCCGCGGCCGGGATGCCCCGCCTTAGCGGGATAAACTCCGGGTCTGATGCCCACGCGCCTCGCGTGGGCACGGGGGCGAAGCGTACCCCTGAGCAGCCCTAAAGCCGCCCTCCCAATAGCTATTGCCACTCGCTCAAGCTCCCCTCCCGACAGCGTTACTCGTTTCGGAAACTCTGCGTGAGTGGTAGCCGATAATTTTTTTCTCCTCCGTTAGCGTGCGTTTGCAACGCGTGCTGTCCCTGAATCTCCCCAGCCTTTCGGTAGTTTGCCAATGAAATAAAACTGTCCTGACTTTGCAACTCAGGCGCCATTGCAGTCAATAACCGCACCGGGTGGAGGTTTAGCGGCCCTATGTTTGTCGGGGCCGCCAGCCCGTTAGCCGGCTCTTGCCGTTTAACCGGCCAGCAAGCATTAATCGCCAAAATCTTACATGCACAAAAAAAAATACCCCAGATGGTCGGGCAAATGCTGCTTTTCACGATATTGAAACACCCGAACTTATGCCCGCCCCAAACCCTTTTCGGTTGCTCTGCGCCCTGCTCGGCTGCCTTAGCCTGTCGGCTGCAGCACAAGACATCGGGCAAATCGGTGTAAAAAAAGGTGTAACGCTCAACGGCTCTCTCAACCTGAGCTCCATCGGTTACCGCGTGTGGGGCATTGAGCAGCGGAGGGACCCGTTCAACTGGTTTGCCACGGGTAACCTGAATGTGAACCTGTTCGGCTATAGCGTGCCGCTGTCGTTCAGCTACAGCAACGCCAATACTTCGTTTAGTCAACCCTTCAACCAGTTCACTTTTACACCGCAATACAAGTGGGTAAAAACGTATGTGGGTTACAGTGCCATGACGTTCAGCAATTACACGTTGAATGGTCATGTGTTTCTGGGTGGCGGTGTGGAGTTGACACCCGGCAACTGGCGCATCAGCGCCATGTACGGCCGCCTGCGCAAAGCTGTACCCTATGACCTGACGGATAGCCTGCAGAACACGCAAGCCAGCTACAAACGCATGGGCTACGGTGTGAAGGTAGGGTATGACCATAACGGAGATAACATTGGGATGAGTGTATTTACGGCAAAAGACGATGTGAACTCGCTGCCGTTTACGCTGCCGGAATATCCGCTGGCACCACAGCAAAATATAGCGGTGAGCCTTACCGGACGGAAAAAATTTCTCCAGCGGTTCTTCGTGGAAGGCGAGTATGCGATCTCGGCTCTCAACAACGACATACGCGCCAACACAGCCGAGGCCGACTCGGTGCCACGAAAAGCCAGCAACCTGATTAAGGGGCTGTTGCCTCAAAACAGCACACAACGCTACTTCGATGCGGTGAATGCAGGGCTCGGCTACCAGGGTAATTGGTTTACCCTTCAGCTACGTTACGAACGCGTTGCCCCCGAGTACCAGACATTGGGCGCTTACTTTTTTAATAATGACCTGCGCAACATCACTATTGCCCCGATGTTTCGCCTGTTGAAAGGGCGCCTCAATATGGCAGCAAATGTGGGATTACAACAAAATAACCTGGATGAAGCGCGTGAAAGTACCTCCAAGCGAACGGTAGGCTCGCTGAATATCACGTTTGCTCCATCAGAAAAATGGAATTTTACTACTGCCTATTCTAATTTTACATCATTCACCAATCAACGCCCGCTGCCCGATCCGCTCTTTAATAATCAACTCGATACGTTGAACTTTTACCAGGTCAGTGAAACCTTTACCGGCAGTGCCATTCGAATGCTGGGTGGGCAAAAAAACCCGCAAACCATTATGCTGACCGGCAGCTACCAGCAAGCCAGCAACAAAGCTACATTTCAACCCCAGGCTGAATTGTCTGACTTTCTAAGTCTGAATGTGGCCTACAGCTATGCCTACACGCCCTCCAACCTAACGCTGGCCGTAGCTGGCAACTACTACACCAACAATGCCGTGGGTATACAAAGCTCTTTTTGGGGGCCAACACTGAGCGCAACAAAAGCATTTTTTGACAAAACGCTGCGGTGCTCACTATCCAGTTCGTATAACCAAACCAGCGGCAACAATATTCGAAGCGGCCCCGTGCTGAACAATAGGCTTAACCTCACCTACGCGCCCAAAACGGGTAGCAGCCAGACACAGCGACATAATTTTTCACTCGGTGTTAGTGCTTTGAGGCGCTTTGCCGGTACCGAAACCCAGCCCGCATTTACGGAACTTACGGGCACTTTCAATTACTCTTATTCGTTTTAGGCAAGCCACCGTCTGGCTTCGCGCCACATTCTAACGCGCCTCGCGTTCCGCCCCACAGGCGGAAGGGATACCCCCATCCTCTCAAAACATTATCCTTCGACACACGCCTCGCGTGCCGCTTGCCCGCCAAACAGGCGGGAAGGATCCACCGGTCGAAACACCAAACCCCCTCTCCCCTCGAAGCAACATCCTGAGGCACGTCTCTCGCGTGCCGCTTGCCCGCCAAACAGGCGGGAAGGATCCACCAGTCGAAACACCGAACCCCCTCTCCCCTCCTGACTTGTCCGGTTTAGTGCGGCAGACTGAGTTTGGTTAGTAGGTTGGTCAAGTGATCGGGTATAGATTTGCGAAGGGTTATAACTTTTCCGGTAAGTTTGTTGAGCAGTCGGGCATCGGTTATCTTCTTGCCTTGGGTTAGGAATGCCCGCAGCGAGGTGTTGGTCTTTAGTTCAA
>Ga0209972_10001474_pt1 | contig 20619 bp, 12 predicted proteins | sample NOAtaG_7_FD_187302 | JGI IMG/M metagenome (GOLD analysis project Ga0209972, IMG submission 187302) | Freshwater lake microbial communities from Lake Erie, under a cyanobacterial bloom - NOAA_Erie_Diel1S_2200h metaG (SPAdes) (version 2) | ecosystem: Environmental > Aquatic > Freshwater > Lake ... | reverse complement strand
CGGCTCCCACAAAGGGGCTTCACGCCAATAGTCGATATGTTCGAGCATGGTTTTCACGCCTGCTTCAAACGATACCTTCGGTTTCCAGCCAAGCGTTTCTGAAATGGCACGGGTATCGGCAAACGTGCAGTCGGGTTCCCCGGGTCGCTTCGGAATGTATGTAATCGGTCCGCCGAGCAGTTCAACCAGACGGTTCACGGCATATGTGTTGCCGCTGCCTACGTTAAAAATGCGACCCGCGATGTCTTCGCGCCGGGCTGCCGTGAAACAGGCATCCACGACGTCGGTAACGAAAGTAAAGTCGCGCGTTTGGGTTCCGTCGCCAACCACAGTGTAGGGCTTGTTGTTGAGCTTCTGCGCCAGAAAAACCCCGAATACAGCGCCATAGGTTCCGCTGGTGCGCGATCTCGGACCGTACACGTTGAAGAACCGCATCGACGTGATATTCATCTTGTAAATCTGCGCCCAATACATGCAGTATTGCTCGCCCAGGTATTTGGTCACTGCGTAGGGATACTGGCAGCGAATCTCATCTTGCTCTGAGGTGGGATAGTTGTCCGGGATACCGTAACAGCTGGAACTGGCTGCGTATATCACGCGTTTCACCCCGCCCGACCTGCAGCATTCCAGCACGCTGATGGTGCCGTTGACATTGCTGTGGTGGTATTTCTGCGGGTTTTCAATGCTCGGAACGATGTCTGCGAGGGCTGCCAGGTGGTAAACCTGATCGATGCCTTCGAACAAGGGTCGAATCTTCTCCGTTTCGGCAATATCAGCGATTTCAACGCGCAGCGCAGGGTTATTCCGCTGATGTGCAAGGTTTTGGATATTGCCGCTTGACAGGTTATCAATCACTATCACTTCATGCCCTTCAGCGAGCAGCCTGTCTGTCATATGGCTGCCTATAAAGCCCAGGCCGCCGGTAACGATGCATTTCATGGATTGGTAATCGGAATGTATTGGTGGGCAAAGATAGCGCAGGAATCAACGCGTACCCGTGAGGCGTTCATAGACTGCGGCGATGCGGTGAATCTGCACCGACAACAGCCATGCGTCTGTGTGTTTGCGTATGTTGGCTTCGCAGGAAGCACGAACCTCCGGATTGCCCAGGGCCTCGGGCAAGAGGCCCTGATCCAGGTTGGGGGCAATGATGCCTATTCCATAGCGCTTCACGAGCCAGGCCTGCCATTCGAAATCTTCGGAACACACCACACCCAGGCCGGCTTCCACATAGTTCACCATTTTCAGGGTCGTGCCGTATTTGAACTTGAATGGCCCTATCGTCTGGTCGCCTGCCGTTTTGAAAAAGGGAATGAAGCCGTAGTGGTAACGCGCTGTGACGGCCCCCAGCTCATTGCTCGGAACCGGTTTGCACAACCTGAACCCCGGTTGCCCGGCAGCATATCTTGCATACGCATCGGTAATGGATGCCGGTGTGAGCGGGCTCGGATAAACGTCCAGACCTATCCCGAGTCTGGCCAGCGCTTTTCCGTACAACGTCAGGTTGAACGGATTCCGGGTGGCGGCGTCGCCCAGGCCTCCGAGATAGATCATGCGCAAGGCCTCCTCCGAAGGCTTGTTGATGCGTTCTTTCACCGCATCATCGTCCAGATAGAACGGGAAGAAGGTAACCGGTTTTTTGGGGATGCCGTAGAGGCGCGCTGCCTGGTTGTACTCGAGGCTGTGCGCAATCACGTGGTCCGCTCCCTCGAGGCATGCTTTTTCGTCATTCAGGTTGCGCCTGATCCACGGAACGGGTGGATGGAGCCCGTGATAAATGACACTGAGATCCTGGCAATCGAATATGAAAGGGGCTTTCAGCTGCTTCCGGGCGATGTTCTGGAACTTGCTCCTGCTTTCAAATGCATGCACCAGCTTCACCTCCTTGAACTGCAGCAGCAGGGCGCGCAGCTGCGCCGGATTCTCATAGAGGTACACGGGAATATCGGCAATGGCCTGGTGGAAGCCTGCGCGGAACTTGCTGCGCCGGCATAGCAGTACGAATTGTTCGCTGCGCAGGGGCCGCAGGTATTTGATCATTCTTTCCAGCCGGGGAATATTGGCTTCGCAGACCAGAAGGATGACCGGTTTCCTGCACAGTTCAGCATCGACGGCCGCTCCGGGTCTTCCGCCGAATGCCAGCCGCAATGCATCGCCCCAGGCGGCGGCTTTCGCTCTGTACGGCTGCAAGGATTGTTTCAAGTTCATGTTGCCCGGGGCAAAGTAAAGAGCCAACAGCGAGAAACAGGCTACCCGGACCGACAGCTCCAGGCAACGGTCTCCTCCATCCACCTGGAAAGCACAGTGGTCTCTAACACCTCAGGCAGTTGAACTCGTTAGAAAAACCGGCAAGTAAGAGGTAAGGCGGGAAGGGCTGAATATGGGTATGGGCTGATTTGTTATAATAGTCTTGCTCAGTGGCTGTAAACCGCATTTTTTTGAAAAAAAATGGCCATTACACAAGGAAATGGTTGTTCGTATAGGATTTTCGCACTAAATTTCAGTAACCTGAAAATAATTATACCAATATGATCAGAAGCATCGTACTAATCTTTTTCCAATGGTCTATTTTTATCATTCAATTGACGACTGATGCACGAGTTGCTGCTCAAAGCATCGAAATTGAAAGAAAGTTATCATTACATGAATTATATTTTCGGGTGAAACAAGGATCCGATATAGAACAAGTTAAACAAGAGCTAAGGTTTATCGGCCAATTAATTGAGTTTAAAGCAAATCTGGCTTTCCCTTCACATCAGCACTATTTAGAATTAGCGCGCATTTACGAGTTACAAACTAATGACACGCAAGAAATAGCGTTTTTACTAAATAGTTTAAAAAAATGTAAATCAATAGAATATGTTGAATATAAGCCAGCGTACCACACTTTATACAACCCCAATGATTTATTAGCAAACCAATGGAGTCTTAAAAAAATTGGCGCCAACTCCGCATGGTCAAATGGAAGAGGCAACTCCGCTATTTCAATTGGTATTGTCGATGACTTCTTCGATCGCCAGCACCCAGAAATCAGCAATATCATTTCTGTTAACATCGGAGAAGTGCCTTCAAATGGCATTGATGATGATATGAACGGATATGTAGACGATTACTACGGATGGCATGTCGGGTATGACAAACCCGAAATTCTTCCGCCTGTTGCCAATATGGCCTCATTCGCTCATGGAACACATAATGCTGGTATAGCCGGAGCTCAAACAGATAACGGAATTGGTATAGCATCCATCGGATTCGGAACAAGCATTATTGCTGTAGCAACAGGTGACTCCACCAAACCGGGGGTACTTATTAATCCACTGAAAGGGGTTGTTTATGCCGCAGACCGAGGAGCGAGGATCATCAGCATCTCTTGGGGCTCTTATACCTATAGCATCACGGGTCAACTCGTAATGGATTATGTGTACAAAAAAGGAATTACTGTTTTCGCTGCTGCAGGAAATGACAACGTAGAATTCCCACTCTATCCGGCAGCTTACAATTATGTGATTTCCGTTGCGTCAACTGATTCAGTGGATAAAAAGAGTCCGTTTTCAAATTTCGGCAAGTGGGTTGATATTTCCGCACCGGGAAGCAGCATCTGGAGCTGCATCCCCGGGGCGCCAGGTAACTATGGTTATATGAGTGGAACCTCCATGTCTACTTCATTAGCAGCGGGCTTAGCTGCCCTTTTGCTATCTCAGGATCCTGCATTGTCGCCAATGGACATTGAGAACTTGCTAAAGAAGGCATCTGTAGATATTAGCAGCATCAATCCACAGTATCATGCGAAGCTCGGAGAAGGGCGAATTGATGCTAATCGTGCAATTCTTTCGTTAAAGAAAATGAAAGCTGATTTCATTGTCGATAAGAAAAGTATTTGTCCGGGACAGAATATTCAATTCAACTTCGATGGTTATGGCAATGGTTTAAGTTATTCATGGTCATTTCAAGGAGGCTTCCCCTCTTCAAGTAATGCAAAGGATCCCTTAGTTTCTTATAACAGCCAAGGTGAATTTGATGTCCAGCTTATTGTCACCAACGGTCTCATCTCTGATACGCTAATACAATTAGAATTAATTGAAGTTTATAAGCCTACAGCTACACTTGGATGGAACAATAACATCTCTATTGGTGAGGGGAGCTTGTTGCAAATAGACTTAAAAGGAGTTGCCCCTTGGAATATTGATTTAATTGGAAACGGAAAGCGTGAATCTATTTTAACTCACAAAACTCCGTTTCATCACCTCGTAAAACCCGATACTACCACAAGATACACTATATATAAACTACAAGATGCCCGATGCCATGGTGATTCGTCGGGCTCAGTTCGCATTGCTGTAAGCAATGTGCCCAACTTGGGTTCGGAAATGTGCAATAAATTACCAGGCGGGAAAAGTATAGGGGATCTATTTACCTTCAGCTACGGAACAACAAGTAATGACTTCGCTACTGGCCTGTTGGTTTTAAATGACAGCAATTACCTCGTATATGGATATACACGTGGTATTGGATCTGGCGCGGAAGACTTCTTCATCACCAAAATTGACAGATCAGGGAAAGAAAAATGGACACGCACCCTTGGTAACAATAGTTATGAAGGAGGTCTCCCCATTCAATGCATAGAGACAAGAAATGGTGATATCATCCTCGTTGGTGCATCTACCTCTGGTACATCCAGATGGCGCAGTACAGTCGTTAGGCTTTCTTCTGCAGGCAACACCATTTGGAGTAGGGTATTCCCCATTAAATCAGCGCATGACCACCTTAGAGGCGTAACAGAACTTGCGGATGGTAGTATTGCAATTGCAGGAACAAGCGGAGACCCAACAGATCAAAGTGCCGCAATACTGCGAATCAGCGAAAATGGCACAATGTTGTGGCGAATTGGACACGATGTTGCAAATGTAGCTGACCACTATATATCGGTAATTCAATTAGGAAGCTATCTATATTTTCTAGGTCATGCCAGCAGGGGCAATGGTGGTGGTTCTTCATCTCTTACTAAAACGAATATGGACGGCACCATAGTTTGGGAGTACAATTATGATTTACAACAAGCCGATGTCTTTTTAACTTTTAAAGAATTGGCAGATAAAAGCGGTTTTGTCATTGGGGGATACACATTCGCCTCTTCAGCCGTAACCAATATGGAAGGTCTGCTAACTCTCATCGACACAAATGGGGTTGTTGGTTGGACAAAAACGTTTGGCGGAGCCGGAACGGACAGAATCGTCAGTATTACCCGTGGCGCAGATGACTATTTTTATGCTGCAGGGTATACCACATCCGTTGAATCAGTTTCAAAAATCCTTGTTTTAAAAATAGATCATCAAGGTAATCTGTTATGGAATCGAATATATGGACAATTCAATCTATACCATGCTACTCCCGATTTTGGCAATGTTATTACCTCTGACATAGATGGTGGATTGCTAATATCTGGCTTACACAACAGTAGTGATTTAAACATTTATTTATTTAAAATTAATTATTGCGGTGAATCCCTTTGCAGAAGCATAAAAGCGAATTTCACATTATCTTCAATAACATATTCCAGAAGAAATACTGGTAGCACCATCAAAAACTTGGACGCACCTACCAATTGGACATTTACAAATCAGACCTATACCAAAGCATTCCAAGCGGAGACTCTTTGCATGGAAAACAAGGTAACCGCCTGCAAACTTAACGCAGGCTTGCATTATACCGCATTTTGTCCCGGTGATTCAGTGGAACTGGTAAACACATCCATAGATTCAACAGGCAGGCCTCTAACCCATGTTGTGTGGGAGTTGCCTGAGGGAGTAACGCTCACCGGAATAAACAAATTCAAACATCTTTTCCAAAACAGTGGTGCCTTTCCAGTTAAAATAAAAGTCTGGAGCGACAAGTTCTATCAATGTTCAGATTCATTTATGGATACCGTATATGTAGATAATAAATTAAAGCTGAGAACAGCAAGTACAAGAGCTATTTGCCCAGGCGATTCAGTCACGTTGATAGCGAAAGCATTCTGCGGCGCCCCTCCATACAGATATCAATGGAAGAATATCAGCACCTCACCAAGCCTTAAAGATAGCTCCATTCTCACGGCTCCTTCGTCCACAACTTGGCACATTGTAACGGTGTATGATTCCCAAAACAACCAAGCATCTGACAGCGTACGGGTTGTTGTTCGAGACAATTGTTGCAAATACAATAGCCGCATAACCACTGACAAAAAAGAATTGTGCATTGGAGATAGTATTCATTGGAAAACCAATTCGATTAATTCCTTCACTGCTGGTTATAAATGGCACTTTACAAGCCCGATGGGCTCAGATTCTTCGTTTGATCAAAGTGGTAAAAGTTTCAAAGCCAAGATTCCGGGAAAACACAGTGCAAGACTGATAGTAAGCGGCAGTGCTTGCTTCGCTGACACTGCATTTTCCGAAGTCTTTATTCTACCTGCCCCATTAGCAGATGCAGGTATAGACAGTTTCCTTTGTAGTCCGGATAGCATAAATATTGGTCGGGGAGAACCTTTGCCATTCCATTCGTATCAGTGGACACCTGCTACCGGGATAAGTAATCCATCCTCACTGATTTCAAATGCTTATGTCACTCATGATACTAAGTTCAATCTTCGCGTAACTGACCTTAGGACCGGGTGTGTAGCATCCGACACAGTAAATATTGACTTATACAAGAAGCACACTTTCCATCTCGATACAATTATATGCGAGGGCAGCTCAATAGAATTATTTAATCCCTATCCGGGCAAACGCCAATGGAACACCATGTCTGTGGACAACCCACTGAAAATATTTACTGCGGGTAGATTCTGGTTGACTGACACTACCAAACTGAGATGCACCGGCTCAGATACAATCGTGGTTCGAATATCGCCGAGTCCATATTTTCAAATTGCCGGCGATTCTCTGCTTTGTCCCGGCAAGTCAAGCTATTTGTATCCTAATATAGATACAACGAATCTTAAAGGGAAATGGCATGATAACGTTCAATTATTCAAACGGCAGCTTTTCTCAACCGGTAAAAAATGGCTAACAATTTCAAATAATGGTTGCAACTATACAGACAGTATTAATGTATCTCTTGGCAATAAGCCATATTTGAACATGCCGAAAGATAGCACAGTATGCGCTAACCGTTCTTATTTTGTCAGAATCGAAACCGATGCTTCTGAAATTCGTTGGAATGATGGCCCAATCGGTCCAACCCGCATGATAAATATGCCTGGTAGGTATTACGTGATCGTCTCTAACCTGTGTGGGACAATCCAAGATAGCTTTACTTTATATCACAAATCCATCGAAATTCCATATTTCCCTGTGCCTAATGACACGACCATTTGCCACAATGAAAGTTTACAAGTAACATTTCCGCCGAACAGAGAAATTGCCTATTCATGGCGCGATGGATATTCAGGCAACTCGAGAAAATTGGACAAGTCTGGGGAATATGTGATAACTGCCTCAAATGAATGTGCGATTTACAGTGACAGTTTCAAACTTCAAGTAGAATATTGTGGCTGTTTATTAACAGTACCTAATGCAATAACACCGCAACTAGACGGATTAAACGATGGCTTTCAGGCCTTCTTTAATTGCGAGCCCAAGGATTTCAATCTACGCATATACAATAGATGGGGCCAAAAATTAGTTGAAACCAACGATCCCTATTTAATCTGGGATGGAGTGTACATGGACAAACCTTGTCAAGAAGGTGTCTATGCTTACATCATTACTTGCAAGCTTCCTGAAGGTAATTCATACTACAGAAAAACTTTATCGGGTAGCTTCCACCTGATCCGTTAGCTTTCAAGACTTTCACAAAAAAACCATTCCTGGACAGCACCACGACCTTCCGACATCAACTTTACTTTGGCCCGATCCGATAAATTCTCCAACTCCGGATAGTAGTATGTATTTAATTTCTGCATATCATCCGTGGATGAGACACGATGTACTTTATGTGTTTCAGAAAATAGCTTATTGAGGTACAATGAAACTCGAAAAGATATAGAGTCGTGGGTTTCAATCAACAAATCCGTTCGGCTTAAGTCTTTAAGATTATTTGTAGTAAAGACTTCACGTTCAAAGCCTTCACAATCACAGAAAACGAAATTACGTTTTCCTTTGCAAGCAGCACCTAATTGATCAGCATTTATACCCTCCTGCATTTTAATCCGATCAGAAACACCATTCAGTTCGGCAATGCGTCGTGCCAAAGAAAGTGCGGTCGAACTTATATCCACCGCGATAACCTCACTAATTCTGCTGTTATACTTAGCAAGTCCAACTGAATAATACCCTTCAGCACAACCAATATCTATAGCCATTTCATATGATCGGCCCAGAACCTGGTCAAGAAAAGGATATATTTCTCTTTCATAACACCCCAAAATCTTCGGGTATATTGCGCTACCAAAAGAAGCGTAATCAGGATAACGCAACCCTTTAAAAGGGCCATGAATTACAACAGGCTCCTTAAGCACTTGCCGGATTTCTTCGATCAGTGGTTCATCCAGTTTCCGTTTCCTATAATACCTGATACCCTCTGCGAACTTGACAAATGGCCGAAGCAGACTCCATGTTAAATCGTTGTAGGCCAGCATTTTGGAAATCCTTTGTATCATTGCTATTAGGCCTTCAATAATAGGTCATAGTAGTTGCCCTGCCAAAGAACATGAGAAACTCCGTTTCCTGCTTCTACAAGTTCGAGCTCATCAGAGCACGCAAATTGGGTAACTTCGCCATCTGGAATTAGTCATTTTAGCCTAATCAATGGGTGTAATAATCCGTCAAAGTATCAAAGCAAGTGTTTCGAACTATTTCGGAATCTTACTCGGTTTTACGAGCCTTTTTTTACTATTCCCGCTCTTCTTCGAGCCCGAACAGCTTGGCGCGATACGTTTGCTACTCGAAAGTGGTGCTGTGCTGTCTAGTTTCGCATTGCTCGGAACAAACTACAGTATCAATAGATACTTTCCTCATTTCAAAACCGCTGATAAAAAGCACCATGGTTTCTTTTTTTGGGTGTTCTTGACCCCTTCACTCGGTTACTTGATTATTCTGTTTGGCCTTTTACTTTTCCGGGAGCCTTTGTTGAGTTTCTTTAATAAAGACGCCGCTCGACTGGATGGACTCTACTCACTTTTACTCGTTTTAGTCTTCTTCATACTGCTGCAACAGGTAACAGAAAGCGCTGCTGCAAACCATGGCCGTATCGCAATTCCGAATTTTTTCCGTGAAGTTGTGGTAAGAGTCGTTCAAATCGCATCAGGTTTACTTTTTTACCTTGATGTGTTTAGTTTGTATACGACAATTGTTGTCATAGTACTTTCGTACGCGCTGGCTTTTGCCGGCAATCTGGTCTTCCTTAGAATACTGACCCCAATCCATTTGAAACCCGATGGGGAGTTTATGCGTAACAATCCGCAGTTGAGAAAAGACATGATCCGGTTTTCAGGATTCTTGTTCGTTGGCGGCTTTACGGGTTTGATAGTCAACAAAATAGACTTTCTGATGATCTCGTCCATGCGTTCACTTGCAGATACCGCCATCTACAGTATTGGTTTTTACCTTGCTATGTTGATGGATATTCCTAAACGAACCCTTTTGCAAATCAGCGCACCAATTATTGCCCAGCATGTCAAGGATGAGAATACCGTAGAACTGCAAGATATTTATAAAAAAATCACACTCAACCAAGTTGTTGCAGGCACTTTGTTGTTCTACTTCATTTGGATCAATATTGACAACCTGTATCAAATAATGCCGCGTGGAGATTATTACAGCATGGGAAAATGGGTTTTCTTCACTTTGGGTCTGGCGCGGATCTTGGAGGCTTCCGGTGCCGGGGCAGGTGCCGTAATCGTAAATTCTAAATTCTATCCACTTACATTACTCAGCTTTGGAGTCTCGGCAGTTGTTGCTATAACGGCAAATTACTTCCTCATTCCCATTATGGGAATACAAGGAGCAGCACTCGCTACGCTTTTTACCGTTGCACTCAGCCAGGCGCTGGTTGTATATATCGTCTTTAGGAAAACAGGTATGAATCCTTACTCCAAAACCAAAGTGACACTCTTATTAGCTTTTGCGATTATGCTGATTCCCACCGCATTCGGAAAATGGTTCTACAATCCTATTCTTGATGGCCTGGTTCGAACTTTGGTATTAGGAGGTGGTTTTTTCTACATTGTTTACGCTTTCCGTATTTCAGACGAAATGAATCAACTGGCCAATGGGTTCCTGAAACGGATATCAAACAACCGCCTCTCTAGCCTACCGACCTTTCGCTGATTTCCGCCAGTCGTCCACCAGCATCCCCTGCAAGGCCCGGAGCCGGTCGCTGTAGTCGAAATGCGCTTTTACGTATGCTTGTCCCGCTGCACCCAATTGCAAGCGCGCCGCATCGTCTTTCAGCAAGCTCAGTATTTCCGATGCCAGCGCCGCCAGGTCTCCGGCAGGATACACGCGGCCGCCGGCAGCCAGGCGCTTGCGGTTGGTTTCGTCGTCTTCCATCACCACCAGCAAACCGCAAGCCTGGGCATCCAGAGCGCTGAGGGTGTTCTGGCGGGGGAAAACAGCCAGATCGGCCAGGCTGTAATACTTGCGCAGTTCGCGGTTGGGTACAGCAGGATGCACCACCATGCGGATGCGGGGATTGCGGAAGGGAGAACTGTAATGCTGTGCTGTATACGCTTCGTTTTCCGGACCGACGATCAGCACGTTCAGATCGAAATCAATCCGCTCTTCCACCAGGCGCAGCGCGTCGAGGATCAGGTGCGGTTGCTTGAAATGGTCTGACTTTCCGGTATAGAGTATCGTTTTGGCAGGCCGCCAGCCCGGTATGAGCGTTGCGGGGTCTACTTCTTCGCGGTAAAAAAGCCGGGTATCGGTGCAGATTTCATTGTCGAACACCTGCTGCTCGGGGAAACCGAACATTTCCGTCAGCACGCGCTTGTTTTCCAGGGCGGTATAAAACACAGGCCTACCGCTCCGCACCATGCGCTTCACAATGAAAGGCCGGAAGAAGCCGTACAGATACAGCCGACCCGGTAGGCTCAGGTCGCGGAACTGGCTGAAAAGGGTATGCGTATCGCCGCTCACATAGCGCTTCCTGGTCTGAAAAAAAAGGCTCGGACCGAAGGAAACGCTCTCCAACCCGTGGTAGAACACGATGTCCGGATTGAGTTTATTCAGCGTCTTGTTCAGGCCCCGCAGCATCACACCCGCTTTTTTGTTGCCTGTTTTGAAGGAGGGCAAGCGGATGATTTCGGTTCCTGTTTCGGCCGTAAAACGCGCATCGAGTGGCCTGATTCCTTCGGCATCCGTTTTCCAGAGGCTCAGGTTGTCTCCCGTAACCACCACCATCCGGCAGTGGTCGGGTTTGTACCGGGCCATGTAGTTCACATCGTAGCCCATTTCCGGATGAAAATGGTAGGCGATGTGGACGAACAGCACTTCCTTAGCCATTTGCGGGCGAAGCGGCGTAAAGGTATTGATGGATATGCGCGGCCATGCGTTCGGCAGCATGCCCGTCTCCGTAAACGCCTGCCCGGTAGGCGCCGGGTGTTTTGATCAAGGCCGCGGGAAGGGCTTCCAGGTCGTGAAACACAAGTTGGTTCCAGTCGTTTTCGAGCGTTTCCACCCATTCAGTTTCAGGCCGCAGGGTGATGCAGGGTTTCTGCACGAACCAGGCTTCCTTCTGCAATCCGCCGCTGTCGGTAATTACGCGCTCACATCCCAGGAGGTATTGCAGGTTGTCGAAATAGGATTGGGGCGGTATGAAATGGATGCGCGGATAATCTTCCAGGGATGCTCCGTATTGCTTCAGCAGATTGGCCGTGCGCGGGTGAATGGCAAAGTACACTTCGTGGTCCAGCCGGTTCATGATGCGCAGGATTTCAAGGAGGCGCTGCGGGTCGTCGGTATTGTAAGGTCGGTGAATGGTGGCATAGTACCAGCGCCCCGAAGGGGCCGTGCCGCTGAGTGCTTTTTCCCGGCTTGTCAAAAGGATATCGAGCATCACATCGCCGCAGTCATACACGTTGTCGGTAATGCCTTCGCGCCTGAGGTTTTCTTTCGCAACGGTACCGGGAATGAATAGCAGGTTGGAGATATGGTCGGTGAGCACGCGGTTCACTTCCTCGGGCATGGTCCGGTTGAAGCTGCGCAAACCGGCTTCGACATGGGCCACGGGTATGCACAGTTTGGCTGCAGTGAGCGAAGCAGCCAGGGTGCTGTTGGTATCGCCGTAAACCAGCACCATATCGGGTTTGTGTTCAAGGAACAGCGCTTCCAGGCCGGGCAACATCTGCGCAGTCTGGCTGGCGTGGCTTCCGCTGCCGGCCTGCAGGTTTGCGACGGGCTGGCGCAATCCAAGCTGATCGAAGAAAATCCGGCTCATGTTATCGTCGTAATGCTGACCGGTATGCACGGATAGAAAACGGATATCGGGATAAGCGGCCATGGCCAGTTCTATGGGCGCTGCCTTGATAAACTGAGGCCGGGCGCCAATCACCGAAATTAGGGTACGCATGCGGGCGCAAAGGTAAAGGAAGGCAAAGGAACGCGCGCGGTCTCAGGGCCAGCGGTAAACTTTTACAGCCTGCGTATAGGCACCGATGACGCCGAAGCCTCCCGGGATATTGCTGCTTACGGGTCCGGGCTGCCCTGCCGGGTTACCCTGTTGAGCCAGGTGCAGCATGCGGGTATTGTAATAGCGGTACAAGGCTTCGTCGCAGCGTTCCGCAACGAGCCGCATGGCGGTGGTGCGGTAAGTTTTGCCAGCCTGTGGAACGCGGAAAGTGCCAATGGTCCCGCGATAGGTTCCTCCGTTGAATTCGGTGTCCGGAAACAGGATTTCCCTGCGGTTCAAACGGTTTGCCGGATTGGAAGCCACGGCATAGTCAGTGGGATCGTAGGCGCGGATGTCTACCTTTTCTGATCGCAATACCGAATCGCGGATACCCGCGCTGTCGCGGTAACTGAAAAAAGTATGCAGCACATACAAGCGGTAGAAATCGGCCGTGCTGTCGGGGTCGCTGATGCGGAACCGGAAATTGAACAATGCACCTCCGGGCGGGAAAAGGGCGGTGAATGTGTCCGTTTCCGCCAGTTGCAGGGCATCCGGAACCCGGAAGGTGCAACGGAAGTTGAAGTCGCTGTTCAGCACCACGATCTCTCCGCGTTTGCCGGGTGCCGGCGCTTTCTGCACCGAGGTGTATCGCCCGCCTCCCTGCCTGGTCAGTACATCGGTAAACTGCCCTTCCGTGAACCAGTTGACAACAGCATTGGCCACCGGAGCGGTAGCTTCAGGTGCTGTGATGGACTGCGTTTTCCAGATTTGCACGGCTACCGCGGAGTCTGGACAGAAAAAGCCGTACACGACCGGCCGCGGCTCAAAACCGCTGTCGGGAGCAAAGGGAATCTCGCGCACGCAGGCAGAAAGACTGAACAACCCGAGTAAACCATATAGCGGGAGATACTTCACCATTGCATTTTCCATTGAACGTTGGGCAGGAGGGGAAGGAAACCTACCGCCTGCAATCGCCTGCGGCCCGCATCGTCGAAGCCGAATTGCAGGTAAAAAGGATTGATATGGTTGTAGGCATTGAATACCCCGACGGTCCAGGTGCGGGTGCGCAGCCCGGTTTTCTTTTCGAAGGCCACCGTGATATCCAGCCGGTGATTGGCGGGCGCACGGTAATCGTTGCGTGCGCCATAGATGTAGATTTCCCGGAAGGGCTCATCGGGCAAGGGAGCGGGATAGCGTTCAACGGGCAGGGTAACGGCAAATCCGCTCTGGTAAGTCCATGCCGCCGATGTATGGATGCCGGGTGCCAATTGCTGCATGTACACAAACTGCACATTGTGGCGGCGGTCGTAGCGGAAGGGGAAAGCGCGGCCGTTTTCAATTTCGGCAAAGCTGCGTGTGGAACGCGACCAGGTATAGGCCAGCCAGCCCCGGGTGCTTCCACGGTGTTTTTCCAACATGAATTCATAACCCCGCGCGATTCCGCTACCAGCCGTGACACTGTTTTCCCAGTTTCCTGCGCTGCTCAGGTAATCGGCATTGTCGCGGTATTCGATGAGGTTGCTGAAGCCCTTATGGTAGGCTTCTGCGGAGAATTGAAAACTGCCGCGGCTCCAGGTGATGCCTCCGGACCATTGTGCGGCCAGTTCGGGCTTTACCGAATCGGTGCTGGGAACCCAAAGGTCGCCCGGCAGACCGACACCCGGATTGGTGAGCAGGTGAAAAAATTGCTGCATCCTGGAATACCCGGCCCTGAACCACCAGTTTCCACCCGGGCTCCAACGCACCTGGAGCCGGGGTTGGGGCAAACTGTAAACTTTATCATTGACACCAAAAACGGCCTGATGCAAACCTGCCTGGATGCGAAGATGCGGATCGGGCGTATAATCGGCCTGCAGATGGGCGCCAAACTCACCTGCCAGCAAGGGCTCACTCCCACTGCGCGTCTGGCTGTACGCCTGGTTGACCTGGTTGGAATAAATCCGCAGGCCCGGACGAAGAAACAAGCGCGAGGCGTTCAAACCCGAACTGATCCGCAGACTGCGCAGGGGCGACCATTCCAATCCGCTCTTGAAGCCCGTCTGCTCGATCCCGGAGTTGAAATCGTGCTCCGTGGCCTGGACTGTCCGGCTCCCCTGAATCAGGTTATCGCGGGTTATGGCATAGCGCTGCTCGAAGTTGAAGTTATAAGCTGAATGCCAAAAAGTTTGGTGCAAAGTCAGGCCGTTGCGCAGGTGATAATCCCATTGCAGGGAAGCGAGTGTATTTCCCCAGCGGCTTTCCTGACGGCGCCTTTCCCGGGTTAAAATACTATCGCCTGAATAGCGTGCATAATCGGTGTAGTAGAGGCGGTCTTCACCGGTATAAAAGGAAAAACCGAGTCTGGAACGCTCGGAAAAACGATGCGACAAGCGCAGGGTGGCGTCGTAGAAATAGTAACCGTTTGCGCCGACAGTATCGGTGGCACCGGTAACCCTTCCGAACACATCGGCCATGAAGTCGAGATGGCTGCGTCGGGCAGAAAAGACGATGCTGGTTTTCCCTTTCACGATGGGTCCTTCCAACATCACCCGCGAGGCCAGAGTACCCAATCCGGCACTTCCTTTCCAACGAAAAAGATCTCCATCACGGGTTTGCACGGACACTACTCCGCTCAGCCGCCCGCTTTTGGAGGCATCGAAACTGCCCTTGCTGAGGGTGGCGCGCTTGATCAGGTCGTCGTGGAAGACGCCGAATATTCCGTATAAGTGGTAGGGATTGAAAACCGGCACGCCATCGAGCAGAATCAGGTTCTGATCCATGCTGCCTCCCCGGATATGCAAGCCGAGCAAGCCTTCGCTGCCGCCGCTCACACCCGGGTAAAACATGAATGCCTTGATCAGGTCGGGCTCTCCAAACAGAAACGGCAATTGACCCAATTTGCGGCTGCCGATTGTGATCTGATCGCTTTGCCCGTTGCTGATGGTGCGGAAATCGATAAAACGCAGGGTCTGTATCTCCAGTTCCCGCGTGCTGTCGCTGCTGTACATGCGGAAATGGCGGAGGTAGTTACGGCCTCCGGCAAGAGTATCTGTACGCGTTGAAAACCCAGGGTAATAGATACTGACGCGGCAACTGTCGCCTGGCAACAAGAGGCTGAAATAGCCTTGTTCGTTGGTTTGCGCATAGCGATACGTACCGTCAACCCGCACGATCACACCTATCAGCTTCTCGCCATCGGCTGCATCTGCAACGGTGCCGCTCAACCTGTACTGCAAACCCGGACGTGTTTTGCCCGATTGGGGAACCAAAACAAAATTATAGGCATCCTGCTCCAGCCAGGTGAGCCCGAATTGCAGCAAGTAATTGCGGAGCGGGTCTTCAAACCGGGCCCTGAATACATTGAAATCACTGCGGAAGGCGCCATTCAGCAAGGAGGCATCGTAGTGAAAACGCAATCCGGATTGCTGTTCTACAGCGGCCAGTACTTCTGCCGCTGTGGCTTGTTTCAGGCGAATGGTTACCCGTTTCTGCAATGGATTATCGCGCTGCGCCCACAGAGAGCCAGCCCATAAAATCAGCAGTGACAGGGTCAGATAACGCAAAGGCAATACCGCTTGGATGCGGTGAAATTAGTTCCGCAGCCATAAAGTCGGAAAACCAATTGGTCGAATGTGGCCTTCCGATGGGTGAAATGGGGGATTGAACCTCCCTTCTCTTCCTGCTTAACCCTGCAGGTCGGCGTAATTGAAGACCTTCTTCAGGATATCGGTAGTGCGTTTGGCCGGGTTGGCGCGGATGGCATTTTCCTCTTTTTCAATTTCCGTGAAGAGGGCAAACATCGCCTTTTCGGTCACGTAAGATCCGAGATCGGTCGTAACAGGCTTCACCAGCGGGATCTTATTGTAGGCCGTAAAGAGGTCGTTCCAGTAGCGGGTAGCTCCTACGCTGTTCAGTGCTTCCTGGATAACGGGTTTGAAGGCTGCGCGCAGTGCAACGGAAGTGGAATTGCGCAGGAAATTCGTAGCCGCGCCGTTGCCTCCCTTCAATACATTCATGGCATCGGTAATGCTCATGCCGGTGATGGCATCCACGAAAATGGGCTTGGCCTTTTCCATCGCCTTTTCGGCCCCGCTGTTCAGTGCATTGACGGCACGATCCACCTCTGAACCCAATCCGATGGCGCGCAGACGCTTTTCTACGTCGGCCACTTCAGGCGGAAAAAGGATTTTGATGAGGTTGTTGTTGAGGAAGGCGCCCGGTTTGGCGAGCAGGTCGGTTCCGCCCGAAACGCCGTTTTTCAGTGCCTCCTTGAGGCCGCTGGCAACTTCCGATTCGGTCGGGATGGGATTGAGCTGCGCGGCCTGGTGGAGCAGATCGCAGGATCCGAGGCCAACTGTCAGTGCGAGGGTAATAACAAAGGTTCTCATGGTTTCAGGGGAGAGTTGGGCAAATTTAGGGCCAGCTTTTTAATGGAAAGCAATCCGCAATCGGCTTTAAACTTTGCCGGCCCTGCCTTGTTACTTTGCCTGTAGATGGAACACCTTGCCATACGCACCCTCGGTGCATTGAAAAAATCGGGTTACCAACCCAAAAGCCTGAAAGAAGAACTACGCGGCAATTTGCTGCGCGCACTGCAGGAGAAGCGCGAGGTATTCCACGGCATCCTTGGATACGAACACACCGTGATCCCGGATCTTGAGCGCGCCATCCTCAGCGGCCATCAGATCAATCTGCTCGGGTTGCGCGGACAGGCCAAAACGCGCCTGGCCCGCATGATGACACGCCTGCTCGATGAATGGGTGCCCGTTCTGGAAGGTTCAGAACTGAACGAAGACCCGATGCATCCCCTGCTCGATGAAAGCCGCAAGCGCATCGAAGAACACGGCGACGCCACGCCCATCGTCTGGATGCACCGGAACGAGCGCTACGTCGAAAAACTCGCCACCCCCGATGTCAGCGTAGCCGACCTCATCGGCGATGTAGATCCGATCAAGGCCAGCAACCTTAAAATTCCCTACAGCGACCCGCGTGCCATCCATTTCGGACTTGTTCCGCGCAGCCATCGTTGCATATTCGTCATCAATGAGCTCCCAGACCTGCAGCCACGCATCCAGGTGGCGCTGTTCAATATCCTGCAGGAAGGCGATGTGCAGATTCGTGGATTCAAATTGCGCATGCCGCTGGATATCCAGTTCGTCTTCACTGCCAACCCGGAAGATTACACCAACCGCGGCAGCATCGTAACACCTTTGAAAGACCGCATCGGAAGTCAGATTCTCACCCACTATCCTAAGAACATTGAAACTTCCATGGCCATCACCCGCCAGGAAGCCAAACTCAGCGCTTCCCAGGAAGCGAATGTCAAAGTGCCGGAATTGCTGGCCCTGCTCATGGAGAGCATTGCCTTCCAGGCCCGTCAGAGCGAGTTTGTAGACCAAAAGAGCGGTGTTTCTGCCCGTCTCAGCATTTCGGTTTTCGAAAATGTGGTTAGCGCGGCAGAAAGGCGCATGTGCATTGCAGGTGATGTAAATACCACCCTGCGTATCAGCGATTTGTACGCGGCTATTCCAGCCATTAATGGCAAGATCGAAATGGTGTATGAAGGTGAGCAGGAAGGCCCGTATAATGTGGCAGTAAGCCTGATCATTCAATCCATCAAATCTGTTTTCGGCACCTATTGTCCCCTCGAAGGGAAAGCGCGCAAGGGCGATAAGAAGCCGCTCGACCCGTTCCGCGAAGTAGTACGTTGGTTTGGCGATGGCTCCCTTTTGGAGTTGCCCTATGAACTCAGTGAAAAGGAATACAGTGCAAAGCTGGAGCAGGTGCCTGGTTTGCGCGACCTGGCAGAGAAGTTTTTCCCGGGCGCTGCAGGTGAAAAGGCGCTGCCGGCAATGGAACTGATTCTGCACGGACTGGCGAGCATTTCGCGCCTCAGCCGCACACAGACCGATGGCAGCTTGCAGTTCGCCGACCTGATTGGTTCGATGCTCGGATCGCGGCATTCAGGAGACGAGTCGGAAAACACCTGATCGCCATCTGGCCAGACGAAGAAAATGGCCTTGTATCGCCAGCTCTCAAGCTGTTTACTTGCGGCGCTAATTTTGCCGCATGCGGGGTTATCTGGCCATCGGTTTGTTGTTGATCAGCAATGTCTTTATGACATTGGCCTGGTATGGTCACCTGAAATTCAAGGAATGGAAATGGTTCGAGAAGTCGGGGCTATTCGCATTGATTCTCGTGAGTTGGGGGCTGGCCTTTTTTGAATACTGCTTCCAGGTTCCGGCAAACAGGATTGGTTTCAGGGGCCATGGTGGTCCGTTCAGTCTGCTGCAACTGAAGGTTTTGCAGGAGGTTATCACCCTGTTGGTTTTCCTGGGGTATACCTGGTTATTCTTCAAGGAGGAAACATTCCGCTGGAACCACGCGATTGGATTGGTGTTTTTGGTTTTGGCTGTTTATTTCATTTTTCGGAAATAATCGAAAAGCCAAGGCTGAATCCGCGCTGCATCGCTTATTTTGCCTAGTATATGAAGCACATTGCACTGCATTATTTCTTCCGCAACGAAGACAACCAGAAGACGCACGCCAAGCGCATATTTACTTGTGATGACAGTCTTGGTCTGGCTTCCGCAAGCGAGGAACTGGAAACGCTGTTGATCGACGATGTTTTCATGGTTCCCAACCGCATTGGCTTGCCCACTATCGATCCGATATCAGCCGCAGACCCCGACGAAGACGACGATTACCACGAATTCGAATCGCTGCACTTCACCGACGAACCGGTGAACGACGAGCGCAGCTTCGAAACCTTCCTCGATACACTCCAGACCTACCGCGATGAGAATCCGGATGAGTATGAGTGGTAATCGCGATGAACATCTGATTTCAAAAAAAATCGTCGCCCCATGCCAGCGCGGCAATAGCTTAGGCTGAAATACTTGCTCGTGATAAGGTTCAGAATGCTATTCTATATACCAAGGCAACTTTCTACAAGCTGATTTGCACGTCGCGTGCGTCGCCGGCCTGAAGATCTTCGGCAAGACGTATCGAAGCCTTCACAGGCAGCAGATACGTGCCTTGCCTGGTATCGAACCAGATCGCGGTTTTCCATTCGGCATTGCCAATGCGGGCACGAACAGGCAAGCGTCCCCAGCCTTGTTCATGGTGTTGAAAATGTTCCCGGATTTCTTTCGCCAGATGCACCGGCAAGCTCACAAAAAACCAGCCCCCGGATCCTTGGTGTTGCCATAGGGTCGCATTAAACTGATATGTGATGTAGAAATCCAATGTAAAAACGGATACTCAATTCTGCTCGCGGAATCATTATGTGCGCTGAGGACAGATTATTCTAATGGCAATCTAAGCTACTTTTCGGTGATTCGCCCCTGTTCAATTGATTTTTTGACTACCGAACAAATGTCCATGCTGTCTGCACTGCGGTTCGGTATTGAAAATCACCTCTTCTTGAAGGACTTACAAACCGTCTGGTCATTTGCCCAAAATGCTATTGCTTAGGCATAGTAGCTTAGGAAGTTGCTTGTATTCTGAGGAAACGGTCGTCAGACTGGCATGGTTCCGGGGAAGGAAATGTTGAACAGTTCGCTGGACCCTGTCATGCGGAGAAGGATCTGTCTGAGAAATAATCTGCATTGGGGAAGTGGGCTGCATCGAATTGGGTCATCCGGGTAGAAGGAAGTCAAGATACGGGGTGGGGGGATTGGATGGGAATTTCAAAGCAGTGGAGGATGGAGATTGCGGCAGGAAGGGGCTAGACGCTAAATATTTAAGTTTTTTAATTTTATTTAAACGTTTATAAGCGTATAATTTTTGGCCAGATAAGTCGGATGCTTGCCACATCACTTTGAGGGTATATGCGGAAAAGCTATATTGCACCTGCATTATAGCTATTTTGAATATGGACTTTTTTACATTTATCAAAACTTACAACACAGAAGAAAGATGCATTCTTTTGTGGAAGGAATTTCGGGATAAGCACGGTGTCTATTGCAACCGTTGCGGTTCATCCGACCAATTGTGGCTCCCGTCTCGACTCAGGTACCGATGCAAGCAATGCAAATGGGAGACGACACT
>Ga0209972_10001462_pt1 | contig 20649 bp, 17 predicted proteins | sample NOAtaG_7_FD_187302 | JGI IMG/M metagenome (GOLD analysis project Ga0209972, IMG submission 187302) | Freshwater lake microbial communities from Lake Erie, under a cyanobacterial bloom - NOAA_Erie_Diel1S_2200h metaG (SPAdes) (version 2) | ecosystem: Environmental > Aquatic > Freshwater > Lake ... | reverse complement strand
ACGGCAGTCGCGTCAACGGACACCCGGTGCAGCTGCACGTGATGCGTCCCGGCGACCACCTGCAACTGGGTCGCTGCACCCTGCTGTTCGGTTCCGCCGAAGAAATCTCAGATCGAGCCCGCAGCCTTGGCGTCAATGTCACCGACCTGATGCCCATCAGCCGCACCTTCACTCGCCCCGATGTCGCTCCACCAGCCTCTGCCCCTGGATTCTTCCCCGAAGCCGGTCGGACCGATCACCTGCCCGCTTCCATGTTCTGTGGCGAATGTCCGCCTCTGCCGGAAAACCTGACTCCGATTCAGCGCGCCCGACTGGCCGATCTGCTGCTGTATGCCAGCGAAACCCTGATGCAGATCGTGCTGACATCCGCCGAAACCAATTCTGCCGAAGCCACTGTCACCGTCGACTGGGCCCGCTTCCAGAATCTGCTCAGACTGCAGAAAGACATCGCCGGCTGGATTCGCACCACCTGCAATCCCAACAGCGACGACAGCGATCTCTGAGGTGGCCTGAGGCGCAGGAACTGCATCGCCCGTCACTCATTGCGGCAATGCGCCCGCAATCCAGTGCGATCATCAGGGAGCAGATACACACTGGCACACAACACAGAAGGCTCGGCAAATCTGCCGAGCCTTCCGAAATTCTTCTGCAGCACAGACCGCGGAGATCAGTAATCTCCGATAATCTCGCCACCGGCCTTCGTCCCCAGGCGTCCCCAGACACCATAGGGGCTGGCGTTGCCAATCACCGTTGCAACACCGAGATTTCCGGTGTCGATATTCTCCGAGATGAAGCGGACGGAACCGTCAGCCAGCACCACCTGCACGCCACCTGTATGGAAGCTGCTGGGTGCGAACACACCCACGGCACCGTCAGCATTCACGTTACCGTCATTGATGCAGGAAGGGCCGTTCGGCGGAGTCACAGTGTAGAAGGAGTTGATTTCCGGCTGGCCGTCGCACCAAATCGAGCTGAAGCGGCCTTTGACTGTGGCACCGTTGGTGTAACGGTCGCCGGCACGAATCACCGCAGCAGCGGCGATGCAGGAACCCGGCGAAGTCACAATGGCACCAACATTCACAATCACACCTTCGCGGACAGTGGGAGTAGCCTTGCCGCCGATACCAAAAGCCGCCTGCACTCGTTCACCCATGGCGATTGTGTTGCTGGTGCCGTCGGTCACGTCACGCATGCTGAAACAGCGACGCAGACAGAACAGACCGCTGACGTCCTGAGCATCACGGCCATTGCCTGCGCTGGTGCCGATAAAGTCACCGCGGCAGAATGCATAGCTGGCAGTTCCGCGAGCAGCCACGATACCCGGGTCCGTCGGGCAGTTAAAGAAGGAAATTCGCTGGCTGTAGATGGCCGGGGCAGGAGCCGTTCCGCTCCACGGAGCCGGACCACCGGGCGGAATCGGCGGTGACGTTGCCGGATTACCAGCATCGATCTGCTGATACAAGGCTGTCTGCTCAAGATAAGGCAGCAGCGGAATCAGGCCGGTCTTTCGCTCGTAATTCCCGTCCAGACGGCTGGTGTTACCGTAACCAAAGGTACCACCTTTGGCGTAGGGAAACATGTTGAATACGTCGTGATAGTTGTGCAGAGCCAACCCGAATTGTTTCAGGTTGTTCTTGCACTGAGTCCGGCGAGCGGCTTCGCGAGCCTGCTGAACAGCAGGCAGCAGCAGCGCCACCAAAATCGCAATGATGGCGATCACCACCAGCAATTCAATCAAAGTAAAACCGCGTCGACGAATCACAGTTGCAACCTCCACGAACTGAGAAAACCAGAAAAATGAAATAAATCGCGTCACCGCGAGCGCAGACCTTCACAAGAATACGGTGCAGACTGAACATCTGCAAGCCGGAAAGGTTCCGTTCTGCTCAGGATTTGAGCAAAAATGGCGAATCTGACTGCGTCTGAAGGCTGGCATCGAAATAGGCTTCTGCTACTATCAGGGGTTACCTTCAAAACGTACCCGCGTTCCTCATCAACGTCTGTTTGGCCTCGCGATTTCAACCCAGGATGATCGGCTATGAAACGCTCCGTCTCGTTCGCTCTGCTCATCGCCTGCTCTCTGACCATCGGTGTCACCGGCTGTGGCAGTGAAAAGCTGAATCGCCCGCCGGTTTTCAAGGTTTCCGGAAAAGTTACGCTCAGTGGCAAGCCCGTTGCCAACGCTGATGTGACCTTTATTCACGACGAATCGAAGCGAGCGGCATTCGGAAAAACCAACGCCGAAGGTGTCTACAAACTGACCACATTCGCCGCCAATGACGGTGCGGTCGAGGGTAAACACTCCATCAAAGTCGTCGACATCCCAGCGCCGGCCGCGACTCCGGCCCTCGCCGACACAGAAAGCCCGGAATATCAGCCTCCGGGGATCGGTCAGGACACCATGCCCAAACCCAAATCCAACCTCCCCGCAAAATACTCCGACCCCGCCACCTCGGGACTGTTCGGAGTCGTCAATGCGGACGGGGGCGAGAATGTGATTGACCTGCAATTGACCCCCTGATCTTCCCCTCCCACACTCCGGGTACCCTCAGTTCCTGTCGACAACACCGCGGATTCCGCCCACAACGGGGCTGAATCCGCTTTTTTTGGTCTTCCCTGATGTCCGGTCGCTCCGAAGCCCGTCGCTTTATCCTGCAGATGCTGTTCCTGCTGGACCAGAACCCTGAAGCTGATACCCAGCGAATCGATCGCCAGGCGGCCCTCGAATTTCGAGACCCCCAACTCCGAAACTTCATTCGCCGCATACTCGACGGCATCCGACTACAACGCACAAAACTCGATCAGCAGATCCGCCAGACCGCACACAACTGGCGTCTTGAGCGGATGGCGATTACCGACCGCAACGTGCTGAGACTGGGTCTGTACGAGATGCTGCACGAAGGGACTCCGGCCCCCGTCGCCATCAATGAAGCTGTCGAAATCGCTCGCGAATTCGGCTCAGAAAACTCGGCCGCCTTCGTCAACGGCATCCTCGATCGACTCAACCCCCACAGCCGCTCGACAAAAACACAGACCGCTCCGGCACCAGACGAGAACACCGGTCCGGAAGCCGGGGCGCAGCAGGAGCATGGCTGACACTCAGGACGCACGTCCCAGGACACCCGCATCCCAGACTCAACTGCACAACACGGCAATGTTCGTTGTTGGTTGAGAGCAACGCCCGCGTTGCGACAGGTTCTCGAAGTCAATCCTGCCCGCGGTCGCTCGCCGGCCCGGATTCCTCTGCAGCCTGCTTTCGGAAGATAATTACGTGCTGCAGCGGCAGCACATGCACAGTCTCCAGCCACGACAGACCAAATTCCGGCTGCTCTGCCTCCAGTCGCACCTGTGCCTGAGTCATTTTGTGGACCTCCTTGATCGGCACCGCAGGATCCTCCTTGCGATACTCCACAAACACCAGCCGACCGCCAGGCTTCAGCGCTTTCGAGATATCCGCCAGCATCTCATACGGATACTCAAACTCATGGTACACATCCACCATGATCGCCATGTCCACACTGGCCGGCTTCAGACCACTGCGCTTCTGACTCCCGCGGATCGGCTCCACATTCTCAACTCCCAGCTGCTCACAGTACGCCTTCAGCCGATCCAGCATCTCCTGCTGCACGTCCACAGCCAGCACCCTGCCACCCGGCAGAATGGGTTCCGCCATCAGCATGGAGATCACTCCGCTGCCAGCACCGATGTCTGCCACCACATCGCCGGGCTTCAGTCGCAGTGCACGAATCAGCAGAGTCAGACGCTCTTCTTCTTCCCTGGTCGACCGTTCGAGCCAGGCAGCACCGGCAAAACCCATCACATGCGCGATCTCGCGACCCATGTAGAACTTGCCAATTCCGTTGGGATCGTGAATACGCCGAGTTTCGTAGCGGTCTGAGGCTGCAGCAGACTGCGCAGTACCCGCTGCCGACTCATCGGCCTGCAGCAGGCTGCAGCACATACTCAAACACACCAGCAGCAATGCCCGTTTCATCACGCCATCTCCTGCCGCAGTCTCTCAGCCCTTCGCACGCAGCCCCGCCTGACAGCTGACGTTCAGCCTGCCGGTACCACCGTGGCCTTTTTGATGTAATCCATCTTCGGAAATTCCTTCTTCAGGTAGGTATTGCCCTCTTCCTGAATCAGCGGCTGCTGCGGTCGCTGACCGTATTCCGAAGTGATCTTTTTCACCACATCCAGACCCTCCAACACTTTGCCGAACGGAGCGAATCCGAGGTCATCCAGACGCTCATTGTCGGCCAGGTTGATAAACAGCTGGCAGGTGCGGGTATTCGGGCCGCGGGATGCAAATGTGATCATTCCTTCGCGATTGCTCTGCGTCACCTTGTCATCCTTAATCTCCCGATCCTTCCACTTCGCATACACAGCCGGATCACCGTTCATGCCCCACTGCACGACAAAGCCAGGCACCACTCGAAAGAATCGACACTCGTCATAGAACCCTGCCTGTACCAGCTCGTGAAATCGGTCGGCTCCCAGCGGTGCCCAGTCCCGCTGAACTTCCACCGCGAAATCCCCGCAGCTGGTTTCAAACTTCACGCGGAATTTGTCCGGCGCTTTTGTCGACTTTGCTGTCTCCTGAGCATTCACCAGTCCTGCACCAAACACCAGCAGCAACGCCGCAACCAGAATTCTCATTCCCGTCTCCAACTGTCTTTTAACCCGCTCGGTTTCCCTGACACACGAACATGCGACCGGCCGCCGGCATGTCCACATTGCCTCGCATTGTTACCCGAAACAGGGGCAGTCCGCTACCGATCAGCCCCGGTAAACTGGGCGACAGCAGTCCCGAACTCCGGGCGGATCACCCAATCCACCGCTCCGAAAATCCTGCAGAACCGTCAAATTCGCCCCTCAATAATGAACATCCGCAAAGTTCCAGCAGGAGTTATTCCCCCGACCGGGAAGGGAATGGTTGATTACTGGCAGGAACCGCAGATCCAGACCTTGTTGTGGCGACGACCGGCAGCAGAATGCTACAATTCCTGCGGAACACCGTGTGACCTCCTGCCGCCGGATTCGCCTCCCTCCAGGCACTCTTGCCCCATGACTCCCAGACAATCCCACATCTCCGCCGCCCTGCTGTTCACTGTCCTGATCGGCTGCAACTCGTCTGATCAGGTGGTCCGTTACACAGCGGAAAGCGAGCAGCAGCAGTTTCTGACTTCTGAACTGATCCGTGACCGTTTTCAGTCGGTTCCATTCAGCTGGGATGTGCCCGGTGAATGGAAGTCGGCTCAGAACGACGAATTCAGCAAATTCGCGTGGCTGGCTGGTCCGTCCGGAAGGACTCGCATTACAGTCAGTGATCTGCCGGCCACTGCAGGTATCGCCCCGCAGGTCGCTCGCTGGGGCGGACAGATCGGATTGCAACCCGAGTCGCCCGCCGCACTGATGAATTCTGTTGAACCCCTGCCCCTGGCCGGGATGACCGGTCAGTGGGTCGAACTGAAGGGTCCGAACGAAACCATTTTGGGCATGCTGTTGACCTACAAGGAAAAGCTGTGGGTGGTCAAACTTCGTGGCAGTAATGACGATGTGGGATCACTCAGAGAACAGTTCCGCAGTTTCTGTCAGTCGTGGAGCTCCGGCTGACGCCGGCAGGACTCATCAAAAATTCTCAGCCGTATGGCCTCGCCACACGGCCTGATTCAGGAGTACTCTCATGTCTGTTCTGACAGCGCCAGGCGGAGTCACGGGCTCAGATTCACGTCAGATCGCCCGCGACGCCAGCAGTCTGCTGCCCCGCTGCATCTCGGTACTGGCTTCACTGAAACTGACCGTCGTACTGTTTGTACTGGGGATGGTCATCGTTTTCATCGGCAGTCTGGCACAGGCACGTCGCGACGTCTGGCAGGTGATGGACGACTACTTCCGCTGCTACGTGGCAAAGATCGACGTGCAGGATCTGTTCCCCCCGTCCATGTTCGGTGAACGCGGCGAGAAACTGGCAGCCAGCATGGGATCGTTCCGCTACATCCCGTTTCCTGGTGGCTGGACTATCGGCTGGCTGATGCTGTTCAACCTGCTGGCGGCTCATGCGCTGACCTTCCGCGTGCGGGCACGCGGGCTGAAACTGGTTGCCGGAATAGTCTTCGTCACGCTGGGCCTCGCGGTGATGGCATTGACCGTCTACACCGGCAATATGCAGACCGGAGTTGAAACCGGGAATACTCTGCTGTCACCCGGTCAGATCTGGCAGTTGATGATGGCCATCCTGGGACTTTCCGGTGCGGCTGGCCTGGTGTTTGCCGTGCTGGCAAAGCAGGCGTCATTCTCGGGCCGACTGCTGCGTGCCAGCATCGGAGCGGTACTGCTGGGAACCTTTCTCTATTACTTTATTGGTGGCGCAGCCGTTCAGCCTGATCTTTCTGCCATGCGAATTCTGTGGCAGCTGATGAAGGGCTCGGCCTGTTCCGTCATTTTGCTGCTGGGATCAATGCTGCTGTTCGAGAAGCGTGGCGGCATCGCGCTGCTGCACTTCGGTGTGGCCCTGCTGATGATCAGTGAACTGCAGGTGGGCCTGGTGGCCAAGGAAACGAATCTGTCGCTGACCGAAGGTGAAGTGGCCAGCTACGCGCGTGACATCCGTGTTCGCGAACTGGCCATCATCAGTCGCCTCAGCGACGGCAGGGATGACGTCGTGGTTGTACCGGAAAAGCTGCTCGTCAGTGCAGCACCGGAGGAAAAGTCGCCCAATGCGGCTGCCATGAGCGACGTCACCGCCGCTCAGAAAATCGAGCTGCCGGATCTGCCGTTTGATATCGCAGTGCGTCGCTTCTATCGCAACAGCGAGCTGCGGGCGCTGACGCCGGCCGATTCCCGGCTGGACGATGGACTCGGCTCGTTTGCCGCCGTGAAGCCCATGCCCCCGGTCACCGGCATGGACGACACCATGGACCAAAGCAGCGTTCTGATCGATCTGGTCGATCGCCAGTCCGGTTCAGTGCTGAAATCCATGCTGATCTCTCAGAACGTCAGCGAGCTGAACTCCACGCTGGCGGAAAAAGCCACCATTGATGAAAAAGACTACTACTTCTATTTGCGATTTCAGCGGAACTACAAGCCGTATTCAGTCAAACTGCTGGATGTCAGTCGCACCACCTACGTCGGTTCCTCCACACCACGTGACTTCCGCTCCAGCATCGAGATTACTCAGGACAATCGCACGGAACGCTTCACACTGTGGATGAACAATCCGCTGCGATATCGCGGTGAAACCTTCTACCAGTCCAATTACCTGACCCTGCCCAGCGGCCAGGAAGCGTCGACACTGTCTGTGGTGCGGAACAGTGGCTGGATGCTGCCCTACATCGCCTGCATGGTGGTTGCCTTCGGCATGTTTGCCCAGTTCGGTCAGACGCTGATGAGGTTTTTGGGGCGGCTGGATCGCCAGGTGCCGGTTCCGACAGGTTCCTTCACTGACAATCAGGTACGCTGGATACCCGCCTCGGGCAACACCAGCACAAATGAGCCCCTGCAGCCGGTGGCCGGACCGATTGCCTCCGCCCTGCGTGTCTGGCTGCCGATCCTGCTGACCGGCATCTGCGTGCTCTGGCTGGCTCGCGGGGTGCGCAGTCCTCAGCCGGTGAAGGGCACGTTCAATCTCTACGCCGCAGCTCAGCTGCCGGTGGCATGGAACGGTCGTGCTCAGCCACTCGATTCCGTCGCCCGCACACTGCTCCTGATGACATCGCACAAGTCGACTCTGGAAGTTGAACTGGAAGCATGGCAGCTGAACGATGCCAAAGTCCGCCAGAATCTGCTGAATGCGGTGCAAAAAGCGTGGCCGGAGAAAGCCAGCGGGGCCAGCTTTGAGAACCTGAAGACTCTGCAGGGCTCATATGCAGACTGGATCAGTGCTCTGGCTGAGTTTGCCGGTGAAGAGCAGTCTGCCATTGAAGAGCGACTGCGTCCCCTGATGGTGCGGAAGGCCCCGGCCATTCACTGGCTGCTGGATCTGATCCTGCGGCCGGAACTGGCTGAACGTCATCGCGTCATCAGGATCAACGACGACCAGTTGCTGGCACTGCTGTCATTGAAACAGCGGCCCGGCTTCGTCTACTCGCTGGCCGAAATCCGCCCCAACCTGCAGGCTCTTGACAATGCCTTCCAAAAGGGCAACGAAAAACGCCGCGAGAAACGTGAGTATGATCTGACCACACTGGAGCGTCGCGTGGGGGCACTGTTCGACACCATGGGACGCCTGAACCAGGTGGCTCAGGTGTTCCAGAGCCAGCCCGGGGACAACCTGCTGGAAAGTTCAATCACCGTCTGGCGGATCCTGCAGCGTCTGGGAGAAAGCAAGGCGGTCATGGCCGTACCGACCGGTACGGATGATGAAACTCGCTCGTGGGAAACCTTTATCGTCGCCAGCAGCCTTGCACAGCTCAACCGGCAGCTGCAGGAGGCAGGCATCTCCGGCAGTCAGCAGTTCGCGGACTGGATCCGCGACGTCCGACCACTGCAGCTCGTCCAGACCTCAGTCAAAGGTACGTGGGACATACTCAAAAATACTCCTGCGCCCGCTGAGGCCCCCGCCCCGGACGGCACTGTGGATGTTGCCAAACGCGCTGCGGATGCGTTGCAGCGAGTTGAGGATCCGTTCCTGAACAGCATACTCAAACTGATTGCTGACGCCGGACCAGGAAAAACCGGTGCAGAGATCGCTGCCACTGTCACCAAAGAGCAGGCTGCTGCACTGGCCAGTCAGCGTATTGCCGCCGAGCTGTTCGAAGTGATTTCGGAACTGCAGCAGAATGCTCCGCAGGATCGCCGGGTGGATGCAATCCGTGCCAGGCTGCAGGCAGCCGGATCCGCTGACGAAAACTCGCTGATGAATGTCGTCAATCAGGAAATTGCCGGGCTGCTCTGGAGCGATCTGCAGAAGCACGCCGCGGAGGTTATGCCGGGTGGCGCTGCCAGCCAAACCTTCAATGACAGCGCTGCGTTTGTCAGCGACATCTTTAATGCATGGAAAGCCAGCGACGCCGTCGCCTTCAATACAAAACTGGACGCCTATCAGCAGTGGCTGAAGAAGACATCACTGCCGCATGTGGACCTGCAGCGAGTACAGCTGGAAGCGTGGTTCAACTACTTCGAACCATTCTGGAAAGCCATTTACCTGTATGTCCCGATCATCCTGATCGTGTTCGTCGGCTGGCTGTTCCCGCTGAACGGTTCACTGCAGCGATCAGCGCTGTTCCTGCTGGTACTGTCCTTCATCGTGCACACGTTCGCCCTGTGGCTGCGAATGAAGATCTCCGGACGCCCCCCGGTCACCAACCTGTACTCTTCAGCAATCTTCATCGGTTGGGGAGTCGTAATTGCTGCATTCTTCGTCGAAGTGTTCCTGAAGAATGGCATTGGCAGCCTGGTCGGAGCCTCCACGGGTTCAGCAGCGCTGGTCATAGCCCACTATCTGGCTCTGGATGAAGGCGACACGATTGGTGTGATGCAGGCCGTGCTGGATACGGCCTTCTGGCTGGCCACACACGTTGTCTGCATCACACTCGGATACTCGGCCACCTTCGCGGCCGGATTCCTCGGGGTTGCGTGGTGTACGATCAACCTGCTTGAGCGATTGCTGGGGCGTACGGTGAAGGATTCGCGCAGCCAGCCACTGCTGCCCCATGTCGGACGGCTGGTCTACGGCACACTCTGTTTTGCTTTGTTCTTCAGTCTGGTTGGCACCGTTCTGGGTGGCCTGTGGGCTGACGATTCGTGGGGCCGATTCTGGGGCTGGGACCCGAAGGAAAACGGGGCCATGCTGATCGTGATGTGGAACGCCGTGATTCTGCACGCTCGCTGGGACAAGATGGTGGGCGACTTCGGCACCAGCGTGCTCAGCATGTTCGGAAACATCGTAACGGCCTGGTCGTGGTTTGGTGTGAATGAGCTGCGTGCCGGACTTCACAGCTACGGCTTTACGGAAGGTCGCCTGTATGCTCTGGCAATGTTCTTCACCGTGCAGATGGCGTTGATTGCCCTGTTCCTTGTGTTCGGCAGCGGACGGCAGAAAGCCACACCGAAGCCGGCCGCGGCATGGCAGTAATCAGTCCGTGAGTACCCCCTCGGCACAGCAGCAAAGCTCTGCAGAACCCATCGTCTGGATCAATGGGCGACTGGTTCCGTGGAGCGCTGCTGCACTGCCGGTATGGGATCTTGGAGTCGTTGCCGGGGCGGCGGTTACGGAAGCCGGCCGAACCTACGGCGGACGATTTCTGTTCGCCGATCAGCATGTCGAACGACTGCTGCATGCGCTGCGTGAACTGGATTTTCCTCCGGCCTCAGAAAAACATCAGCTGCTGCAGGCTGCCGAGGAGATCATTCAACAGAATTTTCAGCTGCTGCCGGAAGGATCTGATCTGGGCGTCGTCATGTTTTCCACAGCCGGTGGCAATTCCACCTATCTGGGCCGTCCGTCCAGCCAGCCGACCACTGTCGTGCATACCTATCCGCTGCCATTTTCACAGTGGCGAAATGCGCTTTTGTCAGGAGTCCGACTTACGGTTTCGCAGTTGCGACAGATCCCCGCAGACTGCTTTCCGGTATCGCTGAAGGTTCGCAATCGCCTGCACTGGTGGCTGGCGGACCATGCAGCCGAACAGCAGTCACCGGGCAGCCGCGCATTGCTGCTGAACCGTGATGGCAGCGTCGCCGAAACCAGCACCGCCAGTGTCTGCGTTGTCCGCAACGGACACGTCACAACTCCTGACGGTGACGTGCTGAACAGCCTCAGCAGCCGACTGGTCGAACGACTGTGTCAAAACGCCGGTATTCCGTTCACTCGTTGCAAAGTCAATCTGTCCGAGCTGCAGAACGCAGAAGAAATCTTCCTGACATCATCACCATCCTGCCTGCTGCCGGTGCTGTCCGTGGATGGTCACAAAACTCAGACGCTGCCTGGCCGCGGAGCAGTCTTCCGCCGTTTGCTGCGGGACTGGAGCCTTGCGACCGGTGTGGATCTGGAACAGCAGATGCTGCGATCAGACAAATCCGAGATCAGCCGGTGATGTCCCAGCCTCGACGGTATTCCTTTGACAGGTATTTTTCCGCAGCCGGAGCATTCAGGATACGGCCGGTTTCCTGATCAAACTCGATCGTCTGACCGGCACGATACGCGACATTCCCCAGCAGCACAATTTCCGTAAACGGAGCCGCATAGGAAAACGCGCTGCCGGTTCGAGCCCCCGTGCGACAGGCATCCAGCCACTGCCGATGATGTCCCGGAGATTCCGGCAGCGACGGTGCCGGTGCCCTGAAGTCTGCAAACTGAGCCTCCGGCAGCAGCTTCGGGAAACCGTCATGAGCAATAGCGATACGACCTTTGCTGCCAACGAACAGAGACCCGTTCATGGGCAGTTCTGCTGCGATCTCCGGCTGCGGCTTCGTTTCACCCTCGTACCAATACAGGACCACCGGCGGCAGCTCGCCACGCGGTCCGAATTCAAACTTTGTTTCCATCCATGCCGGAGCACTCCACTGTGACGGTGCGGGGCCCCGCGATGTCACCTTGACACGACCACCCAGTCGCAATGCCCAGAATGCCGGATCAGCCAGATGAATGGCCATGTCGCCCACCGCACCGCAGCCGAAATCCCACCAGCCACGCCACTTAAACGGTACGTAAGCCGGGTGATATGGTCGTTCGGCTGCCGGACCCAGCCACAGATCCCAGTCGAGAGAAGTCGGAACAGCCGCCGTTTCCGCGGGACGATCCATCCCCTGTGGCCACCATCTGCCAGGTCGGTCCGTGATCACATGCACCTGCTGCACGTCACCAATGGCACCGGACTGCAGCAATTCCACCAGCCGCAGATAACCCGGATGCTCGTGATTCTGAGTTCCCATCTGCGTGGCGACTTTCTTTTCACGCGTGAGCGCGGCAATCAGTCGAGCCTCCTCAACAGTGTGCGTCAGCGGCTTTTCGCAATACACATGCAGGCCACGTCGCAGTGCCCGCACGGTGGCCGGAGCATGATGGTGATCAGGAGTTGCCACAACGACAGCTTCCAGATCAGTCTGCTCCAGCAGCTGGCGATAGTCCGCATACTTCGCGGCCTGCGGGTGGCGAGCCGCCGCAGCGCCCAGACGATCAGCATCCACGTCACACAGTGCCGTGATATCTTCCGAACTGACCGCATCCAAATCACCGGCCCCGCGGCCGCCGACCCCGATGGCACCAATCTTCAGTCTCTCGTTGGCACCCTGAATCCGAGCATAACTGCTGCGGGAAAATGTGGCCGCCGTACAGGCAAAAGCAGCAGACTTCAGAAAGTGACGACGTCCGTATCCAGGCACCATGATCAGGACTCCGAGACAGTACAGCAGGGCAGGGCAGGGCATGACAGCGCACAGCGGTTGCAATTCTTACAGCACCTTCAGGGCAAAGCAACCGCCAGCAAGTCGTTACACAGCACTCTGCCCGTAAACACTGTTCGCAGTTGTGAAATCAAAGCAGAACTCAGGGGTTCGCAGTTTCAGCGGCCGGACTGCAACGCCTTCGCGATAAAATTCCGTGGTACGGTCGCTCGAGGAACTTTGTGCCGGAACCAACTGCGAATATCCGCGTCCAGCCCCACACCGTGCATGAAGTTGTAAATCGCCTTCGACAGCGATTTTCCAAGCATGTCATGATCGACGCCTGTCGGATCGATGAACTCCACATCGTTCTTCGCAAAGGTCCCGACCGGCAGCGGCTTCAGCACAATCCCGTAACGCTCAGGATGCAGCCCCACCGGTGAATGCACAGTACACGTAAAGCGATGGAAAAAGCCGCTGTGAATGCAGCCTTCTTCAAACAACTGCCGGACATATTCCAGTGCGTCCACGGTTTCCTGGACTGTCTGAGTCGGAAAGCCGTACATCAGATAAGCATGCACCAGGATACCGGCGTCGCTGAAGCCCCGCGTCACTCGCGCAACCTGCGAAACAGAAACACCCTTTTCCATCAGTGCCAGCAAACGATCCGATGCCACCTCCAGCCCACCTGAAACCGCAATACAGCCACTGTCCGCCAGCAACTGACAAAGTTCCGGAGTAAACGACTTTTCGAAGCGAATGTTGCCCCACCACGAAATTTTCAGGCCCCGCGACAAAATCTCCTCAGCCAAAGCCCGCAGTCCCTTCGGCGGCGCTGCTTCGTCAACAAAATGAAATCCCGTCTGCCCCGTTTCAGCCACAATCGACTGAATGCGATCCGCCAGCACGCGTGCCGCGGGAGCGTCATAACGGGAAATGTAGTCCAGCGTCACATCACAGAAACTGCACTTCTTCCAGTAACACCCATGCGCCACCGTCAGCTTGTTCCAGCGACCGTCCGACCACAGTCGATGCATCGGATTCAGCATATCCAGAGTTGACAGGTAGTGTGACAGCGGCAGACCGTCCCAGGTCGGAGTCCCGGTATGAGCGAACGGCACATCCGGTTCAGTACCCTGCACATATTTGACTTCCCCGGATTCGGCATCCCGATAATACGCCCGACACAGCTCCGTGCGACTCCGCTTACCACTCAGATGCTCATCCAGCGCCAGCAACGGTCGCTCACCCGCATCCAGCATCACAAAATCAAAATAGTCAAACACTCGCGGCTCACGCAGTTCTCGCAACTCCGTATTCACATAACCGCCACCCAGCACCAACACAGTCTGCGGATACCGCTGGCGGATGGTCTGAGCAATTCGGAACGAAGCATATACGGTACCCGGGAACGGCACGGTTAACAGCACAACCTGCGGCTGATGCCGCTGCATCACCGCCACGGTCAGTTCCTGCAGCACATCATCCAGCAGAGTCGTCGGAGCCTGCAGGGCCTGTGCCAGGCGATCAAATGACGGCTGACTGGATGCCAGTGACTCGGCATAACGCACAAATTCAAAGCGCTCGTCAATCGATTCCCGAATCACATCCGCCAGATCACTCAGATACAGCGTACACAGATGCCGGGCTCGGTCCTGCACCCCCAGAGCACCGAAGGCCCACGCCAAAGCATCCTCTCCCGAGTCCTCATCCCCCTCAAACACATCCAGCGAGGCAAACCGTGGCCCCTCCGGCAGCAGCGTGCGGGCCGCAATGCGGTGCGCCAAAGTACTGTCACGCCCCTGCAGAAAACTGATCACCCGATCAATCGTGGCAACATAATCGTCCAGTTGCCCCAGAAATGCCGTCGTGGCCGGTCGCTGCTGCGTGGTCGCATCACCTTTCACCACGCCGGCAATCCGCTGCAAACCGTCGGCACTCAGCACACGCAGCACCAGAGCCAGAGCCAGATCCTCCTGCACAGCCGACAGTCCCTGACTGCGCAGGAAACCTGTCAGATACGCGGTACTGGGGTACGGCGTATTGAGCTGTGTCATCGGCGGAATCAGCAGCAGATACCGCTCGCCCCCGGCGGAATTCTCAGTGCTGCTCAACATCGCTCAACCAGCCCGCCGCATTCAGAGGAAATTCGTATGGCTCTCCGTCCAGCTGCAGTCGCTCGCTGCCGCGAACGTCCTCAAAATAGGCCTCTGAAACTCGCACTCGCGACAAATGCAGCGTGTTCGAGATCTGAATTACCCGGGCATTCTGCGGAGCTATCATGCCGATCGTCGTCAGGGCCGCCTCAATCGCTTCCCGATCCGTCTCGAAAGTGATCGGTATCATCGCCGCTTCCGGATGATTGCCCGTGATGCAGTTCACTCGCGTTACGACGGGGTCGATCTGTTCGACGACTCTGCGAGTCGTGAATTCGGCGAGGCCAATGCCTGTGCCATTGCCATAAGTTTCCGGCGTAAGCCCGCGGACAAAGATCCGTCGGCAGCGAACACTGTCAAGCGCCGTTGCCGCATGATCATTGAATTTGCGACCAATCACGTTCGCGTCCATGCCCACACCGCTGATGTTCTTCCCGATCCGATCAACAATCAGCAGATCCACATCCGCAAATGGCAGCCGCGGCAACCACTCGTTCGCCCGCGCCAGCAGCTCAGGTTCACGGCGACCAAAGTCCTCAGGACGCACCGCTTCCACGAGCGCCGTTCTGTCCTCGGAATTCTCCAGAACTGCCATCCCCCCACACACACGACAGACTCGCAGAACCTGCTCAGCCACCTGCTCAATGATCTCCGGAAAACTCATTGTCAGGATTCCGGCATGATACACCTTCGCTCCCGCATGCTTGCCCAGCCCGATCAGCATCATCTTGTGCAGACCGGATTCGACAGGCCCGACAAAACGAGTGTGCGGCTTCACTCGGTTCACGACAAACACGTGATCCGCCTCCGCAGCGTACCGGTCAAAGTGTACGGGCATGCCAGTGCTTGTCTCAGCCACCACCACGGTGTCCATCGTGGCGCAAATCGGAGCCCCGACACTGGCCTCCGTAACACCCAGACTGGCCAGCATCTTCACCTGCCCGTCTGCTGTGCCGCCACCATGACTGCCCATGGCAGGAACCAGAAACGGACTGGCCCCCAGAGTCCGAAAGTGGTCCACAATACCCTTCAGAATCAACGCGATGTTGGCAATCCCGCGACTGCCTGCCGTGATCGCCACCGTCTGACCGGCTCGCACCTGATTCTGCAGCCGCAGTCCCTGCATCTGCTGCTCGACGGCAGCCGGAATATCCGACAGTTCGGGCGAGCTGAAGTGCTGAAGCACGTCGCACATTCGAGGCAACTGCGGCACAGAATTCCCCTGATCAATTGCGGCTGAGTTTCAATTACAGCCGGTCCGTCTGCCATCAAACGCCGGCTGCTGCCGGGATTTCACCACACCACAGCCGCGAAGTCGAGCCCTGACACCAGCAGACTCAGGCCGTCCTCACCGGCAGCCGGTCAATCTGAGCAGCGAGAATAAAGTCATTCAGCGACAGTCCCTGAATAGCGTGCGTCCAGATCTCCACCGTCACATTCCGGTAACCTGCCAGATGCAGATCGGGGTGGTGAGCCTGGGCTTCAGCCAGCTCAGTGATCGCATTGAAGAACTCCATCCCCGCTCGAAAATGCCTGACTCGCCACGAACGACGGATGCGGTCCGGCCCCGCAGCCAGCTCCCAGCCCGGCAGTGCCTGCAACTGCTCCCGAGCTTCCTGTTCGGTCATCCGGGGCACGCCACCCTCACAGGGGACACAACGCGCCTGACACAATTGCTCTGCCGACTGTCGCTCTGTCATCCCGTAACCCTCCCGCTCTGGAAAACACCCGCCAAATCCGCTACACCTGCATAGCCGGCTTCATCACCGATTCCATTACCTGCCCCAGGATTTTCCCGGATGTCAGACCGAACACTCCCCGCCCAACCGCACGTGCTCGCCATCCATGCACACCCGGACGATATCGAATTCCAGTGCGCCGGCACACTGCTGCAACTGAAACGCCTCGGTTGCCGCATCTCCGTCGCCACCATGACTCCCGGAGACTGTGGCAGCGCTGAACACTCGGCCGAAGACATCGCCCGAATTCGCCGAGCAGAAGCCGCAGCAGCCGCAAAAATTCTTGAAGCCGATTACACCTGTCTCGAATTCCGCGATCTGTCCATCGTTTTTGACAACGACAGCCGACGCCGCATAACCGAATTCCTGCGGAAAACTGCCCCCGACATCATCCTCACGGCACCGCCCGTTGACTACATGCACGATCACGAAATCACCAGTGCTCTCGTTCGTGACGCCTGCTTCAACGCCTCGGTACCCAATTACCGTACGGGCCAGTGGGACCCGGCACCCGTGGCCAGCCAGATTCCATGGCTGTACTTTGTGGATCCGGTGGAAGGTACCGACCACTTTGGTCGTCGCCAGCCCACCGACTTCATCATCAACATCTCGGAACAACTGGAAACAAAAATTGCCGCGTTGTCCTGCCATGCCAGTCAGCGGGAGTGGCTGCGGCGACAGCACGGCATGGATGAATACACCGAAGCCTGCCGACGCTGGGGCACTGCTCGCGGAACCGAAGCCGGATTCACCTGCGGCGAAGGTTTCCGCCAATACAAGGGCCACCCGCATCCAGCCAGCAATGTTCTGGCAGAGCTGCTGCAGGGGCGAGTCCGGCTGACCGGCAACTGAGATCAAACAGACCACTGGCTGCCTGAACAGCCCGGCCCGATCACGGAGCCTTCGAATCGGCAGCCGGGTTGGCTTCAACCGGGGCAGCCTTCTCGGCGGCTGCCGGAGCGTGCTGCTGGTGATCATGGTCGTGGGCCGCCGTCTCTTTCGCTGAAGGCAGCCTGGCTGCCGTGGCCGCGGTGATGGAACTCCACGTCCACCAACTGGCAATTGACATTGCGACCACTGTGTACAGAAACAGGGCAGACAGCATCTTGCCGATTGCACTGCCCGCCGTCACATCGTCCGCCGAAAACTGCTCGACTTCCACGGCAGAAAACAGCGGAGCATCCGCAGCGGCTGCTGTTGTTTCGTGGGAGGCATGATCGGTCATGACAGCGTTCTCCGGACAGGGATCAACCAAAAACGGCAGCAACTTATCGACAATGTTCAGCAACACGGAACCGCTTTTTGAGCATTTCCGCGACTGTTTTTGGCCCAGCATACCCCGCAGCGAGCAATTCCGGCCACTCCGCCCGCCGATTTCAGACGTTTTTCGGAATTGGAAACAGACCGCCTTTTCCGCAGGCAGGAAATTTGAAGGCCTGAAAAACGCAGATCGGCATTTCCCGCGATTTTAACAAATCCCGGCACCATGTCGCTCCGCCTGGCAATGGCCGAAAACACCGGGCTGCACAGCTTGCGCGAAATCTGCACAGGACTTGCGGCTGCTGCGTCCCGGTAATCCATGAATCCCCGATGACTTACGGAGTGACCCTCGTGCTGCAGAAAAGACGTGCTTTCACCCTGATCGAACTGCTTGTCGTGATTGCCATTATCGCAATTCTGGTGTCCCTGCTGCTGCCGGCTGTCCAGCAGGCCCGCGAAGCCGCTCGCCGCACTCAGTGCAAAAATAACCTGAAACAGATCGCTCTCGCACTCCACAACTACCATGACACCGTCAATGTCTTTCCCTGGGGCTTTGACGCACGCGAAACTCTGTGGACCGCCATGATCCTGCCCCAAATCGAACAGCAGAACCTCTACGCCACACTCATCTGGCAGGAAACCGGCCCGGGTAACTGGGATGCTGTCGGATCTCCGAACACCCGGGCCTGTTCAACCGTTATCCCAGCCTTCCGCTGTCCTTCCATGCCCCTTGAACCACGAGACAATGAGGGCATCACAGGCCGAGTTCCCGTCAGCTATCGCGGAGTTGCCGGTGCTCTCGTGGCTTCGGACGACGCTTCGACCAGACCGGCAGGTTTCAATACCGCTGCACATACCGCACTCGAACAGCTCAACCTTGACGGCATGTTCTACGGCTGCAGCAACATAAAGATGCGCGATATCACCGACGGCACATCCAACACGATCATGATCGGGGAATCCCGAACCTCCGTCTACGTCAAGGACGGCCAGCAGATGGACTACTGGCAGTTCGGCTGCCCGCAGTCCGGTGGCTGGGTCTATGGTGGTCTGGGTGGCACCGAGTACTCAGAAGGTCTCGGGTCCGCGGTTGTCAAAATCAATGCCAACATTGACCCCACCATCCATGGAGTGCTGATGGAAATGTCCTTCGGCAGCTACCACGTCGGCGGTGCTCAGTTTGCCATGGCTGATGGCTCCGTTCGCTTCATCTCAGAAAATGTCGACCTGCGTCTGTATCAGTCACTGGCCACCCGTGGCAACGGCGAAATCGTCGGGGACTTCTGAAGAGCCCCTGTTGCACTGTTCACAACTTCTTCCTGCTTCATGGCAGCGCCGTGTCCTCGCCGGACACGGCGTGCTGCGTTTTGACAAGGCCCGCGTCATGCTGCTTCGATACTGTCGTTCCACCTTCTCTGCATTCACTGCCTTCGCCCTGATCTGCGGCTGCAGCGTCTCCAACTCGATTGACTACAGTAAAGTCACGCTGGCCCAGGTCAGCGGCACTGTCACCATCGATGGTCAGCCACTGGCAGGCACCGTGATCACATTTGAAGATCCTGCCAACGGAAACTTTTCGTTCGCCCGCACCGACTCCAGCGGAAAGTACACGCTGCAGTTCGACAGCGATGTCGACGGTGTCACGCACGGAAAGAAAATCGTGCGACTCAGCACGACCCGCAATATTCTTGGATTGCGTGGCGAGGAAAGTCGTGAGGAGGGCGAGCAGCCCTCTGAAAACGGCGAAAAAGCTCGCGAAGAAGCAGTTCCCGACTGCTACAACAAGGATTCAAAGCTGACCGTCGAAGTCACCGGCTCTGCCGATTTCAGCTTTGACCTGAAATCCGACTGCTCCACCACAGGTGCCCGCACGAACTGATTGAAAACAGGCACGGCCGGGCTGACTGCAGCCCGGCCGTTCTTCTGCTGTCTCCTGCAGTCGCTGCTGTCAGGCCGGCCAGATCTGAGACCCGCCATCGACTCGCAGCACCTGACCGGTCACGAAGGCTCCGAGGGGACCGGCAAAGAATTCAACCACCCGAGTCACCTCGTCCACCATCCCCACGCGATCCAGAGTCCCGTCGGTTGCCAGACGAGCATCATCGACCTTGCGAGTACCAAGGAAACGGCCGGTGCGAGTATCCCCGGGGGCCAGTGTGTTCACGTTGATGTTGTAAGTCCTCAGCTGCTCAGCGAGGCACCGAGTGTACTCAACCACACCCGCTTTGGCTGTCGCGTAGATGGAGCTGTTTGGGATCCCGCGAAACGCCGAGATTGAGCTGAGTGTCAGAATGCGACCGGTTTTGCGGGGCATCATGACCTTCGCCGCCTCCTGACACATCAGAATCGTACTCAGCAGGTTTCGATCCAGCACCGCTTTCACATCTTCCAGTTTGATTCCCACACAGTCATTTGGATTGGGCTTGCCACCGGCCGCTGCGATATCACCCCCGGCATTGTGCACCAGAATGTCAATGGGCCCCAGCTGGCTGCAGACTTCCGCAACGACTCGCTGCACCTGCTGCTGATCCGTCAGGTCACCCAGCACGCGGCAGGTCTGAATCTGAAAGGTGCTGGCAATATCGGCGGCAGTCTGAGTCAGCGTGGTACCTTCACCGTATTCCGCCGGGCCGTTTTCACGCATCCCGTGAATTCCGACGTGACAGCCCAGTCGCGCCAGATGCTCGGCAAATCCGCGTCCCAGACCACGCCCGGCCCCGGTTACCAGAGCCACTTTCCCTGCCAGCATTCGCTCAGACATGACGCAACCTTCGAAAACAACAGCACCGCAGTGGCGGAACAGACAGCTTCTCGCAGAAACCACTCAGATGACGGTTTTGGCGAGTGTACCGAAGAAATCCGGGGCGCGGGATGTCGCCTGAATCTCCTCCGCTGACGTCTCAGAATCCGTAAATTCGAGCAGTTTCGCCCCAAATCCCTGCAGGAATCCGCTGCCAACTTCGACAGTTCTTTGGAAACACCCCTGTTTTTCGTGTTTCGGGCAGGTTCCGCTCTTACAATTTCACAACGAGCTCCCTGTTGTCCGCTCACCGTTGACCGCTGAAAGCCCCAATGTCAGATATCAAGTCCATACTTGCCGGTGCTGCTGTACCACCCGAACACCGCACGGTCGATCAGTTAAGGATCGAGCGTGCCATTCGGGAAGTGCT
>Ga0209972_10001461_pt1 | contig 20651 bp, 18 predicted proteins | sample NOAtaG_7_FD_187302 | JGI IMG/M metagenome (GOLD analysis project Ga0209972, IMG submission 187302) | Freshwater lake microbial communities from Lake Erie, under a cyanobacterial bloom - NOAA_Erie_Diel1S_2200h metaG (SPAdes) (version 2) | ecosystem: Environmental > Aquatic > Freshwater > Lake ... | reverse complement strand
CGTCACGAGGCCGCCGGTCACGAGCAGGATGAAGACGGTGAGCGCAGCGACCATCGCGAAGAGCCCTGCGGTCGAGGGCAGGCGGATCGGCGGCGACTTGCGCGCGAGGAACCCGCCGAACGCGGCGAGCGCGCCGCTGGCGACGAAGAGGCCCGCCACATAGAGGATGGGCGTGACCTGCGATCCCTGCTGCTCGTCGCGCAGGAAGGCGCCGATGATGAGCAGGTTCGCGAACGCGGAGACCAGACCGACCTTGAGCGCCGACGCGTCGGCGCGGCGCGCGATCGCGCCGAAGAGGACGGGCATCGCGAGCGTGAGGACGAAGAGCGCCTCGCCGATCCAGAGGCCCGGCGCGAGCATCGCGACATATCCGATCGCCCACATGGCGGCGGTCGTCGCAAAGCCGAGCGCGAGGTGGACGGTGCGGATCATGGTCGCGATGCCGACCACGATCGCCGAGCCCGCGATGAAGAGCCCGAGCAGGAACGGAAGCGAGGTCGCGGTCGGTGCGGCAGCGGGCGCTGCGCCTGCTGCGTCTGCAGCCTGCGCGAGGATGGAGAGGAGTTCGTTGGGCATCGCGATTCGTCCCGTTTCGGCAGCGGGTGGGCGCGGCCGTCGTGACGCGTATAGTAGGATTTCGACCCCGAGCCACGAATGCCCGAAGCCACACGAAATCATGCAATCCCCGCCGATCAGGCGGCCATCGGTCCGACCGACGACCCGACCGTCGGCGCCGCCGATGATGCGGTTGCGGTCGATCCACGCGGCGCGCCGCCCGTGCGCGCGCGCGGCACGCTCGGCATCTGGGCCGAACTCACGAAGGTTCGTCTGAACGCGCTCGTGCTCGGCACGACCGCCGTCGGCTTTGCGGTCGCGTCGGTCGAGCCGATCGACTGGGCGCTCCTCGGCTGGACCTGCGCGGGCACCGCGCTTGCGGCCGCGAGCGCGTCGCTCTTCAACCAGCTCTTCGAGCGTCGACGCGACGCGCTCATGCACCGCACGCGCGGCCGTCCGCTGCCGGCGCGGCAGATCGGGCCCGCGACGGTGTTCGTCGCCGCCGTGCTCACCGGCTACGCGGGCGCAGCGCTCCTCGGGCTGAAGGTCGGACTTCTGCCCGCCGCGCTCGCCGCGGTCAACATCCTGCTCTACGCGCTCCTCTACACGCCGCTCAAGCCGCGCACGACCTTCAACACCCTCGTCGGCGCGGTGTGTGGCGCGATCCCGCCGATGATCGGCTGGGCTGCGGTGACGGGCGCGCTCGAACCGGGCGCATGGCTCCTCGGCGGAATCCTCTTCGTCTGGCAGATCCCCCACTTCCTCGCGCTCGCGTGGATGTACCGCGAGGACTACGCCCGCGGCGGCCACGCGATGCTTCCGGTGCGCGACGACAGCGGCGAGATCACGGCGCAGGCCGTCGTGATCACCACGATTCCGCTCATTCCGCTCGGGCTCTGCGCCACGCTGCTCGGGCTCGCCGGGCTGTGGAGCGCCGCCATCGCGCTCCTCCTCGGCCTCTGGTTCCTCTGGCTTGCGTTCGGCTTCTACCGGAAGCGCGACCACGCCTCCGCGCGCAAGCTGTTCCTCGGCAGCATCACCTACCTGCCGCTGTTCCTTGCCGTCCTGACGCTCGACCGCGGCTCGATCAGCGCGGAAGCATTCCTGCGCGGCCGCGGCGAAGGCGCCTCGGTCACGCGATCGACGCCGGCGCCGGCACCCGCGCCCGCGCCTTCATCGGAGACCGCGCCGTGAACGAGGCTCCTTCCAACAACGCAGCCGAATCCAGCACGGCGAAGCAAGCGCCCTCAGGCTCGCCGACGCTCACCTTCCGCGGCGGCGGCTGGGTCATCGCGCTTGCCGCAGCCCTCGTCGCGCTTCTCATGGCGTGGAGCCTGCTGCCGATGCTCTTCGGGCATCGCCCGATCGGCGATGGCCGCTCCCTCGAGAGCTACGGCTTCGACCTCTCGAGCCTCGCCATCGACCGCGCGGCGCTGGTCGGATCCGGCAACCCGCGAGGGTTCCTGCCGTCGCTCGACGACCCGAAGCACCTGCGCGGAAGCGAGATGGTGGTCTACAACACCCAGAACCGCCCGAAGTATGTGGTGCCGACCGATCGCGTGATGGGAATCGTGGTCGACGGCGTGGCGCATGCGTGGCCGCTCTCGATGATGAATGTCCACGAGGTCGTGAACGACACCGTGGCGGGCCGGCCGGTGGTGGCGACCTACTCGCCGCTCTGCGATACCGCGATGGTCTTCGAGCGCACCGTGGCGGGCAGCGTCCGGCGCTTCGAGGTGAGCGGCCTCCTGTACGACTCGAACCTCGCGTTCTGCGAGAAGCTCGTCCCGCGTGCCGACGGCACGCCCGCCCCGACGGCGGACTCGAGCCTGTTCAGCCAGCTCGAGGCCCGCGCGATCGCCGGCCCGCTCGCAAAGCAGGGCGTCGCGCTGACGGCCCTGCCGAATGTCTGCATCACGACCTGGGCCGACTGGCTTTCGCGCCACCCGGACACCACGGTCACCCTGCGCGATCCCAACATGATCCGCCGCATGAAGGAGATCTCCTACGCGCGCTACTTCCTCGAGCGCGACCTCCAGGCCCCCGCCGCGCCGCTGCCGACCGAGGACGAACTTGCGAAGGCGAACCTGCGGCTCAAGAGTCCGATGATCGCCGTCCGGAACGCCGGCGAAGGACCGTGGACGCTTGTCCCGATCGAGACGCTGGTGACCTCGGGACTTGGGGAAGACCGCAGCGTGCGCCTCACGATCGATGGGATCGAGCATGTGGTGACGGTTCCCATCGGCCCCGCGGTGGCGCGCATCGAGCGCGTCGACGGCGCGCCGACCATGGCGATCCCGGTGCTCTACTTCGCCGCGCGGGCGATCTTCGGCGAGCGCGAGGGGATCAGGCTCGCGGAAGTCCCCGCCGCGCCTGCCGCCGTTCCGTGAGCGCGGTGCGGCGCGGCCCCGTATCCGACGACCTTTCCAAGAGTCCGGTGGTTTCGTGGCGCATTCCGCGCCGTTTGTCGCATGAAGGTGTGGTGGGTGGCGTGGTGCGGAGGTTCCTCCGGGGAACCTCCGCCCGCCTCCCGCCGGTCCGGCGGGCACGGGCGCGGAGCTAGCGCATCGACCCGAGCCAGAGCGTCGCGTAGAGCGCGATCCAGACGCCGTCGAGGAAGTGCCAGTACATCGCGCAGTAGACGATGCCGCGATGGTTCTCCGGGCCGTAGCGGGCATTCATGGCGCGCCAGGTCGTGATCGCCATCGGGGGGAGGCCGCCGATGACATGCGCCGCATGCAGCCCGGTCAGCACATAGAAGGTCCAGGCGTACAGGTTGTCGGTGATGGTGAGGTTCTCGCGGACGAGTTCCGCCCAGGCGATGCCCTGCGTTGCCAGGAACGCGACCGCGAGCAGCATGGTGACGACCATCATGCCGCCCTGCCGGGGGTCGCCCTGCCGCCCGGCGGCGACCGCGCGCTGCATGGTGTAGCTCGAGACGAGGAGCGCCAGCGTGCTCACCAGCAGCAGCGTGGGCGGCGGCGGCGCGTCGGACGGCACGAAGCTCGCGCCGTTGTCGATCCGCACCACGAGGTATCCGAGGATCGTCGCCACGAACAGCACGCCCAGCACGAGCAGGAAGAGCCACATGCCAAAGCGGCCCGCTTGGAAGCGGGCCGCCGGGTCGTCGAATGGAGTGTCGCGTTCCATCATGGCGTGCGGACGCCCCCAAGGGGGCGTGGCCCGTCACGCACAGGTCACTTCTTGGTGACGGGCGCGTAGGGGGCGTTGGTGTCGAGGAACTGCTGCACCTTGACAGGATTGCCCTTGTTGAGGCTCGGCTTGTACTGGCCGACATCCATCATGCAGAAGACCATCATCAGCACGACGAACAGCATCGAGCCGATGAGGACCATCAGGTTGAACGGGCGGTCCCAGCGGAGGTGCATGAAGAAGAGCGACACGAGGGTCGCCTTGACCACCGCGATGGCGATGGCGAGGTAGATGTTCGCCTCGCCGAGGTCGATGTAGCGCGCCGCGACCGTGATGACGGTCAGGAAGAGGAGCGCGAGGCCCGTCGCGAAGAGCGTCGAGTACGGAACGAGGTGGCCGACGAGCGGATGGGGCTCGTCGCCGTGGGAATGGGCTGCGTGTGAGGCGCTTGCCATGGTCTGTCCTTTGGTCGCGTTCCGGTGCGGCGCGGGGCGCCTTCACCGTCGGTGCGTCGTCCGTCAGTGGATGAGGTAGAAGAGCGGGAAGAGGAAGATCCACACGAGGTCGACCACGTGCCAGTAGAGGCCGACGAGATCGACGGGCGTGAAGTAGTCGCTGCTGTACGCACCGCGCATCGCCATGACGAGGAGCCACGCGATCACGCCGACGCCGATCACCACGTGGATGCCATGCAGTCCGGTCATGATGTAGTAGATGGCGAAGAACCGGTGCGTGTTCGGCGGCATCATCGGGTCGAGGAGGTGCTCCTCGGCCTGGGGCTTGAGGTGCGCCGGCTCCTGGGCCTTCTCGACGAGCGCGACCGTGGCGATGCCGTCCGGACCTGCCTTCGGCGCGGCGATGGCGCTGCGGTCGGCGGGCGGAAGCGGGACGATCGGAGCGCTGCTCGCGCCGGCCGATGGGTTCGGGGCGGCGATCGCAAGCACCGGGTTCTCGACGGGCTTGGGCTCGGTCTTCACGACCTGCGCGTCCTGCTCGTCGACCGGCTGGTAGAAGGCGATGCCCCACTTCAGGTTGTGGTGGAACTTGTGCGCGTACTCGAAGTACTTGATGACAAGGAAGCCGATCGCGCCCGCGAGCGTGAGCGCGAGGCAGGTGACGAGCAGGCCCTTCTTGTTCGTCTGCGCGGCGCGCACGCCGACGGCCATCGTGAGGCTCGAGAGGATCAGCACGCAGGTGTTGACGCCGCCGAGGATGGTGTCGAGGTAGTTGCTCGCGTACGAGAAGACCTCGGGGTTCTTGAAGCGCATGATCGCGTACATCACGAACAGCGCGCCGAAGAACAGGACTTCGGTGGCGAGGAACACCCACATTCCGAGCTTGCCCGACTCGAACTGCTGGTTCGGGGTGTCGAAGTGGTGCGCGAGGAACGGGTACTTCGCGTGATCGCCGTGGGCGTCGTGGCCGTGGGCGTCATGCGAATCTGCGGAGTGCGCGTGCGACACGGATCAGTGCCCCTTTCCTGAAGATGCGGACGACGCATGGACCTCCGCGTCGACCACATAGCCCTGCTGCTTCTCGTCCCAGCGGACCGCGCTGAAGTCGTAGCAATCGCCGACGCGCGGGGTCTTGGAGAAGTTGTCATGCGGCGGCGGCGAGGTGCACTGCCACTCGAGGCTCGCTCCGCCCCACGGGTTCGCCGGCGCCTTCTTGCCCGCGAACAGCGAGTGGACGAGGTAGATGCCGGTGATCACGAAGCCGAGGCCCATGATGTACGAGCCGCCGGTCGAGAGGTGGTGGTAGATGCGGAAGGTCTCCGCCATGCCCTCGAGCTGGTCGTAGCTGTAGTAGCGGCGCGGCATGCCCTGCGAACCCATCATGAACTGGGTGAAGAAGGTCAGGTTGAAGCCGACGAACACGAGCGTGCAGGCGATCTTGCCCCAGAACTCCGAGTACATCACGCCGAACATCTTCGGCCACCAGTGGTGCAGGCCGCCGATCATCGCGATCAGCGCCGAACCCATCATCACATAGTGGAAGTGGGCGACGACGAAGTAGGTGTCGTGCAGGTGGATGTCGGTCGAGAGGACGGCGAGCGGGATGCCCGTCAGGCCGCCGATCGTGAACAGGAAGATGAACGCCAGGCCGTACAGCATCGGCGTGTTCAGCGAGATCGAGCCCTTGTAGAGGGTCGCGAGCCAGTTGAACACCTTGACCGCCGAGGGGATCGCCACCGAGAAGGTGATCGCGGAGAACAGCACGTTCATGAGGGCCGACTGGCCGCTCGTGAACATGTGGTGGCCCCACACGAGGAAGCTGAAGATCGCGATCGCGATCGAGCTGAACGCGATGAAGCGGAAGCCGAAGATGTGGCGGTGGCTGTGGACCGAGATGATCTCGCTGATGATGCCCATGCCGGGCAGGATCATGATGTACACCGCGGGGTGCGAGTAGAACCAGAAGAAGTGCTGGAAGAGCACCGGGTCGCCGCCCATCGACGGATCGAAGATGCCGATGTTGAACGCGCGCTCGATGACGAGAAGCGCGACGGTGATGCCGAGGACCGGGGTCGCGAGGACCTGGATCACGGCGGTCGCGTAGAGCGCCCAGAGGAAGAGCGGCATGCGGAACCAGGTCATGCCCGGCGGACGCAGCTTGTGGATCGTCACGATGAAGTTGACGCCCGTGAAGATCGACGAGAAGCCGAGGATGAACACGCCGACGAGGACGGGGATGATGCCGCCCGCCTGCGAGGTCGTGCTGTACGGCGTGTAGAAGGTCCAGCCGGTGTCGAAGCCGCCGGCGACGAGCGACCACACGGCGCAGATCGCGCCGAGGATCCAGAGGTAGAAACTGAAGAGGTTGAGGCGCGGGAAGGCGACATCCTTCGCGCCGAGCATGATCGGCAGCACGAAGTTGCCGAGCGCCGCGGGGATCGACGGGATGATCACCAGGAACACCATGATCGCCCCGTGCAGGGTGAAGGCCTTGTTGTACTGCTCGGCCGTCATCCAGCTCACTTCGCCCGGGAAGAGGAGCTTGGTGCGCACGAGCAGCGCCATCACGCCTCCGACGAAGAAGGAGACGAGGACGGCCGCCAGGTACATCACGCCGATCCGCTTGTGATCGAGCGTGACCAGCCAGGACATGATGCCCCGCTTGAAGGTCAGGTAGTTGTCGGGCGCTTCGGCCGCGATCGTGGGTCGTGCGTCGAGTGTCGTCATGGCGTCGCTCGGTGAAAGTTGGCGTTTGTTGCCGCTCGCCGGGTGTGGAGGATTACTTCATGCTCCGTCACTTGGAGCCCGCTGCCGTTTCCATCTTGCCGATGAACTTGCCCTTGGCGTCGAAGTTCGGCGCCCCGGTGTCCTTGTCCTTGAGGTTCTTCATCATGTCGATGAGCACATCGACCTCTGAATCGCGGAGCTGTCCCTTGAAGGTCGGCATGACATTGCCGTAGCCATCGACGACATGCTCGCCCGGGTTGAGGATCGAGGCGCGGAGGTAGGCCTCGGGCGTCGCGTACTGCTTGCCCTCGCCGATGAAGTCCTGGATCGGCTTGCCGCCGTCGACCTTGTGGACGGCCTTCGCCTGGATGCGCTCCCAGACATTGCCGCTGCCGTCGTAGTTGCCCCACGACGGGCCCGTGCCGGGCGTTCCGTCGATCGTGTGGCAGCTCGCGCAGCGCGCGTAGAGGCGCGGACCGCCGACCTTCCAGAGGATGTCGAGGTCGTTGGGGTTCTTCGCCGCGAGTTCCTCGAGCCAACGGCCCTGCTTGGTGACCCAGTCGTTGAACTGGACCTCGCCGAGCACGAAGACCTTCTGGTTCATGCGCGAGTGGTCCTTGCCGCAGTACTCGGTGCAGTACAGGCGGTGGAACTTGTCCTCGCCCGTCGCCGCGTCGGCCTGGAACCACATCGTGGTGTAGCGGCCGGGCACCACATCCTGCTTCACGCGGAAGTCGGGGATGTAGAGCGAGTGCAGCACATCGTTGCTGCGCATCACGAGCTTCACCGGCTTGCCGGCGGGGACATAGAGGTCCGGGCTCGTGGCGCCGTTGGGGTACTTGAACTGCCAGCTCCACTGCTGCGCGGTCACATCGATCTGGTAGGCGTCGGCGGGCACCGTGCGCATGCTCACATAGCCCTTGAAGCCGAAGAAGAAGATCACGACCACGATGATGGTGGGCAGGATCGTCCAGCCGAGCTCGAGCGGCAGGTTGTGGTTCGGTCCGCGCGCGTAGACCTCGCGGCCCTTCTGGCGGTACTTCCAGACGAAGTACACCATGATGCCGACGACGAGGACGAAGAAGAAGTAGTTGATGTAGTTGATGAAGTGGAAGACCCAGTCCACTTCGGCGGCGAAGTTCGACGCGCCAACCGGCATCCAGAAGTCGTCGGACTTGATGCTGGTGGGGTCGCCTGCGCTCGCGCCCATGCCCGAATCTGCCTGCGAGAGGATGGAGGTGATGGAGTGGAGCACGGTCATTCGCCTCTTCAGTTCGCGGCGGCGACATCGGTCGCCGCGTTCTTCTTCTTCTTGAGTTCCGCCCGCCAGAACATCCCGAGGCCGACCGCGAGGACGACCAGGGTGACGGCTCCGCCGAGCGACATGACCCTGCGCGCCTGCAGCACATAGCCGCGGGCGTTGGGGTCGTACATGTGGCACCAGAGAATGAACTTGTCGAGCGCCGAGCCGATGCGGCCCTCGGACGCCTCGAGCAGGCCGAAGCGGATGTCCTTCGGCTCGAACTTCGTTCCGTACATGTAGCGGCTGACCTTCCCGTCGGGCTTGACGAGGATCAGCACCGCGGCATGCGAGTAGTCGCCGTTGTCTTGCCGGCGGAACTTGAAGCCGACGGACTCGGCGACCGCCTTCGACATGGTCTCGTCACCGGTGAGGAAGTGGACGCCGAGGCCTGCGCCGGGGCGCTCGAACTCGGCGAGATAGCTTTCCTTCTTCGCCTTCGCGAGCGCGGGGCCCTCGGTGGGGTCGATCGAGACCGAAACGACCTCGAACTCCTGGCCGGGCGTCCAGTCGACGCCCTTCAGGCCTTCGAAGGCGCCGTTGAGGACGAGGTTGCACAGCATCGGGCACTTGTTGTAGCCAAGCTGCAGCAGCACCGGCTTCTTGCCCGTGAAGTACTGGCCGAGCTCGACCGGCTTGCCCGAGTCGTCGAGGAAGCGCGCGGCGAGCGGCAGCGAGTTGTCGAGGCGCTCGATGATGTCGATGCCCTCGAGCTCCTTCGGCACGCCGTCGTTGATCTGCGCCCCTGCCCCGCCCGCCGCGCACGCCACCGCGGCGACGGCGAGGGCCGCGCGAAGCGAGTTGGCGATGGAGGAGAGCGAGAGGTTCATGTTCGTTCAACCGGCCGGGGGACTTACTTCGCCTGTGCGGCCTTCAGCTCGATGGCGCGCTCGATCGGGATGCGGATGCGCTCGACCTTCTTCTCGTCGACTTCCTCGGCGTAGGCGCCGTACTGCCCGAGCAGGCCCTGCTGCTCGTTGCGCAGCGAGGTCGACAGCGCGGGCTTCTCGTCGATGACGCGGTCCTCGACGAAGCCCTTCTCGACTCCGAAGAACAGCACCGACACGGCGAGGCAGAACACGACGAAGATGATGATGCCGACGATCGAGTAGAACCAGGTCGCGCCCATCTCTGGGTCGTCGAGCTGCTCGGTGGTGGCGGTTGCTTCGGATTGCATGGTGGTGTGTCCTGTCGGACGGCGTCGGTCACATGTTCTCGAACTTGAGGCTCTCGTTGAGACGCGGGTCCTTGGTCGGGACGAGCGCCGCGCGCGAGAGCGAAGTGATGGTTCCGGCGACGACCGTGGCGAGCGCGCCGATCGCGAGCAGGAAGTTCACGGGGTTGCCGAAGTGCGTCTTCGTGTCGGCGTACTTCTCGGAGAACTCACGATAGGTCGCCATGCTGCTGAGATCGTGCGGAATCTCGGGCATGATGAGCCAATAGAGGTCGACATAGTGGAAGCAGAGCATCCACACCGCGCCCGCAGCAAGGATCATCGGGTAGCGCTTTGGCCACTTGCTGATAAGACCGACGAACGGAAGCACGAAGTGGCCGAAGAGCAGCGCGAAGCTGAGCGGCGCCCATCCGCCGACCTGACGCGCGAGGAACCAGCCCGTTTCTTCCGGGATGTTCGCGTACCAGATCAGCATGTACTGGCTGAAGGCGATGTAGGCCCAGAACACCATGCCGAACGCGAAGAGCAGCTTGCCCATGTCCTGGAAGTGCTCCGCGGACACGAGACCCTTGAGCACGCCCATCGACTGCAGGCGCACCGTGAACAGGATCATTCCTGCGAAGCCCGCCGTAGCGCAGCCGCAGAAGAAGTACACGCCGAACATGGTCGAGAACCAGACCGGCGAGAGCGACATGATCCAGTCGAACGATGCGAAGGTCGTGGTGAGGCCGAAGAGGATGACCGCGGGGCCCGACCACTTCTGCATGCGCTCGGTGAGGCTGATGTCGCCGGTCGAGTCCTGCGCGCGGCTGTTGCCGACGAAGAACCACGCGAGCAGCGCCCACACGGCGAAGTAGATCGCGGCACGCGTCCAGAAGAAGGTCGGGTTGAGGAACGCGAGCTTCTTCTTGACGACCGTGTAGTCGAACTCGTTGATCGCCTTGAGCGACTCCATGTCGGCCCAGATCCAGAGCAGGTTGCCCTTGCCCATGAACCACAGGACCGCGAACGGCACGAAGAGCAGCCAGTACCAGCGCAGGTTCGAGGCGAGCGCCTCGGCCGGACGGCGCACGGCGACGGACCAGCCCGCGCGCGTGAGGTGCTGGATCAGCACGAAGAACAGGCCTCCGAGGCACATGGTGAGCCCGAAGAGGAACGCCACCAGGTAGGCGCGCCAGAAGTGCGCGGGCGTGGTGCCGAGCGCACCGGTGTAGCCGATGGCGGCGCCGGCACCGAGGCCGACGACCGCGAGGCCGATGGCGAGGTTGCGGAACCCGAAGGCGAAGCTCGGGAGCTGCGTGTTCTGCGCGCTCAGGTCGAACGCGTGTCCGGACGCATGTGCCATCACTTCACCTCCGTCGTATCGGCCGCGGCCGTGGTCGTTCCGCCGGAAGCGGCGCCCTCGGTCTGGGCGACATTCTTCGGGAGCTTCTCGCGAAGCTCGGGCGGGACATCCTGGATCGTCGCGTTCTGCGAGAACTGCAGCGCCTGCACATAGGCCGCGATCGCCCAGCGATCCTCGAGATCGATCTGCGCGCCGTAGCCGGCCATGTTGCGGATGCCGTTGGTCACGATGTTGTAGAGGAGGCCGACCGAGTGCTCGCGCACGAGCGGGTCATGCAGGCTCTTGGCCTGGACCCACGCGGTGCCCTGCACAGGGCCCTCGGTGTTCGACATCAGCTCCATCGCACGCTTGTTGACCGAGCCGTCGCCGAAGCCGGCGTAGCCGTGGCACACGCTGCAGTAGATGTTGTAGCGCTGCTGGCCGCGCTTGAGGAACTCCTCGGTGAGCTCCATGCCGGCGGGCAGCGTGTCGGCCCACTTGCCGTCGACCACGCCTTCGTAGCGGTGGGCGTCGAGCTTGGTCTCGCCGCGCGCGACGGTGCCGAGCACCTCGTAGCGCTGGGCGCGGCCGTCGGCGAACAGCGGATTCTCCGCCTGCGGCTTGAACTTCGGCTGGAAGTCCATGTCGAAGAAGATGTGGACGCCGCGGTTCGGGTCGGGCGTCGAGCGGACGCGCGCAATGACCACGGGCGGAATGGCGAGCGCGAGGCCCGCGAGCACACCCGTGTAGAGCATCCAGCGTGGGGGCTTTGGAATCATGGGTTCAGTCCTCCACCGCCTCGACCGCGATCGGGTCGAGCGACTTGAGGAACTCCTCTGTCTTCTTGGGCAGGAACTTGGGATCGCGCGCTTCGATCGAGATGAAGAAGCGGTCGTTCGACGCGCGGCGGAAGCGGTTCGACTTGAACAGCGGGTGGTAGAGCCACGGCAGGCCGTTGAAGAGGAACATCAGCGACACGGTCGTGAGCGCGGCGAACAGGATCGTCAGCTCGAACATGACCGGGATGAACGCGGGAAGGCTCATCGCGGGCTTGCCCGAGATGAGGAACGGGTAGCCCGTCACCCACACGCCGGCCCAGATGGTCCAGCCGAGCGAGTTGGTGAACGCCTGCAGCGCGAACGCCGCGGTGGTGCCGCCCGCGCCCGCGAAGAACACGATCACGGGCAGGATGGTGCGCTTGATGCCCATCGCCTTGTCGAGTCCGTGGACGGGGAACGGCGTGTGGCAGTCCCACCACTTGTAGCCCGCGTCGCGGACCTTCTCGGCGGCGGCCATCAGGTCGCCGGGCGTCTCGAACTCGGCGATGTAGCCGTAGAGCTTCGCCGGGTTGGCCGGCTGGCCTGGCTTGGTTTCAGAGGGGCTGGTGACGATTGTCGCCATGGTGTTGCCTCGAGGGTGCGTCGCTCAGTGATGTCCGTGTCCGTGCTCGTGACCGTGCGCGTGACCGTTGTGGCCGTGGTGGCCGTGCTTGCCGGCGCCCGCGCCGTGCGGATCCGCCTGCGGCATGATCGCCTTCACCTCGGCCATGGCGATCATGGGGAGGAAGCGGCAGAACAGGAGGAACAGGGTGAAGAAGAGACCGAACGCGCCGACCATCGTTCCGATGTCGACCCAGGTCGGCGTGAAGAGATCCCACGAGCTCGGAAGGAAGTCGTTCGCAAGGCTCGTCACGATGATGACGAAGCGCTCGAACCACATGCCGACATTCACGAAGATCGAGAGCACGAACATCATGGGGATGCTGGTGCGGATCTTCTTGAACCAGAAGAGCTGCGGCGTGATGACATTGCAGCTCACCATGATCCAGTACGCCCACCAGTACTGGCCGAAGGCGCGGTTGATGAAGGCGAACTTCTCGTACATCGCGCCCGAGTACCACGCGATGAAGAACTCCATCGAGTAGGCGTAGCCGACCATGCAACCGGTCACCAGGATGACCTTGTTCATGTTGTCGAGGTGGCGCAGGGTGATGAGGTCCTTCAGGCCGAAGAGCTCGCGCGCCGGGACGGCGAGCGTGACCACCATCGCGAAGCCGGAGAAGATCGCGCCCGCGACGAAGTACGGCGGGAAGATCGTGGTGTGCCAGCCGGGAAGCTGCGAGGTCGCGAAGTCGAACGACACGACCGAGTGCACCGAGAGGACGAGCGGGGTCGAGAGCGCGGCGAGCAGGAGGTACGCGCGCTCGTAGCGGTGCCAGTGGCGGTTCGAGCCGCGCCAGCCGAGGGCGAAGATGCCGTAGGCGAGCTGCTGGACCTTGCCCTTCGCGCGGTCGCGCAGGGTGGCGAGGTCAGGCACCATGCCCGTGTACCAGAACAGCAGCGACACGGTGAAGTAGGTCGACACCGCGAACACGTCCCAGAGGAGGGGCGACCGGAACTGCGGCCACATCTCCATCTGATTCGGGATCGGGAAGAGCCAGTACGCGAACCACACGCGGCCGACATGGATGCCGGGGAAGGTGCCTGCGCAGATGACGGCGAAGATCGTCATCGCCTCCGCGAAGCGGTTGATGCCCGTGCGCCACTTCTGGCGGAACAGGAAGAGGATCGCGCTGATGAGCGTTCCTGCGTGGCCGATGCCGACCCAGAACACGAAGTTCGTGATGTCGTACGCCCACATGACGGGGTTGTTGAGGCCCCACACGCCGACGCCGGTGAAGATCAGGTAGCCGATGCACAGTCCGAGCAGACCGAGCAGGCCGAGCGAGGCCGCGAACGCGACATACCACGCGAACGGCGCCTTCTCGGCCTCGTTCACGCGGCAGACGGTCGCGGTGACCTGGCTGAACTTGTCCATGTTCAGGACAAGCGGCGCGCGCTCGCCGGGGCGATCGACCGTGTTGTCGACGATGGGGTTGTTGGGAGTGAGCGTCGTCATGAAGTGCGCTCCAGATCAGTGGGCGTGACCGTTGCCGTTGTCGTGACTATGACCGTGGCCGTCACCGTGGTCGTGACCACAGTCGTGCGTGTTGCCGACGCCCGGGTTCTTGACGCGCGCGAGGTACTTCACGCGCGGCTTGGTGTTGAGTTCCTCGAGGAGCTCGTAGCTCAGCTTGCTCTTCACGAGCTGCGCCACGCGGCTCTTCGGATCGTTGAGGTCGCCGAAGACGATCGCCTGCGTCGGGCACGCCTGCTGGCAGGCGGTGACGACGGCGCCGTCGGGGATCGACCAGGTGGCCTGGCCGCTGTCGACGCCGCCGGCCTTCGCCCACGCGTTCTTCGCGCGGATCTTGGCCTCCTGGATGCGCTGCATGCAGAACGAGCACTTCTCCATCACGCCGCGCGAGCGGACGGTGACTTCGGGGTTGAACTGCATGCGGGGGAACGCATCCGCCGGGTTCTCGATCGGGTAGTGCGTCTCCGCGATGTCCTTGTAGTAGTCGGGCTGGACCTTGAGGAAGCCTTCCTCGCGGCCGGGCTCGCGCTTGTGGTAGTCGAAGAAGTTGAAGCGGCGGACCTTGTACGGGCAGTTGTTGCTGCAGTAGCGGGTGCCGATGCAACGGTTGTAGACCATCACATTGATGCCCTGCTCGTCGTGCACGGTCGCTGCGACCGGGCAGACCTGCTCGCACGGCGCGTTCTCGCAGTGGAGGCAGGTCATCGGCTGCACGGCGAAGCCCTTCGGGCTGTCGACGCTTTCACCGCGGAAGTAGCGGTCGACGCGGATCCAGTGCATCTCGCGTCCGCGAGCCACCATCGCCTTGCCGACGATCGGGACATTGTTCTCCGCCTGGCACGCGACGACGCACGCGCTGCAGCCGGTGCAGGTCGAGAGGTCGATCGTCATCGCCCAGCGGTACTTCGCGCCCTCGAGGTTCGACTCCTCCCAGAGCGAGAGGCGGTGCGCGACATGGCCCACATGGCGGGCGAAGTCGGGGTGCGCCTGGTAGTTGGCGAGATGCGTCTCGCGCACGAGGACGGGCAGGCGCGCCTGCACGCCGTCGGTCGGGACATTGCTGATGAGCGCATCGGCGACGCCGTGATCCTGGGTGTGCGCGAACGCGTAGGTGCCGCCGGTCTTCGCGACCGTCGCCTTCACGCCGCCGAGCGAGGCGCTCGAGCGGAGCGGATACGCGTTGAAGCCGGCGTTCGCCGCGATGCGGCCGGCGACATCGCCGCGGCCGTAGCCGAGCGCGATCGTGGCACAGTCGTCCGCGTGGCCGGGCAGCGCCCAGACCGCGGCATCGACCGAGCCGCTTCCGACGCTGACCTTCACCATGTCGCCCTTCGCGAGGCCGAGCTTGCGCGCGGTCGCGGGCGACATGAGGAGCGCGTTGTCCCAGGTGATCTTCGTGGCGGGATCCGGCATCTCCTGCAGCCAGCCGAGGTTGGCGAAGTGGCCGCCGGCGACCTTGCCGTCGATCTGGAACACGACCTCGAACTCGCCGCCGACGCCCGCGGACGCCTTGCCGCAGAGATCCGCGAGCGCGCCCGCGTTCACCGAACGCGCGACCGCCTTCGACGCGGTCCCTTCGACCGCGCCGCGGTCGAGGTTGCCGCGCCACCACGCCTCGAAGGCCGTGCCGGAGAGGCCGCTGACCTTCATGTGCGCGCGGCGCACGATCTCGTAGCTCGAGGTGGCCTCGTCGCCGGTGAGCGTCGCGAGCAGTTCGAGCGCGTTGCGACCGCCCTGCGCCGAGTCCATGATCGGAAGGATGAGCGGCTGCTGCGGCACGATGGTGCCGTCGATCGCGCGGCCGTCGCTCCACGACTCGAGGCTGTGCACGCTCGGCACATGCCAGGTGCACGCGGAGGACTTGCTGGTCTCGTTCGCGTAGAACGAGAAGTGCACGACCTCCGACGCCTTCGTCATCTTCGCGGCGAAGTCGACATCGGCCGGCGCGTCGTAGGCGGGGTTGCCGCCGAGGATCACGAGCGTGTCGATCGCGCCGGCGGCGAGCGCCTCGCCGAGCTGGCGGATCTGCGCACCGTGGCCGCTTGCCGGGCCGTCGAAGTAGACGACGGTGTTGCCGACCGCGCCGAGCTTCTCGTTGATCGCGGCTGCGATCGCGTGGGTCGCGGCATCCTGCATCGGACCGGCGACCACGACCGCGTCGCGGCCGGCGGACTTCAGGTCGGCGACGAGCGCTGCGAAGACTTCCTTCGTCGTGTCGTTGAAGATGGCGCCGGCGCGCGCGTTGCCCGCGAGCGCATCGACACCGCCGACGCCGAGTTCCTTCGCGACGAGCGCGGCGAACACCGCGATGTCGCTGCGGCGCAGGGCGAAGCGCTCATCGGCGCTCATGCCCGTCACCGTCACCGACGGCTCGGCGACATACATGCGCGAGAGTTCCTGCTTCGAGGCATCGGCGGCCTCCACGCGGCGGTTCTTCGCCCACTCGGCCGAGTGGAAGACGCCCGTGGACGGGCAGCCGAGGAGGTCGGCGTCGAGCACGAGCGCGACCTTCGCCTTGCCGAGGAACGGCATCGCCACGGCGGATCCGCCGAGGACGGCCTTCGACGCGTTGACCGAGGCGTCGTTCGCGAGCGTGTTCCACGAGCCCCACCACGCCTTCGGGTAGAGCGCGAGGAAGCGCGACTTCATGTCGTCGAGCGTCGGGCCGGCGACGCCGTCGGTGAGGACCGCGAGGCCCGCGCCGCCGTTCGCCTTGAACTTGGTGTTGAACTCGCCGGCCCACGCGGCGAACGCCGCCCAGTCGCTCGGCTGGCCCTTGCGGTGCACCGTACGGCTGCGGTCGGGGTCGTAGAGCTCGAGCACGCGCGACTGGATGACAGCGTTCGAGCCCTTGCTGTAGCCGAGCGTCGGGTTGCCTTCGAACTTGATCGGGCGGCCGTCGTAGCTCTTCGCGATGACGGGCCACGACACGCCGAGGACATCGACCGAGGTGGCGAAGCCGACGGGGATTCCCGGCGTGCGGCCAGCCTGCGCCTGCGAGAACGCGACGATCTTCGACTCGGGCCAGCGGCGGCACGCCGCGAGGCCTGCGAGCGCGAAGCCCGCGCCCATCAGCTTGATGAAGGTGCGGCGCTCGTCGCCGTTGGCGAGCTCCTGCGCGTTCGGGCCGAATTCGCGTGCCATCAGCTCGCGGAACTCAGGCGTCTTCTCGAGATCTTCCGCGCTCCGCCAGTACTCCGCGCGCGCGAACTTCATGCCCGCGTCGGTCGTCGTGGTGTCGCAGCCAGTGCGTGATTCGTGCATCGAGTGTCCCTTGCTTCAAGCCGCGCGCGACCTTGCGCGCCACGGCGATGGCGGTCAGCGGTGGCAGGTGGAGCAGTCTTCGCTCGGAGCGATGTGGTACTTCTTCTTGAGGTCGAGACGCTCGGCCTCGCTGAGGTCGGTCGCCGAGCTGAACGACAGATTCGTGATCTGGTCGAGCGGGCGGAGGTTGATGTCCGGATTGCGGTGGCAATCGAGGCACCAGCCCATCGAGAGCGGCGACTTCTGGTAGACGACTTCCATCTTGTCGATGCGTCCGTGGCAGTCCACGCAGCCGATGCCGCGATTGACATGGGCGCTGTGGTCGAAGTAGGCGAAGTCGGGCAGCTTGTGGATGCGGGTCCACTCGACCGGGAGGCCGGTCTCGTAGCTCTCCTTCACCTTCGCGAGCTTGGGGCTCTCGGGGCGGATCTGCGTATGGCAGTTCATGCAGGTCTGCGTCGGCGGCACGGAGGCGTGCGCGGCCTTCTCGACCGAGGTGTGGCAGTAGCGGCAGTCCATGCCCAGTTCGCCCGCGTGGAGCGCGTGGCTAAATGGAACCGGCTGCTCGGGTTGGTAGCCAACCTCGAGGGTCTTGGGACTGAAGCCATACGCGACGAAAAAGATCGCGTAGATGGGAACCGTCGCGCCAGCGAGGATGATGGTCGGAAGCAAGAGATTCGACCATCGCGGGAAGAGGAACCTGCTCATCTGCGGAGGAGCTCCAGAGGACCTGACGGAAGCACGCGGGAGACAAAACTGGACTTCGTGCCAAAATTCACGAAGTCGAATCAGCCATCGTAGACCGATATGGCAGAACCGTCAAACGGCTGAACGGTTGGAGGTCGGTTATCGGCAGAGCCTTCCGAGGCCCGTGAAGATCGGTGTCGGAAGGTCAATCCGGGCTGATCCTAAAGAAAGACTTTGCGTTTTTGAATGTTTGTTCTCGGACTTCGCTTGCGGGGCGCCCCCAGAGTTCTGCGAGCGCATCAGCGATGTGTACCACGAAGCGCGGCTCGTTGGGGCGGACCGTCCGATGCGGCTCGGGGGTGAGGAACGGGGCGTCGGTCTCGATCATGACGCGCTCGGGGGGCGCGAGGCGCGCCGCCTCTCGGGTTTCGCGGGCGTTTCGGAAGGTGACGACCCCCGTGAAGCTCACGAAGGCGCCGAAGTCGAGCAGCATGCGCATCTCGCGCGGGCCCGCCGTGAAGCAGTGGAAGACGAAGCGCTCTGCCGGCAGGCCCGAGGCCGCGAGGATGGGAATGAGGTCGTCGAAGGCCTCGCGGCAGTGGACCACCACGGGCTTGTCGAGCCGCGGATCTTCGAGGCGCCAGCGGGCGAGGTGGCCGAGCTGCGTCTCGAGGAGCGGCCGCTGGACCTCCTGCGGCGGGTCCTGATAGTGGCGGTCGAGGCCGAGTTCGCCCCAGGCGACGCACTTCGGGTCGAGGCCGGCGGCGCGCATCTCGGCCCAGTCCGCGGGGCGGTCGGAGTAGAGCGGGTGGACGCCTGCGCTCGCCCAAAGGTTCGGGTGCTCGCGGGCGAGCGCCACCGTGCGCGCGGCGTCGGCCGTGGTCGTCGAGATCGTGATCGCGCCGAGCACCCCCGCCGCGCGTGCGTCGGCGAGCACCGCGCCGACCCGGCCCGCGTAGTCGGGGAAGGTGAGGTGGCAGTGGGTGTCGATCATGCGCGGAGAGTACCGAGGGAGCCCCGACGCTGCGGATCGGGCCTAGGTCCTGCCGTACACTCGTCGGCCCATGTCCCCGAGCGACCAGCCAGAGCCGAGCAAGGGATCCGATCTCGGGATCATGAGCTTCGGCGAGCACCTCGAGGAGCTCAGGAAACGGCTCGGCTGGGCGCTCATCGTCCCCCTGCCGCTGGCGATCGCCTTCTTCTTCTTCGCCCCCTACCTGCGCGAGCTCCTCATCGCCCCGCTCTTCGCCGCCCTTCGCGCGAACGGGCAGACGATGCAGGTCCAGGCGCTCTCCCCCGCCGAAACCATCACGACCGACATGAAGCTCGCGGTGATCGCGGCGCTGTCGGTGTCGGCGCCGTGGCTCCTCTACCAGCTGTGGAAGTTCGTCTCGCCCGGGCTCTATGTGCACGAGCGGCGCTATGTCCACTTCCTGACGCCGCTCTCGTCGGTGATGACGATGTGCGGCATCGCGCTCTTCTACTGGGTGCTGCTCCCCTTCACCTTGCTCTTCCTCGTGTCGTTCGGCGCCGCGCGCGCGCGCACGGTGCCAATGACGCCCGCGGCGGTGGCGCCCGACGGCACGGCCGCGGAAGCGCCGGCGGAACCGCAGCCGTTCGCCTTCCCGGTGCTCGACGAGGACCCCGCCCAGCCGAAGCCGGGCCAGGCGTGGCTGAGCGCGAAGGACCAGGTGCTGCGCATCGCGGTTCCGACGCAGCAATCCTCGCCCAACGCCGTGATCGAGCTTGCGACCGAGGCCTCCAAGCTGATCTCGGGCGAGACCGAGCCGGTGGAGCAGCGGCTCGCGATCCTCGAGGTTCCGCTCACCGTGCTCGGTGGCGTGTCGCAGGAGTATCGCCTGAGCGAGTACGTCAACTTCACCCTGATTCTCCTCGCGGGCTCCGTGATCGCGTTCCAGATGCCGATCGCGGTGCTCCTCCTCGGGTGGGTCGGCCTCGTGAGCCCGAAGTTCCTGCGCGAGAAGCGGCGCTGGGCCGTGTTCGGCATGGCGATCATCGCGGCGGTCGTGACGCCGCCCGATGTGACCTCGATGCTGCTTCTCCTCATCCCGCTGTGGCTGCTCTACGAGCTGGGCATCATCCTGCTCGTGTTCGTGCCCGCGCACCGCGTGTCGCAAGGACGCGTCTTCTCGCTGCGGCGCAAGCCGAGCGAGCCTGACGAGTCGGACGGCGGCTGGGGCGGGAGCTCGCGGTGATGCGCGGAAGTGACGGCGCGGCGCGGGCGTTCGCGCGCATCCGGCGCAGGCGGCGGCGCGGCGGCGCAGGTGGCGGCGGCCGGGTGACCGCGATCGATGTGCGGATGATGGAGCGCGCGATCGAGCTCGCACGCACGGCGGGCGCGGCGGGCGAGGTGCCGATCGCGGCGATCGTCTATCGCGGCGACGAGATCCTCGGCGAGGCCGCGAACAACCGCGAGCGCTCGGCGGATCCGACGGGGCATGCGGAGATCGTCGCGATGCGCATCGCAGGCGAGCGCATCGGCCAGTGGCGGCTGGTCGACTGTTCGCTCGCGGTCACGCTCGAGCCGTGCGCGATGTGCGCGGGCGCGATCGTGAACGCGCGCGTGGCGCGGCTCGTGTACGGCGCGCGCGACCCGAAGGCGGGCGCGTGCGAGACGCTCTACGCGATCCCGACCGACCGCCGGCTCAACCATCGCGTCGAGATGCACGGCGGCGTGCTCGCGAAGCGGTGTGCGGATCTGCTGACGGAGTTCTTCCGCGCGCGGCGGAAGCGGCGTCCTTGAGCGGTCGCCGCTGCGGCGGCTCCCTTTGGATCTCACATTGCCGTCCTGGCGCGATCGAGGCGCATAGACGAGCGCGCAGCGCGAGCGCTGAACCGTCGGGGTCGTCAGCCCAAATGGGTGCCACTACTTCTAGTAGTGCGGAGTCGGATGACCTCGACCGACGCGCCTGGCCGATACGCGCGCGAAACCACCACTGGAAGTGGTGGCACCCATCTTGGCTGTCGACTCGCGCGCGCGGCGCTCGGGCTTCGCCCTCGACGAGCGCGCAGCGCTCGGGCTCCGCCCTCGACGAGCGCGCAGCGCGAGCGAAAACCGTCCGGGTCGTCAGCCCA